>Ga0310909_10000103_pt1 | contig 34979 bp, 34 predicted proteins | sample GREbulkMGT000H_FD_203449 | JGI IMG/M metagenome (GOLD analysis project Ga0310909, IMG submission 203449) | Lab enrichment of tropical soil microbial communities from Luquillo Experimental Forest, Puerto Rico - GRE.bulkMG.T000H | ecosystem: Environmental > Terrestrial > Soil > Tropical forest >... | reverse complement strand
AACCTGCTCCCGGGCCCTGCACCCACTCACCGGACTGTGCAGTCTTGGCCCCTGCTGGCACATGCCACGCAGCCGCGAAACCCCTGAAGTGGTCCAGACGAATCACGTCTACATGAGCCAACAGTGAACGTACTCTATCGACGCACCACCGGTAACCCGTAGAACGAAGCGCATCCCAGTTGTAGACGGGATTACCCCATAGCTGTCCCTCGGCGCTAAAGTAATCGGGCGGAACTCCAGCGACGAAACGTGGCTGGCGCCGCTCATCCAACAGGAAAAACTCTGGATGCGCCCACACGTCACTAGAATCAGGCGAAACAAAGAACGGCAGGTCGCCAATCAGGCTCACTCCTTTGGCATGGGCGTATTCCTTGATCTCATCGGCTTGCCGCAGCAGCAGAAATTGTTCGAGTCGAACGCGATGAATTTCACTGGCCAGCTCTCGGCGCACCTTCTCTAAAGCAGTTGGCTTTCGCTGGACCAGATCTTCGGGCCACTCGAGATAATAAGAACCGCGAAACTGCTTCTTTAGCGCTCGAAAGAGCGCATAGTCCTCAAGCCAGCTTCCCTGTGTGGCGCAGAATTCCTGATAAGCCGGCTGCAAATCCCGACGTTCGCCAGCATCAAACTTTGCGCATGCCTTTTCGAGCAGCTTCTCCTTGAAAGGAATAACGGAATCGTAGTCGACCAGATTGGATGGGAAGTGTGGTGGTGCGCAGTCACTCGCGTCTAGCAGGCCGTCCGAAATCAGGCATTCGGGGCTGATCAGCAGACCATTACCGGCGAAGGACGACAGCGCCTGGTATGGAGAATTTCCGTAACCGGTGGGCCCAAGCGGTAATGCCTGCCACCACCCTTGTCCAGTGTCATGGAGACGGTCGACCCAGGAAAACGCTGAGGGCCCCAGATCGCCGATCCCATAAGGCGAGGGCAGAGACGTGACATGCAGCAGAATACCGGAACTGCGATATTCGGACGGAAACGGCGGAAACACGCCCTCCTTGTACCTGGCGCTCATTTCCGACCCGCCACCAACGAACGCAGTGTTTGCCCTCGATTCTTTGCGCCTCCGTCACGATCGCTCGCAGGTGCTGCTCGCTCTTGAAGCTCTCGGCAAAAATTGTAAATACAACGCGAAGATTCGCCGGATGGTGATGGTGTTCGGTGCGCTTCTACGGTATTGGGCATGGTTCTGCCTTCCAGATGTCGCGAGCATATTCAGCGATGGTGCGGTCACTGGAAAATTTTCCAGAGCTCGCAATGTTCAAAATCGCTTTCCGGGCCCACTCCGCCGGATTTGCATAGAGCGCGCCGACGGCTTCTTGTGCCCGGCAATACGAAGTGAGGTCCGCCAAATGCATGTAGTAGTCGCCGTGAGTCAGAAGCATTTCGCGCATGGGAGCGAAAACACCAGGTTCATTCCGGCTGAAATGGTCGGAGAAGATAAGATCCAGTGCTGCTCGCGTTTCGGGCGCGTTCTCATAGTGCCAATGCGGGTTATAAGAACCCCGGCTGTTCTCGACTTCGTCCACCGTGAGGCCGAATAGGAAGAAGTTCTCTTCCCCGGCTTCCTCGGCCATCTCGATCGTCGCGCCGTCACGGGTTCCGACCGTCAGGGCTCCGTTCATCATTAGTTTCATATTGCTCGTGCCGCTCGCTTCATATCCGGCCGTGGAGATTTGGTTCGAAACATCACTCGCGGGGATCAAGCGTTCTGCAAGCGAAACGTTGTACTCGGGCAGAAAAACGACTTTGATTCTGCCACGCACTGCAGGGTCGCCCTCGATCGTGCCTGCGAGGCTGTTGATGAACTTTATGATCAGCTTGGCCAACCGATATCCTGGTGCCGCCTTTCCGGCAAAGAAGAACGTGCGCGGCACAATTTCGATGTTCGGATTTGCTCGCAACCGGTTATAGACCACCACAATCCTCAACGCGTTCAGTAGTTGGCGTTTATATTCGTGAATACGCTTGATCTGGCAATCGAAGATCGTACCCGGGTCCACCTCTTGCCCGGATGACGACTTCAGCCAGTCCGTGAATCGCACCTTCGCTTCCCGCTTTGACGCGAGAAATGCAGCGCGAAAGCCGCCGTCATTGGCAAGCGGTTTCAACGCCCTCAGCTCAGCAAGGTTGGTAACCCATCTCTCACCGATGGCCTCGGAAATCAGGCTCGCCAATTTGGGATTTGCTTGTAGCAACCATCGCCGAGGCGTGACCCCGTTGGTCTTGTTGCTGAAGCGTTCCGGATACATCTCCGCCAGCTCCCTAACCGTGGTCGTCCGCAAAAGCTCGGAATGGACTGCGGCAACGCCATTCGTACTGTGCGAGCCAACAATTGCCAGGTTGGCCATGCGGATTTTGCGCTGGCTGCCTTCTTCCACAAGGGAAACGCGAGCTACGCGTCCGTCATCGCCGGGGAAGCGAAGTCGAACCTCGTCGAGAAGACGCCGGTTGATCTCGTAAATGATCTCTAGATGGCGGGGAATAAGGATTTCAAACAACTCGACAGGCCACTTCTCAAGCGCCTCAGGCAGTAGTGTATGATTTGTATAAGCGAGTGTCCTCTTCGTTAAATCCCACGCCTGGTCCCATCCCAAGTGCGCATCATCGAGCAAAATTCGCATCAACTCGGCAACGGCCAAAGCGGGATGTGTATCATTGAGCTGGATCGCCGCCTTTTCGGGTAGTTGCTCCCAATCCTTATTGAACCGTCGAAATCGCCGTACGATGTCGGCGAGTGAACAGGCCACCAGGAAATATTCCTGGACGAAACGTAGTCCCCGCCCGGGAGTTGTTGAATCGTCGGGATAGAGCACGCGTGTGATCGACTCCGCCCCGAGTGTTTCCGCCAGTGCGCCAACGAAATCACCGGCACCAAATTCTTGAATATCGAAGTCGTCCGGTGCCGCCGCGGCCCACAGCCGCAGGGTGTTAATGGTCTTGCCGCCGTAGCCAACCACGGGTCGATCGAAGGGTATGCCGAACCAGCTGGACGGTCGACCGGGGACCGGTTGAAGGCTACCGCCACTCAGTTTAAACGAGCAACCCAGCTTCACCTCCACCATCTCGACAGGCCGCGCGACCTCCCAGGGATCGCCCCAGCGGATCCAATTGTCGGGATTCTCCTTTTGCCATCCGCCCACAATAGATTGTTTGAACATCCCGTACTCATAGCGCAGACCGTAACCCGTGGCCGGCAGTTGCATCGTTGCCATCGAATCCAAGAAACAAGAGGCGAGCCGGCCGAGGCCTCCGTTACCGAGGCCCGCATCGGGCTCCTGCTCAATCAACTCGAGCCAATCGAGTCCTTTCTCCTTTACCGCATACTGGACCGCCGGGCTCAGCAAAAGGTTGGTTATGTTGTTCGTCAGCGAGCGGCCGATTAAAAATTCCATCGAGAGGTAATAAACGCGTTTGGCATTCGCCTTTTCATACGTGCTCCGGGTTAGCGCCCAGCGCTGGGCGAGGACGTCTCGAATCGAATGTGAAAAAGCCTCGAAACGCTCCCGCGCAGTCGCGACCTGTGGGTCGATGACACGGTCGAAAACCAAATGCCGGTCATAAAATGCGTTTTCCGAACCAACAAATGCAATCGGTCCGCATCCGTACTGTTTGAGAAGTTCTGAGACACGCCATTCCTCTGGTGTTTTCGGGGGGACTCGAATGAGTTCCGGCGGTTTTACATTTTTTGCGCTCATGGAAAGACCTTTCTACGAATTACACTCTGAGCGAATACCTTGCGATCTGAGTTCGACTGAATAACAGTGCTAACGGGGCCATCTCCATCCGGTGATGTGAGGACTGTCGATACCATGCTTGTAAGCGTGCGCGCGACAAGCGATCTGGGCGTTGCGGAATTTCTCCTTGGCGTGGCCGCCGATGCTCCGCAGGCGCGAGACGCGGTCGATGGCGTCGATTGCCAGACTGAAACGGTCCGACTCGTTGTTCATCGCCAGTTCCATTGGGGTGTTGATATTGCCCTTCTCCTTGTATCCCCGCACGTGCAGAGACTTGTTTGTGCGGGCATAAGCCAGACGGTGAACCAGCCAAGGGTATCCGTGGAAATTGAAAATGATCGGCTTATCAGTGGTGAATAGAGAATCGAAGTCTTTGTCGGTCAAACCGTGCGGATGTTCCTTACGCGGTTGCAGCTTGAAAAGGTCGACAACGTTAATGAAACGGATCTTAATGTCAGGAAATTCCTGCCGCAACAGTGCCGTTGCAGCCAAGGCCTCCTGCGTGGGGATATCTCCGGCGGAAGCCATCACCAGGTCGGGCTCGCCTGCCTGGTCGTTACTGGCCCAGTCCCAGATGCCGATGCCTTTCGTGCAGTGCGTGATGGCTTCATCCATATTCAGATACTGCAGGTGCAGTTGTTTGTCAGAAACGATTACGTTGACGTAGTTCTCGCTGCGCAGGCAGTGATCGGCTACCGACAGCAAGCAGTTGGCGTCCGGCGGGAGATAAATGCGCGTTACTGCAGCGCTCTTGTTCAGAACCACGTCCAGAAAACCGGGGTCCTGATGCGTGAAGCCGTTGTGATCCTGCCGCCAGACCGTAGACGTGATCAGCAGGTTCAGCGAGGCTATCTTCTGGCGCCAGGACAAATGATTGCAGATGGATAGCCACTTGGCATGCTGGTTGAACATGGAATCGATGACATGCACGAACGCTTCATAGGAAGAGAAAAAGCCGTTCCGGCCGGTAAGCAAGTAGCCCTCGAACATGCCCTCCATGGTGTGCTCGCTGAGCATCTCGACGACGCGTCCGTCTGTCGCCAGTTCGCCACCATCTTCGTCTTCCGGAAAATACTGAGCAATCCAAAACTTCTTGGAAGCCCGGTACACCGACTGGAGTTTGTTCGAGGTGGTTTCATCGGGGCCAAACACGCGGAAGTTGTCCATATTCAGCTTCATGACATCGCGAAGGAAGTTTGCCAAGGGCGGCACATTTTCCGCCTCAATCGTTCCAGGGCGGTCTACCTTCAGCGCATAGTCGCAAAAATTCGGTAAGCGGAGAGCCTTTCTCAATGTTCCGCCGTTCGCATGCGGGTTGGCGCTCATTCGGCGGTTTCCCTTAGGCGCAAGCTCTTTCAGTTCCGCAACCAAGCGCCCATTCTGGTCGAACAACTCTTCAGGTTGCTGGTCGCGCATCCACTTCTCGAGGATGCACAACTGCTCGGGGTTCTTCTTCACATCTGTCAAGGGCACCTGGTGTGCACGCCAAAAACCTTCGAGCCGGTGACCGCCCACCTCTTGCGGTGCGCCCCAGCCTTTCGGAGAGCGCAATACGATCATCGGCCAGCGCGGTCGCTTAGCCACGCCGGTCGCGCGGCATTCCCGTTGATGTGTCTGAATTTCCAGGACACAATGTTCGACGGTCGCCGCCATCGCCTGGTGCATGCTGTCCGGATCCGAACCCTCCACGAAATACGGCGTCCAGCCGTAGCCGCGTAACAAATGCTCCAGTTCTTCGTGGGTAATGCGAGCCAGCAGCGTGGGATTGTTAATCTTGTAGCCGTTTAAGTGCAGAATCGGCAGTACGGCCCCGTCGCGAATCGGGTTCAGGAACTTGCTTATGTGCCAGGAAGTTGCAAGCGGCCCGGTCTCGGCTTCGCCGTCGCCTACCACTGCGGCGACGATCAACTCTGGATTGTCGAATGCTGCGCCGCAGGCATGCGAAAGCACGTACCCCAGCTCGCCTCCTTCGTGAATCGAGCCAGGAGTTTCCGGTGTGCAGTGGCTGCCAATGCCCCCAGGGAAGGAAAACTGCTTAAAGAACTCGCTCAGACCTACTTCATCCTCGCTCTTTTCTGGATAAATTTCGGAGTACGTTCCCTCGAGATAGCCCGGCCCTAATACTCCTGGCGCGCCGTGTCCAGGACCTGCCATGAAAATCATGTCGAGATCGAACTTCTTAATCAATCGATTCAGGTGGATGTACATAAAAGCCAGCCCCGGACTCGAGCCCCAATGTCCGAGCAGGCGGTTCTTGATGTGTTCAGCTTTCAACGGTTTTTTCAACAACGGATTTGCTTGGAGGTAAATCATCCCGAGCGCCAGATAATTGCAGGCGCGCCAGTAGGCGTGGATTTTCCTCAGTTCCTCTGAAGGCAACGGCGTTCCCGCAACAGTGGACCGCGCTTTGCCGTAGGCACTCAGCGAGTGCGATGCGGTATCTTCAACGAGTACTCTCGACGTCATCATTCGGGCTCCTTGCGTTTGCGCCATGCAGGCTCCTGACTTGGTGATGATTACGCAAGAGAAGTGCCACTCCCGAACAATGAGAAAACAGTAGCTTTCTGCAGCGTAAGAGAATTCCCTGCCCGAATGCGGGCGGCACGCGCCCAGAAACTGGCATCTCTCGCGATGTAAAAGGATCACCGAGTCCCTGCTATGTTGTTCCGCGAAACGCACTTGAGCACACAATAAAGGCCGATTATTCGATGGCCCCTCGAATGCGTTAGCCCTCCCGTGAAACCCAGCGGTTTGAGGGGCATTTATTCCATTGGGAGGCTTCCCTGAGAGCTTCCCGGGAGAGCGCTATGCGCAAGATATTAGTTCTTGGGCTGTTTTCCCTGGGGGTTGCGTCTGTAGTTGTTGCCGCACAGCGTGGAGCGGTAGCCCCATCGATGGGACATGCCATGGCTCCCGCGCCGGCTGTCGGGGCTCATGCCGCGTCCCCAATGCACGGGGCACCACCCGCAGCCCACGGCGCGCCCGTTCATGCTGGAACTCACGGTGCGCCGGGTGCGCGAGCGGTCACTACTTCCCATGAGGCGATGCCTGGCGAGCCTGTCACGCCCCAACCACGGAACACTAATGGGCACCCTTTCTACCCGTACCCGACGAACCTCCTTCCCGGAGTGAGCGACAACTTTGCCGGCGGTTACCCGGTGCCTGGCCTCGGATTTGATTACGCGCACTTTTTTGCGGTTCATCCCAACTGGGGCCGCTTGCATCCTGTGGATGGCGTACTGCTTTCGTGGGGCGGCTCCGGCGGCTTTTACATGCCCGTCCCGTATTACACTGAATCGACGCCCCAAGAGGAGGAGGAAGAGCAGGTTGCTTCGAATCAGCAGCCGGCTCCCTACCAGCAGGCGGCTGCCGAGGAGCCACCTAGCGCTCCACGCTCGCGGGGCGGTTCTTACATGTCCTCTGAGCCCGTTCCGGAATTTGTCTTCGTGAAGCACGATGGTTCCACGTTCTCGGCGGTGGCCTACACCTGGACTAAAGATAAGCTGCAGTATGTCACCAAGGAAGGTCTGCCTCGCACGACCGGGATCGATACACTGGATCTCGCCGCAACTGAGCGAATCAACGAGGAGCGCGGCAACTGGGTCAATCTTCCAAAGTCGCGGGCTTCCAGCGTGGCTCTTTCAATTGAGCCTGCGCCGCTGCGTTAGTTCTCCTTCCCAATAGCGGATCGATCTAAGCTACCTGTCTTTTCGGCGCGCACTCCCTCCACTCCCGGTCCGCGAGCGATGATCGACGTCCTCTTTCTCCACACACCTACCATAGTGCTATTTTCTAATTCTCCAGATATCGATTCTCTTTCGATGGAATCAGAGACATATTCCGCTTTTCGAGGGCCGGTGCCCGGGCGGATTCAGGGAAGACTGCCCGGGCACGGTGGGGGCTGGTGTTTACGAGGAGCGCACCTCGATCGCTGACGGAGCGAGCCTGTCAGCATCTCGTTTGAACGTCAAGTGACGCGTTCGCAGACATCACGCGAACTGGATGTCTACCCCACGAACTCCGATTGCAGCGACCACACCCAAATTAATCTCTGGCCACCCACAGGATCGAGGGGGCTCAGTTCCGATCCGGTCGAAACAACATGCTTTCTCGAGGGAGAATTCATGTTGAATGTCCAGTGACCGATCAGCCCTCTCACAACTTGGGCACGGGAAATCATCACCTTGTCGGATTGCGCTTTAAGCATTGTCTTTCACCTTTGCTCGCGACCATGGGCGGTCGCATCACATCAGCTGTAGTTGCAAGTCGCCTACCACACCTAGATGGGCTGTTCGTTTGATACTAAGCGCGGCGCCCGAGGCCCCCCCAACGAACAAAGGCTGTTCTGCCCGCATGCAAGCATCACTGCCCGGAAGCCGGGCTTCCTTGCGAAACGAATGCAACAACTTCACCGCTCCGCTGCCTATGCTCTTCGCGGGTAAGAGTGGAGCTCGCGGAGGCTTTGAAGTTGCTCGAGACGACCCAGGAACATATCAATCCAAATACGTGACCGCGATGCTGACCGTGTCGACGATCGCGAGCAGCAGACCCAACCCCACCAGCACAGAGACCGCGAGAATCTGATCCTCCATGCTGTCGGCCCGCAGGTACGTGCCTATCGGGTATGCCATAGCAATAATGTTGAGCGACCCCAATACAGGCCAAAATTGTTCCTTCGTTTTGTTTTTCCGCATTGAGCACCTCGAATATTGTGTGCACTCTAGAAAGTGCAGGTTGCATGCCAACACAAGTCTTAGCTAAGTGCTGACTACAGTTCTTCTTATCCTGACGATTAGGGACGCAGGAGTGCCCTTCCGAGGGCATTGCCTCAGTCTGGGCAGAGTCTTCGACACGTTGCATCCATATACAGCCCGACAGGCAAGTCAATAAGCGCTTTCCGTGGGATGTTCCAGCTGACGAGCGCCACGAAGGAGGAGATTCCGCGAATTCGGAAGAGGTGCACGAACCTGCTTCAATGTGCCGCCAGGATTGTTCGCGCCTTTCCTCGAGCCCGGTGTGTTCTTGAGGAGAATGCTGGTGCTGTATGCGGCGGTCTGGCAACCCTCCAGTATGAGTAAAGAGCAATGATCCAGACCAGATTTGCACCGACTGCACTTGCGATGAAGGCGAAGCGAATCAGGTTAAAAACTGCGAACGCTAATAGAGCGTATGGCAGGAAGCACCGCCGGATAATGAACTCGGTGTTGCGTGCCAGATACATCAACGGATTGTTTTTCTGCCGTTCAGCCTTCCGTTGCCAGACATTCAAGAACTGCTCGGGATGACTGGACGCAAAATAATGTCTGGCAAAACCAACCACCAGGAAACTTGCTATCGCGCCCAAGAGTAAGAAGCCCCCCCAAATGAGATATGCATCTGTTCCCCGGCTTCTCGACAAACCCAGACTCATGCCAGCAAAAATGAACAGGTAATACAGGTAATCGCAAACAGTTTCCAGCCAGCATCCGAATTTGCTCACTTGGAGTTTCAAGCGCGCGAGTTCCCCGTCGCATCCATCCAAAATGCTCGCCCAAACGGAAAGAAGCGCGCCAATCACCGTATTCCAATACCCTCCGAATCCGAAAAATACGCCCGAGAGAAAACTAACGCCGAGCGTGAACAGGGTCACCATGTTCGGTGTAATTGGGAATCTCGCGATCGTACGGCTGATGGGAATAGACACCCGGCGATTCATGCGAGCGAACAGCCCATCGGTCGGTTTGACCAACCAAGTGTCAAGCTTGTGCTCTGCGATCAGTCGGTCTGCCGGAGCGTCCACCATGTGCCACAGATTGTGATCAACTGTCTTTAGGACGACGGAATGCGTCGGTTTGAACCAGGCATATAGATCGATGAGACTTCCGATGTGCTCCCCGCAACTTCTCGCAATGTCGAACGCTGCCTGCGAGGATAAAGCGGAAATACCAACAAACTGAGCACCAGTCGTAAGCGTAATTGCGTTCCCTCGTCCGTCCCATTCACGAACGAGCTCATAGAGGCAGGGATGAGCAGCCGTGTTTCCCGCCAATAGCAGAATACGTTCTGACTGCGCGGCTAGTTGCCCTAATAACAGCGGTAACGCCGCACGCTGAGCATCAAGCTCGAACCATTGCACATCTTTCGGCAAGCGGCCGGTTCGCAACAATTCACGGCGGATCACGCGGACGGCCGCTCGGCTTGCAGCTACAACAACGGGATTGGCATGAAGGCCCTTGGCCACGAGAATGGCACGGAGTATAACCGGAAGAGTTCCAATTTGCGCCAATTCTGGCGTGAATCCTCGTGCGTCGCGGGATTCATCGACCACGATAATTGCCGCGGTACGCTCAGGGGACGGCTCAGCTTGTTCTCGCCCCTGTGACTTGCTAATGCGGACATCGTTCTTCTGGAGTGGAGACTCCGAGCCGCCAGTTGTCTTTTGCCGGCCAGCTGAACGCGACAATACGAACCAGAGAACGCCGGCTAGCGCCCAGAACAGCCCACGGGCTCGCCGGCATAGGCTCAACGTCAGCCCGGTCATAGCGCTCAGACCGAATCGGCTTGCCAGCAGCATCGTGCCACCCTCATAAGTTCCGACGTTGCCAGGATTGAGCGAACCCAGAAGATTAATAACCTTGGTCAGCGATTCGAGAACCAGTGCGCCGGTCAAGCTGAAGCGCTGGCGTAGGAACAGCACGATGAAGTAAACCTCCAAAACCGCTAGCGCATGGCACACGAAGTTCAGAGTCACGTTGCCCCAAAATGCGGCGGGCCTTTGGCGGTAGAATTCCACAAGTTTTTCTTCAACCGAGCGGACCATTGCTTCCTTGCTTTGTAACCACTTGCCAAGCCTGGGTACACGGCCGAATGCGCGTGCGGGACGTGACAGGAGCGGCCACCGTTTTGTCATCGCCAACGCTGCCAGTGCTACCACGACCAATAGGAGGGTTGCGGATAGCGCGGCATAAACCCGCAGCGCAGTTGAAAGCGGTAAGATAAGAAGCCCGAGGGTAATCCCACAAACAGTGATGATCGCGCCGCAGGCGATGAACAGCCCGCGGTCAACGGTCACCGACAGAATTCGGCTTTCCAGAGGCACTTCGGAACCGAGTAGCGCAGCGCGTGTCGCTTCACCGGCCACTATGCCAGCGAACCCTAGCTGGCCAATCGCTTCTGACACCAGCCGTAGCCCAAGCATCTTTGCAAATGAAACCTTCTGTGCCTCGCCGGACAATGTCAATCGCCACGCAAACGTCTTGACCAGGTGTGATATTCCGCCGAGTGCGATCACCAAGCCGAGGCCCCGTCCCATCAATTTCGCGTTCTCTAACAGGATCTTCGGACCAGTATGGACGACCAGATAGACGAGTAGTGCGAGCCCAGGTAGCGCAAACAGGTATCCGAAAGTCCCGCGTGACTCAGGCATTGGCTACCTCCTCGAGAACTCTTAGCTGTGAACTCTCTACCAGTGTCTGGGTCCGTGCAAAGTCGTAGGCTTCGGGTGTATCGATGTCCTGCCACAGTGCGTCTCCAATGTCGAAGGCACGCAACTTTCGTTGGGAAGCCATGCGCTGCATACCGTCCGACAAAGAGCAATTTCCCTGCGTCATCACCGCTTCGAGCGAATCAAAGATCGCTGGACTACACAGGAACATCCCCGTGTCGATTGCGTCGTAACGGGCGATGTTTTTTCCGATCTGAACGATGTAGTTTCCTATGGACAACACTTTCGTGGCGTCGTCCATATCAAAGATACAATCCAGTTTTCGATCCACACCCAGGATGACCTCGTTGTCACGTAAGGGCTGCCGAATAAGCGCGGCGGCCGCCGCCGGGTCAAAGATGTGGTCGGTCATGAGAAGCAAAAAAGGCCGAGCGACGACATCCTTCGCCGCTAACAACGAGATACCATTACTCTTCCTATATTCGGAGTTTTCCACGAATGTAACGGGAGTGCCGTGAAGCGAACTCGTCGCGAACCATCGACGCACCATACCCGCCTTATGTCCCACCACGACGACAAAACGTTCGATCCCTGCTTGGCGAGCTCCAAGCATTACGTGTTCGATCAGAGGAGCGCCGCAAAACGGCAGCAGCGGTTTTGGAAGCTCACCTGACAAGCGATTGAGCCGTTGCCCCAGGCCCGCAGCAAGGATCACAGCAGTATTAGTGTTCAGCATGATTGCCCTCGGAAAGATATGTGAGGCCGATGACGGGAGCATGGACGGCGGAACGCTCGCTCAACTCCGAATTCGGCGAGTATCCGAAATAGTTAATGGTCACGTTCGTTTTTCCGAAAATGCGCGCCTCAGTAACGCTTTCAGTGGAGAGGGGGAACCAAAAGTCACCTGATTTTTGATAGCGGGCTACGAAATGAATGCTTCGTGTCCAAAACGAAGGGCTCTTCGCTGGCCTGCCTTCAGCCTGAATCATGGCAAAATCCTCCGAATCGACCCAAATGCGTCCTTCGAACAGGTATTTGTCTTGCCGCTTCGGAAGAAGCCGAAGCACATAGGCAAGCCTCCCATCCACGACCTCGGTCCCCAGCAGCTCAAAACTGTAATTCTCGAGAGCTACACGGGTGGCAAAGCGCTTCTCAGGTTGGGAGGTTTCCTCTTCGGATTCGAGCATCTTCTGGAGCACATGGCTGTTAGCGGACTTCCAGCCCTGCTCCGATACAATCTCGAAATGCTTTCGCCCATCGCCGTCGCAGCTGACGGACACGAGCATCTCGGCCTGCTTGTTCAGCCCTTGGTTTTCCAGGACGTATCGCCTGCGCCCGGTGTACCCCCCACCGAGCTTCTCCCGTTCGGCGTCATGCGCCACTAGCCGAGCAATCACTTCGTCAGCGTGCATCGTCGGCTTTTCCTGGGCCTGAATCTGGATGCCGGAAATTAGCGAAATCAAGCAGGTTGTTATAGCAGTTCGAATTCTCATCATTAGAACTCCACGACAAACTTCCCGCGGTATTCGCGCCACGCGTTATTGAAGAACCCACCAAAACGAGCGCTCTGTTCGATGTTCTGCACATCTCGAGGATTGAATTGGTTGAATAGATTGAAAGCGGCCAGACCCACGCGAGTTTTGAGCCTCCTATCGCCACCCATGGGTATCGAGAGGGGCCGCGACACTTGCAGGTCAAAGGATGAAAATTGAGGATAGCGGCGCGTGTTCCGCGGTCCTACATATTCGCGGAATTCGTTTTGCACCGAGTAGGGAAATCCGGAGTGCAGATCATAGACCGGAACAAATACCAGCTTCCACGGTCCGTGGATTTCGCCCGAAAGCAGGAAGCGGTTTGGGGCATCGAACGGCAGGCGTCCTTGTCCATTCGGTTGGATGACTGGTTTTGCGACGTTTCCGTAGAACTGAAAGAAGTCGTTCAGATCTCCATACGCACGCGAGCGCACATAGGAGGCGTTGATGAAGTGCTTGCGGAATTGATAGCGCCCGGTAACCTGTAATTCCTTATAGGACTGGCCTCCGTTGTTCGAAAGCGTCACTAGACCAGTGCCGGCGGGGCCATCGGCCGTCGAAACGACAAAATCCTTGGCGGTGTTGCGTTGCTCATACGCCACCTGCAGCAACAAGCTACTGGAGACCTTTTGACTGAGTGCCAGATTCCACGCGGTGCTTCGCGGGTTGCGCAGACTGCCGAGAATCTTGTTGGTATAAGCGGTTGAGCGGGTTGCCTGACCCACTGGATCGAGGAGAAAGACAGTCCGCTCTGGAAACCACTGGAAAGCCGGGATCATCAACGGCACACGGTCGTAGAACTCCCCGATTCCCCCTCGCAGCATCGTTCGTCCACTACGCGTCAGAGCCAGCTGGAATCCTACCCGCGGAGCGGCGTGCACTGAACTTGTTACCGTATCGCTGTCAAAGCGCAGCCCAAGGTCCAAGAGCAGGCGTGGAGAAACGGTCCACTGATCCGCAGCAAACCAGGTGACTTCGTGCTGTGTAACGTTGGCGTGACCACCGTCCGTGAAGGTGATGCGCTCGATCGGTCTGCCCTCGGCTCCTTGGATCTCGACCGGCGAAAACGACTGGACGCCACTGTAACTGGAGTACGCGTACTCCAAACCAACGTGCCATTGATGAGTTCCGAGAAAATGCCGCGGGGCAAATTGGTACATTTCCTCCCAGTCGAAACGTGAGGCCCGGCGCTTTTGAGAATTGAAGAACCCGCCTTCGGTCGTCTCAACCAAGAGCTGGTAAGGACCGGAGCCTGCCGGAGTGATGTCGACATCGAAGGTCTTGTAGGTGAACTGGGAAGTCAGGAGGCTTTCATTTCCGGTGAGGTACCGGTGCTGGCCGTAGAGCTGATAACCGCGCTGGTGGTAGTCCGAGGTGGACGGCTGTGGTGTGAAAGTGTTCAAGCCGAGGTACTGCAGCCGTTGCGGATAGACGACCACGGAAACGGTTGCGGTCTGTTTCGGAGTTATATTGAAATCGAATTGCGTGTACGAATTGACGCTCGTGAGTGTCGTGTCCCGCTGGAAGGGCGGCAGACTGTTCACGGGTGTCCGGACAAATCGATATTCCAGCGATTGCGTGAAAGCAATGTGATCTGTCCAGATGGGACCTGTGAAGGTCACGCGCGGTGTCGCGGAACCAATGCCGCAAATCGTGCCGTCGCGCACCCGCGCGCGGGGCATGAAGTTTTGGATGGAGGCGTGGAATCCTTCGAAACTACTGGTTTTTGTCTCCAATGCAGAAACCGCGCCCGTAAGTTTTCCGTACTGGGGGTCATAGGGATTCGAAATCACCTGCACCGAGGAAACAACATCAATGGGAACAGCTATTCCTGGATTGCCAGTTGCAGGATCAGTTGCGTTGGCGCTGTTTACCAGCGCCCCACTCTGCGTGCTGCGTGCACCTTTCAAGTTGATGCGTCCGTCGGGGCCGCGCACGACTCCAGGAAGTGTCGGGAGGATACTCTCAGCGCGGTCGTCGACATTCGGCGCATTTCGGAGCGAGCTGGCTGTGACAGTTCCAGATGGAGAAGCGGAGGTCGGTGCGTTTTCGTTGGCGTTGCCTGTCACTGTGACGGAGTCCTGAACCGCCGAGGGCTTCAACTCCAGAGAGATTTCAGCGACTTTGCCCATCTCTACCGTGACAGCCTGACTTGCGAGTAATCCTGGTACTGCGGCTTCAAGGATGTATGATCCAGGCGGCACGCTTCGAAACTCAAATTTGCCGCTCTCATCCGTTTCCGTTTCGATTACCGTCGCGGTCTTCAACGTCACCTTTGCGTTCGCGATATAGGACTGCCCCTTCGAGTCTTGAACGAACGCTGTGCCCTGCACGTGGCCAGCGGGCTCAGGGTTTTGTCGCCCCAGCGACTGAGGAACGAGCGGAAAAATCGAGAGCCAGAAGAACAGTACCGATGCGAGGCCACTCGTATAGCTTGGCTTCTTCTGCCAGTGAATTTTGAGTGCGTGTGGCTGCATACTCCTGATTCGCAAGTGAACGACGCACATGCCTCCTCCAGCTCCAGACGAAACGCCTGGGCCCGATTCACGCGGCAATAACGACCCGCGTTGTTCTCAACAGTTGGTCTAGATCTCCCACATTCGATCAACAACTCTGCTGTCGCTTATGCATTCAAGTGGCCACCGGCTTGTGGCCTTGACACGGATAACTCAAATGCATGTCCTCCAAGAACATAGGCAGCGACGTGGCGGATTTGTTCACATCGTCAGGACACGGCGGTTCCTGGCAGCGATGACCGTATCCGGGCAGAGCAATCTTCAACTGTCTCGAAGGGTTCGCGATCCGCTCTTAGTATCAATCGAATAGCGCATCAAGATTTGGCAGCCGACTTGCGACAGCGTTGATGTAATGCCACCGACCAAGGGCCGTGGCCGCAAAACACGTCCCTGGTCAGTTCGTCGAGCTCTAAAGGCATTACCGTTGCTCGGAAGGAAGTAGAAGGTCATGTCGACAGCAGTTCGATTGCAGTCCAGAGAAACGTTGGATCCGCACCAGCAGAGTTCCGCGTCATGCCATTTCGAGGATGCTCTCCGAGAGCGAATCGTCGGGCAAGATGAGGCAGTGCAAGCGCTCGTGGAGCTTTATCAGGTATTCTGCGCGGGACTTAACGTAACTGGCCATCCCGTGGGGAATATCCTGCTGTTGGGGCCCACTGGCGTCGGAAAGACGCGCGTTGTGGAGGCCGCTGCGGAGATCCTGTTCGGGGACGAACGGGCCATAATTAAGGTAGATTGCGCGGAATTCCAGCACTCCCATGAAATTTCCAAACTCATTGGTTCGCCCCCAGGCTATCTGGGGCACCGTGAAACACACCCTCTGATTACAGAGGAGGCGCTCGCCAAAAATCACCGAGGCGAACTGAAACTCAGCTTCTTACTGTTCGACGAGATCGAAAAAGCGAGTGACGCATTGTGGCAGCTTCTACTCGGAGTTCTCGACAAAGCCACACTCACTCTCGGGGACAACCGCCGCGTCGACTTATCACAAACCATCATCTTTATGACCTCGAACCTCGGTGCCGTCCAGATCAGTGAGTTAATGACCGGAAGCATGGGATTTGTTCGTCCATCCAAAGAGCAGGCGAACCGCCTAGATGAAAGAATGGAACGGGCGGCAATAGACGCAGCGCGTCGGAAGTTTTCTCCGGAGTTCGTGAATCGCTTAGACAAGCTTGTGGTGTTTCAGCCCTTGAGGCGCGAACAGTTGCAAGAAGTGCTTCAGATCGAACTCCGAAAGGTGCAATCTCGTGTTAGCGATGCCTTAGGAAGGCCTTTTCTCTTTCGAATCACAGAGGAAGCCCGGCAATTTCTATTGGACAAAGGCACGGACCAACGCTATGGGGCAAGGCATCTGAAGCGCGCGATCGAACGCCTCCTTATCTATCCGCTAGCCGCCCTCTTGGCAACGAATCAACTTCGGCCTGGTGATCTTCTGATCATCGACCGCCCGTCTCAGAAGGAGTGTCTGGCGTTCGCGAGACACGCAGAACATCAGGTTTCTTATCCGTACGCTCCCCAAGTGGATCCGAACTCTATGCGCCGAATGAACGCGGAGATTCAATGCTCGTTACAAAACTAGGGATTACTCACTCCCTCCGCGCCAGAACGAGGTTTCGACACCTGATCCGTTGCCCCTATTCGAGACCCACCTGACGTGAAGCAACCGACAATCGTGGCGGAAGGAATTTAAGAAATGGTTCAAGCGCAGTTCCACCAAACCAATGACCACCTGGCATTCAAGCTGGAGGGCTGGCTCGTGTCAGCCCGGGCCGTTGAAGCGAAATCACTGGTCTCCAGGCACTTTGTACCAAACGGTTTGTTAGTTGACATGTCTTACGTGCCGTACGTTGATTCCATCGGTGCACAACTGTTGCTTTGGCTGCATGACTTACACGCAGAATTCGTGGCGGAAACCCGTTATGCACGCGACATCTGCGAACGACTTCATCTGACGCTGAAAGGAGATGCTGACAAGTCCGTCCCGTCAGCGACCGAGGTGCATCCCCCCAGGTAGCCCACCACCCCCGCCCGGGCGGACTCCCCTGATTCGCCCGGGCGCGGCCTCTTAAGGAGACGCCGAATATGTCCGGCATACATTCAACGAAAAAGAAGATGACGGAGGCGAAAGGCGCGTCGACGTTGGAAATCATGGTCCGGTTCGAGCACGAACATGAAATCTTGTCGAGACTGGCGCTCGTGATTACAGGGGACATAGGAGCTGCGGAACTATCGGTCTGCAAGGCACGCGAACTGGTCACGAACGGAACGAGTCCCTTCCCGTTCCGCAAGCAGCTCACGGAATGGCTTAAGCGGGTGACGATTGAGGCCGCAATCATAAGCAGTCTTCATGAAATTGCCCTTTGCGAGTCGAGATATATGTATCTGAACTGTACCCACTCCGAGCATTTATTGAATGGCAATCACTCAAAACTGCGGCAATTCCGCAATTTGCTCTTGCACATTGATCCGGAAATCGTCATCGGTGAGCTTGATCCGCTAGCCAGGGCGGTCGCCATTCTAAGGACGACCGGGCGCGCATCGATCCTGGACTGCATATTGCAGCTCAGGTTGTCCCTTGACACTGTGCTGGCTGCAAATTGCAGAGCGATGACTTGGTTTGCGGAGAAGCGAACTGGACTGAGCGAAAAAGCTCCGACACCGGGGCAGAAACTGGAGAAACTATGATCAGAGTAATCACGATTACGCATCAATGCGGAAGTGGCGGAACACAACTGGCTTTCTTACTTGCGCGGAGGTTTGGGTGGGAACTCCTGGAGCATCACCTGGCAGACCGTATCGCCCGTATCGCCGACCTGGACGTCGCAACTGCTGCTCGGTTCGACGAGCCGGCGGCCCGCTGGTGGTGCGGTCTGCGCCATGCGGGGATTAACCCAGCAGACTGTTGTCCATACGTATCCCCTCGCTGGTTAGATAAGATTGACGAGGACTCTGTCCACGCTCTCGCCACGCAACTGATCCAGGCAGCGGCGGATTCTGGAGAGTATGTAGTCGTTGGACGTGGAGCTCAATGCTTGCTTCAGGGCCGGGCGGACGTGTTCCATGTTCTGGCCTATGCGCCCATAGAGCAACGAGTCCAAGCCCTGCAGGCCCGTTGGCCTGAACAAAGAGACGTTCAAGCCCAGCTCACGGGCATTGATTCACAACGAGCCGAATATATTCGCCAATATTACGGAAAAGATTGGCTCGATCCGATGCTCTACGATCTTTGTATCAGCACTTCGATCGGCCTTGATCGCGCCGCCACACTGATCAGCGATGCAGTGGTGTTCCCGGATACGAGCTGGACGTCGATCGCTGAGGAAGAGAAATCGCTATGTCACTCGCCAGTTCAGCTCTAGATCTGCGCTTGAAGTCCGTTTTGGTAGCAACGGATTTGTCGCCTGCTTCCGTGAAACCACTTTACGAGGCGTTGGCCATTTGCCGCCATTACGAAGCGAAGCTATACGTTGCTCATGTTGTTTCGTCGGTTCCTTATTTGATGGCTGGACCGGGAGCCCTGGAACTCGCATGTGAGGGAGCGTCCCGTGAACTCCAACAACTGCAGCGTGCCTTGCTTCGTGACGGCTCGTTCGAGGGCTTGGATCGCGAATTCATCATCCACTACGGAACCGTCTGGGAGGAACTGCAAGCCTTAATCCTCAAAAAACAGGTCGACCTGGTCGTGGTCGGAACGCACGCCCGGCGGGGCATTGAAAAAGTGCTGCTGGGGTCCGTAGCTGAGCAAGTCTTTCGAGACGCGAGCTGTCCCGTGGTAACTGTCGGCCCGCACTCCTACCGGGAGAGCCGGGTTGACTTGACTGCCCAAATTCGGACGTATCTGTTTGCGACGGACTTCAGCGAAGCTTCGCTCCTCGCACTGCCACTGGCTAGATCACTCGCCCATCAAACTAAAGGAAGACTGATCCTGCTACATGTAGTCCCAGCGGCTCCTGCACCGCAGATTCCCGGCTGGTACAGCGCATCCGAAATCACGGCAATGCGGGAGAATGCGCGAATGACTTGCGTCCGGCGGCTTGAGCAATTGGTGCCTCGTGACGACGAGACGCCAATTGACACTGAGTTTGTCGTTCAGTTCGGAATACCAAGTGAGAAAATCTTGCAGGTTGCTTTGGACAAGGGAGTCGACTTGATCATACTGGGCTTACGTCACGCGTCTCTAGCCGGCACAATTTCGCATCTGCCCTGGGCCACAGCTTATGAGATCGTTTGCGGTGCCGGATGCCCTGTGCTGACCGTGAGACAGTGACTGGACACAGGCATTAGGGCAGCTCCTTGCAGAAAAAACGCCCGTCATTTCGTGGGCTGTCAATCGGAGACCTCACGAAGACTGACCGGCTGATGTCATACTCGCCGGTTCGCTTTCTGCAATCTCGGTGCCGGTTAAGAGGAACGCGGAGCAGTAATTTGCTGACCGATACGGAGATGGCGGATGCGCAGTGTACCCTCTTTGGCAAATCTGGAAACAATGAAGAGAGAAGCAAGAGACCTACTTCACGCCTTGCGACGACAGAATGCTGCTGCGCTTAGGCGATACCATTGCGTCGACCCTTTGGCCGGTTTGTCCGAACCAAGCCTGGCCGACGCCCAATACGTAATTGCCCATGAGTATGGCTACAGCAGCTGGCAGAAATTACAGAGACATTTTGCCCGTTACGCATGAAATGCGATCACCCTCTCAAAGGGCTCGAGCAAACATGAACTTGCAACTCCGTCGCGAAAGCCGCCAATCCAACCGGACTCGCTTCGAATGCCCTAACTTTGGGAATGTTGATCCGAGGGGCATTGATCCGAGCTCAAAACGCCCCTTATTGGGTGGCCAGAGCGCCGGATCCCCATCCAGTCTTAGAGGCGGAAATTTCACTCGAAAGTTCGTTGTCGATTAGCGCGTCAACTCGGTCCCATACGCTGGGGTCGTTCTCAATCTCATGGTGAGGCTTGCTCAAAACGCGTACCAGCCAGGGATAGTTATCACAATTGATATTGTGACCCTTGTAGGTCATTCGGAAGTTTCCAAGGATGCTTGTGTGATCTGGGTCAGCCGCGTGGATTGTGGACCGCCCGTGGAGTAGGCCTTCCGACTGATAAAAGTTAATCGCACGATCGACGTTGGCCGGAATGCGAGAGCCGGATTGCCAAACCTTCGGAACGCTATCTATTTGGATGGTGAGTTGTACCCGGATGCCTAACCGGTCTAGTTGTCGCGCCAAGGCCACTGCTTGCGAACCGCCCCAGCTATGCCCGTAAATGACGATGCTTGCCCGTTCTTTCTCGGCGGCTGTCAGGACACCATCGCCGTCCGTATCGAGCTGACGCAAGAGCCAACCCAGGGCTTCCTTACCGTCCCGGTTTGCGAAGACCTCAACGTGAACAGTCGAAGGGTACCTGTCGCGCAGGAACCGGGCAAATTGCACCTCAGGCCGCTTCGGGTCGTCGTGGTTCACAAAGCCTCCGACGAACCCAACCACGATTACACTCCGAACTGTAACCTCATCGAATGAAGCGTTCTTTCGGAGGCAGGCAAGTCGCAAAGCCTCTTTCACAGCGGAATGAAAGTCTCCTTGGTTACACGGCTGGCCCATCGCGTTTCCGTGCGAGCGCCAGATATCCCGTTCGGGCACCCATGTCTCTTGCGCATTCACGACGCTTGTAAGGAATGTCGCGAGCAAGATGAAAAAAGCCGTTCGCACCGCTCTCTGCCAATCTCTCATTGTTTTCTCCGTGCCCGGCGGATCGACCACCCACCGCTTCTCTCGTGAAGCAGAAAGCCCCTTGGCCGCATTCAGCGCCGTCCTGATGCGTATGCAGTGGATTCGAAGTGAACCCGCTGGCAGCTGGCGGCGCCTCTGACGCGCATCGGAAAGCTTCCTACGTTGATCGAAGGCACTTGCATCGCCAGACCTGAGGCCATGTAACGAATTCTTTCGCAAAGAGATGACACTCATCGGTTGAGGTTTTCTGCGCCCACATTGAGGCACTGCCCTTGAGAGGGCGTGCCGTCTTGACGGCTGTGCGGCTCTTCGATGGATCGCTGATTCGCTTGAACGGAACTGTTCGCCGCTTGATATAAGCGATTATGTTGGGACCCTTATCGAAATTCCAAAGGCAGCGCGTCGCATTGGATGAGAAGGGCCGAGCCCATTTGTTTCGGCGGAGGATTCCTGCCCCTCAGAGAGAAGAGCCCGTGCATTTTGGGGAAGATATAGACACTCAATCAATAAGCCATCGTCAGGACAGATGTCATTGGCATCCGGGCTGCCAGCCTCTTTAACTTCCGCTGCCGAAATCGGAAAGAAACTGACCGGCAGCCGGCCGATGTGACCGCGTGAGGTCAGTACGCATTCCCAAACACCATCTCTTACTCCTTCGCCAGTCTCGAGTTAGCCCGTCGTCAGCTTTGGCACTGGATTTGCACTTCTCGTGATCAGCGAGCGACATGCGATCGCTGGCGCGATCGCGAATGAAAGCTCCACGCGGAGTTCGTCAAATAGTGAGCGCGACGTCATTTGACCTGATCTCGCGGTGCATCGTGCGGAGAAATAACCTATGAAGACTTGCGTTTCTGTAATCTCTATTGCGCTGTTTTTGCTCTTTCAGTCCGCGGCTACTCGAGCGTCAAATTGTGACGACGTCGGTTCAAATAGTGTCGAACCGGTCACCGCTACGACGAGGGCCCCGCGCTACTACCGAGAACTTTCGATCTATACGAGTGGAATGCTCGCAAATCCCCAACTCATGAGCGATCTCAAGAATCAACGACTTTTCTTTACTGGCGTCCGCCTCACTTCTCGGCTTTTCACAACCCGCCATCTTTTTATCGGCGGGAATCTGGATCTAAAGCCCCTTATCATTCATTCAAAAAGTGTCCCGAATGGCCGTGAGTATACCTACGGCGGTGGCAGTGGCGTCGGACTGCAATTTGCACCTCGTGTAGGCTGGCGCTGGCAACCCTTCTTTGATGTTGACGGCGGATTCGTGGCGTTCCCGCATGATGTGCCGATGCCGAACACTCGGCGCGTGAACATGACTCTCGATTTTGGACCTGGTGTGACCGTCCCACTGCGAGGGAACAACGCCCTGCGAACAGGGGTCTGGCTTTATCATTTTTCCGATGGAAACACGGCGCCTCGAAATCCTGCTTTCGATGGAGTCATGGTTTACGTCTCCTACACCTACCGCAACTTCGCTCCACACCTTTCACGCAGGCGATAAGCCAGAGCCCATGGGAGCCCAAGGCTGACATCACGGTCGTACTTCAACCCGAAGAAGTACAACGCGGTCGCTAAATGAGAAAGTGAGAAAAGAACGATGAGTAAGAAATCCAAGAACAAGAAGAAGCAACAATCGGAACTGGACAACAACCCTCAACAAGCGGGCGCCATCGGCCAATCAAAGATCGACAAAAAGGACTACGAGGCCGAACTTTTCAAGCTGCAAGTTGAATTGGTCAAGCTCCAAGACTGGGTCAAGGCGACCAACGCCCGCATTGTCATCATTTTCGAAGGACGAGACGCGGCCGGCAAAGGCGGCATAATCAAGCGCATCATGGAGCGTGTCAGCCCGCGCATCTTTCGCGTGGTCGCTCTCCCCACGCCGACCGAGAGGCAGAAGATGCAGCTCCATGCTCAGCGCTACATTGAACAACTGCCCACCGGAGGTGAAGTCGTTATCTTCGACCGAAGCTGGTATAACCGCGCTGGTGTTGAGTACGTAATGGGCTTTTGTACAGAGGAAGAGCACAGGCAATTTCTGAGGGACTGTCCCATCTTCGAGGGCTTTCTGGTCAGCCAGGGCATCATCCTGCTGAAGTACTGGCTGGAAGTATCGGAAAAAGAACAGCACAAACGTTTCCTCGCGCGAATCGAAGATCCTTCGAAGCGGTGGAAACTCAGTCCTATGGACTTGGAATCGCACCGCCGCTGGTACGACTACTCACGTGCGCGAGACGCAATGCTCGCAGCCACGGACACAGCAGCGTCGCCCTGGTACATCGTTCCGTCAGATCACAAAAAGCGCGCCCGCCTCAACTGCATTGCGCACATACTCGGCAGCATTCCGTACGAAGAGACTCCCTATACACCTCCCGAGCTTCCGCCGCGGCAAAAGGTGAAAGGGTACGTAGAGCCGAAGCGAACACATCGAGTCATCCCGCAGCGCTGGTAGGTATGTCAACACATCGGTGGTTTCGTCCGTTACCAGAGTGGCTTGCGTCGTACCGTCGGGATTGGCTGCGACCTGACATCGTCGCAGGGCTGACCACCGGGGCGGTGATCATTCCCAAGGCGATGGCATATGCCATGATGGCAGGACTGCCGGTGCAGGTAGGTCTCTATACCGCCTTGCTGCCGATGCTGATCTACGCGGTACTGGGGACGTCGCGCGTGCTCAGCGTCAGTACCAGCACAACTTTGGCAATCTTGACTGCTGCGCAGTTGGGCCAGATTGTGCCGAGCGGCGAACCCGCGGCCGTGTTGCGGGCCCTGACGACCCTAACCTTGCTCGTTGGCGCCGCACTGGTGCTGGCCTCTCTCCTGCGCTTGGGATTCGTAGCGGACTTTATATCGGAGCCGGTACTCGTAGGTTTCAGAGCCGGGATCGGGGTGGTCATCCTGGTAGACCAGATCCCCAAAGTCCTGGGCATCCACTTCGCAAGAGGGACATTCGTTCAGAACGTCCTCGCAACGGTTCACAATCTGCCAAAAACGTCATTTGCAACTCTAGCCGTCGGACTCATGGTAATGGTGTCCCTGCTGGGCATCGAGCGTGTGCTGCCGAAAATGCCAGCGCCGCTACTGGCAGTAGCGGCGGCGATCGCCGCTGCAAACCTGTTCCATCTCCAACATCGCGGCGTCGAACTGGTGGGCCACATTTCACGAGGGTTGCCTTCGGTAGTGAGGCCAGACCTTTCGTTGGTAAGCGTACTGTGGCCCGGGGCATTAGGGATCGCCTTGATGAGTTTCACGGAGACGGTCGCGGCCGGCCGGGCCTTTGCACGAAAAGACGAGCCCACGCCGAGAGCAGACCGAGACTTGCTTGCGACAGGACTGGCCAACGCTGGAGGCGCTCTCCTAGGCGCGATGCCGGGCGGCGGCGGAACTACACAAACGGCAGTGAACGTCCGCGCGGGAGCTCGCACTCAATTAGCGGAAATGGTAACTGCGGTGATGACCCTGGTAACAATATTCTTTCTCGCTCCGCTCATTGCAACGATGCCACAATCTGCATTGGCAGCGATGGTGATCGTTTATTCCTTCGGACTGATTAAGCCGATCGAGTTTCGCGACATTCTCAGCATTCGCTGGACCGAATTTTCGTGGGCGATCGTGGCGTTCGCAGGTGTGGTGTTCGCCGGCACGCTGAAGGGAATCGTCGTCGCCATAATCGTCTCTTTGGTCACACTGGCACACCAGGTAGCTAACCCTCCCGTGTACGTGTTGCGGCGCAAGCCAGGAACGAATGTATTCCGGCCGGAATCGTCGGAACATCCCGAAGATGAGAGTTTTCCGGGGCTGTTACTCCTCAGACCCGAAGGTCCGATTTTCTTCGCCAATGCGGCACACATCGCCCATCAAATTGAGCCGCTGATCCGGAGAACGCAACCGACGGTGATCGCAGTAGACGCCAGCGGAGTTCTCGACATGGAGTACACGGCTCTGAAAATGTTCGCACAGGTCGCAAAGACACAAAGCCAGCACGGCGTTCAACTGTGGCTGATTGGCATGAATCCCAGAGTCTTGGCAGTCGTACAACGATCGCCCCTGGGACAGATGCTGCGACGGGAAAGAATGTTCTTTAATCTGGAGATTGCGGTTGGGCGTTACCTAGCTGCGCGTGGTCAACCCTGAGTTATCAAAAGATGAACTTTAGCGCGAATTGAAGAATACGCGCATCGGCGGCGTGGGTAAGCTTGCCGAAGCTGCCAGTGCCCACTATATTCCCGGCGGCGGACTCGTCGCGATTCGCCGAACCGAGGCCGGGCACGGTAAAGTTCACGTTATTGAGCAGGTTGAAGAACTCGGCGCGGAACTGAATTTCCATTCGCTCGTTGATCGGCAAGTATTTGATAGCCGCCAAATCGATATTAAAGAGGCCAGGATTCGCCAGCAGGTTGCGGGGAGCGTTGCCATACGTGCCGATGGCGTTCACGGTGAAAAGAGAGGTGTTGAAATATTGATTCACCATCTGACCGTGTGAGCGGTCGCCGAGGATGGCCTGGTTGATGTTGCTGCCCGTGAAATCGGCGCGATCGCTGCCCACAGCGCTGAAAGAATTGTCTACGCCGCTGTAGACGGTGAAACGAAACCCGTTCTGCCAGGAGTTGATGCCGGTAATCTCCCACCCGTTGATGATCTTGGAAACCCATCCTTTGCAGACCATACGGGCCGTTCATGCGGGCAGAAAGGCGATATCTGCTGAAGCCTCCTACGAACTTGCCGAGCATGCCACCGATGATGCCCTGACACCGGCGGAGGTTCGTGTGCTGCGGATGATTGCGCAAGGGAACGCAAACAAGGAGATTGCCGAGCAGCTGTCGGTGAGCGAAGAGACGGTGAAAGGCCAAGTCCGAAACATCCTCTCCAAATTGGGCGCGAAAGACCGCACCCAAGCCGCTATGATCGGGGTGAAACGCGGCATCATCGAGTTGTAACCCGCTCGAAAGAGTCCCTCGCTTAGGCCTTTTAGGGGTTATGCCTGTAGAGTGAAGTGGGTAATCTCGATATGTCGTGCTTCGACTTTTCTCAAATTTCGCCCACGGCGCCCCCGGCCTGGGACTCCTCTTGCTCCGTCTGGCTGTCGGCATCGCCTTGGCTTCTCACGCAGTAATGGCACTGCGCAGCGGTCCCCCAGTTGGCCCAACCGTGCTGAATGTGCTCGCCGGTGTTGTTGGAATAGTCTTGCTTGTTGGTCTGTGGACCCCCGTCGCGGGGACTATTTTGGCGATCCTAGCCGGGTTAAGTGCCGTCATGCATCCCGCCGATCCATGGACCTGCATCTTCTTGGGAACGCTTGGCGCGGCCTTGGCTCTCGTCGGACCGGGAGCATGGTCCGTGGACGCCTACCTGTTCGAATGGAAGCGCATCTGATCGTTCCACCAGAACAGCGTCCAATCCAGGTAGTTCTCGAAAGGACAACGTGGTCGGGTTGAAACTGAAGCAAAGGACTATCCGATGAGCACCTATCTTCCAGAGCCACTCCCGCTTTTCTGGCAGCTCAAACCAGTATCTTCGGCTAACGCCGGAGTCGAAACGCTCAAGGACGGTCGCAGGAAGTACTGGATTAAGCACGACGTCCTCAAGAATGTCACGCCGCGGATGCTCGCTTGGTGGTTCGGCCACATGGAGGGCGATGTCGAGATCCAAGGGCAGAAGTTCCCGCGCTACCGCGTGTGGCATCCGCTGGACCATGTGTACGCGCGTTACGTCCGCCGCATGCCTGATGAGCCGGCAAGTCCTGGAACACAGATCGCCTTGTGCGAATACCTGGGTCGCAACCCCCGTTATAAGATCGAGGCCGTTTCGATGATCGAGAAGCTCGACGAGACCGGGTTCATTCATGCCGTGATCCGGGGCGGTGTCCAGATGGCACGAATGGAGCACGTCTTCACAAAAGCTGCGGACGGAGTGCGGGACGAGAATTGCCTGATTGTCCCCGGCACTCCGCGACTTGGGCCCTTCGCCAGACTGCTGGGTCCGTTTCTGTTCCCTGACGGAAAAGGCCAGGCTTGGCTTAAGCACAACATCGAAGAAATGGGCAATTTGGAGAACTTCTTGCCGGAGCTCTATGAGCGCGAAGCCAAGCAAGAGTTTGTTGACCAGGTCGCGAGCGTTTAAGCCATCCGAGACTGGCACGACTTCGAATAGTATTACGCCAGTGGACGCCTACCTGTTCGGATGGAAGCGCAGCTGATCGTCCCGCCAAAAGAGTAATCCCTCACCCCTTTCGAGCGTTTTTCCTACCAAAAAGGACTGCCATTCGCCCCCGCATTAGTGCACGCCGCCAACCGATGTAGTTTCCTCAAATTACCGATGTAGGGTTGCCCGCTGGCGGGACTCCGAGCACACTCGCGTCCAGAGAACGGGGCCGTCCAGCAAGAAACAATCGAACTCCGTGGGGCAGCTGGATCGGGTCACTGAGCGGGACGTGGTTATGGATTACGAAAAGATGAAGGCATTGATGGAAGCAAGCCGCGAGGAGTCAGCGGATCAACGCAAGGCGCAAGTCAAAGAGTTTCCCAAGCCGGAGTCTGAGCCGGATTGGAAATACCTGGATTCCGTACGAGAAGAACAGATCGCAGCTTAATGGAGGTACTAGTCATGAAAACCCCGACGAGATATCAGTGGTTCCAGATTCTGCGCAGACACCATGGATTTACGTTGTTCCAGGCCGTGCGGGGCGCACTTTGGCTGGCGAGCTCAACAATTTAGGGGTGATCCTATCCCCAAAATGAGCGCCGCAACTCCTCCGTTGAGGGTTGCCCAAAATACAGATTCCGACGAAACTCCGGTGCAAAGAACAAATCATTCTAAGTAGTCTTGAGGGGGCCAAGATGAGTGCAGCAGCAGCCAGTTTCACTGAATTCAGCGGGTATCAGCCACTTCCGCCCATGAACGGCGGATTTCCTCTTTCCGATATATCACTCGCCGACGAGCCGGACCAGGCTCCGACCTCATTTTTGGACACAATCGTCGGAAGGCACGGCGGCTTGCGGCCAGTCCTTGCGCAAGTGGCGCTAGTGGCGACTACCGACGCTACGGTGTTGATTTGCGGCGAGACCGGGACCGGGAAGGAGGTGATTGCGCGGGCCATTCATGAACTCAGTCCCCGGCGGAACCGGAATCTGGTGAAGGTGAATTGCGCAGCCATTCCGGCTGGCCTGCTGGAGAGCGAACTCTTCGGGCACGAAAAAGGCGCGTTCACCGGCGCACTGATGCAGAAAAAAGGGCGATTCGAACTGGCCGATGGAGGCACGCTCTTTCTGGACGAGATCGGAGATATCCCGCTCGAACTGCAGGCAAAATTGCTGCGCGTGCTGCAGGAGCAGGAGTTTGAACGGTTGGGCAGCACGCACACCATCCGTGTCAATGTGCGGATCATTGCCGCGACGCACCGCGATCTTGCGGCCATGATTCGCGAAGGAAAATTCCGTGAAGATCTGTTTTATCGCCTTAACGTCTTCCCGGTTGCGATCCCGGCACTTCGCGAACGACGCGAAGACATACCGCTAATGGTCAACTATTTTGTATCAAAGCTATCCCGGCAGATGGGAAGGCAGATCAAGACGATTCCTGCGCGCACACTGGACTTGTTGACGAATCACCCTTGGAGAGGGAACGTGCGAGAACTGGCGAACTTCCTTGAACGCGCCGTCGTCCTCTCGTTGGGCGAGGAATTGAAAGTGCCAGCCGGGGAGTTGACGGCATGCCACTCCCCTGAGATCACTTCAATCTCCACATTCCAACAGGCAGAACGCACTGTCATTATAGATGCCCTGAAAGCCAGTTCGGGAAGGATCGCCGGCAAGGGCGGAGCCGCCGAACGCCTGGGACTGAAACGTACTACCCTGCAAAACAAAATGCGAAAACTGGGTGTCACCCGCGTGTCCTCGTGAAGGCAAACGCAAATATCCTTCTTGACAGGTTGCGCGGGTGCGCCACGCCAATCGTTGCGTTCTCAGGCAAGCCGATAGCTCTGCTGCAGCGGGACAATCCGAGTTGACCAGATGATGCGCGTCCTACTTCTAAATCTGAGTGCTGGCTCTCTTGACGCAATCCAACGCGCTCTAGCCGGTCAAGGCTATCAGATCATCTCAGAGAGCGGCTTGACTCTCGAGGAGATACTTGCACTCTCTCCCGAGGTTCTGGTAACCGAAGCAAGTCCTTCAGACCTGAGTTGTTGCGGGTTGATCGCCCAGGTTAAGGCCCAGTCCCATGCGGGTCCTTCGGTCAAAATCGAAATGATTGTCCACGGAGGGGCTTTGGAGAGAGCCCGCGCGCTCGATTTTGGTGCAGATGATGTCATTTCGTTTCCGTTCGACGCCGTGGAATTTGCCGCAAGAGTTAGAGCGCAGTTTCGGGAGCGTCAGCCGCAAGAAGAACTGATGACCATCCTCAAGCACGCAGTCCAGAGGGAACACTATGCTGATATTGCAGTGGAATCTCTGAGCGGTGGTACAGTCAGCAGAAGACACTTCTGGTTGATTCCGGCGCTTTTGGGGCTGACTGCCCTCGCCGCGCTGTTCATGGTCATTTCGACTCGGAGCAGCCGCAAGGCGACGCTGCAGCTGCGCGCGGAAATCGCGCGACTGAATAATGGCCTGCAGCCGCAAGTTGACCTGCTGCTACAGCGCGCCGCGGAATCGCGCAGCCCGATAGACACATACTCTCGTTCCAGTTTCACCACACGCGATTCTCTGAAGGCACAATCCGAGGATCTACGCAAGAAGGCGGCCACTGCAGATGGCGCTAACGCTGATGCTCTGAAGAAGCAACTTCTTGACACACAGAATCGCCTCGCACACTTGGAAAGGGAAGACAAGATCGCGCAGACCATTATTCACAAATATGGACCCAGCGTGTGCCTGCTGCACGTTGTTGTGGAATTCGTGGACAAACAATCTCGAAGACCGCTCCAGGTCGCGGTCGACGCAAATGGTAAGCCACAGGTTGACGAAAAAGGGATGGCACAGCTCGATGTAGGCGGCGGCCCTGGGCCCCGTCTTCAGGTCGACGCCTTCGGCACAGGTTTTCTGGCCGCCGCTGATCGGACTATCCTGACCAACCACCATGTCGTAGAACCTTGGTGGCATGATGATGAATTGAAGCGGCTTCTTGACCAGGGCGTTGATCCTTACGTTCGGTCCTACGAAGTTTACTTTCCCGGAAGGGCTGCAGCCATTCCCGCCAAGCTCGGTCGAATTTCGCCGGATGCCGATCTTGCAACGCTGGAGCTAGAAACTCCAGCCCCTCCTCACGCTGAGCCGCTGGAGCTTGATGCTCGAAGGGAAGCCAGCGTGACGGGCGAGCCCGTCGTTCTCATGGGTTATCCCACCGGTGTGGAAGGTATCCTCGCAAGGGCGAATTCGGATGTACTATCGAAAATTACAGCGGAAGCACAGGACGTCGGACAGATTATGTCACGGATTGCCACACAACAACTCATCCGACCGACCACCACACAAGGGCATATAGGCGACGTGCTTCAAGACAAGATCGTTTATGACGCCGCGACAACATCTGGCGGCTCAGGTGGCCCCCTCTTTAACAAGGACGGTAGAGTAATTGGCATAAATTTCGCGCTACTCAGGAACTTTGGTGGGTCCAATCTCGCGGTTCCCGCCAGATACGCAACCGAACTCCTTAAGTAACTAAGGGTGTCGGTAGGCCCGCATGAAGTTGCCGGCACGTAGGTGCAGCTGCAAGCACCGTTTGACGAGCACAACCCTAACCCGATGAGCGTTGCCTCGCGATCCTATGGTGCAACAATAGATCTTTCAATTCAGGGCTGAATCCCTAGACGCAAAACACGAATCGCTTGAAGATGCCACGACCGGAGGTCCCAGACAAATACTTGCACCGCTGTCAGTTGTGGCTGACCAGCCTTCGATTAACTCAGCAGACGATCGAAAGCGTCCGGTTCCAACTGCTCAAGAGACTTCACAACTACATCGGCGTGAAGATCCTTACCGTTATGACTTACCCCTATGCTCCGCATACCGGCGAGGCGCGCCCCCTCGATTCCGGCGCTGGCGTCCTCCACGACGATGCACCTCTCGGCAGGAACGCCGACTCGGGAAGCCGCTAACAGGTACACCTCTGGATCCGGCTTGCCCCGGTGCACATCTTCAGCCGATACGATGCTCTGAAAAACGTGTTCTGCTGACAGGGCCTCCAGCACCGCATCAATGTTGGCTCGCGGCGCTGCCGAGGCGATTGCTTGTTGCCATCCGTGCTTTTGGAGCCTGTCCAGCCAAGTTGCAACCCCGGGTTCGGGCGCAACGCCGACTCGTCGTACCAAGTGACGATAGAGTTCTTCCTTTGCTTCTGCGATTCGTCCAATGCGTTCGGCAGTCGCTGCGCAGCCAAGCCAGGCGGGGACAATCGAATCATTACGCTGGCCAAATGTGGAAAGAAACTGCTCCCGAGTGATCACTACGTATTCCATTGCCATCGTTTTTCGCCAGGAAATCCAGTGTAGTTCTTCTGAATTGACTAGCGTACCATCCATGTCCCAGAGAACCGCCTTGGATCCGTTCATCCGTGATCTCCGCTCGCTTGGCGCCTAGCCGACCTTTTCGGCCACCTGAGAAAGTGCGTAATCTTCCAGATGGTGGGCATCGCTGTTGAATTTCCTGATCCCCTCCGCCAGCTTCTCGGTTGCCATGATGTTCTCGTTGTGCATCCAGTATAGGAGATCGAATCCAGCGCTAAGCTCCGGCACGGGTGTGAAGGCCGGCGCGTCGCCGTTCGGCACTTCCCTCGCAAAACCAATAGCTGGACTCATTAGCAGTACCAGCGTGAGAAACTTAGAGCAACGCAGCATTTATCTGTACCTTTCGTTGTCTGTGTGCGGTTGGTCGCGGAGCGGTCTGGGGGCCAAAGGCGTCAGCTACGCGCCAGCCACAGGCCATAGCGCACGGAGGCGAAGAAGCTGAATGCCTTGGCGTACCGCAGCACGCGGTACCACCGAACCCACCTGCTCGCGACTGTGAGAATCACTGACATAACCCCTCCAAGAAACCCAAAGTCCCAAACTCCTAACGTTGCGCTCCGCATATCGACGGGCGATGCCGGTGCCAAACCACACCTTAGAAATTGTTACGCGGCATGGTCAGCGCGACTGATGTTCAATTTCCGCATCTTGTTTTGGAGCGTTGTTCGTTTCAGTCCGAGGCGCTCGGCGGCTCCCCCCTTACCAGCTATTCTTCCGGAGGCAGCTCTCAACGCGTCGCTGATGATGTGCCGCTCAGCCTGTTCGAATGTTGATGCCGCTGGGATTGAGGAGCGCCGCAGCTCTGTATGCGGGACGTACAACTCGTCTCCTTGAGTGAAAATCACGCAGCGCTGGATGAAGTTTTCCAGCTCGCGAATGTTACCCGGCCAATCGGCGTTCACCAGCGCCTCCATGACCTGCTTCGGAACGGATTTAATGTGCTTTTGCATTTCACGCGAGTGGCGCAAGACAAAATAGTGGACGAGCAACGGAATGTCCTCGCGCCGTTGGCGAAGTGGAGGAATCTCAATCGGAAAAACATTCAATCGGTAGAAAAGGTCCTCGCGGAACTGGTTGTTGCGGATCATGTCCTGCAGATTGCGGTGCGTTGCGGCGATCAGGCGAATGTCAACTCGAAATGTCCTGGCACTCCCTAGGCGTTCAAATTCGCGTTCCTGTAGAGCGCGTAACAGCTTGGGCTGCAGGTCAAGAGTAATATCACCGATCTCATCGAGAAAGAGAGTGCCGCCATCGGCCAGTTCGAAGCGGCCCCGCTTCTGAATGAGCGCGCCAGTGAAAGCGCCTTTTTCGTGCCCAAACAATTCGCTTTCCACCAGCCCGGATGGTATCGCTGCGCAGTTCAGCCGTACAAAAGTCCGTTGACGACGCGGACTCAGGTTATGAATCGCGCGGGCCAGGAGTTCCTTACCGGTGCCGGTCTCGCCGTGCAAGAGCACCGTTGACCCCGTTGGCGCCACGATCGCAACCTGATCGAGCACTTTGCGGAGCACGGTACTTTTTCCAACGATGCCCTCGAAACGGTGTTCAGAGCTGATTTCTGAACTCAGATCCAGCGGCTGGTCTTCTAGCCTGCCCCATAACGGTCTAGGCTGCTCGTCCACCAGTGCGTCGGCGATTGCTGCACACATTTGCTTTACCCCTTCTGTTGGTCGATCCACTTGCGAACGTAGGCCGGACAGTTTTCGAGAGTCATGCCACCGGCTTCACATCCGGCCAAAAATTGCACTCCGTCGCCATCCACTAGAACAAGCTCCTTCAGGTTCAGCACGATGTGAACCGCAGAAGGTTCGAGGCCGAACAATCTCCGCAACTCGTCAATGTCTTGCGGCTCTATACGGCCGCTTAAGCTGAAGACGACGTTTCCGTTCGCTGCTCTCTGGATCCTCAGCATGGTACCTCCTAGCGCCCGCTACCCACTTTGCACCGTGACGTTAGGAATCGGCGCCACATGCCGAGCTCGTTGATCCAACTGACCTCATAGACCAGTTCTTGCTGTTCCGCGGTGCCTTCTGCATTCCAAACCGGAAGATTTGTCGTTTCCCAATGCACATCGGATCTTTCCAAAAACGGTGCGATGCAGGCCATCCCATGACTATGAACTTCGTGCCTCATTTCGACCTCATTTCGACCTCGTGCGCGAGAACGACGAAAACTGAGTTCCTTTCGCCTTGGTCCGGGGACCCTTGGGGTTCCGAGCCTGATAGCTTCTAGCGCTCGCTGCAGTTTGGGAAAGCAACGGGGTAGCCACTTTCAATCCACTGAAAACACATGGTTTGACTGGCAGGAACAGTCACAAGTTCTGCGAATTCGCAGTTTTTGTGAGTTGCGGAAGTGCAGCTACCTCTCGCGCAAGTATCTTTTGAACTGATGCTTGTTGATCTTCAGCAGGCGGATCTTGTATTCCAAGGTGGAGGCGGGGATACCGAGTTTTGCAGCTGCGCCTGACGTACCAGAGACTCTACCTTCTGCTTCCGCCAGCGCCTTTTCAATGAGCTCTTTTTCCTCATCCGGGCTTTTCCTCCCCAATGACCCGGTTGGGCCCTGCGGATGCGAGTTTCCGATGGAGAGCCAACTGGGATCAATGGTTAGCGTCTCTGTCTCACAGATAATAACTGAGCGCTCGATCACGTTTTCGAGCTCACGAATGTTTCCTGGCCAGGGGTACGACTCCAGGAGCTCGAGCGCGTCCTTCTCAATGCTGCGGATGTTTTTACCAGCCTTTCGCGCGAAACGGGCAACGAAGTACTCCACCAGCACGGGGATATCTTCCCGGCGCTCGCGAAGAGGCGGAATGTGGATTGGGAAAACATTTAGACGATAAAACAGATCCTGTCGAAATGTACTTGCCACAATCGCCTTGTGCAGGTCGCGGTTAGTAGCCGCGAGGATGCGCACATTCACGCGAATGGGCTGGCTGCCGCCCACGCGCTGGATTTCCCTCTCCTGCAAAACGCGCAACAGAGCAATCTGCGTCTCCAGAGGCAGTTCTCCGACTTCGTCGAGGAAGATCGTCCCCTCCTCTGCCAACTCGAATTCCCCTAAACGACGCTGCAGGGCGCCGGTGAATGCTCCCTTCTCGTGCCCGAACAGTTCGGAGGCAATCAAGGACTGGGGAATGGCGGCACAATTGACCGCGACGAAGGCTCGTGAACGGCGAGGCGACTTCTTGTGGATTGCGCGGGCAATCAGTTCTTTGCCGGTTCCGGTTTCACCGGTTATGAGAACGGTTGAGTCTGTAGGGGCGACCTTGGCGACGGCGGTCAGCACGGAGCGGAGCGCTGGAGAAGCGCCCACGACTTCCTCGAGGGCCCAAACTTTGTCGATCTCCTCACGCAGCGCGACGTTCTCATGTTGAAGCTTCTCTTCCGTGCGTTTGCGATCGTGGATATCCGTCGCGGTTCCGTACCACCTGACGATGTTTCCTCGCTCATCCCGCAACGGCACTGCGCGAGATAAGAACCAACGATATTCTCCAGTTCCGGCACAACGGATGCGAACCTCATCCTCGAATGGATCC
>Ga0310909_10000091_pt1 | contig 36394 bp, 27 predicted proteins | sample GREbulkMGT000H_FD_203449 | JGI IMG/M metagenome (GOLD analysis project Ga0310909, IMG submission 203449) | Lab enrichment of tropical soil microbial communities from Luquillo Experimental Forest, Puerto Rico - GRE.bulkMG.T000H | ecosystem: Environmental > Terrestrial > Soil > Tropical forest >... | reverse complement strand
CGCTTCAAACCGGTCGCGCGCTCCCGCGTAATCTTTTTTCTTCAACGGCACTAACGCGAGATTGAATTGTGCCTGCCGGAATTTCGAATCGGCTTTCAACGCTTTTTTGAATTCGGTTTCGGCCTGATCGAATTGTTTTTGTTCCAACAAAATCTCGCCGCGCAGATTTAGAGTTGCGGCCTGGTTCGGATCGGCCGCGTTTGCTTCATCAACGAATTTTAGAGCGGTCGCGAAATCGCGCCGCTCATAAGCCTGACGCGCCTGCTCAACACCCGAACGTGCAACGGCCTTACTCTTCGCCGCGCGCTCGGACGCCGAGTTCAATTCCAACGCTGCGCGAGTTTGCCCGGCTTGCCTTTGCAGCAAGCCAACTTCGTAAAGCGACTCGGCGAAAAGTCCGTTTAACTGCGGTGAAAAATTCTTTTCCGCCTGCGCGATCCACTCCTTCGCTTCTTGCGGCTTTTTCTGCTGAAGCGAGATCGCCGCGTTGGCGTAGTGGACGGCCGGCGTATCCGGAGAAAGTTCAAGCTTCGCCAAAAGCGAGTCGACCATGCTCTCCTTGTTCTCGAACAGATACGTTAAGAGAATTTTATATTGAAGGAGTTGGGCCGCTTCGCCTTGAAGCTCGGACGCGTCACCTGAAAGCAACCCCTGGAAACGCTCGCGGGCCTGCGCCCAATGTTTTTGTAAAAATGCAATCTCAGCGAGATTGAAACGCGCGTTCCGAAATTTCGGATCGATCCGCAACGCTTCGTTCAGTGCGGCCTCTGCCTTATCATAGATGCCCTGGTGCATCATGATCACGCCGCGCAAATTCTGTGATCCGGCTAGATCAGGCTGACGCGCGTCGATCGCATCGAGTTGTTTCAAAGCTTCTGGAAAATTATTCGCGTTGTATGCGCGCATGGCGTTTTCATACATTGCGTCTAGTTCCGCCTTTGACGGGGCGACGTTGTCCGCTGCCAAAGACCCAAGTACGAGCACGGCGATCGCCGCGAATGTCCCAAATTTCATGGCCTCCGGGGATGAAACTCTCTTGCGGGCCTGATTACAAGCGTAATTTTAACGTTTTCAGAGGAATTTTTAGGGCGGGTTGTCGATCGACATATCGGCAAAAACAGAGCATAAGATGCTCTGCTTTAAGCGTTGAGATTGGCCGCGATCCGCAGGCCTTCCAGGGTCAGATTCGGATGCACTGAATCGATCTCTCTGAGGCGTTTAGCGATCAAATCCGCGTAGCCACCAGTCGCGACAACGTGCACTTTTTGCCTATGAAAACGCTCGATTTTGATCCTCGAAATAATCTCGCGCACCAAGCCTCGGTATCCGATCACCGCGCCGGCCCGCATCGCCTCGACTGTCGATCTTCCAACTGCGGAGCGCGGCTCCTTCAAAGAAAGTTTGGGCAACAGTGCGGTTCGTTGATAAAGAAAATTGGTCATCGATTCGAGGCCTGGAGCAATCACACCGCCGATGTATGTTCGTTGCGCGGAAATGATGTCGAAAGTCACCGCCGTCCCAAAATCAACAACGATGGCAGGACAGCCGTAGAGCGCGGTGACCGCGGCAGCATTGGCAAGCCGGTCCGCACCGATTGTTTTCGGATTCGGATAATCAACCCCGACACCCAATTTGATCTGCGGTGTTAACCATAAAATCCGCGATCCGTTCGCCGCCGCGCGAACAACCGCATTCTTTTTCGGCACAACCGAACAAACACTAACGATGTCAACCTTGTGCCGTCGCATGAATCGCTGGAACGATGCGGCGGTCAATTTTTCTGTTGGAATTCGCCTAGGCGCCAAAATTTGTTGCCGCGTCGCGAACGCGATTTTGGTGAACGAGTTGCTGATGTCGATCAGGAGATACGTCCTGGTCATTGGCTTGCGGGAGTTTATCCAAACAGGTACTCTCGTCGCGTGCGAAGATTAGTCCATCGTCCCCGGCGATTGCGGCGCTCCCCGGCGCTGCGCAATCTGGTTCGCGAGACAAATCTGACCGCGCACGATTTCGTTTTGCCACTTTTCGTCAGTGAGAAGATCGATAAGCGACGGCCGATCGCGAGCATGCCCGGCGTTTTTCAGTTCACGGTCGACGAAGTTGTCGATGAAGCGCGACAAGCGCAGGACTTCGGTCTCCAAGCCGTTCTCCTTTTTGGGATTCCGGAAAAGAAGGACGAACAAGCAAGCGGCGCCTACGCAGAAAACGGCGTCATTCAAAAAGCCTTACGGGCAATCAAATCAAAATGTCCGGACGTGGTCGCGATCACCGACGTTTGTCTTTGTGAGTACATGAGTCACGGCCATTGCGGGATCACGCGCATCGATGGCGAACATTTCCATGTCCTGAACGATCAGACGGTCGATCTCCTAGTAAAAACGGCGCTCTCGCACGCGAGGGCGGGCGCGGACTTGGTCGCGCCGAGCGACATGATGGACGGTCGTATCGGTGCAATTCGGGAAGCCCTCGATACGGACGGTTTCACCGACACCGGGATCATGAGCTACGCGGCAAAATTCGCTTCGGTCTTTTATGGTCCATTCCGCGACGCCGCAGAAAGTCCGCCGCAATTTGGAGATCGCCGCTCCTACCAGATGGATACGGCCAACGCCGACGAAGCGTTGCGCGAAGTCGGGCTCGATATCGATGAAGGTGCGGACATCATTATGATCAAGCCAGCGCTTCCCTACATCGACATCCTCTGGCGGGCGAGGGAACGGTTTCGCAAACCGACTGCGGTCTATCATGTCAGCGGCGAGTACGCGATGGTCAAAGCCGCCGCTGAAAAAGGAATCGTTGATGAACGCGCTGCCGTCCTCGAAATCATGACCTCGCTCAAGCGCGCGGGCGCCGACATTATCGTAACGTATTGGGCACACGAGTTGGTGAAATGGATCGGCGGCTGGCCAGTCGCGACGGCGAAACAGAGACGCACAGTCATCTAAAGCGCCTCGCTCTTTTTTGGGCACAGACGCAAGGTTACTCCGCGTGCGCCTTGGAAGTTACTTTACCACGATGTCGTTATCGCGCGGACGTTGCCGCCTATCGTCCGACTCGAAAGCAATCCGTGGCGGCGACTGCGATTTTCGAATGCAAACAAGCCCTGCTCGACCTTCGGCGCGACACCCGATGCACCGCGACCACGCTGCGCCATTTAGAGAAGGTCCACCAGCGCCGCGAAACGTTGGAGAAAAATTTGCGGGTGCACTATCCAACTCTCCGCATTGCCGATTCGCTCTTTGCCGAATTCGATTCGCACAATTTTGAAGCAATTGAGCACCGGGGTTACAAACAGGTCCTGCGGCAAATCCGGGCGCTGCAAAATCGGCTTTTCGACGGGACAAAATTCGAAACTCTTATTCGTTATCGCTGCGCCAATTTGTTCTTTCTGGTTTTGCCTAACGAACTGTTTCGCGAGCCTGAAATTCCTATTGGCTGGGGTGCGTTGATTGAAGCCAATGGCGAGCTCACGCTCGTGCGCAAGCCGGTCTGGCATGAAACGAGCGAGCAAACTCAGATTCAATTCTTGCAGCGAATCGCTGCCGCCGGCACCCGCGCGCTCAATCGGACTTTGGAAATCACCTTCGAACAGATTGCGAGCGCACGCCGTCGCTCTTAGAGGACGGTTGTCACGCTTACTCAGCGAAGGCGGATCGATCTTGTCAGCGCCTGATTAGAGTGAGTCTGGAAAAATTCCGGGATGGTTGCTGAGCGCACGCTATTGCCAGGATCTTCGACTGCGACTCGGCAGAACTGGTCCTCGAAAAGGAGCCGTGATCGCGAATGACTGCTTTGAATCCCAATGACGCTATTCGCAATCAAATCCTTCAATATTTTTATTCCCGTAACGCCGCAGCCATCAGTCGGTTCATGTTCAGCAATCCAACACGATCCTCGAATAATTTCCTCGTGAACCACAGACGGTCCGCGAAATTTAATGCCGGCGCTATCCAAATGACCTCCTGCATGTGCGTCTAAAACACCACTCAGCGTGAGAGCTCCCAGCACCAGCGCGAGCAGAAAAACTCTTAGCCGCAAAGAGTATTGCCATCTCGTCACGGTTGGGTAATTACCAGAATTTCTTAAAACCGAAACAAAATCGCAAACAAACGCGCCATGTGCCGGGCTGAGGTCGCCCAGCTTCTAATTCGCTTGCGACGTTATGGAGTGTCAGAATTCGCCGACTGATCTCGGATCGATTTCGTCATGGCTGATACATCCGCTGTGGCCGTTTCGTTTCTTCTAAATTCTTCCAAGTCTCGTTCCGCTTGGGTTGCGCGTGGATCATGAAAAGCGCTGTAGCAGTCCTTTCGCACCTGCAAGAATTCTTTTTGCCAGAGAACATGGGGCTCGAAAGCTTCAACCGCTGCGTGTAATTTTTCACCGGGAAAATTGCCTTCAACGTAGATGGCGATAGCTAATCGAGTTGCAAGCCGTTCGGGTTCGTTAGTCAAGACGCAGAATGGCTCACGTAGTGCATCAAAAAGAAAATTCGAGGCGATCTTGGACCGATCGGATTTTGCTACTATTTCTACAAGATTGAGGGCTCGCTTGATCAGGTCACGATCTGGCCACGGCGTTTCGCGCAAGCCTCGGATGCATTTTTCAAAGAGATCAGCCGCTTCTTCCGGTCGATTCTGCTGCCAAAGGAGCTCTGCACGAATCGCGTCCGCTTCCCACGGGCAAACTTCGCCCAGCTTGTCGATATAAGCGGAGGCACGGGAATCGCCTTCGTTGGCCAGACACTCCGCTATCATTGCCAATTGCGATAAGGTTGCCGGTTGTTCCGATTGTGCCTGCCATTCTCGCAACGCACCGGGCAGATCACCCGACATGTAGGCAGCGAACGCTGAGACGCGATGTCTTTCGTCAGTGGTGACGAAAATGGCAAGGCGGGCTTCATTCACTCGAGACCAATTCACCTCGCCCTCAATGTGCTGCGGCCGATCTGTCATCGCCGCATGCGAGCTCGCGCGCAAGTTTGCGACTTCGAATCCACCAAAAACACCAGCCATGCGCGCAAAGGCAAATTCGATCACGCTGCGATCGTCCGTGTTCAACGGGACGGGGCTTAGATGCTGCAGGGTGTGAGCCACGGTTTCATTGCCGATATAGTGGCCGAGGAAATCTTCTAGACCAACGCCTCGCCAGGCAGCAGCCAATGCGCTCTTCAATGGTTCTGTCGCTAGGCGCGCACTTATTACAGCAGCGTCGTAATGGACAGGGGAATGTGAGGCCATCAAAAGAATATCGCCGCCAGTCGTTTGCCACGATTCGATGTGGGAAAAAACCGATCCGAGTGTGACATAGAAAATCTGCATGGTGCGTTGATCGATCTCATAGGCCTGCACCCATTGGAAAAACATTCCCCCTGGATTTAGACAACGGTCTACGGATTGATAGTACTCGCGGGTAAAAAGCCCGGCCACGCCGGCGCGATACGGATTTGAGGGCTCGGACACGACAATGTCATATTTTTCCCGCGAAGTGAGCAGTACTTCGCGAGCATCACCGGTAGTGAGATGAAGTTTTGGATTCTGGAGAGCGTTGTGATTCACCGGAGCGCATCGCTCAGCGACTTTGACAATGACCGGCTCGAGTTCGACAACGTCGACGCGTTCCATTCTCGGCACTGCCGCCAGCCACCCTGCGGTGCTGCCGGTGCCCAAACCGACAACGAGCGCTTTAGTCGGGTTCGGGTGCAACGCCACGCCAATCAAGCCGCTCATGATTTGTGTTCCAGCATCACCAATCGCATTACCGTCCGTTCGCCCATTTACGACAAACGCAAGACCACGACCTGCCGTCATGGCAACGCCGCTTTCCACCCCATCGGCTTCCCAGATTGTACGGCGCCGAATCCCTTGCATTACATCTCGCATTTCGTTAGGCGTCGCTTGAAAGACTCTCATACGTCCGAGACCGATCTCGCTATGTCGCCAAAACGCAGTAGGACCGGTTGCCGCCAACATCCCGACTGCGAGAACAGTGACACCAATTGGAATGACACTTTGCTTCGAGTTAACTAGTCGCTGTTTGATTGCGAAGAGCGCTGAAATCGCACAAAGCGCTGCTAGCAGAAGAGTGTCGATCTTCCAAACCCCCAACGCAGAAAACAGAGGAATAAAACCAAATCCGCCAGCCAACGATCCCGCCAATGCCCCGATTGTGTTCCAGGCGTAAGCCGCGCCGGTTTGCGATCCCACCTGCACTTTGCCTTCGCCGAGCAAGGCGATGAGCAATGGAAATTGAATTCCGGCAACTAACGCCGCCGGAAAAATTACGATTAAGCACAACGCGCTCCAAGCGATCACATGGCCATAAAATCCGAGAGTGCCCAATGGCCGCAAAAGCATTGCTGCCATTGCGATGCGGTCGCCGAGCGCATACGGCAACGAGATTAAAAAGGCCTCGGCCCCGCAGGTGGTCGCGAACGCTGCCAGCGATGCAAATCGTTTCAACCCGAAGATGCCATAGACGATGCCACCGACACCGATTCCGAGCAGGGCGATGGCCAGAATCAAACCGAATGAAAATGTCGATCCACCCAGGAGAGGGCCGAGCATTCGATACCAAACCAATTCCATTAGGAAAAAGGCGAAGCCAGCGACTCCGGCTGCCGCGAGAACAAATCCACGACTTGCCGTCGCGGCGACGACTTTGTCCTCAGGAGATGGCGGCTTCGGCGTTTCTGAGATCGCCATTCCCTTTGCCAGTTTCAATGCGATCAGAGCAATCCCGAGATTGACGATGGCAGCCAGCCAAAGTGTGAGTCGATTGCCAAAATTTTCGAATAAATAAAAAGTGCCCATGCACGCGCCTGCGACTGCTCCAAGAGTATTCGCGCCATAAACAAAACCGACGGTGCGTCGTTCCAAATCTTCTCGGGGAACGACTGCGCGGACTGCCGCCGGCAAAGTTCCGCCCATTAGGAAAGTCGGCACCCCCAAGATCAAAGCGGCAAAAAAGAGGCGCACCACGCTGCCAAACAAAATCCCAAGCGTTGCCGTCCCGCCCACTGCAATATAAAGATGCCGCACCGCCCAAATGAGAAAAGGCGACAACGCAGCGCTCGCCGCGATCAAGAGTTCCAACCGGGCGTAGAATGCCAGCGGTTGCGCTTTAGTTTCAGAGCGCTTGCCGAGAATTATTCCACCAACGCCAAGTCCCGCCATGAAGACGCCGATCACAGCTGCGGTTGCGGCGGTGGATGCGCCAAAAACAAGCCGGAATTCCCGCAGCCAGGTGGTTTGATAAATAAGCGCGCAAAATCCCGACCCGAAAAGAAGCAAAGCAACTAACCGCGCACGGCCAACCATAAAGATATCTTGAACGGTGGAGATGGATTGTGACCGAGGGTTCCTTCGAAAGCAACCGACCGAGTCTATTTCGGAACTCGGCCGCTGAATTGCTAAACTCTCGATGACGAGAAGCGTTGCTTAATACCGACCTACCAGAGCCGGCATGTTCGGATTCGCACATTACAGTTGTTTTAACCCGAAGCGCTGACGAATCTATCGATTTCAGGATGAGCAAACGCGCGCAGCCTGTTCTCCGATTTGGCTTGATAGCGGTGTAATCCGGGCCAATCCCAGGACCTCCTGCGTTGCCACTTGTTGCCAAATAGAGTTCGTTTTGCAGCGCATCTTTGCGGATTTCTGCGCAACGCCGTTTTACTGGAAAATGCCGCGATTTACCTATGAAAATCATCCAGCCGAGGGTAAAAGGTGGGACTGGGTCGGCCCGGACTTGAATCCGGAATCAACGTCTGATTAGTAAGTTGCGGCCGGTCATTTCCTTCGGCGGTTCCATTCCGAGCAGGAACAAAAGCGTCGGCGCAACGTCCGCTAAGAGTCCGTCTTCACAGCGGAACTGATTCGCATCTTTGGCCACGTAAACGAAGTGAACCAGATTCGTCGTGTGTGCGGTATTCGGTGAGCCGTCAGGATTTCGCATCTGCTCGCAATTGCCGTGATCGGCGGTGACAAGGCACTTGCCCTCGAGTTCGAGCAGCTTCGGAATTAGACGACTGCAACATTGATCGATCGTTTCGACCGCTTTGATCCCCGCTTTAACAACGCCCGTGTGACCGACCATGTCAGGGTTGGCAAAGTTGAGAATAATAAGATCAAATTTATCGATGCGTTTCAAAAGTTCGTCGGTCACTTCGAATGCGCTCATCTCGGGTTTGAGATCGTAAGTCGCGACTTTCGGCGACGGAATGAGCAATCGTTCTTCGCCCGGAAAAGGTTTCTCGATGCCACCGTTAAAAAAGTATGTGACATGCGCGTACTTTTCTGTTTCGGCAATGCGCAGCTGTGTTTTTCCGGATTTGCTGACCAGTTCGCCCAAAATATTTCGCAGATCTTCCGACGGAAAAACGAACGGTGACGGGAAGCGAACATCATATTCGGTCAGTGAAGTGAATTTAACCTGAATCGAAACTTCGCGATCGAAGCCGTCGAAATCCTTGAACAAAAAAGGTTGCGATAATTGGCGGGCGCGATCCGCTCTGAAATTGAAAAATAAAACAACATCGCCGTCGCGAACACATTGCTCGTTTGCATCAGCGAAGATCAGCGGGGGCATGAACTCGTCAGTCTTGCCCCCTTTATATTGCCGAGCCAACGCCTGTGATGGCGACTCTTTGCAAACTTCTCCGCGACCAAGAACCACTGCATCCCACGCCTTTTTAGTTCGCTCCCAACGTCGGTCGCGGTCCATTGCAAAATAGCGGCCGACGACGCTTACAATGTTCGCACCGCTTTTTTTCAATGCCTGCTCGCATATCTTCAGAAATCCGGCCCCGCCGATCGGCGAAGTGTCGCGCCCATCCGTAAACGCGTGGACGAAAATATCCTCGACACCAGCGCCCTTGGCCGCGTTTGCGAGCGCAATCATGTGATCGTAATGGCTGTGAACACCGCCGTCGGAAACTAGGCCTAACAAATGGAGCCGATGCCCACGCGCCGCCGCGAACGTTTCTTGGGCGACGCTGTTACGCGTCAACTCGCCGGCCGCAATCGCTTTGTTGATACGAGTGAGATCCTGAAGAACAATGCGGCCCGCGCCCAAGTTCAAATGGCCGACTTCGGAATTTCCCATTTGGCCTTCGGGCAAGCCAACGTCCGGGCCGCTCGCGCTTAACTTGCTCCCCGGATAGTCGCGATACAGTTTGTCGTGAAATGGTGTCTTCGCCAGAAGCGTGGCGTCGCCATTTCGCTCCCGTAATTTCTCGCCGCCAGTATTGATGCCCCACCCGTCCCGAATAATGAGCAACACCGGACCGGCCATATGCGCAACCTGCCGATGATTCTAAGGCGCGACAAGCGGTTCTTTCGTTGACAATAAAACACGCCCGCACATACATCGCGATAATGAAGTGGCGCAATCGACTGCTCGCACTCCTGTGCCTCGCTGTTTTCGCCGGGTTAGGCGTCCTTTATTTTCAATACTGGGTCGTTCAAAAACCTTTCGGAATAATCCTTATTATAGGTGAAGGGCTGGCGCCGGAAAGGATCGCGCTGACGCGGGTCTATCTCGGCGGAGCCGACGCACGCTTGACCCTAGATGGAATGCCGAATGTCGCTTTGGTAATGAATTATTCGAGAGACTTCGCGGCTGCAGACCAGGCAGCGGCCGCGAGCGCGCTCGCAACTGGTGTCAAACTAAGCAACCGCTCGTTGTCGGTCGATTCCAATGGCAAAGCGATTCCAACAATCATCGAATTAGCGCGCAGCCGCGGCCGCGCAACGGGCCTAGTCACAAATGGATCGCTCACCAATGCGACGTGTGCTGCTTTCTATGCTCACGCCGGCAACGCAAACGACATCGATCAACTCGCGCGCGAGCTTGCTGAAGGAGGGAAGGTTGACCTTTGTCTCGGAATGAGCGCGGCGGAATTTCTGCCGGAAGCAAAGCAAGGACAACGACAAGACAATCGCGACCTTCTGTTGGAACTGCGCCAAAACGGCTTTGATGTGATCCGCACACGCGCCGAATTAGAATCGGTTCCGGTTTGGAGGCGACCGAAGCTTTTCGGAGTGTTCGCTAACGGCGCCGACGATCGAAGTTGGAATGACCAACCCGCTCTGGCTGACATGGTGCGGCGCGCAATCGAATTACTGCAATATAATGCGCGTGGATACGTGCTAGTCATCGATGCCGCACGAATGCGAAGCGCTGCGGAAACAAATAACGCCGAGAAAACTTTAACCGAAACGGCCGAACTGGATCGGGTGGTGGCAGCGGCACAACATTACGCAGGCGCAAAATCAACAATCATCGTGTGCGGAGATGCAGCGATAGGCGGTCTCCATGCGAATGGCTTTCCGTTTCGTAGAGACAGTGGAATCGCCTTACTCGGACTGAATCCGTCGGGTGAGCCATGGATGACTTGGGCGACAGGTCCAAAAGGCGTTCAATCGTACGGCGCCGCCAAGATTCCGGAAAAAGAGGGGTCCGCAGATTCCAGTACTGGCACCGAAAAGGAGCCGAGCGAGCCGGCCGCGTTCTATGCTAAGTCAGCGCTAAACACGGTGGAGGACGTTGTCGCGTTCGGCATCGGCCGGGGTACAGAAAAGTTACACGGAACAATCGACAATACTCAGATTTTTAAAGCTATCCGGGACGAGCTGTAGAATAAGAGGGTGTTCGCGGCAATTTACCAACGAAAAACCGGCCGCGATAAGTATCCCAAGTTTCGAACAAGAAGATCCACCGTTACAGAAGAGGGTCAGACCGACTAAGCCGATTTTAGAGAGGTATACGCCCGAATGCGTATTATGGCCATATTTTTGATAATTACCATAACACCTGCTGCCACAGCCTGGAACCCAAAGTCGCCTTGGCAACACCATCGAATCCGTCAGACTTGCTTCCCCGACCATGAGCCCCGACAAAGACAACCCAAAAGCTGACCTTCGGATTGCGGCTTGGGTTCTATTCGCGATCACACTGGCAGTCGTGGTTTTTGCCAGAATTCGCTTGCTTGGATTGCCCCTAGAACGCGACGAAGGCGAGTACGCCTACACCGGCCAATTAATCTTGCGTGGCATCCCACCGTATCAGCTCGCCTACAGCATGAAATTTCCGGGCACGTCGGTTGCCTATGCCCTAATGATGTCGATCTTCGGTGAATCAACGAGGGGCGTGCACTTCGGGCTGATTGCGGTCAATCTCATCACGGTGGGATTAGTCTGCGTTGTTGGCCGAAGCTTGCTCGGCGAGATCCCAGGTATCGCTGCGGCGAGCGCGTATTCTGTTTTATCGCTAATGCCGCACGTCTTGGGAACGGCGGCTCACGCCACGCACTTCGTCGTATTATTCAGCGTCGCCGCGATTGCATTACTGATTCGGGCGTTGAATCGAAGATCCACCACGCTGATTTCGGCGAGCGGTCTACTGTTCGGGTTTGCAGTGTTGATGAAACAACCCGGCATATTCTTCGCACTGTTTGGGGCGGCGTATCTTTTTGCTCACGACTACCACGCCCGGCTGAAAGCTCGAGAAATCATACGTCGCAGTTTGCTCCTTGTTATTGGTGTTGCCGCGCCTTTCGTTATCACGTGCTTAGTACTATGGAGCTATGGCGTATTCCACCGGTTCTGGTTCTGGACGATTCAATATGCCGCTCAGTACGGGATCCAGGTTTCCCTTGTTGAAGGCACTCGCATTTTTGGTGGTCGCTTTTTTGCAACGTTAGGAACAGCCTGGCCGATCTGGGCAATTGCAGCCATCGGCCTCGCGATGTGTGTCTTGAGTCCGACACTCAGAGGGTACGCCGGTCTTTTTTTAATAACCTTAACGGTTTTTTCAGCGTTGGCCGTCTTTCCGGGATTCTATTTTCGCCCGCATTATTTTATTTTGTTGCTGCCGGCGATTTCACTGCTGGCGGGAACGGCCATAGCGGCTGCGTTTCACGGTGGAGGTAACAATGCATATAAGTTTCACGTTGCCACATTGTTGCTGTTTATGGCCTGTCTTGTTTGGCCCCTCTGGTCCGAAGCCGACTTTTTTTTTCAGCGACCGCTGCCGGAAGCCAATCGGATGATAAACGGAGCAAATCCCTTTCCGGAGTCGATTAGGATTGGCGAATTCATTCGCGAACATTCGAGTCCCGCTGACACAATCGCGGTGTTGGGTTCGGAACCACAGATCTACTTCTACGCCGGGAGGCTATCAGCAACTGGATATATTTACACTTACGGATTGATGGAGCCGCAACCATACGCCCGCCAAATGCAGGAAGAGATGATTAATGAAATCGAGACGGCGCGTCCAAAATTTCTAGTATTGATCGTCTTAAATAAGTCCTGGTTATCCGGCCGCGATTCAGACCTCACAATTTTCAGGTGGGCAGACTCATACTGTGACGCCAATTACGAAGAAGTCGGACTGATCAATATTTCTGACCAGGGCACAAACTATTACTTTTCGGGCAAACCGCCTGATATGACGCCTACCGCTGAACACATTTTGATTTATCGGCGAAAGACATAACCGATTCGAATGTCGCAGCTTAGCTGGCAGAAATTGCGTTTGCATTGGCCATTTGTGGCCGTGGCACTCGTCGGGTTGGCGTTGGTTCTGTCTGGGTTAGGCAAAGATTATCTGTGGGCTGACGAAGGCGACACCGCGGTTTTTGCCGCAAACATTACCAAATATGGACTCCCAAAGGCCTGGGACGGCGTTACTTTTGTCGATTCGGACAAAGGAGCACGACTTAACCATGAGCTCATCATGGTAACGAGTCCATGGCTGCAGTATTACATGACTGCAGTTTCATTCTTCGCTTTTGGCAAGCACACATTTTCGGCGCGACTGCCGTTTGCAATTGCGGGCTGGCTTACTGTCTTATTTGTGTATCGCCTAGTTTTGCAAACAACTGCCAACCGTTGGGCAGCATTTTGCTCAGCCGCCATACTTGTCGGGTCCGTTCAGTTTCTCCTCTATTGTCGCCAATGCCGCTACTACCCGCTGAGCATGTTACTCACGCTTTTATTAATTTGGATCTTTCTGAGAATGAAGTCTGCGCGGCACTGCGCCTTGTTTGCAGTCGCCGCAATCGTTTTGTTTCACGCGCACCCAATTGGTTCGATTCCAATTGTCGCTTTGGGAGCTTTGACCATTGTTTATCGACCATTCTCGCTCCAACGGCGATGGTTTTGGACGGCAACCCCAGCAATCATCGCGCTGACGGTGCCCTGGATCTTTGTCGGCGGCAGAGGCTACGCCGAAAGCATGGGGAGCGTCCAATCGGTTGCGCAGTTTGCCGGACGCATTGTGCAGTATCTGATCGAATGCGCATCAGTGACACCGCTCGTTGGCGTCGCATTTTTGGCCCTGTTATGCGGTCTTCAAAAACATCGCGACAACAACAATAACGCGTCGCCAGGACCTTCGGCAATCGAACCAAGCCTCGGTGATCAGAGCATGGCGCTGATAGTTTTTACAATCGTAACGCTTCTATTCTACGCATTGGCCATCGGCGCCACGCAACCGGCCGACTCGCTCTGGCGAATTGGAATTCGCTATACGACTCCAATATTTCCCTTACTGGCAATGAGTGCGGGCATTTTGATCGCAAAAATTAGTCGCGGCCGGGTGATTCTTGTTCTCTCGCTGACCGCGGTCGTGGTCTTTACGAAGTCTGCCCAACTCACGCCGTGGATCCTCTGGGGCAAAAACGTCGCCTCCTTCGATGGAAAGGAGGTTATCGAAGCACATTTGCCAGCTGACTTCGTTGAACGCTTTCTAAACACACGCCAGCAGTTGATTTTCGTTTCGGATCTCTTCGAAACCAATCCGGGAACCGTCGCAAAAGTCTGCGGTTTTCTCCAGGATCATGCTCAGCCTGGAGATAGAATAATCACAAACTACGAATGGGAGCCGCTGTATTTCCACACTAGGCTTCCGCAAGCGTTGAAAATTCTGCCGGATTATCCCATTTATCAGGCCGCCAAATCGAAAGACCTTCCAGCATACGTGTTCGATGTCGATCACGCACGCTGGGTGGTTTGGCGTCCGGTTTGGGACGGGTTTCAGGAATATTTCGCCAGCGCAGTCCAACAGGAAATTGCCGACCGCGGTGGGCATATCGAACGGGTTGGCGAGATACCGGAAACTTTGTGGGAAAATCGAGAAAACATTCACTTTCGGCGTTTTTCCGGAGGACATTACTTGTTTCACGGCCCCGAAACTTTTCCGGCCGTGAGCGTTTTTCGCGTCACCTGGCCAAGTGATGGGTAGTCCAAGGCAACGCGACCGCTACTGCTGCCATTGAACTTCAATTGCACCACCTTGTGGCACTTGCTCGTCGAGATGGATCCGGGCACCACCGTGGAAATGTCGAGTTCGTTTCGCTTGAAGTGAACAATCGCGAGTGATGGCAGTAACATGTCCGGCTGGAGCATTGACTAAATCGACTCGCACTGAATCCATGTCCGTACAGTTCAAAATATAAAGCCGGGAAATCTTTTTGCCGCCAAGCTCTACGTCTTCTGTGCTGCGCGATTTCAGGTAAACGAAAGATTCCGTCTTTCCATCAACGCGAACGTTGGGACAAGTGAAATCCACACCAAAGGGTTGGAATTTACCTCGCAGAAGTTCGTCGCGGTGATCGTTGTAAAACTGAATCCATGATTTGAGGATTCGGCGGTGAGACTCAGGCAGGTGTGGAAGATCCAGCGAAAAACTCGGCACACCGCCCATCACCATTGTTGCGCAACTCTTAGCAGCGACAGTGTCTGAGTCCTCCGGTCGCCAGATCGCCGGATCAGGCTTCATCGCCATTCCCGCCCCAAAAGTGCGAACGATGATGCCCAGCAAACGATTGGTATCGGGATCGAATGGCGTGTCGGTGGTTTCGAAGACATTCGCAAACAGCTTGTTGTTGAGATTTGCGTGCTGCAGGCGGTACTCGACAATCGCGTCTCGCTTCACGTGTATAATAGCCTCGAACATGTCGCGCGCACATGAGGTAAAGCCTGCGCCAAGAGATTCGGCAACGTGTTCGTGTGGCGCATTGCAACTGCGTGGGATCGCATCCATAAAATCCATCCAAATCCCGTTTGCGCCGTAATCGCGAATCATTCGGACGCAAATTTCGCGCAGACGCGGCGCTGTGGCCGGATGTGAGGGACAGAGATTGTAATCTTCCTGAGTGGTTCTGAGTTTGGCGTTAGCCAATTCCTTTTCCGCGGCGCTCGCTTCGCCTACCCAAAATGGAGAGGCCCAAAGTTCTACAGTTAATCCCAGTTGCTCGCGCATTCTGCGAATCAAGCCGGCGAAATCTGGAAACTGCGATTTCACAGGAACGTAATCCCCATACGGGCCACTCGGATCGCCCCATGTCCATCCTTTTGGCGTGTTCCATCCAGCGTCGATGAGAAATGTGCGGAGCCCGAGCTCCTTGCAAATCACGGCATTGTCCCATATTCGCTGCTCGAAAATGTCGTCGTTATACGCGTACCACGAGCAGTAAACCGGCTGTAGCGCTGAAGTTGGGATCGGATTCGGCCGGTAAGAACGCGCGACGTCGACTGTGTGCGCGTACTCCTGCGCGACATCAAACCAGTAGCTGTTGTCGATCTTAATGTAGAAAGCGTCCTCCAGCAGCTCGCGCTCGAGCGGACGTTTGGCGTCGGCTGTTTTCACCAGGTCGATCATGTATCGGCCGGATGTTTGCGACAGCTGGGCGGAAACCTTTGTGAGCAATACTTGGTCGATCCAACCAGCGGCTGCGACATTTCGACCTCCCTCGCCCGCACAAAGAATAAAGGGCATCCCAATGTTCGCGGCGGCATCGAATGCCACCGCCTCAGTTAAGGATTTCTGGAAGAGCGAACCGTGAACCTCCACCTGTGTGTGCCAAACACCCCGAATTCGCTCCGATGGCACGGAGAGATCCAATCCGTAGAGCAGTACTTTGTATGGCTCACGATTGTCGCGTTGGACTCGGACCCGAAAGCGCAGCGTGCCGTCTTGTTTGATCGGCTCGATGCGAACTCTGTAGCCGTTTTTCGATTTGAAACTGCGGATCGTCGCCGCCTCGCTTCCGGCAGATTTTTCGCGAGCGAATGCGCCCGGTTCCGGATTCAAATCAAACGACAGCTCGGTCTGAATGCCAGGTGCGAGATCGATCGACAGACGTTCAACAGTTGCAGAAGTTCGGCTCGCAAAGATCGACAACAAGATGCCCAGCGAGAATCCGAATCGCATCCAAAGATCGAAGACCGAGGTTGGCTGCCATCGGTTACAAAATTTGTCGCGTAGACATTGCGCGGCAGATCGCTGTGCAAATGCGCCGCAGCTTAAGATTTTTTGACTGCCAAAAAGCGGTTTGTTCGTTGTGTAGTCGCAATTACAATCGCCCGAACCGTGCAAGACAAGAGCGCAATTGCGGCAGAAGCAGCGACGGATGGAGCGGGTTTGCATCGGTTTTCTCGAGCAGGTGCGTGGTTTTGGGCTGGCCATTATCATTCGCGCCGCGTTGCGAGTGCATTGCGTCGTCTTCAGGAGTGGCACCGGCGACATGGACGATTGGGAAGATCATGCACTGCAGGTGCACAATCGCGGGTTGATCGGTTACTACCACGCGAACGAATTTGCCATTCATCCGCCTTTGATGAGCGCGAAGCTGGAGCGCTCATTCTGCGAATTTCAAGGGCAACCCACACTCCGTTTCGAATTCTTTTCCGGGCGCCATTTGGGATATTCGATGCGGCAAACTGCCTTTTTGCTGTTCTTGCTGCTGCTGGAAAATCGCTGGCGTTTCTTCGCGACTGCCTACTGCTTCGCATCCTCTTTCTTTCAGCTGTTCTTGTTACGCCGATTATCACCTCTCTGCCCACGCTGATTCAGCCTTACAAAATCGTTTTCACAAATGTTTTCTAGCGCACCAGAAATTGCTGATTGATGAAAAGGTCGGACATCATTGGCGCTCTTCGACAACACTGGCCGTTTATAATCGTCGCGGCTGTTGCCGCAATGTTCATATTCACAAATCTCGGACGTGATTATTTGTGGGAAGATGAGGGCGACACGGCTGCACTCGCTGCGAACATTCTCAAATTCGCCGTTCCAAAAGCGTGGGACGGTGCGGCGTTTCTCGATTCCGATCATGGTGCGCGTCTCAACCGCAACTTGGTCATGGTCACTCATCCGTGGATTCAATATTATCTGGCCGCCGGATCGTTCCTTGTTTTCGGTCAAAACACTTTTGCGGCGCGGTTTCTGTTCGCAATCGCCGGATGGATGTCGATCTTGTTCGTCTACTTATTCGTTTGGCGATCGATTGGAAGTCGATGGGCTGCATTTACGGCGGCCGCACTGCTCACGTTTTCGGTGCAGTTTCTCTTGTACGCGAGACAATGCCGCTACTGCTCGCTCAACCTGCTGTTGGTTTGTTGGCTCTTTTGGACCTTTTTTAAGATGAAATCGGCGCGGGATTGCGCGCTCTTCATTCTCGCCGCTGCGCTGCTTTTTCATACGCATCCTTACGGAATTGCGCCAGTCGTCGCTCTCGGTGGTTTAAGTTTCATTTATCGGCCATTTGCAACGCAACGCCGCTGGATTTGTTTCGCTGCGCCGGCAGTCGCGCTTCTAACTTTGCCGTGGCTTGCGCTTTCATCGCTTTCCTCGAGCGGATCGGAATTGAATACGACCTCCGCGCAATCGGTCGGCGAATTTTTCGAACGCTGCTTCCAGGCGTTTATTGAATCAACCTCCGTCACGCCGCTGATCGGAACAGCGATCGTTTTGGCCGTGGTGGTGTTGACGCATCTGGCAAAACGAAAAACGACCCAAAACGAAGTTTCTGGCAGTGCTGCGACAGCGCAGCAAGCGCCCGTACTGTTAGAGACAAACGAGACGTCGATATTGCTTGGTGTGTTTGCGACAGTCGTTCTCTACGGCTTGGAAACAGCGGTTACCCAGTCAAGCGATAGTCTATGGCTTGCTGGAATGCGTTACGCCTCAGCGATATTGCCGTTGGCAGCGATAGCCGCGGGTATTGTTATCGCGAAGATAAGCCGCGGAAATTGGCTGATCTGGACTGCGCTCCTTCTCGTGTTTGAATTCACTAAGCTCGCGCAGCTCACCCCATGGGTTGCCGCGAAGCCCGATGGAGTCATTCACTTCGGGAGCTATTCGGTCGGCGCCCACGTTCCACAAAAGATTATCGATCGATTTCTCGGCTCCGGACTAACGATGTACGTTCGCGACTTGTGGCGCGAAAATCCCGGCACGGTAGAGAAAAGCTGCAAATTTCTGCGCGAAAACGCAAAACCCGATGACATCCTGATTGTAAACTACGGGATGGAGCCGACCTATTTTTATACTCGACTGCCACAAGCCATGGGTATTCAGAGGCAGTATCCCGTTTATGAGCGCGCGCGAGAACTCCGACTGCCGGAGTTTGTTTTCGGGAGCGATCATGCCCGCTGGATTGTTTGGCGTTCAGCTTGGGAAACAGGTCCCGGTTACGCGATCAACGATGTCTTACGCGAAATCACCGAACACGGCGGCAAAATCACGACGGTGTTGCAAATGGAGGAAACGGTTTGGGAAAATCGCGAAGACATCCACTTTCATCGATTCTCTGACGGCAGCTACCTGTTTCCGCGAACCCAAACTTTCCCACCTTCTCGCATTGCCCGCGTCGATTGGCCGGGCGAATAATCGATTTTTGGTCAACGGCTCGTTGGCCCGACTTGACCAGAATCAACGTTAGACGCGCACAACCCTAAGGCGCAACCTGGGCACCAAGAGCATCGCCAGCCATACTGTGAACGCCACAAACAATAGTGTCTGAACCGCCGAGTTGAGCCAGCGAGGCCCAGGACGCATTATTTCCTCTACGGATGGATCGATAAGACAAACTTTTAAGCGAGGCTAAAACGATTCAGGCGGTTGATCGCTCCGGATGTCACGCTGATGCCAGAACCTGATTAGGCGAACATTCATTCGAAACGCAAACCGAAAATTCGCCATGGTTTTTCGCCATGAACCTGCGACGACACGATCATCGCGCCTAGGCTGATTGATCGCTGGAGACCCCTAACATAAAGATGACTAAGAACGAGAAACGATAGCGCCAAAAACCAAAGCGTTTGCTCTCCCTCAAGAAAAGCAATGCTAAGCTGTGAAATCCTTGCGCTTTTCGATTTGGGTGAGGTTTTAAGAACTCGGCGGCAAATTCTCTTCTGGGCCATGCCGCCTCACGTAGCGCACAACGTACTGTGGCGTCCCAGTTTGATCAAGATAGAGTCGCCCCAGATATTCGCCGACCAGACCGAGAATCATTAGTTGAATGCCGGCAAGCAATACAATCGTTCCCAGCACCGTCGGGATCCCAAGCGTAACATTCGGTGTGATCCACAGCCGGTCGATCAAGATGGCAACGAGCGCTACCACGCTGAAACAGGAGGTCAGCAGCCCGACATAAATGGAAAGCCGCAGCGGCTTGATCGAAAAATTCAAAAACGTGTTCAGCCACAGCCGCACTAATCGCCGAAATGTGTAACGCGAGGTTCCGCTTAAACTCGGGCGATGCTCCACCGGAATTTGGCCGATGTTTCGCGTCACGCGATAAATCAAACCGTCAGTATACGGATATGGGCCGCGATACTGGATGATTTGGTCCACCACAAAACGATTGACCACTTTGAAGCTCGAGAGATACAGGTCCTTGGGTTTGTGCAGCATCAACGTCGCAATCCAGTCATTGAAACGACTGCCAAGGTTCCTAAACCACGAATGTTTCTTCTCGATGTAGTGACCGTAGACCACATCGTAGTTTTTGCGCTTCAATTCGTCCAACATTCGGGCGACCTCCTCCGGGGGGTTCTGGCCGTCATCGTCCAACACCGCGATATAACGTCCGCGCGTTTGCGTGAATCCGGCAAGAACAGCGCTGTGCTCGCCGAAGTTGCGACTCAGATGCACGAACACAACGTTTTGTGGAAACTTTTTCGCCAACTCGCCGCAAACTGTTTCACTGTCGTCCTCGGAACCGTCATTGACCAAGACGATCTCGAAGGATGTGGATCCAAATACATTTATCGTGTGCTCGACAAGCGGACCGATGGTGCGGCTGCCGTTATACACGGGAATCACAAGCGATAACTCAGGTTTGGTCGGCATCGGGATGGGTCGGCTTAGAGCAGGGTTGTCCGATTCTGCCAAAAAAGCTGCCGAAAGTTATAGAAAATCTTTTTGCCCGCGACCTACAATCGGCCCATGCCTTCCGACTACGATATTTTCGCGCGCGCCGACGTCCTTGTTACCGGTGGACTCGGTTTTATCGGGTCAGCCCTGGCCCGCCGTCTGATCGAGATCGGCGCACGGGTAACTCTGGTCGACAGCCTGATCCCCGAATACGGTGGCAACCCTTTTAACATCCAGGACATCCGCGATCGGGTTACTGTTGATCTTACGGATGTTCGCAATGCGGCCGCAATGTCATCGCTGATCAAGAAACGTCAGTTTCTTTTCAATCTCGCCGGCCAGACGAGCCACCTCGATTCGATGACCGATCCGGTGACCGACTTAAACATCAATGCCGCGGCGCAGCTTCATATCCTCGAAGCGTGCCGCCTGCACAATCGGGATTTGAAGATTGTTTTTGCCAGCACGCGACAAGTCTATGGTCGGCCACAATACCTGCCCGTCGATGAGAACCATCCGATCAATCCAATCGATGTTAACGGAATTAACAAACTAGCGGGCGAGTGGTATCACCTGCTTTACAACGACGTCTACAAAATTCGCGCCTGCGCTTTACGACTGACCAACACCTACGGACCAGGGATGCGGGTCAAAGATGCACGGCAGACATTTCTTGGCATTTGGATCCGCCGGTTGATCGGACAAAAGTCGATTCAGGTTTTTGGTAACGGAAAACAAAGACGCGATTTCAATTTCGTGACCGACGTAGTGGATGCGCTGCTTCGCGCGGCTGCGAGCGATGCTGCAAATGGTCAGGTGTTCAACCTTGGCCACAGCGAGTGCGTCAGCTTGAAAAAACTGGCTACATTACTGGTAAACCTCAACGGCGGTGGCAACTACGAACTCATTCCCTTTCCTGACGATCGGAAGGCCATCGATATCGGCGACTATTACGGCGACTTTCGTAAGATCGACAAAGCACTCGGTTGGCAGCCCAAGGTGACACTCGAGCAGGGATTGAAGCAAACGCTCGAATATTATCGAGCGAATCATGCTCGTTATTGGGACTAACCAGCCGCGCGCGTGGTCAAGGCTTTTCGCGCGGCTTGAGGGCACGCGCCTTTTCATATTCACGAGCTGCGCGTTCTGTCTCGCCCTTCTGTTGCAAGGCCATGGCTAGGTTATAATGCCCAATGTAATCGTCCGGCCGAACTGCCAATGCTTCCGCGTACTCGCGAATTGCTCGATCGACATCCTCCTTGGCGAGAAACGCATTACCAAGAACAATGTGGGCATCAGGTTCCTTCGGCAGCAGTTGGAGGGCTAGTTCGCACTGCCGAATCGCTTCATCGGTTTGACCCTGCTGAAGGAAGGCGCTACCCAGATTGTAACGCGCTTCTGGGTAATCGGGATTCAATCGAAGTGATTGTTGATACTTCTCGATGGCTCCCTCGATGTCACCTTTCTCGAATTGAACCACGCCGAGGTTGTTGTAGGCCATCCAGCAAGCCGGATTTCTCGCGATCGTCGTCCGCCAGAGCGTTTCCAGATCGCGATACATCGCGGCTTGGTGCCAGGTCAAAAGACTGAGGACAATTAAAATCGTGCCGGCGACGGCGACGACCAGCCAATGCAAGTTCCTCCTTGATCCACCAATCCTCGCCAAGCCCGCGGCGGCGAGAGCGATTGGGCCGATGCAGGCCAGATACTGGTAGTGATCGGCCACAAACGTGAATCGGAACGTGTAAAGCATGGTGAAGCCAAGCAACGGACCCAGTGTGGTTAGAAAGAACAAGGCCGCCACCTCAACGCTTCGGCCGAAGAAACGCCGCAGGTAAAAGATGAGCCAGGCGCCGGACGCAGTGGCGATCAACCAGAGATAGCCAATCGGATTTGCCGGATCAATCCGCCACTGCGGATAAATGAACGTGAGGTTTAAAGGCCATAATATCTTGCCAAGATAAAACCAAATTGCGCGGCTCGCGATCAACAATCGCTCGATTGGTCCCAAGGATACAAGGGTTCGCGTGCCTTGATGATACTTTTCCCACCAGACAGCCACCAGACCGACTCCCACCGCCGCGACGATGAAAGGAGCGATCTCCAAAAGTTCTCTCCGGCCGATCGGTTTTTCCTTTAGCCAGAGAATCAAAAGCAGAGCCGCGGGCAATGTGCAGGCGGTGGATTTCGCCAACAGCGCGGGCAGATAAAATCCGAGCGCCAAAAAATAAACCAACCGCCGACGCCCGCTTGTTGCATCCACGTATTCGATCCAGGTCGATAACGCGAGTAAAAAAAAGAGCCCCATCAGGACATTCTTCAGCTCGGAAATCCAGGCGACCGATTCCACCTGGAGCGGATGGGATGCGAAGATCGTCCCGGCCAGCCACGCGCCCGGCACTTTCAAGCGCGCAAGTATCCACCAAACCAAAAGGGCGTTGGCGACATGCAGAGAAATACTTACCCAATGATATCCGGTGGAATTCAGGTCCCAGAGCCACCGCTCGATTCCCAAGACCGTGTAGGCGAGCGGAAAATATTGCGACGGAGCGTCGAGCGAAAACCAGATCCGACGCAAACCGTCTGGCGCGATCAGCAAATAGTTGTTCGTTACGTAGCGATCATCGTCCCAAATAAATCCGCCATGCCATGCCGGCTGGTAGATGAAGATGGTCAAGCCGCATAGCGCGACAGTGCCCAACAATCCGAGCACGCGCCGGTTCGTGACGGAGCTATCCATTCCGTGCGATATTATTTGAGCCCGTTCAGACTTCCAAAGAGATTTCGGTAGTCACAATTGCAGCTCTGTGCAGACTCGCTTGTTTTGACGATGTCGATGAAGACCCTATCGATTCCAGGATGAGCGACCGCGCAACGCCTGTTTGGAAGCTCGTCGCCATTTTCATTGCAACTCGCTAGTTAGTTTTTGGTCAAACGCTCGGGCAGCGGTTCGTCACCTTCGTTGACGAATCATATGTCTACGCGAACCCGTTCATTAGCAGAGAAGGCGCCGCGGCTGGCGGAGAGTCAAAACAACACTGCGCTCATCCAAACGCTTCAGTCTAACATCGTTCTATTCCGAAGCGCTTCGCCGCTTCGCGATAATCCCCCTGAAGCGAGCAGGCGGCCACGGTCAAGCTTTGCCCTTCGCGGGCTGCCCTGCTCCGTGTTTTTTAATCCAAAAAGCGAACGGCCGAGTCCCCTTTTTCGGGAACTCGGCCGCTGAATTGCTGAAGTTAGGATCCGACTAAAAGCGTTTCTTTATGCCGACGTACCAGAATCGGCCTTTCGGGTTCGTGGTGCTCTCGTCGAAACCGTTTTCGAACGCGGCGGCCACGAACGGCGGCTCTAAATCGCCGACGTTATCCACACCAATTGTAAGGGTGGTGTTGTTGAGCCATGCTCTCCACCCGCACGGATTGTATTCGGCGGTGGAAACCGGCATCACGTTCTTCTCTTTGCCGTCCTTCATCTTCACGTTCTTGCCGCCGTCCTTGGCGTAGCCAGCAACTTCGTTCTGCGCCGCAGGCGGTGGCAGGTTGAACGTGTAGTTTAAGATCAAGTCAACCGTGCACCACTCCCGCACCTTTTCGTGGCCGAGAAGCGGGGGTTCGCCCTTGGGACGCACCTCGGGTATAAACGCTTCATTATCCCAGTATTGGCCGATATAGTGGACGACAACGCCGGTATCAATCCCTTGCATCCACGAGCCCGATGGACCGTCGTAGAACAAACTGGCGTACCAACGATTGTGGGTAAACGAACCGCCACCGTTGACGCCTTGGAAGCCGCCACCGAACTTCCCAACCGCGGTGGTTCGCGGACCACCCGGGAGGAATTGGATATCAACGTCGGCCAGATACGTTTCGTTCCAAGTCGCGGTAAACGTGCCCCAATCGCCGTGGCCAAGGCGCGTAGTATCGAATATCTCAACAACTTCGAAGTCCCATGCACTCAATATTTCCCGGCCAAGGTTTTGAAACGGCGTCAGAAGTAACGTAATTGGTGTCCCGACACCGCCAGCACGCTGTAATTGTGATACGCCTAGGGTCTGTGTCCCAGCCGCGTCAGGTGGAATGTTTTTTGTCTCTTCTATGAGTGTTTGGGGATCCAGGACTGTAGTAAACCCACGGATGTCAATATGGACAAAGTCCGCCGACATGGTTAACCCTTGCAGGGGAGCCCACCACTTACCCGGAGTTAGAACCCCGCCATAGGTGTACTCGTAGGCGATTTCAGGCTGTAAGTGTGGGTTGCCGAAGATATGCTGCTCGACCTGCGGTTCGGTGTTACACGTAGTGCAGGTGTCCTTCACCGCCGGAAAGTTCTGCGTAGTGCCGCCGAACAGTTCAAACAGTGTCGGAGCGTGGAACGCTTCGATGTAGGCCGCACGCAATGTGAGAGACTGATCGATCGGCTGCCAGCGAACGTCCACTTTCGGCCTTTGGGTGTCTCCGAAATCGCTATACCACTCTTCGCGCTCAGCAAAACCGAATTCCAAGCTGTAGGCGCCCGGGAAATTCCAGGTCGGCCCCGTGACTGGAACTCGGACTTCTTCAAAGATTGACCAAACGTCGCGCTGGCCTCGGGTTGCCTGACCATTCGTCGAACCAGTCGTCTGACCGGTCACGGTTAACGGATCGGGCTCATCGTGGAACGTATTTGTGAGGTGCATCCCACCGACTGCGAAACGAACGGCGCCGCCGGGCAGGTTAAACATATCACCGCGTAAAGTGAGGTCTTCAGTCATGAGGACCGTTTCTAAATCGTCGTGCGTCGTAACAAAGACGTTATCAACTACGGTCTTGGTGTTCACGTTATGTCCGAACGGATTGAAGGCTGTCGCCGGATCCGTATCCAGCAAGAACGTGCGCAAGGCGTTGTTGTTCACGATTCCGCCGAAGCGCTGAACGCGATTACTATCGTTGTAACGGAAGCCGAACTCCCATTCCCATGTCTTGAGTTGGTCCCAGGCATTGGCGAACTCGCCCAAGTTACCCTTTAAGCCACCGGTAAAGACGTAGGCGTTGGTGGTGATTTTGTCCGTGCGCAAGCCAACCTCCAGCGAGCGGTAGCGGACGCCGGTCGTAAACGCCGTCCCGGCCGGCGCGGCGCTTGGGAGAGAGAAGATCGGAGTGGTACTGGTGAATCCGCCCGGAGAGGTATAGTCGGCCACTGTGAACGGGTTGAACGGATTTTGCGTCGGCACGCTAAAGCCCGCGCTACTAATACCAAATGGATGCGTGGTGTCCGTCCAAACATCCGGGGTAAACGGCGTTGGGGCCAGACCGCCATCCCAAAATTGCCGGAAATATTTGAAATCAGCAAAAACGGTCAGGTATTTGTCACAGAGATCGCGGTCGAACGAACCGTAGAGATATTCACGATCGGTCGGCGCGATGTCCGGCGTCAGATCGGCGAAGTTAAACGAGCTCTTCTCGCTTGTCGCAATTCCCGAGTTTCGGGTCGTGTACTGCGTGTCAGTGAACTGGTTTGCGCTAAAGTGCGGCGTCGGCGTTAAAAGGCCGCTCTTTTGAGGGATAAAAATCCTGGTCGTCACACGGCCCGCCAAGTTGCCGCTGCGACCATCAAACCCACCCCAAGCCGACTTGTCTGCATCGTGCGAAACATTGACGTCGCGCGAGAAAATCGCGGACGCATCATAAATACCCGCATAAACGACGATGTTTGTTTTGTCATCGCCGGTACCCGCGAGCATGTAGGCGGTTCTTTCACCGTAGTCGTTAGCGAAACCAAGATTCGAGTTGCCATAGCTGGCGTAAACCTCCAACCCACGGAAGCGGTGAATCAAAAATACGTTCACCACGCCAGCGACAGCGTCGGTGCCGTAAATCGGAGACGCTCCGTCTTTCAAGATGTCGATGTGATCGATCAACCCCAACGGGAATTGGTTGAAATCGACCGAGTTTGCGTCGGCGGTTACTAAACGTCGGCCGTCCTGCAGTACCAGGGTTTCTTTCGGATCGATACCACGGAGACTGATGCGCGTCGTGCCGTCACCACCGTTGGTATTGTTTTCGGTAGTGTTCGATCCAGTCGAGGCCGGAATTCTCAAGATCAAATCGGTCGGCGTTCGCACACCCAACCGAGTGATGTCGTCACGGCGATAGGTGTCGACAGGATTCGGACCAACTTCTTCGGCGGTCGGAATGTTCGAACCGGTAACGATAACGCGTTCAGCGGTCGCCTCAGTTGCGGCTGGGGCTCCCGCGGCCGGAGCAACATTTGTTCCGGTCGTCGCCGGGGCTGGCTTAGCGGCTGCGTCTTGGGCGCGAACGCTCGTCGCGATAATTAATGGAAATACGACGGCGACTGCAAGAGCGACGCGAATTCCCAACGTTTTTCGCACGTTGTTTCTAGTCATTGGTTTCTCCATGGGTTTGGTTAGGTTTGCGCTAGGGATTATTGAAAAGTAAGTAAGCTGACAAGGTTTTTTTTCAGTTTTTTCAAATTTTTTTGAACGGGCAAACCGGGCCAGTTGTCGAGCCCGAACCGCGTTTTCGGGCGTTCTATCGGATTTCCCGGTCTCTGCCTAGAAAAAAATTAAAGAATTTTTGCCCTCCGGGAAGAGGGCTTTTCCCGGGGCGGCAGGGGCAAGCGTCAATGCGACACCTGGGTGCGGTGCAGTGGCTCACCCCGCTGGAATAATTCGATGCACTCGCCCAAATTTTGGGCCATTGCGTAGTCGCCATTTTTCTCCGCGATCTTTTGAGCATGCTGGCAAGTCGCAATCGCTTCCGCGAACCGACCGTTCTCCGCTTGCGCGGCAGCAAGCGTTCGCAACACCACTGGATTTTCGCCACCATTTCGCACCGCGCGCTGCGCCAACTCCACCGCTTCCACGCCGTCGCGCAAATCCGCGTCAGCCGCCGTCGCCAAGACCCACGCGATGTTGTTCGCCGCATCCGCGTTATCCGGATCAAACGATAAACTTTGCCGCCAGGCATCAATCGCTTCCTTGATTTCACCTTTGCTCGCAAATGCCACGCCGAGATCATTGCTCGCCGCGACGTGATCCGGCTGAATGCTGAGCGCTTTTTGGAAATGAAGGATCGCAGCATCGGTCTTTTGCTTCGCGGCCAGCGCTCGCCCCAACCCAAAATGCGCCGCCGCATTGCCGTCGCGCAAACGCAGCGCGCTTTCATATTGATTAATCGATTGATCGATTTGTCCGCGCACAAATAAAATCCCACCGAGCCCTGCGTGCGCTACGTCATTGGCAGGCGTGACCGCGAGAGTGTGTCGCCACAACGTTTCGGTGTCGCGCCAATGCGCTGTTTGTTTCCAGGACAAGATTGACAGCGTCGCAACAACGACTGCGCCAGCGACGCTCAAAATAATGTTTCGTGCTGCATGCTCCGCCTTCGCGGAAGCGCTACCGTGGGACAGGCATGGTTTCGTCAGATCCCAAATCAACCAGACCAGCGCGATGTCCAATCCGATTTGCGGAAGATACGTGTAACGGTCCGCATGACTTTGCAGTCCGACCTGCACAATTCCGATCACTGGAATCAGCATGAGCAAATACCAAAGCCAGCCGACGATGAGATAAGGATTCTGCCGGCGACGAATGAATGCGATCGCGGTCAACGCAATTAAAACGACAACCGCGAGCATTAGACGCCACCCTTCCAGCCGGTTTTCGGGGTGGACATAAAACGGAATCAAATCGACAGGCCAAAACATTTGTCGGACATACACGAAATAACTGAAGAGCGCGTTGGTGATTCGCCACGGCAGCGGCAAAAATTCCGTCGAACCGAGCGCAAAGTTTTGCGCCCACAGCGTTGCGATGCACGAACCTGCTGACAACGCGAACAACGGAATCTTCTCGACCAGCAACTTCCCGGTTGTCGATCTTTCAAATCGCGCGAGCGGCCAATAATCGAGCAGCAGCAAAATGAGTGGCGTCGTGATTAACATCGGCTTCGACATCAACCCGCCCGCAAACAAAATGGATATCATCACGTAGCGGCCGACTGATTGCTTGCGCGCGTACGCGACGTACGCGATCAGCGTCAGGATAAAGAACGCGCCGCTGAGCACGTCTTTGCGCTCGGCGATCCATGCGACTGACTCGACCCGCAAAGGATGAACCGCGAAAACCGCCGCGACAAACGCGCTCTTCCAAACAGTGCCAGTCTCGCTCGAACTGGCAGTCGCTTGTTGCAAAAAAACAAAAAGCAGAGCTGCGGCGATGCTGTGGAAAAAAACGTTCACTAAATGATGGGGACCAGGATTCACACCGAACAGTTGACAATCGAGCATGTGCGAGATCGAGGTCAGCGGATGCCAGTTCTGGGAATGAACGTGGGTAAACGCCCAGCCGATACCGTGCCAGGTCAGGCCAGCACGCACATGCGCATTGTCGAGCACGTAAAGCGGATCGTCATAATTAATGAACTGATGCCGGAACGTTTGTCCGAACACCGCCCACGTGATCGCGAACAGAAGGATGATGATCCCGAACAATGTCCAGCGCGATGGTTTGGTGTCGAGGATCTCGGACTCCAAAGCGCTCACCGTTTTTCCAAATGCAACTTCGCTTCGTCCGGCTGGCCGTTCTGCAACAAGGCCTCCCCCAAAAAACGATCGGCGTCCGGATAGCCGGGCTCGATTCGAAGCGCCTCTTTATAATGAGCGATCGCTTCCGGCAAGTGGCCGAGCCGATGAAGACCGACTGCGAGATTGTAGTGCGCCAGCGCGCTGTCTGGTTCGCGCTGCACAACATTCCGATAGTGCGCGACGGCTTCGTCGAGTTGCCCGGAATCTAGCAGGACATTTGCGAGGTTTGTTTCCGCTTCGGGACTCTTTGGTTCAGCTTGCAACGTCCGCTCAAAATGGCGGGCCGCCAGACTGAGTTCTCCTTTTTCCATAAAAGCTGAACCAATTTGAAAATTCGCATCAGGGTCGGCAGGATGGCTCGCGAGAACGATTTCAAACTGTGCAATCGCTTCATCGAGCCGGTGCTTTTTGAGCAGAAACTCGCCGAAGTTAAAATGCGCGATGTCGTTTTGCTTGGTCACGGCAAATGTTCGATTCCAAAGTCGTTCGGTGTCGTGCCAGTAGGAAGCCTGAATCCACGCCCGCCAAGCGAAGAGAGCGATGATGATCGGCCCTGCGGCGGCGAAAACTTCGCGGCGATAACGAACCGATTTGGACGAATCGACAATCGCCCACGTCGCCGCGACATAGAGCCCAATCTGTGACAAGTAAGTATAACGATCGGCGTGCGCCTGGCTGCCAACCTGAATCAGTCCGATCACAGGCAAAAGCATGACCAAATACCAAAGCCAGCCGACGATGAGATAAGGTCGCCGATTTTGGAGAACGAAAACAGCAACGGTAATCAAAGCCAGAACCGCAGCGGCGCCGACCGTTTCCCAAATCGGCAATCGACCCGGATGCGGATAAATCGTTGCCAGATTGGCCGGCCAAATCATTTGCCAGAAATAAATGAGATAAGCTGAAAGAGCGTTCGCCGCGCGCCAACTCAACGGCAAATGCGCAACTTGAACGATGCCGCCGCGTTGTGCGATCAGCGTCGCAATCGCCGAACCTATCGACAAAGCAAACAACGGAATCTTTTCGAGGAGAAGTTTTGTCGCGCTCGTTTTTTCCAATCGGTCCAGCGGCCAGTAATCGAGCAAAAGCAAAATCGCTGGCAGGGTCACCAGCATCGGTTTCGCCAACAATCCGCACCCAAACAAGATTGACATCGTCACATAGCGCACAACGTCCGGCTTTCGCGTGTAATGAAAATAAGCGAACAAGGTCAGGAAAAAGAACAAGCCGCTCAGGACGTCTTTTCGTTCGGAAATCCACGCCACCGATTCGACGTGCAACGGATGAATCGCAAAAAGAGCGGCAACGAACGCGCTGCTCCAAATAGTGTTCGTCCGGCTCGGACCTCCGGTAATTTGCCCGAGCAAAAGAAAAAGCAGGACCGCGTTCGCGCTGTGCAGCAGCACGTTTACCAGATGATGCGCACCCGGGTTTAAACCAAAGAGCTGGCAATCGAGCATGTGCGACATCGTGGCGAGTGGATGCCAGTTATGCGAATGCACGTGCGTGAACGCCTTAATCACGTTTTGCCAATTCAGTCCCGCCTGAATCTGTGGGTTCTCGCTCACGTAGACCAGGTCGTCGTAATTGACGAAATCATGCCCGCGCGTTTGCCAATAAACCCCAAACGTGATCGCGACTAACGCGAAGCAAATCGCGAATTTCAAAACGACCTGGGCGCGCACAATCTTGTAATTGTGGGCTGGGCCCGGCGCGCAAACAAGTTGACTCGCTTTCTCCCGAAAGCTCGCCCGTCGGTTTGTCATCCAACTCACTCGACTCCCATTGACTCGATTGTCGATCTTGTCCTGGACAGCGCAATCTTGGCTCGTTCAGTTTCCGAGACTACAAGTACCGCGTGTTCACGGGATTGATCGAGGAAGTCGGCTGCGTGCTTTGGATGCGAAGGACGGATCGCGGCCCGCAGTTACAGTTGAGGGCGCCGAGGCTCGCGCCAGCAGTTGTCATTGGTGACAGCCTCGCAGTCAACGGTTGCTGTCTGACCGTCAGCGCACAGCACGCCGAGCAGCTCACCTTCGATTTGCTCGAGGAAACGCTTGATAGAACAAATCTAAAGCACCTGCGACGCGATAGTCCGGTAAATCTGGAGCGCGCCCTCGTCGTAGGCGCGCCGTTGGGCGGTCATTTTGTTCAAGGCCACATCGATTGCGCGGCGAAAGTGATTTTATTCGAGCGCACCGGAGAAGATTACCGGCTCGAGGTCGATCTGCCCGCGGAATTCGCGCATTACGCGGCGTTCAAAGGCTCGATCGCGATCAATGGCATCAGTCTTACCATCGCTGAACTCTTGGAGAAAAGTTTCGGCGTCTGGATCATTCCGCACACCAAACGCCATACTAACGTCGACAAGATCCAAGTCGGCGATTTGGTGAACATCGAGTTCGACATTCTGGCCAAATACGTTGAGCGAATCCTGACGCGCTATGCACCTCAGGATTGAACCGACCCGGGCGACAAAAAATCGCTGCTCATATCTATATATAGTACAGCGTTACTTTGCGCCCAAGCCAGGGTTCCCTGCTCAGGTTGAACCAGAATGTGCTGTATTTCAATAGGGAAGCAGGTAGCCCCCACAGCGCCAGCGCAAGCAGAATCGCGTTGATCAGTTGCTATAGCTGCGTGTTTAGTTCCTGTCGTCGCGCGAGCATGCTACAAAGGAGCAAGCCTCGCTCTTCCCTGGTTGGACAACCTGCAAGTATATGACAACGCGTCGACCGGTCAAAAAGCCGCGCCAGATGGTCGTGGGCGTAATCGCTTCGGCTGCAGATTTGAGATTTGCCCTCGCGATGCGCCAGCCGCCGGATCTCTTCGAACTTCGTCTCGATTGTCTTTGCGACATCGTCGATCGACTCGAACGCAAAGTGTCGATCCTCAAAACGCCATTTATCATTACCGCGCGCGATCCACACGAAGGCGGCGCTAAAAATTTGTCGCTCCAAAAACGCCGCGAGTTGCTTTCCCGATTTTTACCGCATGCGAAATACCTCGATGTGGAATTGCGTTTCGCGCGCGCGTTCAAACCACTGCTCACGCGGGCTCGAAAGAGACATGCGCGCGTAATTCTTTCGTTCCATGATTTTAGATCCACGCCATCGCGGTGCAGCTTGCGTGCCAAGGCGTCGCGAGCGAAAGCACACGGTGCCGACATTTTCAAAGTCGCGACGCGCACCGACAAACCATCGGAGCTTGGCCAACTCGTCGATTTCATCACCGACAAAAATCTAAACGTTCCCGTGAGCGCGATGGGGGTCGGGAAACTCGGCGGAATTTCGCGGCTTCTGCTCGCGTATTGCGGCTCCATGCTCAATTACGCCTCCCTTCAACAATCGCACGTCCAAGGACAATTGCCGATCGACGTGTTGCGTTCGGCGCTGCCGCGTTGAAGTTGTTTTCCAAGGATGAAGAATGGGTCGGTAAATCTGCCAGCTGAAATAGGGGTGATGCCATTGCCTGGCGCGGTCCTTTTTCCGCACGCCTTGCTGCCGCTTTACATCTTCGAACCGCGCTATCGCGAAATGCTCGAACACGCGCTTCAGCGCGATCGAATGTTCAGTGTCACGCTGATCAAGCCGAGCTGTCCGGAATGGCATGCGCCAGAAGATTTTTTTCACTTTGCCACGGTTGGCTTGATCCGCGCGTGCGTTGGGCGCGGCGACGGCACTTCAAATTTGGTACTGCAAGGTTTGCATCGCGTCCGTTTCAAGAGTTTCGAACAGAAAACGCCATTCCCAGTTGCCAAGATCGATATCGTCGAATCCACCGAGAGCGCGACTGTCGAAACCGAAGCGCTCGGCGAGAAGGTCCTCGAGCTCTATCGGAAATTAAAACGCGCGGGGCGCCAGTTGCCGCCAAAAGTCGATCGCTACCTCGCCCAGCTTGGTGATCTGGAAATGCTTGCCGATCTCGTCGCTTCAACTTTCGTGGAGGATCCGCTCCGGCGTCAACGCATGCTCGAAGAATCGTCGGTGAATCAGCGCCTGCGTCTTCTAATCACTTTTTTGCAAGACGAGATCGGCAGCGCCGCGGCGTAATCACTTCCCGGCGATCCGCGCATACTCTTCGATCAAGTAACGATCGGTCATTCCCGCAACGTAATCGCAAACTGTCCGGTGCAGGCCTTCCTGCTTGAGTCGTCTTATCGCTACCTCGCCGAGCTGACGCGGATCGGCCACGTAACTTTCAAAGACTTTTTTCAACATCTCACAGGCGCGCCGATTGACTTCTGCTACGCGCGGATGATAGTAAACATTCGCGTAAAGAAATTTTCGCAGCGCCTGGTTTGCCTTGTCTAGTTCTTCGTTGTGGCGAATCAACGGCGCCGGGTGTATACGCACGTCGTCCGGACTTTTTGGATTCGCCTTGGCGATTGACGCCGCGCTCGTCGTCACCACGTCCTGCACCTGCACATCGATAATGTCGCGAATAATCAATTTGTGCAGCTCGGGCTCACGCGCGTCGGGATAATGTCCCAACACGTGTTGCTGGCTTCGACTCCAGACTTCGTTCTCTTCCAACTGCGCCGCAGTCAGAATCTCGAAATCAACTGCGTCGTCGAGATCGTGACTGTAATACGTGATCTCGTCAGCTAAGTCGGCGGTCTGCGCTTCCAATGACGCAATTCCGGCTGAGCGCTCGTGCTTCTGCAAGCCTTCGCGGACTTCCAATGTCAGATTTAATCCCGGAAAATCCGGGTAGATGTTCTCGAGCAGCTCGACCACGCGCAAACTTTGGCGGTTGTGCTCGAATCCGCCGTGATCGCTCATGCATTCGGCGAGAATTTCCTCGCCCGAATGCCCAAACGGCGTGTGGCCGAGATCGTGCGCGAGCGCGATAGCTTCCGCGAGATCTTCGTTAAGCGCGAGAGAGCGCGCGATCGTGCGGCTGATCGACGCAACTTCGATCGAATGCGTCAACCGCGTCCGCAAATGATCGCCGGTGCCGTTCAAAAAAACCTGCGTTTTGTACTCGAGCCGGCGAAATGCTCGTGAATGAATGATGCGCGCGCGGTCGCGCTGAAACTCAGTTCGAAAAGCATGGCTTCGCTCTGGGTATTTTCGGCCGCGCGAGTTGCCTGACTTCTGTGCGAACGGCGCTAACGTCACCCGCTCTGTCGCCTCCATCTCTTCGCGCGTTTTCCAGCCATTCTTCATCTGTTCGATGTCGAACTTGGCGTATCCGCCTTCAGCTTTTCGCGTAAGGCCAGCTCAGCGCCTCTTGCTTCAAGTCTGGCCGCCAGCAAATCGAAGATCGCGAGCAACATGGCGGTCACCGTTAGCCAAATGCAGGCCAGAAAAAATAGCGCGAAGAGCAAGTGCTCGCGCGGCGGATTCAGCAACGGCCGCAGCAACGTTCCACCCAAAATCAAAAGCACCAGCACCAGCGCGAGCAGGAACAGCATTGCGTAGCGCCGCGTGTTTTGATCGCGAATCACGCCCCGCGTTGCATGCACGAGAAACGATGCCGCCTGCAAACGTTTTTCCTCGGGAGAATTTTCCATCAGCGATTTCCGCCAGCGCCGCGCGCGGCTACTTCTCGATCTTACAATTCATCCAACCCAAGACAAACGGCTTCTCAGGAGCGATTCGGGGTGCTTTCATAAGCAAGAGTGAAGAAGAAACGAACAAAAACAGCGCCGCGCAAAAAGAAGCCGGGCAGACCGATAAAGGGGGCCGGGGTTCCCGCACTTAAAGAACGAATCGACGCGGAATTCGCGAAAGCCGTCAAAAGCGCGAAATCGTACGTCGAGAATCCGTCGCGCTTGCGCGGTCTTTTTGTCGAGGCGGCGAAACAGACGGAGTCGATGCCGAAAGAACCTTTTGCCGAAACCTGGCCCTACTTTCAGGCAATGCTCCGTTTGATCCGCGCTTATTCCGACGGCCAATACCCTGAGGTTCCCGAAAACACGCTCGTCGTCATCATCGCGGCGATCATTTACGTCATGAATCCGCTCGATGTAATTCCCGACGCGCTTCCTGCTCTCGGTTATCTCGATGACGCAACCGTCATCGCGCTCACCGTCCGACGGAGTCGCCAAACCCTGGACGACTTCATGGCGTGGGAAACGTCCCCGCGCTAAGCCAAGAGCAGGGCGAGCATCTCGACTTCGTCGGGTTGCCCGGGAGGCTGCATCGAAAATTACGCAACGTGAGGCAATGCAGCTCCAGAGCGCGCCCGGCTGGTGTTTCGCCCATAGTTCATGCACGCCACAAAAAGCAGCGTGAAGAACAAATCGCCGAGAAGAGAGTTCCGGAAAAACATCCAGGTTGGCGTAGAGCTGTATGCCGGCAAACCAACAGTGAGCGCTTGAATTAATCCGGCGAAGTTCTTCGCATAACCCGGATCGCTCAGCCACGAGAATGCGTTCGTGATCAAATAGAAGATTGCCGACGCAACGATCGACGCCGGCAGCAAAGTTTTAAATGAGGCGCGATTTTGTAAAGCAAGTCCGATAAATCCGACAAGCACAAGCGCGAGGTACCGACTAAAGATGTGCGAATCGATGAGCGTGGCGCCGTAATAGTGATTCAGAAACAAATCGGAAATGAAAAGTGCACCGAGCGGAATGGTGAATTTGAACTTCATCGGAAAATAAGTCGCTCCGCAAAGCGCGAGCGCCGCCAGCGGTGCAAAGTTCGACAACCATGGTGCTTGACCGGAATGAATCAGAAGCGCCGCCGCGATCCGATAAACGACGGCTGACAAAATGAGAATGAACGCGGGAATCATTGGAAGAAATTTAGCCGTCCTGTGGGAGTTGCAAAGCTGATTTGATTTACTTCCTGCGCTCAAACTTTCACCGTGTCCCCGACTCGCCGCTGCCATTCGCGGATCTGGTCGGTCAGATGTTTTATCGTGTCGCGTTGGTCGGAATCGGAGTAGACGTTTTTCCTTTCATCCGGATCCTCGGGCAAATTGTAGAGCTCGTTCTTATCTTTATCTCGAAGACAAAGCTTCCAACCATCGGAGGTGACAACGGCGCGAGTCGATTCGGTCAGCGCCTGCTTGACCTGATCTTTGCTCGCGAGCTTGGTGTGCTGGTTAATCTTTTCTTTGCCCGGCGCCCATTCAATGAAGACATGCTCTGGTGGCATCGATCCGCCACGAACCAAAGCCGCCCTACTTTTGCCGACGCATTGCGGGTCTGGAGTCTTTCCAAGCAAATCGAGTATCGTCGGCGCAAAATCGATGTGACTGATTGCTTGCCTAACGCGAAGCGAATCTTTCTGACCCGGAATTCGCACGAGGTATGGCACAGCGGCCGATTGCTCGAACATGAATCGCTTACCCAAAAGACCGTGCGCGCCCATCATGTCGCCGTGATCGCTTGTTAAAACGGTGATCGTCGTATCGGTTAGCCCGAGCTCGTCCAACTTCGACAAGATGCCGCCGATGCAATGATCGATCTCGGTGATGAGACCGAAATATTTTTGTTTGATCTCGCGGTAGCGCTCGCCGTTCTCGTCATAACGCTTGCGATAAACTTCCTCGCGCAAGCGATAATGCAGTGGCATCTCTTCGCCCAGCCGGTCGGCGTTGCTCGCATCCAAAGAAATTTGCGCGAGCGGATGTTCGTCGTTGAAGGGACCGGTGTAGGGCGGATGCGGTTCAATGAAAGCGA
>Ga0310909_10000088_pt1 | contig 36821 bp, 31 predicted proteins | sample GREbulkMGT000H_FD_203449 | JGI IMG/M metagenome (GOLD analysis project Ga0310909, IMG submission 203449) | Lab enrichment of tropical soil microbial communities from Luquillo Experimental Forest, Puerto Rico - GRE.bulkMG.T000H | ecosystem: Environmental > Terrestrial > Soil > Tropical forest >... | reverse complement strand
CACGTCTGGGTCACGATGCAAAGCGAGCTCGTCTATGCGCCTGACGGGTCGGTGACCGGCGTGCATCATGCCTGGACGTTCGACGACATGTTTTCGGTGTTCGCCACCCAGGGCATCGAGGCGAAAAAGAAGGGTGAGTTCACCCGCGAGGAGCTGGCGCCGCTCGCCGAGGTCAACGTCACCTCGCTCAAGGAATACGACTTCTTCACCTATGGCAAAGCGAACGGCAAGCCGCTCGAATTCAATGAGCCGTCCTCCGGCTATTATCTCGACTTCGATCCCAAGGAGACGGTCCTCACGTTGCATTTCACGCTGCCGCTCAAGACGCCGGTGAAGGCCAAGGATCTCACCGTCGAGGTGTATGACCGGGAATTCTTCGTCGATTTCAGCTTTGCCGAGAAGAATCCGGTCAAGCTCGTGGGCGCGCCGGCGCAATGCAAGGCGGCGGTGCTCAATCCGCAGCAGATGGACGCAGCACTGGCACAGCGGCTCGGCCAGCTCGGTCCCGATCAACGCGATCCTACGCTCACCATTGGCGCCGAGTACGCCAACAGGATCGTCGTGAAATGCCCGTGAAGCCGGCGCCCGCGGAGCAGCTGCTCGTGCACGTCGTTCTGGTGGCGGCTGTGCTTGCCGGCATGCTGCTGCTCGCCGGCGCCCTCAATGACGCGTTTGCGCAGATTGGCCCGTTCGGAGCGCCGCGCGCGCAGGCGCCGGCCGCGCCGGTCGGTGGCGTGCTCGGTTGGATTTTCGCCCGGCAGGCGGAATTCTATCGTGCGCTGTCCGGATCCATTCGGGCGGCCAAGTCGGATGGCACCGCCGCTTGGACGCTGTTCGCGATCGCCTTCGTTTACGGCGTCTTCCATGCCGCGGGGCCCGGTCACGGCAAGGCGGTGATCTCCTCCTATCTTGTCGCCAACGAGGAGACGTGGAAGCGCGGCGTCGTGTTGTCGTTCGCCTCCGCTCTGCTGCAGGCGCTGGTTGCGGTGGCCTTGGTGGCAATCGCGGCGGGACTGCTCAACGCGACGGCGCCGACCATGGCGGGCGCGGTGCGATGGATCGAGATCGCCAGCTATTCGCTGATCATCCTCATCGGCGCGCGGCTCATGTGGGTGAAGGGGCGGGCGTTCTTCAACACGCTGTTCACGCTCAACAAGCCCGCTGCGGTGGGCGCCGCGGTCACGCCCACGCACGACCATTCGCATGGCGGCCATCATCACGCGCATGCCTCGCACGCCCACGCGCATGATCACGAGCATCGGCATTGCCATCATGGCCACGCGCATCATCACGGAGACGAAGCTTCCGCCTGGGGACACGCCCATGCGCCGGAGCCGGAGGAGCTCGCCGGTCCCGGCGGGTGGCGGCGCGGGTTCTCCGCGATCGTTGCCGTGGGGCTGCGCCCGTGCTCGGGCGCGATCCTGGTGCTGGTGTTCGCGCTTGCCCAGGGATTGTTCTGGGCAGGCGTGGTCGCGACCTTCGTGATGGGACTCGGCACCGCGATCACCGTCGCCGCGATCGCCACGCTGGCGGTCGGCGCCAAGGCCTGGGCTGGCCGTTTCGCGCACAGCAGAGCGGGACTTGGTTTGCTCGCCATGCGCGGCATCGAGGTCGGCGCCGCGGTCGTGATCCTCGCGTTCGGCGTGCTTCTGCTCACCGGCTACATGGTGAGCGAGCGCATGGTCGGGATTTAGCTACTCCCCCACCGCGCCCGCGGCCTTGATCAGCGGTCCCCATTTGTTGATCTCGCTGCGCACCAGCGTGCCGAGCGTCTGCGGCGTGCGCTGATCGGGCGGCGGCAAGTCCGCGCCCAGGTCCGCCATTCGTTTCGCGGACGTCTCCTCGCGCATGGCCTTGTCCACGGCCGCGTTGATGCGCTCGATGATCGGCTGCGGGGTTGCTTTTGAAACGAACAGCGCGGTCCAGGCGATGGTCTGCAGGTCCGGCAGGCCAGCCTCCGTAGTCGACGGCACGTCGGGAATGGCCGCGGCGCGGGTGGGCGCGGTGACCGCAAGCGGCTTCACCGCGCCCGACGCAATGTACTGACTCGCCGAAATCGCCTGCTCGAAAGTCATGTCGATCTGGCCGGCAAGCAGATCGTTGGAGACCTGGGAAGAACCCCGGTACGGCACGTGCTGGATTTCGGTTTCCGTGAGATGGGTGAACAGCAGATAGGTGAGATGGGAGACCGAGCCGGTTCCCGCGCTGCCGAAGCTCACCTTGCGCGGATGCTCCTTCGCGTAGGCGATGAGGTTTTTGAGCGTGTCGACCGGTAGGCTCTTTCGCACCAGCAGCACCATCGGCGTGGTGGCCACCAGCATCACCGGCTCGAAATCGACGCGCGGATCGTAGGATAGGTTCTTATAAAGCGCGACGCTCGCGGCGTGGGTGCCGAGATTGCCCAGGATCATGGTGTAGCCGTCGGGAGGAGCTTTGGCGACGCGCGCCGCAGCGATCGAGCCGCCGGCACCCGTGACGTTCTCGATCACGATCTGTTGCCCGAGCGTCTGGCTCATGCTTTGTGCGAGAATGCGCGCAAGCACGTCGGTGGGTCCGCCCGCCGCGAACGGCACCACCATGGTGACCGGACGCGACGGATACGGCTGCGCTGTCGCAGTACCGACGCCAAGCACGCTCAAGATCAATGTCGCTGCAATGACGAGACACTTTACCATGCGAGATACTTCTCCTGCGGCGCGTTCCAACGATAGTGTATTTCTCCGTTGTCAGTCGATGGGCAAAGCGTCACACACTAGTTTGGGCGTGGCGAACGTCAGAAGGGAAAGTTGCAATGGCAGCCGAGCAAATTTCCACGCGCTGTTGCGTCGTCGGCGGCGGGCCGTGCGGGCTCATGCTGAGCTTTCTGCTCGCGCGCGCCGGCGTCGACGTCGTCGTGCTCGAGAAGCATGCCAATTTCCTGCGCGATTTCCGCGGCGACACCATTCATCCGTCCACGTTGGAGCTCATGCATGAGCTTGGCTTGCTCGATGAGTTCCTGAAGCTGCCACACCAAAAGGCCATGACGATCGGCGCGGTGTTCGCCAATCACCAATATGCCTTCGCTGATTTCACGCACCTGCCGACCCGCTGCAAATTCGTCGCGCTGATGCCGCAGTGGGACTTTCTCAATTTCCTTGCCGAGCGCGGCAAGGTCTATCCGTGCTTCCATTTGCGCATGCAGGCGGAAGCAACCGATCTCATCGAGGAGGGCGGACGTGTCGCGGGGGTGCGCGCCGATACGCTCGCCGGACCGATCGAAATTCGGGCCGGCCTAATCGTGGGCTGTGATGGACGCCATTCTACAGTGCGCGAGCGCGCGGGTCTTCCCGTCGAGGAAATCGGCGCGCCGATGGACGTGCTGTGGTTTCGGCTGCCGAGGAAAGCCGGCGATGCCGAAGAAGTCATGGGCCGCTTCGAGGCCGGCCGCATCGTCGTGCTGCTCAACCGCGGCGACTACTGGCAGTGCGCGTTCGTGATCCGCAAGGGCAGGTTCGAGGAGCAACGCCACGCCGGACTGCCGGCGTTTCGCGCCAACGTTGCAAGCACCGTACCGGCCCTGGCCGACCGCGTGGACGACCTCAAGGATTGGGACCAGATCAAGCTTCTGACGGTCGCCGTCAATCGGCTCGAGCGCTGGCACCGGCGCGGACTGCTCTGTATCGGCGATGCCGCGCATGCGATGTCGCCGATCGGCGGCGTCGGCGTTAATCTTGCGGTGCAGGACGCGGTAGCGGCGGCGAACATCCTGTGGCAACCGCTGCGTACCGCGATCTTGAGCGAGGACGATCTCGCCAAGGTGCAGAAGCGGCGCGAGCTTCCGACCCGGCTCATGCAACGCTTGCAGGTGATCATCCAGAACAACGTCATCGAGCGGCTGCTCACCGCGGAAGGGCCATTGCCGCCGCCGCTGCCATTGCGGCTCGTTTCGCGCTTTGCCTGGCTGCGGCGCATTCCTGCCCGCATCATCGGCCTCGGTTTTCGGCCGGAGCACGTGCACACGCCGGAAATCCGGACAAGCTAGGGGCAAAGCGCAGCTCAATCGCCGGCGAAATCCTCCGGCGTGAGCGCGATGGGCGTGCCGTGCGGAGTGCGCTCGGCGGCACGGTCCCAGGCATCCCGGTAGCGCGCAAGCGTTGGCGTGTCGGTTGCGCCTTTGTCAGCAACGATCCGCTCGAGCGCGTTGAGCCAGTGCCGGTAATAGGTCTCTCCGGTGTCGGGATCGCCTGCCGCCTGCGCGCGTTTGATCTCGTTGGCGAGCACCGCCGCCCATTCCGGCCAGGTGAACAGACCGCGGTCGTATAAAGCGAGCGCCATCGCGAAGGCCTGCGCCTCCCACGGCTCGCGGAACACTGGTCCTCCGGCATCGCGCGGAATGCTCGGCACCGCCTCGATCGCCTGCCGTGCGGCGTCGCTGCCGTCATTAGGGTCGAGCGAGCGTAGCGGACGTGAAGCCATGACGCGGAGTTACGCCGGATCGAGGTACGGCTCGAACGCATCGATCGAGACTTTGAGCGTCGGATCCGTGTCCGGTCCCCACAGCTCGCGGCCATCGAACACCACGGTATAGAGCCATTGCGGGTTGTCGCCCTGATCGAGTGCGACCGCGTCGGGAAAGGCGTGGCAGCCGTGTGCCAGCGCGACAACGCCCACGCGCCCGCGCGCGTAGCGCGGCAAGCGGGTGTGCGTCGTCGGATGGATGTTTTTCGTGCGCACGCGATCGCCCGGCTTGAACCGGGCCGGCGCCTGCGCCTGGCGGAAGAACGAGCCGCGCGTCATTCCGTCTTTGATGACCTCGGTCGTGAGCTTGCGCCTGAGCGGCTTGCCGGCGCGTAGCGCGTGACCTCCGGCGATCTCGTCTTCGCCTGCATAGCCGCGCTCGATTATGTTGTGCTCCATGGCGAGCGCCCAGCGCTGATAATACGAAGCGGTGAGATAGACCTGCGGCGGGAGCCGCTCCTGGGCCGCGCGCGACATGTCGATTGCCCACGCTCCGGCGTAGCCCATGGCCCGCTGCAGCGCGAGCACGCGGCCTTCCCACGGCGCGTGAAATACCGGCTCGTTCGCCTCGGGCTCGACTTTGCCGAATCCGTCCATGCCGCCCATGTCGTGGATGCCGTCCATCAGGCGACCTCCCCGGGGTTTTTCGGCAGGCCGGTGCCGATCATGCAATCGCGGGTGACGAGTTGCGCGAGACGCTCCTCGCTCCAGCCGTCGGTGCCGGGCGGGCGCATCGGCAGCACGACGTAGCGGGTCTCCGCCGTCGAATCCCAGACTCTGATCTCGGTATCCTTCGGCAGCTTGACCCCGAAATCGGCGAGCACGCCGCGCGGATCCTTGACTGCGCGCGAACGGTAGGGCGCGGATTTGTACCAGACCGGCGGCAGGCCCAGCACCTCCCACGGGTAACAGGAGCACAGCGTGCACACGATCATGTTGTGCAGGCGCGGCGTGTTCTCGACCGCGACCAGGTGATCGCCGACGCGGCTCTCGTGCCCGAGCGTGCGCACCGCCTTCGAGGCGTCCTCGAGCAGCGCCCGCTTGAATGCCGGATCGCTCCAGGCTTTGGCGATTACGCGCGCGCCGTTGTGCGGGCCGATCTTGGTCTCGTAGGTCTCGATGATCAGGTCGAGCGCGGCGGGATCGATGTAGCCCTTTTCCGTGAGCACCGTTTCGAGGGCGCGCACGCGCAGCTGCACGTCCGAGAGCTCCGAGCCTTGCTCGTGCTGATCCTCATGCTGAGCCATGGAATACCTTCTGCGATTGTATGATCATTCGCCAAAAGCGGATGATCAGTATCCTCCGTGGCGGCGTTCAAGTCGAGTGCGTCGCTTCACGGCAGAGTGCCGGAGCTGCCCATGTCCGACCGTCTCGCTGCAATCGCCGAGCGCATCGATCGCATGGTCGCGGCGATCGGCCGCGCCGTGATGTGGCTCGCCCTGTTCGTGGTGCTCGGCGAGTTCGCCGTGGTGCTGCTGCGCTATATCTTCGGCATCGGCTCGCTCTGGCTCGCCGAATCGGTGATCTACGCCCATGCCGCGTTGTTCCTGCTGGCCGCCGGCTGGACCCTGCAGGCAAACGGACACGTGCGCGTCGACGTATTCTACGGCGAAGCCTCGCCGCGCGCCCGCGCCCGCGTCGATTTGTTTGGCGCGCTGCTGTTGCTCTTGCCGTTCGTTGCGGTGATCGGCTGGTTCTCGCTGCCTTATGTGGCGCGCTCCTGGGCGGTATTGGAAGGCTCGCGCGAGGCGAGCGGGCTGCCGTTCGTTTATCTACTCAAGTCGCTGATCCCACTGTTTGCGGTCCTGCTCGGGCTCGCCGGCGTTGCGCAGGCGATCCGCGCCGCTCTCGTGTTGCGATCACTGCCGTTTTCTACAAACGGATCACCCGGCCAAACCGGGCAATGACCGCTGCCATGCTGCTCCCGGAGATCCTCGCTGTGCTCATGGTGGCAAGCGTTATTTGCGTGCTGTTCGCCGGCTATCCGGTGGCGCTGACACTCGGCGGCGTATCGTTCGCATTTGCGCTGATCGGCCATTTCGCAGGGGTGATGAATCTGGCGCTGCTTGGCGCGCTGCCGCAGCGCATGTTTGGGGTGATGACGAATGAGGTGCTGCTCGCGATCCCGCTGTTCATCTTCATGGGCGTGATGCTGGAGCGCTCGCAAATCGCCGAGGAACTCTTGGAGACCATGGGGCGCCTGTTCGGATCATTGCCGGGCGGGCTTGGCATCGCCGTCTTGATCGTGGGGGTGCTGCTGGCGGCGGCGAAAGGCGTGGTCGGCGCAACCACGGTGACGATGGGGCTGATCGTGCTGCCGACCATGCTGCGCCACGGCTATGACCCGCGGTTGGCAGCGGGCACCGTCGCGGCAACTGCCACGCTTGCGCAGATCTTTCCCCCCGCGACCGTGCTGGTCCTGCTCGGCGATCAGATGAGCAACGCTTACCAGGCGGCGCAGCTCTCGCAGGGCATTTTTGCGCCGCGCTCGGTCACGGTTGCCGATCTCTTTGCCGGCGCGCTCGTTCCTGCCTTCGCGCTGGTCGGGCTCTATCTCCTCTATTTGTTGGGGATTGCAACGATTCGTCCGAAATCGGCGCCGGCGCTGCCGCGCGATCCGCGCGCCGCGCGCGGCTTGCCGTTGCTGTGGCGGTTGATCGCGGTGCTGATCGCGCCGATCCTTCTCATCCTTGCCGTGCTCGGCTCGGTGCTGGGAGGCATCGCCACGCCGACGGAAGCCGCATCGGTCGGCGGCGTTGGTGCGATCCTGCTCGCGGGGGTGAAGCTCGGCCCCGCCGGCGGCGCGCGCGTGCTTGTTCCGGTGCTGGCGCGCACCACGCAAATCACCAGCATGATCTTTCTCATTCTGATCGGTGCGACCTTGTTCAGTCTGGTGTTTCGCGGGTTGGGCGGCGACGATCTGGTGCAGCGGGCGCTCTCCAACCTTCCCGGCGGCGTTGCCGGCGCGGTCCCCGCGGTGATGATTGCGATGTTTCTGCTCGGCTTCGTCATGGATGCATTCGAGATCATCTTCGTGGTGGTGCCGATCGTCGCGCCGGCGCTGTTGAAAATGTCCGGCGTCGATCCTGTGTGGCTCGCCGTGATGATGGCGGTCAATCTGCAGACCTCCTACATGCATCCGCCGCTTGGCCCGACCTTGTTCTTCCTGCGTGGCGTCGCCCCGCCCGAGATCACCACCCGGCATATGTATGTGGGCATCATTCCGTTCGTGATCATTCAGCTCGTCGCGCTTGTTGTGCTCTGGTTCGCGCCGGGGCTTGCGACGGCGCTGCCGCATAAGCTTTATGGGAGCTGATCGTGAAGGGGAAAGCATGAGCGCAGCCGAGCTGTTCGATCTCACCGGCAGCGTAGCGCTGGTGACCGGTGCCTCGAGCGGTCTCGGCGTGCGTTTTGCCGAGGTGCTGGCGGCGCAAGGCGCCGCCGTCGCGTTGGTGGCGCGCCGCACGGATCGTTTGGCCGCGCTCAAGGCGCGCATCGAAAAGGCCGGCGGCCGCGCCGTCGCCATCGGCGCGGACGTGCGCGATCGCGCGGCGATGATGCGCGCCTTCGATGTCGCAGAACAGGCCTTCGGCACGGTCACTGCACTTGTCAACAACGCCGGCGTCGCACATGCCGGCCGCGCCGTCGAGTTGCCCGAGCAGGAGTGGCGCCGCGTCGTCGGTACCGATCTCGACGCGGTGTTCTTCTGGGCGCAAGAGGCGGCGCGTCGCATGCTCGCCGCAGGCAAGAGCGGCGCCATCGTCAATATTGCCTCGGTGCTCGGCTTCGGCGTCGCCAAGGGCACGGCCGCCTATGCGGTGGCCAAGGCGGGCGTGATCCAGCTCACCAAGGCGCTCGCGCTCGAGCTCGCGTTCAAGGGCGTCCGCGTCAATGCCATCGCCCCGGGCTGGATTGTCACCGACCTCAACCGCGAGTACCTGACGAGCGAACAAGGCGCCGCAATTAAGCGCGAGATTCCCGTGGGGCGCTTCGGCGAGGAGCGCGATCTCGACGGCGCACTGCTCCTCCTCGTCGCCGACGCCGGCCGGTTCATCACCGGCGCGACCATCGTGGTCGACGGCGGCCAGATGGTTGCGCTGCGGGGATAAGGACGAATCCATGGATTTCACCCTTCCGCCCGAGATCGAAGACGTGCGGGCACGCACGCGTCGTTTCGTCGAGGAGCACGTCATTGCGCTCGAAGCCGATCCTGCGAACTACGACGATCACGAAAACATTCGCCTCGATGTGCTGCGCGGCGTGCAGGCGAAGGCCAAGGCGGTGGGATTGTGGGCGCCGCAGTCGCCGAAGGAGTTCGGCGGCATGGCGCTTCCGATAGTGGGCTGGGCGGCGATGTACGAGGAGGCCAACCGCTCGATCTTCGGGCCGCTCGCGTTCAACTGCGCGCCGCCCGACGACGGCAACATGAACCTGCTCGCGCGCGCCGGTACGCCGGCGCAGCAGGAGCAATGGCTCAAACCGATCGTCGACGGCAGCGTGCGTTCCGCCTTCGCCATGACCGAGCCCGCGCCCGGCGGCGGCTCCGATCCCGCCATGATCCGCACCCGCGCGGAGAAGCGCGACGGCGGTTGGGTAATCCACGGCCACAAGTGGTTCATCACCGGCGCGGGCATCGCCGATCATTTCATCCTCATCGCGCGCACCTCCGACGACGCGCGACGCGGCCTCACCGCCTTCCTGTTTCATCGCGATCAGCCCGGCTGGCGCATCCTGCGCCGCATTCCGATCATGGGACCGGAGGAGCACGGCGGCCATTGCGAGCTCATCTTCGAGGGACTCGAAGTGCCGGACGAGAACGTGCTCATGAAGGTGGGCGACGGCCTGCGGGTCACGCAAATTCGGCTCGGGCCGGCGCGGCTCACCCATTGCATGCGCTGGCTCGGTCTTGCCAGGCGCTGCATGGAGATCGCCCAGGCCTACGTGGCGGAGCGCGAGGGATTTGGCATGCGGCTCGCCGATCGGGAGAGCGTGCAGATCAAGCTCGGCGAGGTGGCGCACCAGATCCAGATCGGGCGGCTGCTCGTGATGCACGCGGCCTGGAAGCTCGATCAGGGCGACCGCGCGCGCAAGGAAGTATCCATGGCCAAGGTGCACGTCGCCGACACGCTGCACCGCGCGGCCGACGTCGCCATCCAGCTCAACGGCGCACGCGGCTATTCCAAGGACACGATTCTCGAATGGATCTACCGCTACGCGCGCCAGGCGCGCTTGGTCGACGGCGCCTCCGAGGTGCACAACATGGTGCTCGCCCGCTTCATGCGCGAGGAAGGCCGCGATTTCTGGCGCTGGAGCGCGGGGAATATGGTGTGAGGACGCGCTGCGTCACTCCCCCTCGCGTTCGCCGGTTTGCAGCGGCTTTTCTTCCATCACGATGATGGCGATCAGCGCCACCGCCATGCTCGCGGCGGCGGCCAGGAACACGCGGCGAAACGCGTCGGCTGCGTTGGCCGCGTGGAACGCCGCGGTGAGCGATTGGCCCGCAGTCGTGCCGGTGAGCACGATTGCGCCGAACACCGCAATGAGCATGGTGGCGAACAGGTTGCGGGAAAAGTTCATGGCGCCCACCGAAATGCCGAGCTGGTGACGTGCCACCACGTTCTGCAGGGCGACCGCGGTGAGCGACGGCAGCGGGCCAAAACCCACCCCGATCACGATCAGGGTGACCTCGAACCAAAACGGCGTCATCTCGGCTGCTTGCCACGCCAAAGTCAGGATCGCCGCGATCCCGAGCGTCAGCGCGATCATCGGCAGCCGCTTGTAATGGCGCACGCGGCCAAGCACCTGGCCGGCGAGCCCGGCGCAGGTGTTGAGCGACAGCATCAGCGCCATCAGGCTCAGCCCTGCCTGGGTCGCCGAGAGTCCCACGACCCCCTGCAGATACATCGGCAGAAACACGTTGAGGCCCATGATCGCGCCCCAGCCGCAGGCGTTGGCGGAGATCGCGCAACGCACGACCGGATGTTTCAGAACCGCGACCGGGATCAGCGGCTCCGGCGCGCTGAGCAGCCGCAGCACGAAGAAAATGCCCATCGCCAGCGCCGTCGCGAACAGTGCGAGGATCGGCAGCGAGGCCCAGGCATAGCGCACCCCGCCCAGGTTCAACGCCAGCATGAAGGCGACGCTCGCGCTTACGATGAGCGCGGCCCCGGTGACGTCGAGGAGATGCGGCCGCTCGTAGCGCGGCAGCTTGCGCAGGAGCGACGTCGTGATCGCGAGCGCCGCAAGCCCCATGGGGATGTTCATCCAGAAAATCACGGACCAATGCAGGTGGTCGGCGATGAATCCGCCGAGCAGCGGGCCCAAGCCGCCCGCCGTCGTGTAGATTGCGGCGAAGTAACCGTAATAACGGCCGCGCTCCTTCGGCGCGACCAGATCGCCGAGCACGACCATGCCCATGGAGGAGAGCCCGCCGCCGCCGAGGCCGTGCAGGACGCGCCCGCAAATCAGCACCGCCATGTTGGGCGAAAGCGCGCAGACGAGCGAGCCGGCCATGTAGGTGAGGATCGCAATGCGCAGCGTGAAGCGGCGGCCGTGAATGTCGGCGATCTTGCCGTAGAGCGGGATGATCGCCGTCGAGGCGAGGAGATAGGCTGTGATCAGCCAGGGCAGATTGTGCACGTCGTCAAAGTCGCGCCCGATCGTCGGCAGCGCGGTCGCCAGGATGGTCTGGTCGAGCGAGCCCATGAATGTCGGCAGCAGCACGCCGAGCACGATGAGCATGGCCTGGCGATGGGTGAGCGGCTGCGCCTCTCCGCACTCGGCATAGGCATCCATCGGCGAATCTGGGGCGTCCCGGTCCCAAATTTTCGTTGCGGCGGTTGTAGGGTACGCGCCGTCGTCCGACCAGCGCCGCTGTCGCATGCGCGCCTGCCGCAATCGCGCGAGCATCATTGCTGCATTGCGCCAAAATGCGCGCGCATGGGGTTGCCTGACATTTCGTTGCTCGCCATAGCGCCAGCGAGAAACAGCCAGTCTGCTCAGCTTGTTGGCATTGCTGCGGGGGTCTCGACGATTATATCTTTCGCGGCAAATAAAGAGTTCCCCGGCGGTCCGGGCGCCGCACTGACACCCTGCCTTTGGAGGCCCGCGCGATGGCGCTCAAAACCGTCACGCTCGACGACAAATACGATCTCGGCAAAAGCCGCATTTTCGTCACCGGCTTCCAGGCCCTGGTGCGTCTCTGCCTGATGCAGAAGGAGCGCGATCGCCGCGCCGGCCTCAACACGGCGGGCTATGTCACGGGCTATCGCGGGTCGCCACTCGGCACCCTCGACCAACAGTTCTTGCGCGCGCAGCGCTATCTCGACCGTTACGACGTTCGCTTCCAGGCAGGCCTCAACGAGGACATCGCCGCGACCGCGCTGTGGGGCGCGCAGCAGGCGGAGTTGCGTGGCGAGGGCAAGTTCGATGGCGTGTTCGGCCTTTGGTACGGCAAAGGCCCCGGCGTCGACCGCACCGGTGATGTATTTCGCCACGCGAACTTCGCCGGCACCTCCAGGCACGGCGGCGTGCTGGCGCTGATGGGCGATGACCATACCGCCGAGTCATCGACCACCGCGCACCAGTCCGAATATCACTTCATCGATGTGATGATCCCGATCCTCAACCCGGCGGGGGTGCAGGAGATTCTCGATTACGGCCTTTACGGCTGGGCAATGTCGCGGTTTTGCGGCACCTGGGTCGCGCTCAAATCCATGCACGAGACCGTCGAGTCGACCGCCGTGATCGACGGCAGCCTTGAGCGCGTCAACATCGCCGTACCCGACGATTTCCAGATGCCTCCGGGCGGCCTCAACATCCGCCTGCGCGATACCATCCTCGGCCAGGAGGCGCGGCTGCACGATTACAAGCGCGACGCCATGCTCGCCTTCGTGCGTGCGAACAAGCTCAACAAGTACATCTCCTCGGGCGGCCGCCAGCCGAAGATCGGCGTCATCACGGTTGGCAAGAGCTATCTCGACGTGCGCCAGGCGCTCGACGAGCTCGACATCGACGAGGTCGCCTGCAACGACCTCGGCATCCGCCTCTACAAGATCGGCTGCCCCTGGCCGATCAGCCGGCAAGACCTCAAGGAGTTCGCCGACGGACTCGAACTGATCATCGTGGTCGAGGAGAAGCGCTCGCTCATCGAAGTGCAGGTGCGCGAGGAGCTTTACGGAAGTGCCAACCAGCCGGTCTGCATCGGCAAGAAGGACGAAGCGGGCAACTGGCTGTTTCCGGTCAAAGGCGCGCTCGATCCCAACGACGTCGCGATCTGCCTTGGCGAGCGCATCCTGCAGCGGGTCGGGCCGAACGAGAAGATCGCCGCGCGCGTCGCACGCCTCAAGGAGGCGCAGCGAATACTCGCGGAAACTCAGGACCTCGCGCTGCGTACGCCCTATTTCTGCTCCGGCTGTCCGCACAACACCTCGACCGTCGTGCCCGAGGGCATGCGTGCCTATGCCGGGATCGGCTGCCACTACATGGCACAGTGGATGGACCGCTCGACGCTCGGCTACACCCAGATGGGTGGCGAGGGCGCCAACTGGATCGGCGAGGCGCCGTTCAGCAAGCGCCCGCATGTGTTCCAGAATCTCGGCGACGGCACCTACAATCACTCCGGCTACATGGCGATCCGCGCCGCGATCGCGTCCGCCACCAACATTACCTACAAGATTCTGTTCAACGACGCGGTGGCGATGACCGGCGGCCAGGCCAATGACGGCGGGCTCACCGTGCCGCAGATCGCGCGCCAAGTGGCGGCGGAAGGCGCCAAACACGTCGTCGTGGTCACCGACGAGCCCTGGAAATATGCCCGCTCCGAGAAATGGCCCGACGGACTCACCATCCATCACCGCGACGAGCTGATCGCGGTGCAGACCGAACTCGCCAAAATCCCCGGCGTCACCGTGCTGATCTACGACCAAACCTGCGCCGCGGAAAAACGCCGGCGCCGCAAGCGCGGGCGCTTCCCCGATCCGGACAAGCGCGTGATCATCAACGAGCTCGTCTGCGAGGGCTGCGGCGACTGCGGCGTGAAATCGAATTGCGTCTCGGTGCAGCCCTTGGAAACGGAATGGGGGCGCAAGCGAACCATCGATCAGTCGAGCTGCAACAAGGATTTCTCCTGCCTGAAGGGCTTCTGCCCGTCGTTCGTTACGGTGCAGGGGGCGAAGCTCAAGCAGGGAACCGGCCTTACCGCGGCGCGCGAGCTTGCGCTCTTGCCGGAACCGAAGCGGCCCGCAATCGAGCAGACCTACGACATCATCGTGACTGGGGTGGGTGGCACCGGCGTCGTCACGATCGGCGGCATTCTCGGCATGGCGGCGCATCTCGAGGACAAGGGCGTCGGGGTACTCGACATGGCCGGCCTCGCCCAGAAGGGCGGCGCTGTCTACAGCCACATGCGCATCGCCGAGCGCGCGGAGGACATTCACGCCATCCGCATCGCCGCCGGCGGCGCTGATCTCGTGCTGGGCGGCGACATCGTCGTGGCCGGCAACAAAAAAGTTCTCGCCGCGGTCAAACATGGAACAACGGCGATGGTGATCAACACCGCCGAGTTCCTGCCCGGCGATTTCACCCGCAACGCCGATTTCTCGCTCCCAACGGAGCGGCTCAAGCGCGCAATCGTCAGCGATGCCGGCCGCGAGAAGGCGCATTTCGTCGATTCCACGCGCGCGGTCACCGCGCTGTTCGGCAATTCCGTCGGCACCAACATTTTCCTGGTCGGCTACGCCTATCAGCTCGGAGCGATCCCGCTTTCCGCCGCCGCGATCGAGCGCGCGATCGAGCTCAACGGCGAAGCCGTCGACATGAACAGGGCCGCGTTCCACTGGGGCCGCCGCGCCGCGCTGGCGAGCGAAGCGAGCGGCCAGCGCGGCGACTCTATATTGCGCGCGCCGGACACTCGCCCTGAACCAGGATCGTCGGCGCGCGCCGTCGTTGATCCAGCGGCACTGGAATCTCTCATCAAGCCGGCCCCCCAAGCGTCAAGCGACGCGCGCAGGCTCTCGCAGTCGTTCGACGAGATGGTCGCGCGCCGCGTCGCGTATCTCACCGCCTACCAGAACGCCGCCTATGCGGCACGCTACCGCGAATGGGTCAAGCGGACGCAGGCGGTCGAGACTGCAAAGGCTCCGGGCAAGAGCGGCTTGGCCGAGGCGGTCGCGCGCTATCTGTTCAAACTCATGGCGTACAAGGACGAATACGAGGTGGCTCGGCTGTATGCCGACGATTCATTCCTCAAGCAGGTGAGCAGCGAGCTTGGCGACGACAATTTGCGCTTGTCCGTACACCTTGCGCCGCCGCTTCTCGTGCGGCGAGATAAATTCACCGGCGAGCCGAAGAAGATTACGTTCGGCCCTTGGATCTTTCCGGTTTTCAAGCTGATTGCGAAATTGAAATTCCTGCGCGGGACCGCGTTCGATCCGTTCGGTTATTCGACCGAGCGCAAGACCGAGCGGGCGCTCGTGCGCGATTACGAGGCCATGCTTGAAGAGGTGCTGGCGAAGCTTAATCCTGTTAACCACCACATCGCGGTGGGACTTGCCGCCATTCCGGAAAAAATCCGCGGCTTTGGCCATGTCAAGCTCCGTCACCTGCAGGCTGCCAAGGCGGATGAAGCGGCGCTGTTGGAGCAATGGCGTGCCGGACCGGCGCCGCTGCTCAAGGCGGCGGAGTAGCGCAGCCATCTATCCTCGCGGGACTATCCGACAAACCGCCCGACGTTTTGGACTAGACCAAGGGCTGGCTTGACCTTGGCACGGCCGCAATTTCTTATGGCGCGCCGGCCGGCGAACGGCGCGAGGGGCGCTTCGCTCGCAGGACTGACGCGGTGAACGGGAGGATTGCCGTGGCAATAGACGCGGCAGCTCAGGCGGATACGTTTCCCAAGCTCCTGATCCGCAATGCCGTGCGCTACGCGCAGCGTCCGGCCTACCGTCATAAGGATCTCGGCATCTGGCAGGTGTGGACTTGGCCGCAGGTGCTCGAGGAGACGCGCGCCTTCTCCGTCGGCTTGAGCAAGCTCGGGCTCAGGCGCGACGAGAAGCTCGCCATCATCGGCTCCAATCGACCGCGACTTTACTGGGCGATGTGCGCCGCGCAGGCGCTCGGCGCGGTGCCGGTGCCGATCTACGCCGATTCGGTAGCCGATGAGATGGCTTACATCCTCGACCACGCCGAGGTGACAATGGCGGTGGTCGAGGACCAGGAGCAGGTCGACAAGCTCATCGCGATTGCGAATCGGCTGCCGCGGCTCTCCCACGTCATCTACGACGAACCGCGCGGGCTGCGCGAGTACGACCATTCGCGGCTCAAATGGATCAGCGACGTGCAGGCGCTTGGGCGCGACAATTTGGCGAGCGACCCGGATTGCCTGCAGCGCTGGGAAGGCTCCGTCGCCGCCGGGAAAGGCTCGGACCTTGCCGTCATGCTCTACACGTCCGGCACCACCGGGCAGCCGAAGGGCGTGATGCTGACCTTCGACAACATGATCGTCTCGGCGGTGAACGGAAACCTGTTCGACAAGCTCGGCCCCGATGAGCAGGTGATCGCCTATCTTCCGCTCGCCTGGGTGGGGGACCACGTGTTCTCGTACGCGCAGCCGTTCACGGCCGGGTTCTGCGTCAACTGTCCGGAAAGTCCGGACACGGTGAGCGAGGATCGCCGCGAGATCGGCACCACCTATGCGTTTGCCCCGCCGCGCATCTATGAGAATTTGCTCACCGCGACCATGGTGCGCATGGAGGATGCTGGCCCGCTCAAGCGCAGGCTGTTCCACACCTTCATCGGCGTGGCGCGCCGCCACGGCGAGAAGATTCTCAACGGCGAGAGCGTGCCGCTCCATGCGCGCTTGCTGTACCGCCTCGGCGAGGTCCTGGTCTACGGGCCGCTCAAGAATCGGCTCGGCGTGTCCCGCGTGCGGCTCGCCTATACCGCCGGAGAAGCGATCGGGCCGGAAATTTTTCGCTTCTGGCGCTCGCTTGGCGTCAATCTCAAGCAGCTCTACGGACAGACCGAGGCCTCCGTCTACATCACTGCGCAGCCAGACGGCGAGATCTATGCCGATACGGTCGGGAAGCCCAATATCGGCGTCGACATAAAAATAGCGGAGAACGGGGAGGTGCTGTTCAAGTCGCCCGGCGTGTTCGTGGGCTACTACAAGGATCCGCAGAAAACCGCGGAAACGAGGACCGCCGACGGATGGGTGCACACCGGCGATGCCGGCCTCATCGATGCCAAGACCGGCCATCTCAAGATCATCGACCGCGCCAAGGACGTAGGACGCCTCAACGATGGCACCCTGTTCGCGCCGAAATACATCGAGAACAAGCTCAAGTTCTACCCCAACATCCACGAAGCGGTCGCCTTCGGCGACAAGTGCGACTTCGTTTGCGTCATGCTCAATATCGATCTCGTCGCGGTCGGTAACTGGGCGGAACGCAACAACGTCGTCTATGGCTCGTACCAGGAGCTGGCCGGGCATCCGCAAGTTTATGACATGCTCGCGCAGCACGTCGCAGAGGTGAACCGCTCGTTGGCCGAGGAGCAGGCGATGGCGGGCGCGCAGATCCGGCGCTTTCTCATCCTGCACAAGGAGCTCGACGCCGACGACGGCGAGGTGACGCGCACGCAGAAGGTGCGGCGCAATTTCATCGCCGAGCGCTACGCAACTCTGATCGACGCGCTTTATAGTGGCGCGCCCGCGGCCGACATTTCGACCGAGGTAACGTTCGAGGACGGCCGCAAGGGCGTGCTGTCGGCGCGCGTGAAGATCCGCGACGCGGAAACAGTGCCGGCGGCGCCCGCGCTGGAGCGGGCTGCATGAGAGCGCCGGGCGGGCCCGAGATCGCCGCTGGCGACGTGCTGCTCGCGATCGATCAGGTCTCGCTCTCCTTCGGCGGCGTCAAGGCGGTCGCCGGCGTCTCCTTCGACATCCGCAAAGGCGAGATCCGCGCCATCATCGGCCCGAACGGCGCCGGCAAGACCTCCATGCTCAACGTCATCAACGGCTTCTATCAGCCGCAGCAGGGCCGCATCACGTTCAAGGGCAAGGTGCGCTCGCGCATGCGCCCCTACGATGCGGCGCGCGGCGGCATCGCGCGCACGTTTCAAAATGTCGCGCTGTTCAAAGGCATGACCGCGCTCGACAACATCATGGCCGGGCGTACCTTGAAGATGCGGCGCGGCTTCTTCTGGCAGCTGTTGCGGGTTGGTCCGGCGCTGGCGGAAGAAGTGGCGCATCGCCAGCGCGTCGAGGAGATCATCGACTTTCTCAAGATCCAGCACATCCGCAAGGTCCAGGTCGGGAGACTCCCCTATGGCTTGCAGAAGCGGGTCGAGCTCGCCCGCGCATTGGCGATGGAGCCCGATCTGCTTTTGCTCGACGAGCCGATGGCGGGAATGAATCTCGAGGAAAAAGAGGACATGTCGCGCTTCATCCTCGACGTGAACAATCACTACGGCACCACGATCGCGCTGATCGAGCACGACATGGGCGTGGTGATGGACTTGTCCGACCGGGTCATCGTGCTCGACCACGGAATCAAGATCGCCGACGGCAAGCCTGCCGAGGTTCAGGCGAACCAGGCGGTGATCGACGCTTACCTCGGCGTGAGTCATTGAGGGAATGATGACAAGCCTCTCCCGGCCTCACGCTGAGGAGCCCGCGAAGCGGGCGTCTCGAACCATGAGCGGGGTGCCCCGACCGCCCCCATTCTTCGAGATACTCGCCGCGCTCGCTCCTCGGAATGAGGGCGGGGAGCGGCCTGTGCCTGTGGAAAGCTAAGCATGCTGGGCCCCATCCTCGAAACGCTGATCGGCGGGTTGTTGACCGGCGTGCTCTATGCCCTGGTCGCGCTCGGCTTCGTGCTGATCTTCAAGGCGTCCGGTGTATTCAACTTCGCGCAGGGCGCGATGGTGCTGTTCGCGGCGCTGTCGCTTGCGCGCCTTGCCGAGTTCATGCCGTTTGTCCTGGCGCTCGCGCTTTCGATCCTGATCATGATCGCGCTCGCCTATGCCATCGAATTTCTGGTACTGCGCCACCTCGTCAACCAGGCCGGCATCATCCTGTTCATGGCGACGCTGGGCATCGCCTATTTCCTCGAAGGTTTCGGGCAGATGCTCTGGGGCAGCGACATCTACAGAATCGGTTTAGGACTGCCGACCGAGCCGATCTTTATTCTCGAGTCGATGTTCCCCGGCGGACTTTTGATCGATCCGATCGAGCTCGCCGCGGCGACGATCTGCGCCTTGATGGTGGCGGCGCTCGCGTTGTTCTTCCAGGTGACGCGGATGGGCCGGGCGCTGCGCGCGGTGGCCGACGATCACCAGGCCGCGCAATCCGTGGGCATTCCGCTCAACCAGATCTGGCTGATGGTATGGGCGGCGGCCGGGCTGGTCGCGCTGGTGGCCGGCATGATGTGGGGCGCCAAGCTCGGCGTGCAGTTTTCGCTTTCGCTGGTCGCACTCAAGGCGCTGCCGGTGCTCATCCTGGGGGGCTTCACCTCGATACCGGGCGCGATCGTCGGCGGGCTGATCGTCGGCGCCGGCGAGAAGCTCGCCGAGGTGCTGCTTGCCCCGGTGCTGATCAGCACGTTCGATCTTGCCGGCGGGGGCATCGAGAACTGGTTCGCGTACGTGCTGGCCCTGCTGTTCCTCCTGTTCCGTCCGCAAGGTCTCTTCGGCGAGCGCATCATCGAGCGGGTGTGAGCCGTGCTCTATCGCGAAGTCGGCCAGTTCAAGACCTCCTACGCCGCCGACGAGGCGATCTTTCCGGTCGCGCAGGACCGATGGTTCGTCATCCTTCTCGTCGCGTTTGGCTTTGTCGCCGTGCCGGCTTTCGCCGGCCAATATCTCTACACCGAGGTGCTGATCCCGGTTCTCATCCTGTCGATCGCGGCGATCGGGCTCAACATTCTCACCGGCTATTGCGGCCAGCTCTCACTCGGCTCAGGCGGGTTCATGGCGGTCGGCGCCTACGCCGCCTACAATCTCGCGCTGCGCCTGCCGCAGACCAACATCATTCTGGTCTTTCTGTTCGCGGGCCTCATGGCGATGCTGGTGGGCATCCTGTTCGGGTTGCCTTCGCTGCGCATCAAGGGTTTTTACCTCGCGGTTGCCACGCTTGCTTCGCAATTTTTCCTGGAGTGGGCGTTCGCGCGCGTCAAATGGTTCACCAATTACGCGCCGTCCGGCTCGGTCGCGGTTGGACGCATTGAGCTGTTCGGTATCCCGATCGACACGCCGGGGCGAACCTACATCTTCGTGCTTGCGGTCACCGTGGTGCTTGCGCTCGCCGCCAAGAACCTGGTGCGCAGCCGTATCGGGCGCATGTGGATGGCGATCCGCGATATGGATATTGCCGCCGAGATCATCGGCATCAGGCCGCTCAACGCCAAATTATCCGCGTTCGCGGTTTCCTCCTTCTATATCGGGGTGGCGGGCGCTTTGTGGGGCTTCCTGCGGCTCGGCTCGTGGGAGCCGCTCGCCTTCGACGTCAACCGGTCGTTCCAGGTGCTGTTCATGATCATTATCGGCGGGCTCGGCACCATCCTCGGCTCGTTTCTGGGCGCCGCGTTCATCGTTCTCGTTCCCATCGTGCTCAACCAGCTGCCCTCCTGGCTCGGGATCCCGCTCTCTACCGCCATGATTTCGCATATTGAATTCATGCTGTTCGGCGCCATGATCGTTCTATTCCTGATTGTCGAGCCAAACGGCCTCGCCCGCCTGTGGGCGATCGTTAAGGAGAAGCTGCGTTTGTGGCCGTTTCCATATTGAGGCCGCGACAATTCGCAGGCAGAATCAGCCCCAACACGCGGGTAAGGTCCCGCGGCAAATAACGAGCCGGCCGATCCGGCCGGCCTATCGCGATGGAGAAAGTCCCATGGGTGCGAAATTCGTCGCAGCCGTTGTGGCTGCGCTGACCGGTGCAGCGGCTTGGGCGGCGCCAGCGCTGGCGCAGAACGAGCAGTTCATCCCCCACCTGGTGTATCGGACCGGCGCCTACGCGCCGAACGGGATTCCGTTCGCGAACGGCGTCGCCGACTACTACAAGCTCGTCAACGAGCGGGACGGCGGCATCAACGGGGTCAAGATCGTCTTCGAAGAGTGCGACACCGGATATGCCACCGACCGCGGTGTCGAATGCTACGAGCGCCTGAAAGGCAAGGGTCCGACCGGCGCCGCCTACGTGCTTCCGTTGTCGACCGGCATCACCTTCGCGCTCACGGAAAAAGCGCCGATCGACAAGATTCCGATCATCTCGATGGGCTATGGCCGTTCGGAATCCCGCGACGGCTCGGTGTTCCAATGGAACTTCCCGCTGCTCGGCACTTACTGGACGGCGGCCGATATAATTCTGCAGCACATCGCCAAGAAAGAAGGCGGATTCGACAAGCTCAAGGGCAAGAAGATCGCGCTCGTCTATCACGACTCGCCCTACGGCAAGGAGCCGATCGCGTTGTTGCAGAGGCGCGCGCAGATGCACGGCTTCGAGACGATGTTTCTGCCGGTCACGCATCCCGGCGTTGAGCAGAAGGCGACCTGGCTGCAGGTGCGGCAGAATCGACCGGACTACGTGCTGCTCTGGGGCTGGGGTGTGATGAACTCCACCGCCATCAAGGAAGCGGCCGCCGTCGGCTATCCGCGCGAGAAGATGTACGGCGTGTGGTGGTCGGGCGCCGAGCCGGACGTGCGCCCGGCCGAGGCCGGCTCCAAAGGCTACAACTCGGTCACCCTGCAGCACACGTCGGGCCGCTTCAAGCTGCACGAGGATCTCAAGAAATACGTCTTCGACAAGGGCCAGGGCACCGCCAAATGGGAAGAGACCGGCGAAATCCTCTACGTGCGCGGCCTGATCAACGCCATGCTCGGCGTCGAGGCGATCCAGACCGCGCAGGAGCGGTTCGGCAAGAAGCCGCTGACCGGCGAGCAGGTGCGCTGGGGCATCGAGAATCTCGATGTCACCGCCGATCGTCTCAAGCAGCTCGGCTTTGAAAATGAGATGCGGCCGATCAAGGTGTCCTGCGAAGACCACGAAGGCTCACGCAGCGGACGCATTCAGACCTGGGACGGCAAGGACTGGAAGATCACGTCCGACTGGTACACCAGCGACGACAGCGTGATCGCCCCCATGGTCAAGGAGGCGGCGGCGAGGTACGCCGCGGAAAAGAATCTTAAGCCGGGGTGCCTGGTCACCCATTGATGTCGGCTGAGCCCAATCGCAACGTGAACGAGGCGGCGGCAGCGCCGCCTCGTTCCGCGAGAGGCGCGCAGACGAGCGGCGTCGTGGCGGGTTCGGCGGCGGCGCCGATCCTGTCGGTCAACAATATCGAGGTGGTCTACGACCACGTCATCCTCGTCCTCAAGGGCGTCTCGCTCCAGGTTCCCAAAGGCGAGATCGTTGCACTGTTGGGCGCCAACGGTGCCGGCAAGTCGACCACGCTCAAGGCGATCTCGAACCTCCTGTTCGCCGAGCGTGGCGAAGTCACCAAAGGATCGATCGTGTTCGCCGGCGCCGAGGTGCATGCGCTGAGCCCGAACGAATTGGTACGGCGCGGTTGCATTCAGGTGATGGAAGGACGCCACTGCTTCGCCCATCTCTCGGTCGAGGAGAACCTGCTGACCGGCGCGTTCACCCGACGCGAGGGCCACGCCGCGGTCCGCCGCGATCTCGACCTCGTTTACTCCTACTTTCCGCGGCTCAAGGAGCGCCGCGGCGCGATCGCCGGCTACATTTCCGGCGGCGAGCAGCAGATGTGCGCGATCGGCCGCGCGCTGATGTCGCGCCCGCAAATGATCCTGCTCGACGAGCCGTCGATGGGGCTCGCGCCGCAGCTGGTCGAGGAGATTTTCGCGATCGTCGGCGATCTCAACGCCAAGGAAGGCGTCTCGTTCCTGCTCGCCGAGCAGAACACCCGCATGGCGCTCAAATATGCGCGCTACGGCTACGTGCTGGAGAACGGCCGTGTCGTGCTCGACGGCGCGGCGCGGGCGCTCGCCGACAACGAAGACGTCAAGGAATTCTATCTCGGCATCGCCGAGGGCCGGCGCAAATCGTTTCGCGAAGGCAAACATTATCGGCGGCGCAAGCGCTGGCTGGCGTGAATACCGGCTTGCCGCGAGCAAGCCACGTCATGGCCGGGCTTGTCCCGGCCATCCACGTCTTGCCTTGCTGATGTGCCGAAAGGAAGACGTGGATGCCCGGCACAAGGCCGGGCATGACGAGTCGGTGATTGCTGCATGCATCGGGAATACTACGACTCGCTGGAAACGCGCGATCCCGAAGAGCGCAGCCGCGAGCTTTTCGGCCGCTTGCCCGATCTCATTGCGCTCGCCCTGAGCGCGCCGGGATGGGCCAAGCAGCTTGCCGGAATCGATCCCAACGCGGTGACTGCGCCGGCACAACTCGCCAAGCTGCCGCTCTTGCGCAAGTCCCAATTGCTGGTGTGGCAGAAAGAGCTGCCGCCGTTCGGCGGGTTCAGCGTCGGCGCGCCGGGACGACTCGTCCGCTTGTTGATGTCGCCCGGGCCGATCTATGAGCCGCAAGGGGGCGGAGCGGACTTTTGGGGCGCTGCGCGCGCGCTGTTCGCGGCCGGGTTTCGCGCCGGCGATATCGTTCACAATTCTTTCTCGTACCACCTTACGCCGGGCGGCTTCATGATGGAATCGGGGGCGCATGCGTTGGGCTGCGCGGTCGTCCCGGCCGGCACTGGCAACACGGAACAGCAAATCGAGGCAATCGCCCATTTCAAGCCGAGCGGCTATCTCGGCACGCCGGATTTCCTGAAAGTGCTGCTCGACGAAGTCGCGAAATCGGGAAAGCAAGCCTCCTCGCTCAAGCGCGCGTTGGTGTCAGGCGCGGCGTTGCCGTCCTCTCTGCGCCGGGAATTGGCGGGACGCGGCGTCGATGTGCTGCAGTGCTATGCCACCGCCGATCTCGGCGTCGTCGCCTACGAGAGCGAGGGCGGCGAAGGCATGATCGTGAACGAGACGGTGCTCCTCGAGATCGTGCGCCCCGGCACCGGTGATCCGGTCGCGGCAGGCGAGGTGGGCGAGGTCGTCGTCACCTCTTTCAATGTGGATTATCCGCTGATCCGCTTCGCAACCGGCGATCTCTCGGCGGTGATGCCCGGCCGCTCGCCGTGCGGCCGCACCAATGTGCGGATCGCCGGCTGGCTCGGCCGTGCCGACCAGACCACCAAGGTCAAAGGCATGTTCGTGCATCCGGCGGAGGTGGCGCAGATCGGCAAGCGCCATCCCGAACTGGGCCGGCTGCGGCTCACGGTGACCCGCGCGGGCGAGCAGGACGCGATGACGCTGTTTGCCGAATGCAGGCAGCCCGCCGCCGGCTTGCAGGATGCGGTCGCGGCGACCCTGCAATCCGTGACCAAGCTGCGCGGCGCGGTGCACCTGGTGACGCCCGGCAGCCTCCCCAATGACGGCAAGGTCATCGTCGACGAGCGGCCGATCGGGTAGTGCCAATTCGCGCCGGTGTTATTGTGTGCAATTGTCGAGCCGCAGGCTCCGGACCCTCTCCCCTTGCGGGAGAGCCAGGTGAGGGGGCTTTTTGATAGGCACGCCCCACTCACCCGGAGGCTCGCTTCGCTCGCGTCCACCCTCTCCCGCAAGGGGAGAGGGTGTCGGAGCTTGCTGCTCAGGCGGAGTTCCTAACAGAGTGCGCGCTTAGCGCGCGTGCACCAACGTCCGGCATCGCCTATAAGGGCACGATGAACGAAGCCTCGCCCATAGCTGATGCGGCAACGACCTCGCCGGTCGCAGCCGAACCGGCACCGGCCAAGATCGGCGTCCTGTTAGTCAATCTCGGCACGCCCGATGCCGCCGATGCGGCGGCCGTGCGCCGCTATCTCAAGGAATTTCTCACCGATCGCCGGGTCATCGAGGACCAGGGGCCGTTGTGGTCCATGATTCTCAACAGCGCGATCCTGCCGTTTCGGCCGCGGCGCAAGGCGCGCGATTACGCCAGGATCTGGAATCGAGACAAGAACGAATCGCCGCTCAAGACGATCACCCGCTCCCAGGCGCAAAAGCTGCGCGCCAGCCTCGAGCCGCTCGGCCAGCAAATCCTGGTCGACTGGGCGATGCGCTACGGCAGTCCGTCGATTGCATCGAAGTTCAGCCGGCTCAGCGCGCGCGGCTGCGAGCGCATCCTGATCGTGCCGCTCTATCCGCAATACTGCGCGGCGACCACCGCGACGGTTGTCGACGAAGTCTTCCGCGTGCTTTTCGGCATGCGCCACCAACCCGCCGTGCGCATTGCGCCGCCCTATTACGACGACCGGGTCTATATCGAGGCGCTGGCATCCTCGATCGGCGCGGCGCTCTCGCGCCTGGACTTCGAGCCGGAGATCATTCTCGCCTCCTTCCACGGCGTGCCCAAGTCGTATGTCGAGAAGGGCGATCCGTATTACGCCCATTGCCTCGAGACCGTGCGGCTCTTGCGGGAGGCGCTCAAGCTCGACGAGGCGCGGCTGATGATGACGTTTCAGTCGCGCTTCGGCCGCGAACAATGGCTCGAGCCCGCGACCGATCGGACCGTGCGCCAGCTCGCCCGGCGTGGCGTCAAGAGCATCGCAGTGATCACGCCGGGCTTTTCCGCCGACTGTCTGGAGACACTGGAGGAGATCGCGATCGAGAACGCGCACGCGTTCAAGAAATACGGCGGCGACAATTTCGTGGCGATTCCCTGTCTCAACGACAGCCCGTCCGGCATGCTGGTGATCCGCCAGCTCGCGCTGCGCGAGCTGAAGGGATGGATTTGATCCGCACTCCGGTTGATCAAGTCGGGTGTCATTCCGGCCGAGCGAGCCTAAAGCGCGTTTACGCGCGTCTTCGACGCGCTATGGCGACCGAGAGCCGGAATCCAGTAACCACCGAATCGCCGTCGTTTGGGCAGTCGTGCAGACTGCACCGCCGGCATTTACTGGGTCCCGCTTTCGCGGGGACGACAGCCCGATTGTGACTGATCACGCCACGCCGGCGCGCAGGAGATCGTGGAAATGGATGATGCCGACCGGCTTGCCGGCGTCCGCCACGATCAGCGCCGTGATTTTCGACGAGTTGATGATTTCCAGCGCTTCGCTGGCGAGCTGGTCCGGCTGCACGGTTTTCGGTGAGCGGGTCATCACGTCCTCGACCCGCGCCTCGAGCAGATCCCGGCGCATATGACGGCGCAGGTCGCCGTCGGTGATGATGCCGATCAGGAAACCGCTTGCATCGACGATGCCCACGCATCCGAATCCCTTGCTCGACATTTCGACGACCGCGTCGGCCATGCGGGCGCCGGCCGCGATGCGCGGGACCGCTTCGCCCGCGTGCATGATGTCGCGCACGAATTTCAGCATCGCGCCAAGCCGCCCGCCCGGATGCAGCCGGCTGAAGTCGACCGCGGTGAAGCCGCGGCTCTCGAGCAGCGCGATCGCCAGCGCATCGCCGAGCGCGGCCTGCATCAGCGTCGAGGTGGTGGGAGCGAGATTGTGCGGGCATGCCTCGCGCGCCTGCGGCACGACCAGCGCCACGTCGGCCGCGTGTCCCAGCGTGCTGTCGGCGACCGCGGTAATCGCGATCAGCCCGATGCGGAACCGGCGCGAATAGTCGATCAGGTGTTTGAGCTCGACGGTCTCGCCCGACCATGACAGCGCCATGATGACGTCGTCGGGCGTGATCATGCCGAGGTCGCCGTGGCTCGCCTCGCTCGGATGTACGAAGAACGCGGGCGTACCCGTCGATGCGAAGCTCGCCGCAATCTTGCGCGCCACATGCCCGGATTTGCCCATGCCGGTGACGATCAGCCGCCCGCGCGCGCCGGAAATGAGTTCGACCGCCGCCGTGAAGCTCTTGCCGAGTCCGTCGTGAATAGCGGCTGCCAGCGTGGTGATGCCGCTCGCCTCGGTGGTCAGCGTGCGCACCGCCGAGGCGATCAGATCGCCCGCGCGCGCGTCGCTCGCCCGTTCACTGCTCAGCGGCTTCGACATGACCGTATGCTGCCCCAGGGCTGAGCGATCGAATAGCACGAAATCCGTTAGGAAACGACCTCAACCCAATCAGGAGGGACGTCATGGGCGGGCTTGGCCCGGCCATCCACGTCTTTGCCTGACCAAGAAAGACGTGGATGCCCGGCACAAGGCCGGGCATGACGGACCTCTTAGTCGGGTGATCACTTCTTCCCGAGCAGCTGCTCGAGCTCGGCCCGCACGGCCGGCGCGATGTCCTCGCGGGCGAGCGCATAGGCGATATTGGCCGCGATAAATCCCACCTTGGCACCGCAATCGAAAGCGCGCCCCTTAAATTGCAGCCCGTAGAACGGCTGCGTTCGGGAAAGCTCGATCATCGCATCGGTCAGTTGGATCTCGCCGCCCGCCCCGCGCTTCTCGGCCGCGAGAATGTCGAAGATCTCCGGCTGCAGAATGTAGCGGCCGGTGATGATGAGGTTCGACGGCGCCTTTTCCGCCGTCGGTTTTTCCACCATTCCGTTGATGGAAAACAGCTTGCCGCGCTGCGCGCCGACGCCGACCACCCCGTACAAATGAATGCGCTCGCGCGGCATTTCCTCGACCGCAATGATGTTCGCGCGCTCGACATCGCGCGCCGCCTCGATCATCTGGGCGAGGCAGCCGGGATTGTGCTGCACCAGCACGTCCGGCAATAGCAGCGCGAACGGCTCGTTGCCCACCAGTTCGCGCGCGCACCACACGGCGTGACCGAGGCCGAGCGGCAGTTGCTGGCGGGTGAAGCTGGCGGTGCCCGGACCGGGCAGATCGCGCGCCAATTCCTCGAGGTCCTTATGCCGCTGGCGCTCGATCAGCGTGTGCTCGAGCTCGAACTGCCGGTCGAAGTGGTCCTCGATCACGCCCTTGTTGCGGCCGGTGACGAAGATGAAGTGCTGGATGCCGGCATCGCGCGCCTCGTCGACGACGTGCTGGATCAGCGGCCGGTCGAGCACCGGCAGCATCTCTTTGGGCATGGCCTTGGTCGCCGGCAGGAACCGGGTGCCCAGCCCGGCCACGGGGAAAACAGCCTTACGAACAGGTTTCATCAATTGGGCTAGTGTCCCGATTCCGAAGTTCGCAAACCCTTGCGGCACCCTCTGATGCGAACTTCGGAATCAAAGGGACACTAGCAACGTCATGATTCTAGTGCCGCTTTTGAACCCGAAGTTCGCAAACACCTTGCCGCCCGATCGTGCGAACTTCGGGTTCGCGGCACTAGAAGCTGCCGGCGCAACCGATCGCGTCGAATCGTCTCGGTATTGCCGAAGTTTGAATGTGTAACGTCCTGCGGCTCGCGGCCATCCGGCGCGGCAACCATATAGATGAACGATAACGGGCGATGCAACAAATCGCTCTGAGATGAGCCGCCATGGCGCGATTAAGGTCGCCGGTTCCACTTTTTGCCGCGGCTGTTTTGTCGGTAGCCGTACTCGCCGGGCCGGTTCGCGGCCAGGGATTCGATCTTCGTTCGCTCTTCAACCTGCCAGGCCCGGGTTCCGGCCCCGCTAGTCCGCCTTCCGACGCATCGGGCGCCCCGGAATGGAGCGGCGAATCTGGGGCGTCGGGCCACCCGCTGATGACCGCTGACGCCATTCGCGCCGCGGCGGCCAATTTCCGCGCCTGCCTCGAAGCGCTGCGGCCGCAGGCGCAACGCCGCGGCGTGAGCCGCGCGGTGTTCGACGCGCAAACCGCCGATCTCACACCCGACCTGCGGATCATGGATCTGCTCGACGTGCAGCCGGAGTTCACCAAATCGATCTGGGATTATCTCGACATTCTCGTCAACGAGGACCGCATCCAGAATGGCCGCGCGATTCTCGCGCGCTATCGCAGCATCTTCGATGCGGTCGAAAAGGCCTACGGCGTCGATCGCTATGTCATTGCCGCCATCTGGGGCATCGAATCGAACTACGGAACGCAGATCGGCGACCGCTCGGTGATCCGCTCCACGGCGACGCTTGCCTGCATCGGCCGCCGGCGCGATTTCTTCCGTGAGGAATTTCTCTCCGCGCTGGAAATCCTCGCGCGCGGCGACATGCGCGCCGATCATCTCAGGGGATCGTGGGCGGGTGCGTTCGGCCCGACCCAGTTCATGCCCACCGCGTTCAAGCGCTACGCGGTCGATTTCGACCGCGACGGCCGGCGCGACGTGGTCGACTCGGTGCCCGATGTGATCGCCTCGACCGCCAACAATCTCAAGCTCGACGGCTGGGTGAGCGGTCAGACCTGGGGCTACGAGGTCGTGCTGCCGCCGGATTTCAATTTCCTGCTCGCGGATCGCGCGCGCATGCTGACCATACGCGAATGGGAACGCGCCGGCATTCGCCGCGCCGGCGGCAAGCCGTTTCCGCGCGCCGACGATCGCGCGTTTCTGCTGGCGCCCGCGGGTGCGCGGGGGCCGGCGTTCCTGATGCTGCAGAATTTCCGCGTGATCATGAAATACAATCCGGCCGAAGCTTATGCGCTCGCGATCGGCTATCTCGCCGACCGGCTGCGCGGCGGCGCGCCGTTGGTGCAGGCCTGGCCCCGGCATGAGCGCGTGCTCACGCGCGCGGAACGCTACGAGCTGCAGGAGCATCTCGCGCGGCGCGGCTTCGACGTGGGGGAACCGGATGGCCGCCTCGGCGGCAAGACCCGCAATGCGCTACGCGAGTTCCAAGCCGCGGTCGGGGAGGCGCCGGACGGCTTCGCCTCGGCCAGCATCCTGGAGCGCCTGCGCGCGGGGAACTGAGCGTGACGCGCGCCGCAAACTCGGTGCGCTCCCTCCCCCGCTTGCAGGGGAGGGTTGGGGAGGGGGAACGAATGCACGGACTTCGGACTGCGGCGCCCCCTCCCTGTCCCTCCCCCAGCACCAGCGTGTTTACGCGCGTCTTCGACGCGCTATGCGGGGGAGGGGACGATGTGGCACTGCCCGCCGCCCTCTCACACGATAGGTTGTGGCGATCGCTGGCTCGCCTGAGCCTATCTTCAAGTTGACATTTTTGGCGTATGATTAGGCCCTGAAATTAGCGGCACGTCGCGGCGATCCACGATGGCACCACGATTACATCCCCGAGCGCTTGCGGCCGCGGCAGCGGCCTCCATCACGCTCGCGCTGCTGCTGCCGGCCCAGGCGCAGTTCTGGGGCGATTGGGGCGGTCGCCCGCAGCGGCAGCAGCGTTACGACAATCCGTGGGGCGGGGGCGGGGGCGGGTGGTTTTCCGGTCCGCGTTGGGGCTACGAGCGCGAGCGTGACGTCGACTATTCGCACGCGCCCGCGCCCGCGCAGAAGAAGCCCGACGCCACCACCACCATCTTGGTGCTGGGCGACGCCAACGGCGACTGGCTGGGCTACGGCCTGGAAGATGCGTTCTCGGAGAAGCCCGAGATCGCAATCGTACGCAAGCAGCGCACCGATTCCGGCCTTATCCGCTACGACCAGCGCCGCGACAGCACCGAGTGGCCGCAGGTCGCGCGCGAGATCGTCGCGGCGGAGAAGCCGAAGTTCATCGTCATGATGATCGGCAACAACGACCGCCAGCAGATCCGGGAAAAAGCGCCGCCGGTCGCGCGACCGGGCACACAGAAGCCGGCAGCGCCTGCCACGTCGAGCACGCCGTCAGCCCCGCCGGCAGTGCCCGCCGATTCGGAGCAGCAACCGGAACACGCAGCCGAGCCGCCCGCCAACATGACGCCGGAGCAAGCGCGCCAGGCCGCCTACGGTCCTTGGGAGTTCCACACGGAGAAGTGGGAGCTCGCCTACATCAGGCGCGTCGATGCCACGATCGCCGCGCTCAAGAGCGCCGGCGTGCCGGTGTTGTGGATCGGCTTGCCGTCGCAGCGCGGTACCAAGGCGAGCGCCGATTCCGCGTACCTCAACGAGATCTATCGCAGCCGCGCCGAGAAGGCCGGCATCGCCTATGTCGACATTTGGGATGGATTCGTCGACGAGGCCGGCCGCTTCTCGCCGCAAGGTCCCGATTACGAAGGGCAGATTCGCCGGCTGCGCAGCGCCGATGGCGTCTATTACACCAAGTATGGCGCGCGCAAGGTGGCCCATTACGTCGAGCGCGAGATTCAGCGCATCATCACCAACCGTGGGATTCCAGTGGCGCTGCCGGTTCCGGTGGAGCAGGGGCCGCAGGCGCCGAATGCGAAGCCGGGCGGTCCCGCCCAGCGGCCGAACGCGGGACCGGTGTTGCCGCTGACCGCGACCAATGCCGGCAGCGACGAATTGCTCGGCAGCTCGCGTTCGCCGCGCACGCCGGCGACCGAGCCATCCGCCGGCCGGGTTCTCACCAGGGGCGAGCCGCTCGCGGCGCCGACCGGCCGCGCCGATGATTTCAGCTGGCCGCGCGGCACCGCTGCGACCGAGCCGCTCGGCAACGAGCCGGCCGAGGCGGCGGGCACGAGCACAAGCGCGGCCAAGGCTATCGCGACCGGCGGGCAGCGCGCCGGAGTGGATGAACCTCAGAACGGCCAGGCCGCAGCGGGCGAGCCGAAACGCCAGCGCCGCGCGCCGCGGTCGAATGCGCCGCGGCCGTTCTCGTTCCAGGGCATGTTCCGCTGGTAGCGGCGTTCGCGGCTTCCGAGCCACACCGTCATGGCCGGGCTTGTCCCGGCCATCCATGTCTTTACGACGTCAAGAAAGACGTGGATGCCCGGCCTCGTGCCGGGCATGACGAGTTGAGGATCACCCGCTGCTGTAAGCCTTGAACGACAGGAAGCCGCCAATCACCAGCAGCACGATGCCCGCAACGGTGATCAGCCCCGTGTTCTGACCGAACCCGGCCGCCATCTCTGCAAGCCGCGTCGGCAACAGTATTCGAATCAGCCCGCCGATAAGCGCGAGCCACCCCAGGATCGTCACCAGCGCCGGCCAGCCGCCGCTCCAGACATTGTGTACGCGCACGATCGCCAGCCCGGCGACGAACAGCAGCACGCCGGAGAGAAAGATCAGCGCGGGCTCGCGCGAAACTTGCTCCGCCAGTGCCGGAAAGGCGCCGAGGTTGAGCAGCATTCCGAGCGCAATCGCGGCGAGCGTGGGGCCGATCAGTCCGGCGATGGTTTTGGAGGTTGGCATGTTGGCCTCCTATCTTATTGCTTGGACGAAGCGGAGCGGTCTGTCCTTATCAGGCACTCAGCCGTTTCTGCATCGCAACGATCTCTTCTCCGGCCATTTTCTCACCTGGATCGTCCCAGGGCGCTTGCTCATATCCAAGTCGAGAATAGAACCCAACAGCATCGATAGCAGCATTGGTGACAACCCGGCTGCGGCCCGCCGTCGAAATGAATCGTTCGGCAACTGCGATCATCGCGCGGCCTATTCCGCGACGCTGAAAACGCGGCTCTATCGCGACCAATCGCAACACGGCCGTTTCGCAACCTAGAAAATCCACGCGCAAGGTGCCCAGTAGCTCGCCGCCCTGCCAGAAGCCCATGAAATGGTTGGCCGCCGATCGATCGTCGGGATGATGACGATCATAGCCACTTCGGCCACGCCCATTGAAGAGAACAGCGTCTCGCAGGTCGTGCATCGCTGCGAGTTCGAACAGATCTCGAGGGGGTCTTAGTTCGGCCAATCCAGCCCTCGTGTTGCGATTAGTGCGCGATCGGCAGCATGCTGTTGATCAGCGGCTCCCTAGCGCCGGTTCACCGGAGCATGCAGCGCCCGCACCCCAATGGAATGTCCATGACCACTCCAACAGAAATTCTGATTTGTACCAAGCAGGACTACAACCAAATACTCGATGACCTACATGAATTCTGGGGTGCGCGGGATATCCGTCACCTGCACCACCCGTTCCTGATTCACGAGTTTGGAAACTCGGCGTTCGTGATTCGCAGGGAAGCCCAGGTCGTCGCGTACTTGTTTGGTTTCATTTCGCAGACCGAGCCGGTGGGATACGTGCATGCGGTTGCCGTCCGAATGTCCGCGCGCCGGCAAGGCTTGGCGCACCGGCTTTTCCACCACTTCGTGCAGTTTGCTCAGCAGCGCGGTTGCAGGCATGTCAAGGCGATAACCACGCCGAAAAATTTGGACTCTATTGCATTCCATGAGAGCCTCGGCATGCAGCTGCTCGGCGAACCGAACATCGATGGAATCCCGATGATTCCCGACTATGCGGGACGCGGCGCGCCGCGCGTGGTTTTTTTGGAAGTCGATCTAACGCACAACGCCTTCACGTTCCGGCTTCACTCCGTCGCGCCACGAATGTCCCATTGGGCTGATGGAAGATCAGTTCGTCGACCGTGCCGTCCGGCCCGCGCCGAAACTCGACGCGGAATCCCGCCAACTCGACGATCGTGAAGGTGCCGCCCTGGTAGGGACGCAGCCGATAGGTCGGCTGATTCGAAGGTTTCAGCGTGAGCTCGCCATTGGCATCGAGCGCTACCACGTGGGTCGTCGCTCCATGGCTGAACGTGCCGGTGCAGGCTGCGCGGAAGCCTGCATCCATGCAGTCGCCGGCGGGAACGCGAGTGAACACGATGTCTTTGACCAGCAGTTCGAACGGGGCGGAGAGGCTCGCGATGTTGCCTTCGCGGTCGGTCGCAAACGAGATCGCGAGCCGATCCGGCAGTAGGCGCCCCGCCGCCTCCGGCAGTTCGAACGTGTCGTAGTGCCGATGCGCGAGCGGCGCGGAAAGGCCGCGATATGCCCAGTGCAGGCCGTCGCCCGCCTGGGTAATGACGATGCGGCCGTAACCGGGATGCTCGTATTCACCGGCATACTCGCCGAGATCATGGCTCGGCCGCGTGCCTGCCCGGTGCAGCGTTTTTCGCGCCTGCCGATCGATATCCAACTGCGCCACGGCCTTGCCGCGTCGCTCGCGAAAGAGCTCGAGCCACGGTACCGGTTCCTTGCCGCAAACCCGGTCGAACACGAAGTTGGTCACAATATCCGTGACCGGGCTTGGATCGCGATTGGTGAACACGGCGACGCCGATGCCGCGCTCCGGCAGCATGCTCATCAGCGTGCCCCAGCCGAGCCAGCCGCCGCCGTGCGCGACGGCGCGCTCGCCGCGGTAGCTGTAGACGCTGTGGCCGAGGCCGTAATGCACGTCGCCGACCTCGGCGAACTCGGAAGTCGCGACATGCACGCGCGGCTTCTGCATTTCCCGGATCAGGGCGGGCGACAGCAACCGCTGCCCGTTAAATTCGCCCTTGTCGAGATGAAAGCGGAGCCAGTTCGCGATGCCGGCAATGGAAGCATTGATCGCGCCTGCGGGCTTGGTGCTGATCGGCCAGAGTTGCGTGCGCTGGCGCGTATCGCCATCCATCGCATAAGCCGCCGCCGCGTCGGGGGCTTGCGCCAGAGCCTCGGCCGTAAAGCTGACTGTCATGTCCAGTTTGTCGGTGAGGCGCGCGCGGGTGAATTCCTCCCAGCTCAGGCCGCTGATGCGCTCTGCCACCATGCCCGCCGCCAGGTAGCCGAGATTCTGGTATTGGAACGCGTTGCGGATGTCCTCGCTCGGCTCGAGGTGGCGCAGCGCCGCCAGCATCTGCGCGGCGGAAAAGTCGCCCGGCATATGGATCCAATCATGGCGCGGCAAACCCCAATGGTGGCACAGCAGGTCGCGCACGCTGACCCGATCCGTCGCCACCGGATCATGCAGGCGAAATTCCGGAAGGTAGTCGCGGACCGGCTTGCTCCAGTCCAACCGCCGCTCGTCCACCAAGAGAGCCAACCCCGTGGCCGTGAAGGTTTTCGTGATCGAGCAGATCATGAACTGGGTGTCGGTGGTTGCCGGCAAACCGGCTTCGACGTCGCGCTGGCCGAATGCCTTGAGCAACGCCACCTCGCCGTTCTGCACGACCGCGATGGCCAGGCCGGGAATCTTCCACGTGCCCATCGCCTCGGCGATGAGGGCTTCGAGTTCAGGAATGAAGGCGGCAAGCGGCACGCTATTCGCGGCGGATTGGTCGGCCATGGAGGGATTCCTCGACTGGAGCGGCAATATCTTTACGATTGCGAAGGCACTGCGCACATGAGCACGGGATTCTGTACGTTCTGAAGCAGGCCATGGATTACGACAAGACGGACATGGCGGCCGCGTAAGATGCGGGCCGGAGCTACGCGCCGGCCGCGCTCGCGCAGTGGCTTGACGTTATTCACTGACAGCCGATATGCGCGCCAACCGCTCCGCGGTCGGTGATCGGCTAACCCGCCGGCACCGAAGACAGCCACCATCCGTCGCCGATCAGAACCGCGCTGGCGTCGGGTTCGTCATCGCGAACGAGCGAGCGCGCCTTCCAAAGCTCTCCGGAATGGAATGCCGCAGTGACGTGCGCTGCTTCGCCAGCGTCCCACGCGCCCCGGCACGGAATGAATCCGCAATAGCCGAGCACCTTCGCGGTGAACGAACCGTTGCGCCGCGTAATCAGCAGGCTGACACCGGCGCCCTGGGAGCCGGTCAGCGGAAGCAACAGCTTGCCGCCCTCGCGCAACGCGTCGAGCCAACCGGCGGCGGGCCGCGACGCACCGGCATTGACATAAATCGCGTCGCAGCGGGGCAGGTCGTTCCCGACGCCCGACGCGGCGCGCACCTCCACATTGTCCCAAGGCTTCAGGTTTGCTGCGGCGCGCCGCGCCAGCTCCGGCTCTATCTCATAGGCAATGACTTTGCCGGACGGCCCCACCAGCAACGCGAGAATCGCCGTGTAGTATCCGGTTCCGCAGCCGATATGCAGCACGGTATTTCCGCGCGCCGGAGCCAGCGCGCCGAGCAATTGCCCGTGCAGGCATGGCTCGCCGTTGTTAATGTGCTTGCCCCGGTCGAGCGCAAACAGCACGTTTTGATAAACGTGGATCGGATCATCGCTTGGCGTCGGCACCTGGCCGCCGATGGGCGATACCGCGAGCCAGGGTCCTGGCCCTAAGAAATATTCGCGCGGCACCAGCTCGAACGCGCGTTCCAGGTCGTCGCGCAGCGCGCCGCCGCCGGCAGCCGCGAGCTTGGCGTAGAACTCGCGGCAGGCAGCCAGACGATCGTGCTTTTTCTGCTTCATTCGGACATTTCTAGCGCGTAGCCCGGATGGAGCCCCGCGCAGCGGGCAAAATCCGGGGCAGTTGTGCTGCAAGGCGAGATCGATCCCGGATGTCGCTTTGCTCCATCCGGGGTACGAGCCGGCGGGAGGATACGCGCGGAACTTCAGCCGTATTGATTTGCATCAGCACCCGTCGCGCGTGTGATGTGTATGAGGATGGCGGCCGCGCTTTGTTCGGGACTTAATCTCGTCACGTCGAGCGTCAAGGTGGTCGGTGTCTTTGGGTCGAGCACGACGTGGCGTCGGCTTTTGTTGATCGCGTCGGCGGGATCGATGCATTTGAACTGGCCGACGCGTTCGGGCAATTGGATGCGGCGTACCAATTCGGCCTCTTCGCACAACAGGCGCACCGGGATGAAGCTCGCGCCGCGCCGCGCCGCCGCCTCGCGAACGCGGTGAAATATCGCCTCGTCGATGGGATCTCCCTCCACGAGTTCCTGGGTCAGGATGAAGTTCGTCTCCGGCTTTACCAGGGTTGCGATCGTTTCGAGCACCGCGTCGCGTACTTTGGCAACCTGGCTCCAAACGGCATCCGGCAGGGGCGTCATGCCATCCGCGTCGATGAGGCCGAAAATGGGATTATTGATCCAGTGATTGTCGACCACTTTGGCGCCAATCCGGCGGGCAAGGGCGCGTGCGATTGTGAGTTTGCCGGTGCCGGCGAAACCCACGAGGTAGACCACGAGATTGCTCACTGAAGAATGGGTCGCCATTGAGCGCCGCAAGAATAGTCTTAGTTGGCCATGTTGGCACGAATTTCCGTGTTGCTCATCAGCTTGGCGATCTTGCCCTGCAAATAGCGAAGCGTGATCGCGTGGTGCTCCGCCTCGTAGGAGCCGACGCATTCGCGCGCCAGCACGACGGGCAAATCGCGCTGGTAGGCGTCGATCGCGGTCATGCGCACGCAGGAATGGGTGTTGATTCCCGCAATGATGATTGGGTCGGGCTTTAGCTCGTGCAGCATCCGGTCGAGATCGGTCCCGAAGAACGCGCTGTATCGTTTCTTCACCAGTACGATGTCGGACGCAGCAACCTGCAGCTCCGGGACAATCTGGCAGCCCGGCGTACCTTTGATCGTAACCCGAGTGTTGTTGGCGCGCATCTCGGGAAACGCATCGCTCAAGTCGGGCTCGAATTCCTGACGGACCCAGATGATGGGATTGCCGCGGCTGCGCATCATCGCGACAAGCTCGTTCGTGGATTGAACGAGCGTTTCACGTGCGTGAGCCGGCCAGCGGTCGAGAAAATCGCGCAACATATCGACCACGATCAGCACCGGCCGTT
>Ga0310909_10000086_pt1 | contig 37347 bp, 37 predicted proteins | sample GREbulkMGT000H_FD_203449 | JGI IMG/M metagenome (GOLD analysis project Ga0310909, IMG submission 203449) | Lab enrichment of tropical soil microbial communities from Luquillo Experimental Forest, Puerto Rico - GRE.bulkMG.T000H | ecosystem: Environmental > Terrestrial > Soil > Tropical forest >... | reverse complement strand
AAATCGCGTCGGCAAGGATAAAGGCGGCGCGCCTGAGGAGGCTTATTTCGGCGAAAGCCTGATCGTGAACCCGTGCGGGGAAATCATTGGTCACGGCAGCGCGTCGGGGGAGGACCTTGTCGTCGCAGACCTCGATCTCGACCTTCTTCAAGATCAAAGAAAGTCCTGGCTGTTCTTCGATGACAGGCGGCCGGACGAATACAACGCTCTTGTCAAGCCCGCTTTGACGGGCGCCAGTCGTGCGCGTCATGACATCGAGGATGAGACCGAGATTTCGCCGGTATCGTAACACGGCGGGGCGCGATCATTCGCCCTTGGCCGGCGCACCGCGTTTCGCTCAACGATGTGACATGGCACAAGCCTCGCCATGAATCTTGCGCTTTGGCTCGAACGTGCGGGATCCAGTCATGGGGATCGTCCTGCCCTCGGACTGGGCTCAAGGGTCGTGCGGCGTTACGGCGAAGTCGCCGAGCGGGCGGCAAGGCTTGCGGCGTCGCTACGCAACCGTCTGCTGCTTCAGCCCGGCGAACGCGTCGCCATCGTCGCGAAGAATTGTCCCGACTATTTGGAGCTGATGTTCGGCATTTGGCACGCGGGAGCAGTCGTGGTGCCCGCCAATGCAAAACTGCACGGCCGCGAGGTCGGCTATATCCTGCAGCATTCCGGCGCCCGCGTGTGCTTCGCATCCAGCGAGCTCCGCGATGAGGTCGCGGCCCATGCTCCGGCAACGCTTGAGTATCTGATCGCGATCGGCGGCCCCCAATACCAGGCCCTGTTTACGGCCGATCCGATCGCGGTCCACCCATGCCTTGGCGGTGACCTCGCTTGGCTGTTCTACACGTCCGGCACCACCGGCCGCCCGAAGGGCGCCATGCTCAGCCATCGGGCGCTGGCGACGGCGAGTTACGCGCTTGCCGGCGAGGTGGATCCGATCGCGCCGGGTGATGTGCTGCTGCACGCCGCGCCGATAAGTCACGGCTCGGGACTCTACATGATGGCGCATGTTGCCCGGCTCGGCATCCACGTCGTGCCGGAGTCGAGCTCCTTCGATGCCGCCGAAGTGCTGCGCCTGCTCGATGCCTGGCCGCGCACCTCGATGTTTGCCGCACCGACCATGGTCAAGCGCCTTGTGGAGTGCAACGCCGAATGCAATCCGGACCATATCAGGACGATCATCTGGGGCGGGGCGCCGATGTATGTTGCCGACGCGCGCGCCGCGATCGACCGCTTCGGCCCGCGCTTTGCGCAAATCTACGGTCAGGGCGAGAGCCCGATGACGATCACGACCCTGTCGAAGCAGGAGATCGCCGATCGCGACCATCCCCGCTGGGTTGAGCGGCTGGCCTCGGCCGGCCGCCCCTTTGCTTGCGTCGAGGTCATGGCGGCCGACACCGACGATCGTCCGTCGCCTCCCGGTGAGACCGGCGAGGTGCTCTGTCGCGGCGACGTCATCATGTCGGGCTACTGGCGCAATCCCGACGCGACGGAGCAGACGCTGCGGGGAGGATGGCTTCACACCGGCGACGTCGGCACCTTCGATCGCGGAGGCTATCTCACCCTCAAGGACCGATCCAGGGATGTAGTCATTTCCGGCGGCTCCAATATCTATCCGCGCGAGGTCGAGGAGGTTCTTCTGGAGCACCCGCGCGTGCGCGAAGTCTCGGTGATCGGCAGGCCCGACGCACAATGGGGCGAGGTGATCGTCGCCTATGTGGTAGGCGAGGCCGATCGCGATGAGCTCGATGCGCTGTGCCTCAAGAGCATCGCACGCTTCAAGCGTCCGAAGGATTATGTGTTCGTGAGCTCGTTGCCGAAGAACAATTATGGAAGGTTCTAAAAACCGAGCTGCGCCAGCTCGACGCAGCCGGTCGGCGGCGCAGCTGAAATCCATCCCGCTATCGCTAGCTGCGGACGCGGCCGCCATCCACGTTGAGCGTCTGTCCCGTCATGAAGGCCGCGTCGTCGCTGGTCAGGAATGACACTGTTCCCACCAGGTCGGCCGGCAGTTCCGGCCGTTTGATCGCCTGCATCGAGGCGGCGTGGCGGTATTCATCCTCCATGCTTGCCATGCCCGCGCTCGGCGTTCGTACGAGCGTGCCGGGCGAGCGGGTAAGGCCCGGAGAGATCGCGTTGACGGTAATCCCGAACGGACCCAGATCGCTCGCCAGCGCGCGCGTAATTCCGACAATGCCGGCCTTGCTCGCCATGTAGTGCGCAAAACCGCTCACCACCGAGCCGAGCGTGCTCGATGCCATGTTGACAATGCGTCCCCATCGCCGCTGCTTCATGCCGGGCACGAAGGCAGCGCTCATGAGAAACACGCTGTCCAGGTTGATTGCCAGCACCCGCCGCCAGTCCGCAAACGTCATCTGGTCAAACGGCTGATTGGGAAAGATGCCGGCGCAGTTGATGAGGATGTCGCAGCCGCCAAAGCGGCTCGTGACCTCGGCCGCAAGCGCTTTGACCGAATCCTCCGAGGCGACGTCGCAGGTGCAGGCGAGCGCCTGCCTGCCGGCCTGCTCGACCATCCTTGCGGTATCGCTGCCCGGCGCGATGTCGGCAATGACAATGTGGGCGCCGTCCTCGGCAAGCCGCTGTGCGAAGGCCTGTCCGATGCCGTTCGCCCCACCCGAAACAACCGCGATCTTGCCGTGATGGGATTTGGCCATGCGGCCCTTTCCGCGTCGTGGATGTGCGGCGAGCGCGGTCCCGGATTTCGCTCTGCTCAATCCGGGCTACACATCACGACGCGACGCAGTCTCAGAAGAAGCGGAAGCCGGTGGCGACGCGTTGCTCGCTCATGGGCAGCACCACGACCTTGGTCCCGACCTTGACCCGGTCGTAAAGGTCGATGACGTCGTCGTTGACCATGCGGATGCAGCCCGAGGTCGCGCGGCTGCCGATGCTCGAGGGCGCGTTGGTGCCGTGAATGCGGTAGAACGAGCCGCTGAGATACATGGCGCGCGCGCCGAGCGGATTTCCGGGGCCGCCGGCCGTGAAGCGCGGCAGATAGGGCGAGCGCTCGATCATCTCGGGCGGCGGCGTCCAGTCCGGCCACTCGGCCTTGCGCTCTACCGTCTTCACCCCGGACCAGGCGAACCCTTCGCGGCCGACCCCGATGCCGTAGCGGATTGCCTTGCCGCCGGGCAGGATGAAGTAGAGGTAGGTGTTCTGGGTATCGATGATGATGGTGCCGGGCGTCTCGTTGGTGCGGTAGTCCACGGTGGTGCGGCGCAGATCGGCGCGTGCCGTATTTCCATCATCGGTCGGCACATAGCCGAACAGCGGAAATACGGGCCAGCCGAACGAGTTCGCGGCGGAGGCCGGTGCGGCGGGCGCGCTGGCGGCGATGAACGCAGCGGCCGCGGCAACCGCGGCCAAATGCCGGTAGGACTTGGACATGGTGATCCCCCTTTGCCCCTTTGGTCGGTCGAGGGGGCGCCGGGGTTCAAATCGGCTGTGGAAAATTGGCCGGGAGCTGATTACCGCGTTTGCATAAGTCTCTGTTTTTGCTGGTACTATGCCGTTTACCATAGGCGCTATGCGCCACAGCATGTCGCAAGGTGGCGCGCTACGCGAGTTCGGCGGGCACGGGAAGCGCGGCGAGCGCCAAGCGCAGCCGCGTCCATGCCGGCTCACCCGCGGGCAGCCCGAACCGAACCCAGTGGGGTTGCTCGGCGAAGCGACGCACCAGGATGCCGCGTTCTCCGAGGTGGTGAAACAGGGCGTGCGCCGCGGGCGTTTGCACCAGCCGAAAAAGGGACGTGCCCCCGACAACGTCAAGTCCGGCTTCGGCCAGGATGTCGTCGAGCCGCCGCGCTTCCCGCTGCAGCGTGTCGCGGGCCGAGCGCGCCCATGCGGCGTCAACCAGCGCGGCTTCCCCGATTGCCATCGCCGGTCCCGCGACCGCCCAGGGTCCGAGCCAGGCTGCAAGGCGGCAGGCCGCCTCGGGAGTTGCCAGCGCAAATCCCAGCCGCAGCCCGGCGAGCCCGTAGAATTTTCCAAACGAGCGCAGCACGACCAAGTTGGGGCGTGCGACCTCGCCGGCAAGGCTCGGCGCAGGCGAAGCCACATCCATGAAGGCCTCGTCGACCACGAGCAGCCCCCCGCGGGATTGAAGCTTCTGCAAAAGCGCGATGAGCCCGTCCCTTACAAGCAGGCGGCCATCCGGATTGTTCGGGTTCACGACGACAGCGAGATCGGCGTCCTCCAGGTCGCCGGGGTTTCCGACTTCCGCCACGCTGTGCCCGACGAACGCTGCTACCCGCGCATGCTCCGCATATGTGGGTCCCAATATCTTTACGCGCCCGGAAGGCACCAAGGCCGCCACGGCCGGCAGCAGGATCTGCGTGCCCGGCGCGGCAACCACGTGAGCGCAGGAGGGTGCTCCGTAGGCTCTCGCTGCAGCGGCGGTGAGCCGCGCGAGCGCCTGGCGCTGGGGCAGCCGGGCAAACAGGTCCGGAGGGAGTTGCGGTATCGGGTAAGGATGCGGATTGATCCCTGTCGACAAGTCGACGAATGGTTCTGCGACGTCCGGAAATTGCTGCCGCGCCGAAGTCAAATCGCCGCCATGCGGGAGCAAAGCTCGATCTGCCTTCCGATCCGCCATTCTATCGGCCTTGGGGATCATGACTATCGCGCTCGCCTTCCTTGCCCTCATTATTGAGGCCACCCTCGGTTATCCCGATTGGCTGGTGCGTACAATCGGGCATCCCGTAAGCTGGATAGGCCGGTTGATCGGGATGCTCGATCATGCGCTCAACAGCGAGACGCCGCGCTTCGCCTCGCGCCGGCTGGCGGGGGTTTTGGCCATTCTGGTGATTGTCGCCGTCGCCGCCCTCCTCGGCCATCTGCTTGAACGCAGCGTTCTGCGGCTGCCCTTCGGCATCGGCCTGGGGGCCATTGCGGCGAGCACGCTCATTGCCCAGCGCAGCCTTTATGATCATGTGCGCCGCGTCGCAGCAGCGCTCGAGAAGGACGGCATCTGCGCCGCGCGCGCGGCCGTGTCGCACATCGTGGGACGCGATCCGCAGGCGCTCGACGAGGCAGGCGTTGCGCGTGCCGCAATCGAGAGCCTGGCCGAGAATTTTGCCGATGGCGTCGTGGCTCCGGTGTTCTGGCTGGCGGCGGCGGGACTCGCCGGCGGCGCCGCCTACAAGGCGATCAACACGGCCGACAGCATGATCGGCCATCGCACGCCGCGGCATCAGGCTTTCGGCTTCGCAGCGGCCCGCCTCGACGATTTCGTCAACCTGCCGGCATCGCGGCTTTCCGGCCTGCTTATTGTTGCAGGCGCCGCCGTGACGGTGGGAGCTTCGCCCGCGGCGGCATGGCGCACGCTGCGCCGCGATGCGGCGCGCCATCGCTCGCCCAATGCCGGATACCCCGAGGCTGCCATGGCAGGCGCGCTCGGCCTCGCTCTGGCGGGTTCGCGCGTCTACGGCGGGGTTGAGATCGCCGACGCCACGATGGGCGATGGCCGGCGGCTTGCGACCCCCGCGGATATCCGCGTGGCACTTGCGCTCTACGTCCGCGCCGATGCCATCCTGATCGGCATTGTTGGAGCGCTCGCGTTCTGCGTCACCTTGCTAGCGCCATGAACCGGTCGAGATCGACGTGGCTCGCAATATGCGCCGCCAGCCGATCGAGCGTCTCCTCGACCAGCCCATCATAGGAAACTGCACAGGGCCCGGCGGCCAGCCGGGTGAGCCAGGCAGCGCGCTGCCGGTCGTCGGCGAACAGCCCATGGATGTAGGTGCCCATGACGAACCCGTCCGCCGAGACCGCGCCTTCCGGAGAGCCGTCGGCGCGGTGCGCAAACGGACGCAGGCAGTCCGCTCCCGTCGTCGCCCCCATATGCATCTCGTAGCCCGCGAACGCTGCGCGGTCGCTCGTCTCGCCGCGCACCGGCTCGAGTGTTTTCTCTGCCGTGAGGACGGTCTCGACGTCGAGCAGGCCGAGGCCCGCCGCCTTGCCGGGGGTGCCCTCGATTCCGGCGCCATCGTCGATTGCGCGGCCCAGCATCTGGTAGCCGCCGCACAGCCCGAGCACGCGGCCGCCGCGGCGCCGGTGTGCGGCGATGTCCACGTCGAACCCGGCGCCGCGCAGCGCGGCAAGGTCCGCAATGGTTGCCTTCGATCCTGGCAGGATGACGAGATCGATATCGCCCGGCAGCGCGGCGCCCGGCCGCAAGCGCACGAGATCGACGCTCGGCTCGGCATCGAGCGGATCGAGGTCGTCGAAATTGGCGATGTGGGGGAGGATGGGAACCGCGATGCGCGTGTCCGCGCGCGGCTTTGCCGGCCGCGCCTGCTCAAGCGCAAGCGCATCCTCCGGCGGCAGCAAGCGCGCATCGGCAAAAAACGGGATGAGGCCGAGCGCCTCCCATCCCGTCGCCCGCGCGATGGCTGTCATCCCGGGCGCGAACAGCGCAGGATCGCCGCGGAACTTGTTGATGAGAAAGCCGCGCACGCGCGCCGCATCGTCGGCGGCGATCACCATTTTTGTGCCGACCAGGCTTGCGATCACGCCGCCGCGCTCGATGTCGCCGATGAGTACGACCGGCACATCGGCGGCGCAGGCAAATCCCATATTGGCGATGTCGTTGGCGCGCAGGTTCACTTCGGAGGCGCTGCCCGCGCCCTCGACCAGCACAATGTCGGCCTCATTGCGAAGAGACCTGAAACTTTCGAGAACGCATGGCAGCAGCTCTCTCTTCATCGTCTGATAGGCGGCGGCTTTTGCGGTGCTGCGCACGCGTCCCTGCACCACCACCTGTGCGCCGACCTCGCTTTGCGGCTTGAGCAGCACCGGGTTCATGTGCACGGTCGCCGCCGTGCGCGCCGCGCGCGCCTGCAGCGCCTGCGCCCGGCCGATCTCGCCGCCGTCGGCGGTCACCGCCGCATTGTTCGACATGTTCTGCGGCTTGAACGGCCGCACCTTGAGGCCGCGATTTGCGAATGCGCGGGCAAGCCCCGCCACGATCAGCGACTTGCCAACGTCGGACGCGCAGCCCTGGAACATGAGCGCGCGCGCCGCCACCGTCAGAACTCGATGCCGGGCTGCGCCTTCACGCCGGCGGCGAAATGATGCTTCACCAGGGTCATCTCGGTCACGAGATCGGCCGCCGCGGTGAGCTCGGGCTTGGCATTGCGTCCGGTGACGACCACGTGCAGGCCGTCGCGGCGCTCGCGCAACGCCGCAACCACTGCGGCGAGATCGAGATATTCGTAGCGCAGCGCGATGTTGAGCTCGTCGAGGATCACCAGCGCGAAAGCGGGATCGGCCATGAGCTCGCGCGCCTTTGCCCAGGCCCGCTCGGCCGCCGCCACGTCGCGCTTGAGGTCCTGGGTTTCCCAGGTGAAGCCCTCGCCCATAGTGTGCCACGTGACCTGGTCGCCGAAGCGCGAGAGCGCATCACGCTCTGCGCTGTGCCAGGCGCCCTTGATGAACTGAACCACGCCGACCTTCCCGCCGCGTCCCAGGATGCGCAGCGCAAGCCCGAACGCGGCGGTCGATTTCCCCTTGCCGGGGCCGGTGTGCACGATGAGCAGACCTTTCGATATCTTCTTTTCCGCAACCTCGGCATCCTGCACCGCCTTGCGCTTTGCCATCTTGGCGCGGTGGCGCGCGGCCTCGGCATCATCGACCGGTCTCGTCATGGGCTGCTGCCTCCGGCCATCTTTCCCTTCACTACCAGCGGCGTGCCGGCGACCAGCAGCACCACGCAATCCGCGCGCGCGGCGAGACGCTGGTTGAGCTCGCCTTGCAGGTCGGCAAAGCGTCGCGCAAGCGCGTTGTCCGGCACGATGCCGCAGCCGACCTCATTGGAGACCAGCACCACCGGTCCGGCGCGACAGGCAAGCGCCGTCTCGAGCGCGCCGATCTCGTCCTCGATCTTCGCATCGGCCAGCATGCGGTTGCTCAGCCAAAGCGTGAGACAGTCCACCAGCAGCGGCGCGCTCGCAGGCGCCGTGGCGAGCGCCGATGCAAGATCATGCGGCGCTTCCAGCGTCTGCCAAGCGCTTGCGCGCCGTGCCCGATGCCTGGCGATGCGCTCGCGCATCTCGGCATCGCAGCCCTGCGCGGTTGCGATATAGAGCCAGGGCGGCGGCTGCGGCGCAATCAGGCCCTCGGCATACCGGCTCTTGCCGGAGCGGGCGCCGCCGAGGACGAGCGTGATGCTCGCGGCCTTGCCGGCTTCCCGCGGGCTCATTCCGGGGCTCTTGCTGCGAGCAGCAGTTGGGGTTCCTTGTCGAGCGGGGAAAGAGCAGCCTCAAGGTCGAACTCGATACCGGCTGCCTGCAGGGCCTGCAGCAGCAGGGATTCCTGCGCAGCCGGATGGGCCGGATCGATCACCACCACGGCGAGACCATGGGGGGGCCGCTGCGCGAGACCCATGATCACCCGATGGCTCACCGACCAGCCTGGTACGCCATGCAAGGCGCCGTCGAAGTCGGCGGCGTATTGCGGACAGTCCCAGCAACCGCCTTCTTGCACGATGGCGAGAGCATATTGCGTACCGGGGGGAAGGCGCAGCCGATCCGCAATCGTGCGCTGCTGCTGCGCGCTCACGCGCCGCGGCTTCAGCCGCGCCTGCAGGGCGGCCACTTCATCGGTGAGGACGTCGAGCGCGGCTTTTGCCTGATCCGCCGACGCGCCGCCGAGCTTCTCCCGATATTCGGCGACCTGTTGCCGCAGCGAGGCAGTCTCGTGCCGGAATGCCCAGATCACGGCGCACGAGATCAGCGCGGCAATAACCAGAACCGCGGCGGCGAAGGTGACCGGAGCGCCCGTGACGGCGCGCGACTCCCATACGAAATATCTGAGAATCCGGTCCAGCATCGATGGCCCTGCCTGCCTGGTTCTGCAAGGAATTGAATGATTGTTAACCGGCTCGCAAGGAGTCTGCCTTATGAAAAGGGCGAGACCGGGACTCCGCAAGGGCCGGTCATGCTGCCGCACTCCCCTACATCCAATTGGCTTGAGAGGTCTTTCCATGGTTTTGCGTGCCCCCAACATCGCTCTATTCGTCATCGCGGGATGCCTGGCAATGGTCGGAGTCTTGTCCGCGCTGCCGATCGAGCTTCCGATACCGGGGCTCAACCAGGCCAACTCCGCGTGGTACATCTTCCTGGGCTGGTTCCTGCTCGCCGCCGGCAGCGTCCTGCCCGATCGCATCCAGGTCACCCCTCAATAATCTCCGTCGGGCCGCTCTTCTAGTCTGCCCTCCAATGTCATGCCCCCTTGCATGCGGGGCATCCAGTAATCCTGGCTGCGGGCGTGGAATCTCCGCTGATTGAGCGATTGCGCACATGCGGACCCGCGGTGATTACTAAATTCCGGGCTCTCGGCCCTTCGGGGCCTCGACCCGGAATGACGCGGCATATGATTCAAATTTCGAAATCGAAGTAGTGGATCGCCCGCCTGAGGCGGGCGATGACTGCCGAGCAGGGGGCTTTTCCCACCTCCTTCGTGCCCGCTCGCGCCGTGCGCTATGCTGGGGCATGGCCGGCGAGCGGGACTGCGCCGTCATCGTCATCGGAGCGGGGCCGTGCGGACTGATGCTCGCCATCGAGCTCGGCCGCCGCGGCATTCCCGTCGTCGTGCTCGAGGAGAAGACTTCGCCCGCGCGCTTCCCTGCGGCTAATGCCACGCAGGCCCGCACCATGGAGCACTACCGCCGACTGGGCTTCGCCGAGGAGATACGCGCCCTCGGCCTGCCGGGCGATTATCCGACCGACATTGCCTATTTCGACCGCTATGTCGGGCATGAGCTTGCCCGCTTTCGCCTGCCATCGGCGCAGGCGGCGCGCGCCATGATCAGAACGCTCACCGGCTCCTGGAGCGCGGCGGAGCTGCCGCAGCGCTGCTCGCAGATGTATATCGAGGGCGTGCTGCGCGCGCAGGCGCAGGCATGCGCCACGGTGTCCATGCGGGCGGGCTGGCGCGCCGTTGCGGTGCGCGCGAGCACGGATGCGGTCGAGGTCGAAGCCGAGCGCGCCGACGGCGGGGCGCATGCGCTATTGCGGGCGGCCTACGCGGTGGGCGCCGATGGCGCCGGCAGCGCCACCCGCAAGTCGCTCGGCTATGATTTGATCGGCGAGCGCGGCGCGGTGCGCGATTTCCTCGGCGGGCGCATGCTCGCCTTTCACTTTCGCAGCTCCGAGCTCTACGGCGTGATCCCGCACGCGCGGGCATGGATGTACTGGGCGGTCAACTGCGAGCGACGCGGGATCATGGCTTCGATCAACGGCCGCGACGAGTTCGTCTTTCACACCCAGCTGCGCGAGGGCGAAGACGCCAGGCGGATATCCGACGCGCAAGCCAAATCCATCTTTCATGTTGCGCTCGGGGCAAACCTCGACGTCGATATCATCGCGCGCTCGGCATGGAGCGCCGGCTATGCGCTGGTGGCGGAAAAATTCCGGTGCGGCCGCATCCTGCTGGCAGGTGATGCGGCGCACCTGTTCACGCCGACCGGCGGGCTCGGATACAACACCGCGGTCGAGGACGCGGTCAATCTGGGCTGGAAGCTTGCCGCCGTGCTCAAGGTCTGGGGCGGCGGGTGCCTGATCGAGAGCTATGAGGTGGAGCGCCGCGCAATCGCCGAGCGCAACACCGCCTACGCGCGCGGCTTTGCGGATTCGGTCGGCGGCTTCGTTCCGCCGCCGGAGCTGGAGGATGAAGGCGCGGCCGGCGCCGCAGCGCGCAAGGCGGCAGGCGATCACCTCCATGCCCATGCGCGCTTTGAGTTCGACATCCCGGGCATCACGTTCGGCGGCCGCTGCGACGGCTCGCCGATCATCCTGTCCGACGGTACCCCGCCGCCGGCGGACAGCATCAACAATTACGTGCCGAGCGCCTGTCCCGGCGGCCGCGCGCCGCATCTGTGGCTGCCCGACGGCCGCTCGCTCTATGATGCCCTCGGCTTCGAATTCACGGTGGTGCGGTCCGGACCGAAACCGCCCGATGCGGCCTCTTTCAAGACCGTTGCCGCGGCGCTTGGCATTCCGCTGGCGGTCGTCGATGTGGCAAGCGAAGAAGCGCGCGATCTCTATGGCGCCGATCTCGCCCTGATCCGGCCCGATCAGATCGTCGCCTGGCGCGGCAATACCGCCTCAGGCGCGGCCGACGTGCTGCGTCGCGCCGTCGGGCATGGGTGACAGACGCACGAGGGATTATCGTCTTAAATGGGCGCGCTGCATTCTTGAAATTGATTGCCGGCAGCTTGACCGTATTTGCTGGCAAAGCTGCTGCCACAGCCTGGAAGATTTAGGCGATTGCGCATCCGTGAACCCCGCTCACACTCCGCACGACTAACTAACAGGCGAGCTCTGTTCGCTCATCGAAGCGGTATTGTTACACGGGGGAACGTGAATGAGCGTTCAGCTTGCGCGAAATTGGCGCAAACACTCGCGCTGCCGCGTTGTAACTGGCACGATCATCGGCAATACTGAGATATTGGATCGGAAGGGCTCGTCGAAGGGAGTGTTGGCAGCATGAGCTACCGACCATTTGTTCTTGCTGCCGCGACAGCAGCATTGTCATCAATGCACGTTGCGAGCACTGCAGCGCAGCCCGCTTATTTGGCGTCCGGCGCGATCTACGTTGGTGGCAGTCCCCCTCCGGTGTACGGGCCGGGCTACGGCTATGGCTGCGGTGGAGGCGCGTTAGACGTCCACGGGTATGATGATGGATACGGCATATCCGCGCATGAAGGCTACGGCGATGAATGCGAACCTGGCCCGTATGGAGCGCCCGGCTACGGATACGGACCAGCGCCTCGCTATCGATTTGGATACGGCCCTGGTCCCCGTTACGGCTACGGATACGGTCCGCCGCCGCGTTTCGACTATGGATACGGCCCTGGTCCCCGTTACGGCAATGGATACGGTCCGCCGCCGCGTTTCGATTATGGATACGGCCCTGGTCCCCGTTACGGCTACGGATACGGTCCGCCGCCGCGTTTCGACTATGGATACGGACCGGCACCCCGTTCCGGCAATGGATACGGGCCAGCGCCCTGTGTCGACTATGGCTACGGGCCGGCACTCCGTCACGGCAATGGATATGGTCCAGCGCCTCGTCTCGACAATGGATACGGGCTTGGACCCGCTGGCCGTTACGGATCCGGATCCAATCAGCCGCGACGCCCCGCCCGAACCGCGGCGCCCGCGCCAAAGAGCGATGCGGCCGAGCCGCCCGGAGGATCGCGCGCGCCCGCGCCCTTTGCCGGTCAACGATGATCGAGGGCCTACGCGCCGGCGCTATTCATGCCGGCCTTTGGCACGTCGCGTGCCCACACGACAAGCAGCTGCCAGACGATCGAAAGCACGATCGGCCCGACAAACAGACCGATGAGGCCATGCGCCAGCGTGCCGCCGAGCACGCCGATCAATATCACTGGCATCGGCGTGCTCAGGCCCTTGGCCACGAGCGGCCGCAATAGATTGTCGAGCAGATTTACAGGCACCATGTAGAGCGTAAACAAAACTGCGATTCTCGTATCCATCGTGAACCAGCTCCAGACAATCAGCGGAATCAAGATGATCGATGGGCCGATTTGAAGTATTCCGAATAACAGAACTAAAAAGCTGAACAGGCCAGCGGCCGGAACTCCGGCGAGCAGAAGCCCGACGCCGGCCAGCAACGCCTGCAGGATTCCGATGCCGATGATACCCCGTGAAACATTGCGGATGGTTGCTCCGGTCAGATCGACGAACTCTTCACCGCGGGTTCCTGCGATGTGGACAACAATGTTCTTGATGGATTGGACCAGTGCCGGGCCGGGAATGAGAAGGAAGCCCGAGATGGCGGCCGCAAGTATGAATTTCAGCAGATTGATGCCTACGCTGCCTGCGGTACTGAGCAGCCTGCTGCCCAATGGCTTGAGCTGCGGGGCGGCCTGAATAAGCAGCTCGGTGAGATTGGTGGAAGCAAGTTGCCAGATCGCATAGGCCTTATCGCCAATCACGGGCCAGGCTTTTATGATCTCCGGCGGAGGAGGAATGGCGATACTCCCGTCGGCAAACCGGGCAATGAGCATTTGAACGCTTGCAGCCAGGCTCAAACCGAGCCACGCCGCCGGACCCAGTATCACAAATAGGCTGAAAACCGTGATGGCAACGGCCGCCAATGTGCGATGCCCATGAAGCTTGGCGCAGAGCCAATGGAAAATGGGGTGGAGCGCTACCGCAATGATGATGCTCCAGGCAATGATGGTCAAAAATGGTCCGATCAGGAGCAGTGACCAGTATCCCAACAGCCCCAGGCAGACAATTCGAATGCTCAGAACTACGAGCGCGTCGTTGGATGCACTCGAAGTCATAGGTCGATCGTGGTCGCTCACTGCCTGAGATCCTCTTAGTCCACAGAGGATAGCTCATCGATCCTGCCTCGCGCCAAACGATATTCGACTGCCAAACGGCCGGCGCTGCCCCCGAATGAGCTCGGTTAACCCTGAGCGCTTCGATCTGAACGCCGCGCTGCACGAGGCTCAAGACGGCGCCCACCGGCGATCGATCCGCTCCCCGGAGGCACGAGCATACCGGTCAGAATCGGCTCGACCTCGTTCGCGGCTGAGAATCGAGAGGCGCCGTGTCGCGCTCAGCGAGGGGGGCTTGCGATAGGGTGGGGGTGCCTTTGAGCAAATGCCAGACAATGGAAACGAAAACCAGGACGGCGAGAACGAGAAGGCCAAGCTTGGTCCCGGTGGGGCCCGCGACCGTAATCGCAATGCCCGCCAATACACCGGGGAAGACGTGAAGCGGAGACCACAGCAGGGCGGAGAGGACATTCGCCACATAGAAGTGCCGGGATGACATTCTGAAGATGCCCGCGACCAGTGGAACAAAGGCGCGGACAACCGCTGTAAAGCGCGCCAGAAATACGGCCGTGACACCATTCGTGCGAATGAATTGTGCGCTGCGCGCCAGCTGTCTCCGAAATCGGTTCAATGGCCAGCCGCGCAGCATCTCGCGCCGGTATCGATATCCGAGCCAGAATGCCAGGCCATCGCCGGCAATTGCTCCAATCACGGCGGCGACAAGCAGGAGCCAGGCATCGATATCGGCGGTCGTGGCCAGAGCGCTGATCGCAAGTATCAGCGTGGAACCCGGAACTACGGTTCCGATTACAGGCATCGCTTCCGACAGCGCCAGAAGGAGAACCGCAGCGAAGGCATAGTGCGGATGCGATCCGATAAAATCGATCAGCTCGTGAAAATGGAACATGGTCGATCCTTGAGTCCCGTCCCTTAATTTTCACGAGGTTCCGCTTCGACAATGCCGCAGTTATTGCTCCCGTTCCGAACAAGCCTGCTATTGCATGCCGCAGGCCCGACTCGTCTTCTGCTTTGGTGAGATGAATTTGGAACCTTTCGAGCTCCAGGGTGTTCCATCAGCAGGATTTCGCGCTGAATTTCCGCATGGTGGCTGTCTCGCGACACGATCAGAGCACGGTGGGACAAGCCACCGTGCTCTATCTTTGAAACACGGCGCCGGATACGCTTTAAAAATGACCATCGAGAGCAGCGAGGCGCATTGCGGAATGTCGCGATCGATCTGAGCCGTCAGCGTGCGGAACAAGAACACTGGTGACATATCCACACCGGGAACACTCATAGGCGATCAGCCCCGGCTCGTCCCATATGGGCGCGATCGTAACGATCTCAGCCATCGGCGTGGCACATCGGGGACATTGGGCGCGATCGTCGCGCGTCTGCAGTGGCTCTCGTGGCATGCGCGGGCCCTGGAACGAGGCTCTCATTCTGACAACGACCAGCGTCCGCGTTGGTTCGACGGCCGCGTTCGCCACTGCGTGGCGCCCCTGGAATGACAGCTTTCATGGAATCGAGGAGCGGCGCGGTGACCTGGGCACTTTGGCGAAAAATCTTATCTCTCGTTTCTTCGAAAGCGGCCGTTCCATCGGACCTGCCCCGGCTGCGAGCGGAAACGCAATCGGAGCTTGCCGCATCGCTTGCACTATTGCCCGACCGCGAGAAAGGCTGGATTACCCTGGCAGAGGCCCGCAGGCTGTTTTCGCACATGGACGAGCAATACGCCTTCGGTGAAATGGACGAGCAGGGAAAATCCGGCCTCGGCGAATTTGCTGCACAACCTGACCACCGCTCGTCATTTCAGATCATGCCGATCGAAGGGCGCATCTACTTCACGCGCGAGAGAACCTGACTGCGGTGAGAACCGCGCCCTCACGGCCAATCCCCTGCCATAAGCGGTATCAGCGTCAGCCGAAGTGTCTGATGCTTTCGACCACCGAATCCGCGACGTGCTCCTTGGAGATGATGCCGACGATCTGCGAAGCATGCCAGCGGCGGTCGCCGGAAGCGACAATGGCCATGCTGGCGCCCCGGCGCGCCATGCGCTGCATGACGTCGAACATGATGTCGTTCGTTCGCGCCAGCGTGAAGTTGCGCTGTGCGATGTCGCCAAAACGCACGCCCGTGTAGGCTGCTTCGACGCCGCGACGCAGGCTCGTATTGATGCGCACTGCTCCGACAACGTGGCTGCCGCGTGTGACTACCACGTGCTTGAAACCGCCTGCGGTTGCATGTCGGCGCAGAAACGGATCAAGCTCGGCGTCCGCCGGCATGATCGTCACGTCGCGCTCCATGACCTCGCCGGCACGACGGACGAGAAACATGTTGGCATGCATGGCTTTCGGCACGAGATGGCCGCGACCGACAAGCTTGATCGTATAGATGTTCTCCGGCGAGAGCAGGCGGCGCATTCCGATCGCGAGCGCCACCGCAATGATGCTCGGCATCACCAGATCGTAATCGCGGGTCATCTCGAAGATCATGGTGACCGCGGTCATTGCGGCCCCGGTGCCGCCGCCGACCATGGCAGCCATGCCGATCATGGCGCCTGTCGTCGCGGTGACGCCTTCGAGCGGTTGCAATGATGTGACCACGGCGCCAAAGGCGCCCCCGATCGCTGCGCCCATGAACAGCGAGGGTGAAAAAATCCCGCCCGAGGCTCCGCAGCCCAGGCTGATCGAGGTCGCGCACAGCTTGGCGACGAACAGGATCGCCAGCAGCGCCGGCAGCGCGAGCTCGCCGTGGAGAAGCGCCTGAATGGTCGCGTAGCCGACGCCTTCAACGTAGTAGTGACCGGCCGTGCGCAGCAGCGCGTAGATCAGAACGCCGAGCGCCAGCATGCCGATGGCACTGCGAAGATACGGATTTCCGATGCGCTCAAAAACGTCTTCCGCGAAGCTCAGGCCGCGAATGAAGGCGGTGGCGGCAAGCCCGACCAGCGCCCCGAGCAGTGCAAAGGCCAGCAGCGCCGGCAGCGTGGCCGGATGCTGCGACGCCAACAATTCGGTCGGAATGGCGAACGCGGGGTGAATGCCGAAAAAGATTCGTCCGACAAAGGTCGCCGTCCCGGTCGCAAGGGCGACGGGCAGAAATGTGCGCGCGCTGAGCTCCGGCATCAGCAGCTCGACCGCGAACATGACGCCGCCGATCGGCGTATTGAAGGTGGCAGCGCTGCCGGCGCCGGCGCCGGCGCCGGCCGCCACCAGCGTGATTCGCTGCCAGGGCGCCATGCGGATCAGCTGGCCGAATGTCGAGCCCAGCGCGGCGCCGATCTGGATGATGGGACCTTCGCGGCCTACCGCGGCGCCGGTGCCGATCGAAAGTGCCGACGCGAGCGACTTGATCAGCGCCACGACCGGTCGAATCATGCCGTCCTTGTAATAGATCGCGTCCATCACTTCGGGCACACCATGGCCGCGCGCTTCCGGAGCGAAATTTGTGATCAGGAAGGTGACAAGGAGGCCGCCGATAACGGGAACCAGGATGACATAGGCGCCCCACGGGCTCGGCGGCGTGAAAACGCTGGCGTCGTAGCCGACCGCGGGCAATCCGAGAAACGCGATGTTGTGGACCAGGCCAATCAGGGCGCGGAACACCACCGCGCCAAATCCGGTGATCAGACCGACAACAATGGCAACGAGCGATAGACGAACGAGACCGATCCGGTGCGGCAACCTGATTTTCATTAAAGCAACCCGGACAGTCACTTAGTCGCGCGATTCGGCGAGGAAACAATTGCGCAGGAGCTCACCGGTCATTCGATCGACGCTTGCTCCATCGTGTGTGCGCCGGGCCACCGACCGGCCCACCGATCGGCGTATGCAACCTCGACCACGGGCCGGCGTGCTACGGGCCCAAACTTTCCTTCCGGGTAGCCGATCGGCATCAGGGCGTACGTATCCACCTCGGGGGGAATGCCCAAAACCGCCTTGACCTCAGTCTCGTACCGAATGTGATTGGTCGTTATCAGAGTTGCCAGACCGAATGCGCGACAGGCAAGGATGATGTTCTGCACGGCCGGATAGATGCTGGCGCCGCGAATGCGTTCGGCATATGCGAGCTCCTGGTCGTATCTCGCCTGAACTTCCGGAGGCAGGCAATCCGACGGCGGCAGCTGCGGCCGTTGCATGCACGGGACCAGCAGTACCGGCGCCTCCCCCATGTGATCCCATAAGTGCGCGCCCGACGACATGAAGCGCCGGTATTGATCATCGCTCATGTGAGCGAGCCGGCCCCGTTGAACGTATACTGCGCTCGCGATGGCGGACGCCTTGCGATAGATGGCGCCGAGCCTGGCTCGCTGCCGGCCGTCGCGCACCACGACAAAGGACCAGCTCTGGGCATTTCCCGCCGACGGCGCCCGAATGGCCGCGTCCAGGACCTTGGTCAAGAGCGCTTCCGGCACCGGATCGGGCTTGAGCCGCCGAAGCGCCCGCGCCGAGTACATGGCCTCGAACAGCGAGATTTCGGTCACTTGAACCCCCCGTTCCCTGGCGGTTGCGTTGCCGCTCAATGCCGGGCAGCCATGCTGCCTCAAGCCAGCTCGTGACCTAAAAATGCACAAAAGCAGGGCAAACTAAGATATTACAACCGGTCGGGACAATCCCTTCGGTAAGGAGCTTCGCACTCGCGCGTTAGTGCCGCGTTCCACCGGTCATGTTATTCATCCGTATCTCAATCTTGATGCGCGCCTGCGGTATGGAAAACTCACTAGCGAGCGCCGCGACCAGCATGGATGCCGTTTCAACGGAATCCGTTATCTCTTCTCCCCAGGCAGCATGCTCGGGTTGCGTCTGATCGTACAGCCTGACTTGCACAGTGTAGCCATCATCCTCTTCGCTGATGGAGGCAAACAGGTCCGTGAACTGAAACCCTTCAAAGTCTGAAACCACGCGAAACCGGGGGGTAGTCATGATGATACCTGTGTCGCCGTCGTCACGCACGGCAACCCAATTGGCCAGCGCCTCAGGCCGCTGCCTTTTTCTGCAGGCGCCAGAGCTGAAATCCCTCAGCATTGATTGCTTCTTCGATCGCATCACGCGAGAGATTATGGGGAGGCGCTTTGCCGGGGCCGATCACGCCGGTAGCAGTCCAGGGGCCGTGGCTTTTCGGGAGCTTGCCTCCGCTTAAATCGCTTGCGAATGCACGCAACTCTTTCCGCGACTCTGATTTGAATATGTAGATGCGCATGGGTTGATCCTTCATCTGTAGTCGACAAGTGGATGTAGCTAATGCTTTGTACCGGAGCGGCGGACGCTCTTTATGGCAACTGCGGGAAGCCCGGACTTCGCTGCAATAACTCGATCCTGCTCGACGATGAAATCGATAGCGGGAGCATCGCCCTCTCCGCCGCCCAGCACCGAGCTTGGAACTCTGCGATTGGACCGCTGTGAGCCGTCCTCATAAAAGACGTCGAACAGCACGAATTCGGCACCGGCGCGCGTTCCCGGTTTCCGGGCCATCTTGAATACTCCTTCTTCTGCTCCTTCTTCGAGAGCGCTGCCGAACAAAGAGCAGGTCACCAAAAAAGACGCCTCCGCCCCGGTCTCAGTGCATAGGTGGTCCGCGGATCAGTGCCGAGAATATTTCGAGCGTTTGTCTATTTATGGATTGTCCGGCATGATATCAACTCGCCGCAAGGAGGGTCCGATGGTATTTAAGCCAAACTACGGTAGAGATCGGGCTGAGCGACAGAGGGCGGCCCGCGCGCGCAACGAGGAAAAACAGCGGAAAAAAGACGAAAAACATGCGCAGCGTAAAGCTGAACGTGCCGCAGACGAAGCTCGTGCGGATGATAAGAAGGTTTAGCAACGACTTCTGAACCGTGGGGAGTCTCTGCCAGGGTCGATAAGAGCCCTTATCCCGGTTTTCTTTGCCCCCCTTCGCCGGAGCCAAAACGCCCCCGGCCGCCCAACCGGGTGCGCGTGTCGTCGGGACGCTTTGGAGCTGGAATGAGTCCCTCGCGCTGCGCCTGCTTGCGGGCTGCCTTGCGTGCGCGACGGATGGCTTCTGCTTTCTCCCGGGTCTTGCGCTCTGACGGCTTTTCATACGCCTTGCGGCGCTTCATCTCCCGAAAGATGCCCTCGCGTTGCATCTTCTTCTTGAGAATCCTGAGAGCCTGATCCACATTGTTTTCGCGAACGAATACCTGCAATTGCTTTCCGATCTTGTTGTTGCTGTGACGCCCTGCGCTTGTCGGTGAACTCCCGGCACGCCTGACGAGTCCCATTCACGCAAGCCCGGCGCATTCGGCATCGCAGATATGAACGAATCCATTTCGGTCTACAAGAGCATTTACTGCATATTGCGCACGCCGACCGGGCAAGCAAAGTGAGTCGGAGCAAAGCGAAGCGAAGCAAAGCGGCCCATGCAGACCCGTTTGATCAGGCGGAGAGGCGGGCGCCTTGAATTCAACACATCTGTGCCCCATATGACCAACGCGACCTCATGGGTTGCAGCGGGCCGCGTGTAAGGATTCCATAAAGATTGGATCCGGCTTGTTCCTCCACCATCGACGACAGCCCCGATCACGCGGGGGGTGTCCTGTATCCACCTTGCGACATGGGAAGCAGCGGGCGCGTCGCGCCCACCAGAAGGCTGGTACCCTCTCGCACAATTAAAAGATTATTCATTGACCTCATTTCAGGATTTGGGCCTTGCCGAGCCTATTGCGCGTGCAGTAGCGGAAGAGAAATACATCACGCCGACCCCGATTCAGGCGCAGACTATTCCAGTCGCCTTGTCACGTCGTGACGTGATCGGGATTGCCCAGACCGGCACGGGCAAAACGGCAGCTTTCGCGCTGCCGATCTTGCACCAGATATCCGCCAATAGGAGGCGGATGGAGTCCAGGTGCTGCCGAGTGCTGGTGCTTGCTCCAACGCGCGAGCTGTCTGGACAAATTCTCGATAGTTTCCGCGCCTATGGCCGCCATCTTCGCATCAGCGCCGCCCTGGCGATCGGCGGCGTACCTATGGGTGGGCAGGTCCGGACCCTGCTCAACGGCGTCGACGTCCTCGCCGCAACGCCGGGACGGCTGCTCGACCTTGTGAAGAGCAATGCTGTCCGTCTCGGCGAAGTGGAGTTTCTCGTGCTCGACGAAGCCGATCGAATGCTCGACATGGGCTTCATCGACGATATCCGTAAAATCGTCGCCAAGCTGCCCGCCCGACGGCAGACGCTGCTCTTTTCCGCGACCATGCCGCACGCAATCGTCGAGCTCGCCCGTGCGATGCTGCGCGATCCGGTGAAGCTGGCCGCGACAGCAACGGGCCCGACGGTCGCCCGCATCGAGCAGCGCATCGTCCGGGTTGAGCGTGCGGCCAAGACTGCGATGCTCGCGGACATCCTGAAACGCGAGACGATTGATCGGGCCCTCGTGTTCACACGCACCAAGCATGGCGCCGACAGGGTGGTGCGCAGTCTTGGCAAGGCCGGCATCGCTGCGCAGGCGATCCACGGCAACAAGTCGCAGAATCAGCGCAGCCGCGCGCTGGCCGGATTTCGCAAAGGCGAGGTGCGCACGCTTGTTGCCACGGATATCGCCGCGCGCGGGATCGATGTCGACGGCATCAGCCACGTGGTCAATTTCGAGCTTCCAAACGTGCCGGAAACCTATGTGCACCGCATAGGCCGCACGGCGCGGGCCGGCGCGAAGGGCGTCGCCATCTCTCTGTGCGATGCCGAGGAGGCAGCGCTTCTGCGTGACATCGAAAAACTGATCCGCCTGTCTATTCCGACGACCGACCACTCCTGCTTAAAGCATGATCCCGAAAAGTGGGTACCATTTTTCGGAAAAAGGTCGTGCGCCGGCAATGAAGCAGAGCAAGAAGATGATTCGAGGATAAATCATTCCGCTCCAGCGCGACAGCGTCGGCAATCGGCCAAGGAGAGCCGCTCGATGCGACCGCATGCTCATGCGCTCGCCAGGCAGCGGCACCGCGAGGCCACACCGCGCCAGCAAGATCGGCACGAGCAACAACGGAACGCTCCGGGAGGCCTGCCCGCGTTCCTGCTTCGCAACGTTAGAGCATGATCCCGAAAAGTGGGAACCGGTTTTCGGAAAAAGATCATGCTCAAACAAGGAGCTAGAGCGGGATGATGATTCGAAGAAAATTCATCCCGCTCTAGAATAAGAACTGTGCAAGGAAAAGCTGATCCGTTGCGGTTCAAGCGCAACGAGCAATTTGAGCGACGATAAGGAGATTACCCAAAATGACAGCGCCCCTGACCAAGAAAAGCCAGCGTGAAGGTACTGCAGCGGAATCCCCGTCGCAGCGCAAGCCGCTTGAGGGTCGATTTAGACTCCAGGTGGATCGGCAAACCAAGAGCACCTATGCCACGTTCGACGCGGCCGAGGCAGCGGGGATGGCAATTAAAAAGGGTCATCCCCTCGTTCATGTCGGCGTGTATGACCACATCGAAGGCGTCAACAAGGTTATTCAATTGCCGGAGGCTTGACTGTGGAAGGCGTGCGCTTAACGGCTTCGCGACGGGATACGGATTGAATTCCCCAAAGGGTCCAACCTCGCCATGACGAAAGAGTCCGAGGACAAGAAGGAGCAACGAGCTCGGGAAGGCGCGCAGGCCTGGGCAGAGTATCAGGCCGAGGTCCGCGCCGTCCGCGAGAAGACCGAACGATTGAGAGCGCTTCGATTGGCCAGGGACGCCTCGACCAATAAGCTCACGGATGCCAAGAAAAAAAAGAAGTAGAACGGGCTTGGCAGCGTTGCGTGACTGCGTAATCCGACAAATGTGGCGGGTCAGCCGACCTTGAGATTTTCAGCCGATTCCTTCCCACGATTGCTCACGATTTCATATTGCACAACCTGCCCCTCATTGAGGGAGCTTAGGCCGGCACGCTCGACCGCGGAAATATGGACGAATACGTCCCTACCGCCACCCTGTGGTTGAATGAAACCGTACCCTTTGGTCGGATTGAACCATTTCACGGTTCCGGTTGCCATTTTCGTCTCCTTGCATTGTGTTCAGGTGAGTGATCGCACACGCATTGCGCGACGCACCGGGGTCCGAGTTTTGGGGAATGACTTGAGAGCAGCCCAAAGCGGCAACTTGGCAAGGCAGACCGAAAACTTGGCGCGTCGAATGTACAATTAAGGCAAGTGCAGCGTCAATGCGGCTCCAGGATCAGCTGACTAGACCGTGGAGCACGACATGAGCGCGTCGATTATCGGAACACGCCGACCTCACGCGGCACAATTCGGCCTTCTTTGGAAATTGGGGCTAGATCGAGCGAGCTTTTCCATTCAGGAAATGCTATGAGAATGGACCTCGGGAGCCCGCTGATCCTCGGGCGAGCTCGACTTGAGGCGCCAGCGGAAGCTGGCCAATCACAGGCGCCTTTTCAGGCATCACTCCTCGATGCGTCCCGGGTTCCGGGATGCCGACCTCCGCTGAACAACCCGAGACGCAATGTCGCCGAATCGACGTTTTCAACTCATCCTGATCAAACCGTCGCACTACGGCGATGATGGGTACGTGATTCGCTGGTGGCGCGCGATGATCCCCTCGAATTCGCTCGCTGCCGTCTACGCAATTGCCGCCGACTGCGAGGAGCGGCAGGTCCTTGGATCCGGCGTCGCCATCGACATCGAAGCCATCGACGAGACAAACACGCGTGTCCGCGTGGCGGCACTCATTGCCCGCTTTCGCCGCCACCGCAACTTCGGGCTCGTCGCGCTGGTCGGGGTTCAGACAAACCAGTACCCGCGCGCTCTCGACATTGCACGACCGCTCAGGGCGGCGGGCATTCCTGTCGCCATCGGCGGTTTCCACATCTCCGGGTGTCTTTCGATGCTCGATGGCGGCGCGGTCGATCTCGACGCCTGCCGGAAGATGGGCATTGCGATGTTCGCGGGCGAGGCCGAGAACCGTTTCGACGCGCTGTTGCGTGACGCCGCGGACGGCCAGCTTGCCTCGGAATATAATTTCATGAAGGAGCTGCCGGGATTGGACGGCACGCCCGTGCCATTCCTCCCGAAGCGATATGTGGCGCGAACGCTCGGCTTGAGCGCCAGTTTCGACGCGGGTCGCGGTTGCCCATATCAATGCTCGTTCTGCACCATCATAAATGTGCAAGGCCGCAAGTCGCGCTTCCGCTCGGCGGATGACATCGAGCATCTCGTGCGCCTTAACTGGGCGCACGGCATTCACAAGTTCTTCATCACCGACGACAATTTCGCGCGCAACAGAAAATGGGAGGCAATCCTCGATCGCCTGGCCGAGCTTCGTGAGACGGCTGCAATCCCGCTCGGGCTCATGATCCAGGTTGATACGCTGTGCCACAAGATTCCGAATTTCGTGGAGAAGGCGAAACGGGCCGGCGTCACGCGGGTCTTCATCGGATTGGAGAACATCAATCCGGACAATCTCGCGGCCGCAAAGAAGCGCCAGAACAAGATCACGGAATACCGCAAGATGCTGCTGGCCTGGAAGGCGCAGGGGATCATCACGCTGGCCGGCTATATTCTCGGCTTTCCGGCCGATACGCCGCAGACGATCAGACGCGATATTGCGATCATCCAGAAGGAGCTGCCGCTCGACATTCTTGAATTCTTCTGCCTGACGCCGTTGCCCGGCTCGGAGGATCATCAGGTTCTCTGGAAGAAAGGCATCGCGATGGAGGAAGACCTCAACAAGTATGACGTCGAGCATGTCTGCGCCCCCCACCCCAAGATGAGCAAGCGCGAGTGGGAAGGGATATATCGCGAGGCGTGGTCGCTCTATTACACGCCGGAGCACATGAAGACGCTGTTGCGTCGCATGGCAGCCACCGGCGGGCCGATGGGCAGCTTGGTAAAGGTGCTGGTCGCGTTCTCAACCACGGTTCGGCTCGAGCAGGTGCACCCGCTCCAGGCGGGCGTTCTGCGGTTGCGGCATCCATCGGAGCGGCGGCCCGGCCTGCCGCGCGAAAACCCCTGGATTTTCTGGCCTCGCTTCATCTGGCAAACGCTGAGCAAGCACGTTCTCCTCGCAAGCACGATCGGGCGGCTGCTGCTGATGGCGTTTGCCATAACGCGCGATCGGAATGCCCCGGCTTACCTGGATCAGGCGCTCGAGCCGGTTCGCGACGATGAAGTCGAGACGCTCGGTCTCCTCACCCAGACGACCGGGGCGCTCGCGGCAGTCGCGCACGAGCGGAAAATCGCTGCGTTGACCGGTGCTGGCCCGGACCATCGATTGCAGGAACACGCTACGGCGAGATCAATCGAGCTTTTCGAGCCAGGACATGCCATAAAGGACGAGCCTCGGGAGCCGAACCGGATCTACCCGGGGTAACCAGCCAGCCGAGACGCAGCCGCATCTCTTGTTCAACGGCAATGCGGTAGGGCGGTTTGGCGTCGCGGCCAGTTGACGCCAACGAGACCTGTCAGGAGGTTCATGGCGAGCAAAACCAAGGTGACGGTGCAGACGGAACAAGTGCCGGAGGGCGATCCCGCGTCCCCGGTGGATCGCCCGCTGTTCGACTCGTCGGACGCAGCGATCAAGAAGCTTATCCAGACCGTGCGGAAGCGCGGCTACGTCACCCATGATCAGATCAATTCTGCGTTGTCCGCGGAGGAGGGCAATTCCGAGCAGGTCGAGAACGTGCTGGCGATCCTCAGCGGGATGGGGATCAACGTCGTCGAGACCGAGGAGGTCAGCGACGACGAGAAGCAGCATGAAGAGCCGGAGGAAGAAGAGGAGCCCGAGAGCACCGAGCTGGTCGAGGTTGCGCGCGCGGTCCCTGCCAAAACGGCGGCCAAGGAACCGACCGAGCGCACCGACGATCCCGTGCGCATGTACATGCGCGAAATGGGCTCGATGGAGCTTCTCTCTCGCGAGGGTGAGATCGCGATCGCCAAGCGCATCGAGGCCGGCCGCGAGGCCATGATCGCCGGGCTGTGCGAGAGCCCGCTCACCTTTCAGGCCATCGTCATCTGGCGCGACGAGCTCATCGAAGGAAGGGTCTTCCTGCGCGACATCATCGATCTCGAAGCCACCTATGCCGGTCCCGACGCCAAGGCCATGCCCGTTGCGGTCATGGGTCCCGACGGGCGGCCGATTCCCCCGCTACCGGCGGCTGGCGCGCCGCCGCCCGCGCAAACGCCGGCGTCGGCAGCGGAGCCTGCGGGCGCGACCCCGTTCAAGGCGGCACCCTCGCCCGCCGAGGGCGAGGAAGCCGAAGTGGACGAGAGCGCCCCGGGCGAAACCGGGTTCGACGACGATATGGAAAACTCGCTCTCGCTTGCTGCCATCGAGTCCGAGCTTAAGCCAAAAGTGCTGGAAACCTTCGACAACATCGCGGACAGCTACAAGCGGCTGCGCCGTCTCCAGGATCAGGACATTGAGCTCAAGCTTAAGAACACGACGCTGTCGCCGGCGCAGGAACGCCGCTACAAGAAGCTCAAGTACGACATCATCTCCGAGGTAAAATCGCTTCGATTGAGGCAGACCCGAATCGATTCGCTGGTCGAGCAGCTCTACGACATCAATAAGCGGCTCGTTGCTTCCGAGGGCAAGTTGATGCGGCTCGCGGAGAGTCACGGCGTCGCGCGCGACGATTTCCTCAAGAGCTATCGGGGCTGCGAACTCGATCCGCTCTGGCTCAACCGGGTCTCGAAGCTTTCCGCGAGCGGCTGGAGGGGCCTCGTCGGCAGAGACAAGGACAGGATCAAGCAGCATCGCCATGACATCCAGGTGCTGGCGGGCGAGACCGGGGTTGAGATCGGTGAGTTTCGCAAGATCGTGCAGATGGTACAGAAGGGCGAGCGCGAGGCGCGGCAGGCGAAGAAGGAGATGGTCGAGGCGAATTTGCGTCTCGTGATCGCGATTGCGAAGAAATATACCAATCGCGGCCTGCAGTTCCTCGACCTGATCCAGGAAGGCAATATCGGGCTGATGAAGGCGGTCGACAAGTTCGAGTACCGTCGTGGCTACAAGTTTTCAACTTACGCGACCTGGTGGGTCCGCCAGGCGGTTACCCGCGCGATCACGGATCAGGCGCGCACCATTCGAATTCCTGTTCACATGATCGAGGTGGCCAACAAGATCATCCGCACATCTCGGAAGATGCTCAACGAGATCGGCCGCGAACCCACCCCCGAGGAGCTTGCCGAGAAGCTCGGCATGCCGCTGGAGAGGGTGCGCAAAGCCGTCAAGCTTACAAGGGAGCCGCTCTCGATGGAGACCCCGGTCGGGGACGAGGAGGACTCGCACCTCGGCGATTTCATCGAGGACACGAGCACGATTGCGCCGATTGATGCCGCCATCCAGTCGGAGCTGCGTGCGACCACGACGCGTGTGCTTGCCTCGCTCACGCCGAGGGAAGAACGTATCGTGCGCATGCGCTTCGGTATCGGCATGAACAAAGACCACACCTTAGAAGAGGTCGGCCAGCAGTTCTCGGTGACGCGCGAACGCATCCGCCAGATCGAAGCCAAGGCATTGAGGAAGCTCAAGCACCCGAGCCGGTCAAGGATTCTCAGAAGCTTCCTCGATCATTGATGGAAATAGCGTTGTATGCCGCCCGACACGGCACGCTGGAAAACGCCGCAATTCTTGTGACCCGCATGGCGCTTATGGGATTGGGAGCCCAATTCAAGCCGCGGGTTTCAGCTTAATGGTCGATCGGATGCGAGCGCGACCGGGAGTTTTCAATGCAGGTGTGGATAGGAATGAAACAGGGTGACAAGTACGTATCCGAATGGACCGGCGAGATAGCGGGTGAGGAGGAGGTCGGCGCGGCAATTGGAAAAGCCATCGCGGATTACCGCAAAACGACCGGTCAAGCCATTTGGGGAATGACCATTATGGTCGATAAGGTTACGCCGCCACGGCGTTAGACTAGTGCAGATCTCGATGACGTTCGATCATCACGCGGTCTTGCAGCTTGCGGCACCTCTCCCCGCAGGGGAGAGGTAAACCGCGACTGCCTCAACTCAGCGAAACACGCTATAATTCGTGCAATCGGCGCGGCTCACCCCATGCCGGAAGCCGAGGTCGGCTCGATCTCGCACAGCAGGCGCACTTCGCCGGGCGCGGAGTTGGTGTACTTGTCCTGCCCGAGATATTTCCTGGCGAGCGAATCGATGTGCGCGACGGCGCCGTCCTCCGTCACCCGCGCGACCCGGCCGCGAATCTGGACGTAGCGGTAGGGATTATCCGGATCGACGATGGCGAGCGCGACGGCAGCGCCTTTTTTCAGATTGCGAGCCTTGACCCGGCCCTTGGCGGTGTTGACGCGCACCTGTCCGTTCTTGAAGTCGAACCAGACCGGCGTCACCTGCGGCGTGCCGTCCGGCATCGTGGTGGCGATCACGGCAAATGCCTTCTTCTTCGTCAGCAGGTCGAGATATTTGTCGGGAATGGTGGCCATGACTCGCTCTCCTTGCCTGCGTACTCCGGCGAACGTCAGACCAGCGGTCGCCCGTCCGCTCCCATATGACCCTTGAACGCGATGTAGCCGCCGTCGATCAGAAGATCGGTCGCGGTGACGAACGATGCCTCCTCCGACGCGAGATAGACCGCGCCGGCCGCGATCTCCTCCGGCTCGCCGGGGCGGTTGAGCAGATGACGCGGTCCGTTCACGATCCGCGCCCGCTCCTTGCCGCCCGAGCGCGCGCTCGACCTCTCGGTGAGGATGAAGCCCGGCGATATGGTGTTGGCCCGAATCCTGTCGACCGCGTGATCCATTGCGAGGATGCGCGTGAAATGCAGCAAGGCCGCCTTGCTGGTGCAGTAGGGCGAGCGCAGCCCAATCCCGAGATGCCCGAGCTGGGAAGCGATGTTGATGATGCTGCCGCCGCCGGCGCGCCGCATCGCCGGCACCGCGTATTTGCACATCAGGAAAGCGCCGGTGAGATTGACGGCGATCGCATGGTTCCATTGCGCGAGCGTGAGCGTCTCGACGGTGCCGTCGGGGGTGATCGCTGCGGCGCTGTTCACCAGCGTCGTGAGCTTGCCGAACGCCTCGATGGTCTGGGCCACCGCGCGCCCGGCGCTCGTCTCGTCGCAGATATCGACCGCGAACGCCCGTGCCTGGCCGCCGCCCTCCGTGATGGCGCGCGTCACCCGTTGCGCCTTTGCAGGATCGAGGTCGGCGACCGCTACCCTCGCGCCCTCCTGCGCGAAACGTCGCGCAATCGCGCCGCCGATCTCGCCGCCGCCGCCGGTGATGAGCGCCACGCGCTCGGCCATCCTGCCAGGGTTGGTCATGGCCCAATCCTTCCCGGGGCGACGCAGGCGTCGCCCGCTCGTTGGCGATTATTCCACCTGCGCGGCGAGCGAGGTGATATTGGGATCGATGAAGCGTCGCACGTTGAGCGAGCCGTCGAGGTCCCCCATGTCCTGCATCGCCTTGATGAGGTTGCCGAGCGTGCTCGCCTCGAGCAGGCCGCGGCGGTCGAAGATGCGCAGCCGGCGATAATAATCGTAGGTCATCTCGACATCTCCGCGGGTCGACCCGGACTCCGAGACCAGAATGTCGATCGCGCGGGTGCGGTTCTCATCCCGGTAGAACCAATCGACGCCCTTCGCCGTTGCGGTGAGGAAGGCGGTGAGAAGCGCCTTGTGCGTCCTCGCCCAGTCCGTGTTCGCCGCATGGCCGGTAAACGGCAGGTCGCGCACGTAGTCCGCCACGTCGGCGATGAGCGAAAGGCCCTCGCTCTTCGCCTTGAAGCTCGCCGGCGGCACCAGGATTGCGGCATCCACCGCGCCGGACGACAGCGCGGCGAAGCGCGCAACGGTCGTTCCCGCGAAGATCATGTCGTATTGGCCGGGACTCACTCCGTTGGGGATCAACGTGCGTTCGAGGTAGATGCGCGTGATGTCCTTGGCGCCGCCGATGCTGATCAGCTTGCCGCGCAGGTCGGCGACCGACCTGATCGTGGGCTTTGCCCACAGCGAATAGGGCGGCACCTGGGTTTCGACTCGCAGCAGCGAGATCGGCGCTCCCTTGGCGATCGCGCGCAGCGGATCGGTGAGACCGCCGGAACCGACATTGGCGGAGCCGGCTGCAAGCTGTTGCGTGGCCGCGGCAGTCGAGGAGGTCGCGACGAGATCGAGCGTCACGCCGTGCTGTGCCATATAACCCTCGGCAATTGCGATGAAGATCGGCCACTGCTGCGCCGAGCCCTTTCCGGTTGTCACCATGGTGAGCGTTTCGGCGGCGAGCGTGCCCGGCATGCCGGCCGCAACCGCGAGGCAAATCAGCATCCCGACGATGAGATCGACCGCACGGTTCTTCACGAGTTCCCCCATGGCCGATCAGGCAGGTCGTGCGAGCCGGGCGGCGGCGGGTATCGGCGGCAGCAGCGGCAGCACTTTCCTCGCGAACGCTTCCAGTCCCTCGAGCATGGGGTGGAAATGCAGCAGGAACAGTTCCACCCCGATGTCCTCATAGCGGCGCATGCGCTCGGCGATCAATTCCGGCGTCCCGACGAGGCAGGCCCCAAGGGCGCGAGCCGCCGTTGAGGAAATGCGATCGCGCCGGCCGTAGGCTTCGAGCTCCTCGGCGCGCGCATGCGCCTGAGCCAGCGTGTCCGCGCAGATGACGTGCGCGCTCATCCCGTAGCGGAGCCTGCGGCCGAAATGCCGGGCGCGCTCGCCGAGATCGGCGATGTCCGCCATGATGGAGCGGAAATTCTCCTCGTACAGCCGATGGTCCGACTGGTATGTCACGAACCAGAGGTCACAGTGCTCGGCGATGACGTCCTTGCCGGCATCGGTGCGGCTCGCGGTGTAAATCGGCGGGTGCGGAACGCACACCGGCTTCACTGCCAGCGTGGCTTCCTCGGCACGATAGAATTCCCCCAGCAGCGTGAACTGATCTTCCCGCCAGAGGCCCTTGAGCACGCGGATGAACTCGTCCATGCGCCGATAGCGCGCCGCCGAGGATTCGATCCAGGCGCCATTGCTGAACAGCTCGAACTCCTTCTGGAACCAGCCGTTGACGACGTTGACGGCGAAGCGGCCGCCGGTGATGCGATCGAGCGTGGCGCCCATCTTTACCACCAGCTGCGGCGTGATCATGCCGGGATAGACCGCGGGCATGATCTGAATTTTTCGCGTGCGGGCGGCGAGCGCCGCGGCCAGCATCCAAGCTTCGAGGTCGGGCCCCAGCAACCGCTCGGCGATCAGGGTGATGTCGAAGCCGAGCGCCTCGGCCCGCGCCACCACGTCGAGCGCGAACTGGAACGACTTGTCGGGAGTGCCTTCCCCGCCGCGCGCCTTGACCTGATGCACTCCCGCCTCCATGGCGGGCTCGGAGCGGATCGTGTGCGGCAGCGGCGTCCAGATTCCCAGGCGCATGAATTCCGCTCCACGACTTCAGGTCTCAACGCCACCATACGCCGTGGCGATCAGGGAAGCGAGGTGTGGTCCCTGACTGCGGCAGTGGCAGAGTACCCTGTCCCTGATATGCTCTCCCGTCTGCCGTGACATTTTGAGCGGGAACCGGATCATGTCCTGGTGGCGCGCGCGGCTTTCGTTCATTGCGGTGGCAATCCTGTTGCCGGCGACGCTGCTGCATGCGGCGCTGCCGGCGCCGAGTCCTGAGCGCGCCTTTCTCACCGGACAGCTGCTGATCGCTGCACCGGTCATGACCGATCCGCGCTTTGATCGGGCGGTCGTCCTCATGGTGCGGCACGATCGCAACGGCGCGCTCGGGATCATCGTCAATCGGCCGATCGAGGAGCGTTCCGTTGCAAGCCTGCTGGAAGCATTGGGCGGAAAGGATACCGCAGGGGTCACGGCGAGCGTGCGCATCTTCGCGGGCGGCCCGGTCCAGCCGGAGATCGGTTTCGTCATCCACAGCGCCGAATATCACCGCCCCGGCACCATCGACATCGACGCCCGCCTCGCAATGACGTCGAGCCGCGAGATCCTGCACGACATCGGCAGCAACAAGGGTCCGGCAAGGAGCCTGATTGCGTTCGGATATGCGGGCTGGGGAGCGGGCCAGCTCGAAGGCGAGGTCGAGCATCGTTTCTGGTTCATGGCGCCGGAAGACCCCGGGCTCGTCTTCGACCTCGACCGGGACAAGGTCTGGGACGAAGCCATGAAGCGCCGCACCCAGGACCTCTGATCGGCTCTCATCGGCGTGGTTTGCCCCTTCATACTTCCCCGAAGGGGGGCCGCTCCACTCGCCGGATGCCGTTGCTACCGCCTGCGCCGGGGTTGGGGCTGCTTCTTTCTGCGATAGCTGCCGGGGATTTCATCCTCGGCCTTGGGAGCTTCGCCGCCACGCCTGCGCATCAGGCGATCGAAGGCGGCAAAATCCGCGCGAGCCGCCCGTTTGGAAAAGTAGTCCGCGGTCTTGAGCGCTGCGAGCTTTTCTGCAACCGCGCTCACAATGAACTGGTTCAGCGTCGTGCCGTCCTCGCGGGCGGCCGAACCACTTGTGCAGGATACTTGCCAGCTCATTTTCGCCGCCCGGAGCGCGCACAACGTTTACAGCGATTTTTGCGACTATCGCCTGCATGGGCCGACCCTCGACCAGAATGTCCAAGGGCCCTTTCGGCAAGCTGCCGCCGGTATTCCCTGACGGCAAAAACAACATTGGACTGCCGCTGGAATTACGTGAGACGGAGCAGATGACATCGGGGGCCTTCCCTCGCGCCAGGTATTGCGCAAGTCGCCAGTCGAGAATTTCTCGGATAAGAACCCCAAAAGCCGCACGATCAGGAATGTCGAAAGCAAATGCAAAGGTGCGGCTATCAAAGGTGAAATATCGAACACCTCCCATACCGCGAGCATGAACAAAGGCCTCAATGGGATTGTTAATCAGAAGCCGTTTAAGTGCGGCGAGGTTGGACAGATCGACGGAGAAGTCTTCAGCCAACCCATGCATTCGCTTTGCTATCTCAGCAACGCGGTGAGCGAGTTCGTCTATCGTAAGGCTTGGGATCAGTTTTTCGCTACTGTCAAGCATTGCAAGCAGCAGGACGAGTTTGTAACTCCGCGACGTCTCGGTCGCCTCGAGATTGCTGAAGAAGTTCCGCTGGGCAGACCATACGATCCGCTCTGCGCTCGTGAGCCCACCCATACGCTCGACAAATCCAAACCAGGATCGTTCACTATTGCTGCGCAGATTAAGCCTGGCATGGTAAATTTCGACTGCCCTCGGACGGATTCCATTTCGCTCCTCGAAATCGCGATAAAAATATACATGAACTCTTCAGTCCGAGGACGTCGTAGACGAGCCTCCAAGATGTTGATGGCCTCGCTTTCATAGGTAACTTCGCAGCCGACCGGCAGAGTAATTCTATGGTTCCGTATCGCGGCTAGAATCTCCCGGCGCCGACCACTGCTCTCCGCATCCCGATCGGCAATTGCCGCTATTCCGGAAAGCTTCGTGAGGAATACGCGATGGTTGCCGATATAGTCGATTACAGTTAGGCGCTGTTTGTCAGCTGAAACGCGCAAGCCGCGGCCGAGCTGCTGTAGCCATATGATTATCGACTCGGTTGGCCTAAGCATCAAAACTGTGTCGAGCGACGGAACGTCGACACCTTCGTTGAACATGTCGACCGCAAAAATGACCTGCAATTCGCCATCGCGCAGTCGCTCCAGGGACGTTGCGCGTGGAGCGCTATTTTCCCCCGCATGGACAGCTACGGCCGTTATCCCTTCGCGAACAAAGAACTCCGCCATGAAATCGGCATGCCGCTGAGAACAGCAGAATGCGATGCAGCGCTGCCCCCCGCGCCTGCGGTGTTGCTCCACGGCGTTTCTTGCCCGGGCTTCAGTCGCGACTGCCGCAGTGAGTGCGGTTGGATCAAACTGGGAGCTGCGCCAGGGGATATTGGTATAGTCGACGTCATCGGCGACGCCAAAGTAGTGAAACGGACACAGCTGCCCGCCTTCGATTCCGTCGCCGATGCTTGCTTCAAAGACGAGGTTTTCCTGACAAAGCGCCAGCAGATTCGCGCCGTCGGCGCGGTCCGGGCGTTGCAGTTAGGCCCAGGAGGAATTTAGGATGAAAATAGTCGATGACGCGTCGGTAGGTGGTCGCGGCCGCATGGTGAAATTCATCGACGATGATGTAATCAAAATCGTCAGGCTGGAATTGCGAAAGGTGATTAATTCGGCCGAGGGTTTGGACTGAGGCAAAAACACAATCGCTACGGATTTCGTATTTATCTCCGCCCACCCGCCCGCATCGAGCGGTTGGACGAATCTGTCGAAATGTTTTGATGGCTTGATCCAAAATCTCCTCGCGATGTGCCACGAACAAAATTCGACGGAACTCAAAACGGTCGCTATCGAATGCGGCCAGCCACGTTTTGCCAAGACCGGTGGCGAGAACGACCAGACCGGCTGTAAAGCCCTCCTGCCGCGTGCGGACAAGCGCCGCCAGCGCATCATCCTGAATGGGATGCGGCAGTAAAATTGGCGCCGGCCCTGCGACGGGTTCGCCTAGCTCGTGCGGGCGCGGATTCCTTCGCTGTTCGTATTGCTCTATCCAGTGTTCAGTTACGGCTACAGAGGTGAACTCGTTAAAAAGCGATTCGAAGCCTTCGCGGATTTCTGCAAATCCATGTGCGTCACCGCTAGATATGACCTTGTAATTCCACTCGATCGAGGATGTCAGCGCTGGTCCGGAGAGGTTGGAACTACCGACGAAGGCCACGCCTTCCGAATTATTCAGGAAAACATAGCATTTAAGATGGAAAATCTTCGAGTTTGTTTCGTAGACCTTTAGTGTCAGCTTGCCTTCGAGATCGTTGAGACGTCGTAGGGCGACTGGTTCAGTTATGTCAAAGTAATCGCCGATCAGAATGCGCGCCTCGCCGCCGCGGTCCAGAAAATCCTTTAGGTGTTCTCTAATGTATCGCGCGCCGCTGTCGAGAAGAAAAGCCACAGCAATGTCGCACGTAGTTGCTCGATCCATGTGCAGGATCAGGTGCGGCAAAAGTGGATCTGTGTCCCCCCTGACGAGCCGTTGCTTATCCAGGGTCGTCTCAATTCTTTTTCGGAGGTAGTTCGCCCTTTCCGGTATGACATGCCTGATCCCTCCGCGGGGATCGACTACATCTCCGGAATAACGCGGGATTACATGAAGATGGAAGTGCGAGACAGTCTGTCCAGCCGCAGGACCATGATTGAACCCAACGTTAAAGCCGTCCGGCGAATAGCGCGATTTAATGATAGAAATAGCTTGATCGATGGTCGAACAAACCCACGTTTTTTCCACATCTGTCAGGTCATTCCAGGTAGGAGTGTGATGTCGTGGAACGATCAGAAGATGACCAGGATTAACGGGGAAGGAATCCCAGATCCCGTCACCATGAATTCCTGAAAAGGCAATGCGCTTCGGATCGATCGAACAGAACGGGCAACCATGATCATCCATCGCGTCTAGCGCCTATTCGTCGGCAAACCGATCATACTTCAGGCGGCGACGGGCGGCGACCCGCGAGCCAGGAGACCTGCCGTCGAGGCTGACCTGCCGCAAGGGAGCCGGAGACACCAGGAAGAACACAACGCTCGCGCGCGTGCTCTGCACCATCGTCACCGGCTTTCCCGGGCGCCGGCAACGCCGCGCGTATTGGTTGTATTACCTTAAGATGCTCTCATAACGTTTGTTTTGACCAAACAAATTCATTCCGGCCCGCTGAGCGGAATCATTCCGCCAGCTCAAGGGATGAACTGCCGGGCAAGGCGCATTGACAGCGGCGGATGGTGCCCGTTAACTCGCCGCATCGACGGTCTCTCGCGCAAGAGCGAACAGGGAATGCGGTGCGGGACGAAGGTTCCAATTCCGCAGCTGCCCCCGCAACTGTAAGCGGCGAGCCTGTGCCACAGAGCCACTGGGCAAGCGACCCGGGAAGGCGGTGACGGGCGGCGACCCGCGAGCCAGGAGACCTGCCGTCGATTCGGTCGCGGGCCGGGCGGGGTGCCTCGGCGCCGGTCGAGCAGATCTGCCGCACCCGGCATGTATTTTGACTCAGCGGAGCGGCACGGGGTGACCGGCATCGATCGCACGAACGTCGCAGGCGGCGCCGCGCAAGGTGATGCGGCCACCATCTATGTCTGCATCACATGCCGGCGCGCCGAGGAGCCGCAGGCCGATCCGCGTCCCGGCGCCCTCCTCGCCGCGGCCACCGCGGCGGCGGCGCAAGGCAGCGGCGTCTGCGTGCGCGAAGTGCGCTGCCTCGCGAACTGCACGCGCGGGCCGAGCGCCGCAATCCGCGCCAACGGCTCATGGACCTACATCTTCGGCGGGCTCGACATCGGCTGCGCGCAGGCGCTCATCGAAGGCGCCCGCCTGCTCGCGGGTGCCGGCGACGGCCTGATGCCCTGGCGCGGGCGGCCCGAGCCGCTCAAGCGCGGGCTGATCGCGCGGGTGCCGCCGCTGGGCTTCGTGGAAAAGGACTTCCAGGAGAATTTTCAGGAGACGATCGGATGAGCTCCTCGCTCGCGCGCGTGCCCTGCACCATCGTTACCGGGTTCCTCGGCGCGGGCAAGACCACGCTCATCCGCCACGTGCTCGCGAATGTCGCGGGGCGGCGGCTGGCGGTCATCGTCAACGAGTTCGGCGATGTCGGGATCGACGGCGAGATCCTCAAGGGCTGCGGGGACGCCGCCTGCCCGGAAGAGAACATCGTCGAGCTTGCCAACGGCTGCCTCTGCTGCACGGTCGCCGACGAGTTCGTGCCTGCGCTCGACACCATCCTGTCGCGGCAGCCGGCGGTCGAGCACATCGTCATCGAGACGTCCGGCCTCGCATTGCCCAAGCCGCTGGTGCAGGCCTTCCATTGGCCTGCGATCAAGAGCCGCGTCACGGTCGACGGCGTGGTGGCGGTGGTGGATGGCGCCGCGCTCGCCGCCGGGCGCGTCGCCGCCGACCTCGCGGCGCTTGCGAGCCAGCGCGCGGCCGATCGCTCGCTCGAGCACGACGATCCCGTCGAGGAAGTGTTCGAGGACCAGGTTGCCTGCGCCGACCTCGTGGTGCTCAACAAGCGCGACCTCATCGATGGCGCAGGCGCCGATCGCGCCATGGGCAAGGTCGCAGCCGCGCTGCCGCGCACCGTGAAAATCGTCGCGGTGAGCGAAGGGCGGGTGGATCCGGCCGCCCTCCTCGGGCTCGGCGTGGGCACCGAGGACGACATCGAAAATCGCCGCACCCGGCACGATGCGGAAACCGAGCACGACCATGACGATTTCGACAGCTTCGTCGTGCAGCTTGGCGACATCGCCGATCCCGCCGAGCTTGCGGCGCGCGTTCGCGCGGTGGCCGAGACCCACAATGTGTTCCGGGTGAAAGGCTATGTCCCGGTCGCGGGCAAGCCCATGCGGTTGCTCGTGCAGGCGGTCGGAGGGCGGGTGACGCATCAGTACGATCGCGCCTGGAATGCCGGCGATCCGCGCGAGGGTCGCCTGGTGGTGATCGGGCTCAAGGGTCTCGACCGCGACGCCGTCGGGCGCCTGCTGCAGGGGTAGTGATGGTTCGAATCACAAGATGCCGTCATTCCGGGTCTCGCCACTTCGTGGCTCGCCCGGAATGACAACGTGCATGGGATCGATGGTCTAGCGATGCATCTGCTGGCGACAACCTCCACGACGCTCGACGAGATTGTCGAGCCGGTGGACCTGCGCCAGCCGCCGGGAGACATCGTCGTCCTGTCGTTCGCCGACAGCGATCTCTCGGCAATGGCCGCAGCCTGGGCGATGGAGCGCGACGTTCTGCCGAGCGTGCGGCTCGCGCATCTGCGCGACCTGCGCCATCCCATGTCGGTCGATCTCTGGATCGACGGCGTCGCGGCGCACGCCAAGGTGATCGTGGTCCGCCTTCTCGGTGGGCTCGACTGGTGGCGCTACGGCGTCGAGCGGCTCGCTGCGCTCGCGCGCGAGCGAGCCATCGCGCTGGCGCTCCTCCCCGGCGAAGACCGCGACGATGCGCGGCTCGCCGAGGGCTCGACCCTGCCCCCGTGCGAGCTCGACGCGCTGCTGCGCTATTTCCGCGAGGGCGGATGCGAAAACGTGCGCGCGCTGCTGCGACGGCT
>Ga0310909_10000085_pt1 | contig 37707 bp, 61 predicted proteins | sample GREbulkMGT000H_FD_203449 | JGI IMG/M metagenome (GOLD analysis project Ga0310909, IMG submission 203449) | Lab enrichment of tropical soil microbial communities from Luquillo Experimental Forest, Puerto Rico - GRE.bulkMG.T000H | ecosystem: Environmental > Terrestrial > Soil > Tropical forest >... | reverse complement strand
AACCGGCCGGCCGCAGCCCAAGCATTGCGGCTATGCACACCCAGCCGAAAATCCGCAGGTCAGCGACGTGCTGCGTGGGCGGGTCAGCTAACCGCAGCTAACCCAACCGCACGCCAGCAAACACGACCGCGGTGCAGCAAAGGATCCAGCAAAGTGTCCCTAGTCGGCGTCGCTCAGACCGGCGACAAACGCGCCACCCTCGAGGCCCTGCGCGACCTGCTGGCCACCGCGATCGATGACACCGACTCGGGCCGCGACCTGGCCGCGCTGGCGCTGCGCTTCACCGACGTCCTCAACGAAATTGACAAGCTACCCACCAGCAAGGATGTAACCGCCGCCGATGAAATCGCCCAGCGTCGCGCTGCCCGCCGGCGTGCAAGTGCCGCGCGTAAGGCACGCGCCCAGCAACCCGCGCAGTAACAGCTACGACGACGTCGTGGAACTGATGGCCGCCTACGGCACCATCTATGACCCGTGGCAAGAGAACGTGTTTGAGGGCGGCCTGGGGGAGCGGTCGGATGGGACGTGGGCGGCCAAGACGGTCGGCGTGTCGTGCCCGCGGCAGAACGGGAAGGGCACGATTGAGGAAGGCCGCGCCTTGGGTGGGCTGCTCCTGTTCGGCGAGCGGTGCATCATCGCGTCGGCGCACGAAGTGCGGACGGCGCAGATCATGTTTCAGCGGATCAAAGCCTACTTTGAGAACTTCGATGACCTGCGGAAAAAGGTCGCCAACGTCGGTAACGCAGTTGCTCGGGAGTACATCCGGTTGCGGACCGGGCAAGAGATTCGGTTCGTGACGCGGTCGAAGTCGGCTATCCGCGGTTTCTCGGTGGATTGCTTGTTGCTGGATGAGGCCGAGATTTTAAGTGATCTGCAATGGGAGGCGATTCTTTACACGGTCAGTGCGCGGCCGGCGCATCAGATTTGGTTGTTCGGGACGCCGCCGGCTAATCCTGGTGAGGGTGTGGTGTTTGGTCGGTTCCGCACGATGGGGCTCGAGGGTAAGGATCACCGGTCGGCGTGGTTTGAGTGGTCGGCGCCACCGGATTGTGACTTGGATGATCCGGCGGCGTGGGCGGCGGCGAATCCGGCGTTGGGGCGGCGGATCACGCATGACACGATCGTCACCGAGCGGGCGGTCGCCTCGGATGAGGGGTTTGCGCGGGAGCGGCTCGGGATTTGGGCTTCGCTTGGTGTGCATCGGGTGATCAGCCCGGAGTCGTGGCGGGTTTGTGCTGCTCCTGGTCTTGTCGCTAATCAGGATGCGGAAGTGTGTTTTGCGATTGATGTTGCGCCGGATCGTAATTCGGCGTCGATTGGGGCGGCGTCGTGGACGTGTGAGGGTTTGCCGTATGTCGATGTGGTGGAGACTCGGCGCGGTGATCCCGACTGGGGTGTGGCGAAGATCCTGGGCATGTGTGAACGGCACAGTGTTCGGGCGGTGGTTGTTGATGGGGCTAGCCCGGCGTCGACGTTGGTGGATCCGTTGCGGCAGTGCGGGATTACGGTGACGGTGACGACGGCGCGGCACATGGTGGCGGCGTGCGGCGGTTTCTTTGACGCGGTGATGGACGGCTATCTGCGGCATTTGGATCAGCCGATATTGAACACGGCGTTGTCGGTGGCGCGGAAACGGTCGATCGGCGACACGGGGTGGGGCTGGTCGCGTAAGGATTCCGAGTCGGACATCACCCCGTTGACGACGGCGACGCTGGCGTTGTGGGGATTGACCAGCTCTGAGGTCGCTGAGCAGCCGCGACCGCGCACCGGGCGCGCGGTGTTTGTGTAAAGGGAAATCCGTTGACGAACGAAGTGCAGCACGTGTTCTTTGAGGGCAGCCCGAACTTGGGTACGTTCACGCTGGCCCTTGATGCGGTGGTGAGTGCGCCGATTGTGGCCGACCCGACGACGGACGAATTGACGGCCGGGCTCGAGGGGATGGCGAATATCGGGCCGGGCAATGTGTTCGTGACTAAGCCGGTCACCTGGAGTTACCACATCGAGTTCATTGCCGAGCTGGGGCATCAGCCGATGTCGTTGCTGGTGGCCGATGGTACCGAGTTGAATCGCGGTACGGTGTCGGTTGAGGTTTTGACTGCGGGTGCCCCGGTGCCGGGTGTGCCGCCGGGCGGCAACTCGGCGAATTATTTTCTGGTGACCGGGTTTTGGGTGTCGGTGGAGTCGGCTGCCGCGGACAGCGCGGCGAATGCGTTGATGGTGGAGCCGATCGCGGCGGAAGTGACGTTTTATCCGCGGCTGGCTGACGGTACGTCGATTCAGGTTCCGCAGTTGGTGTGGCCGGACAGCAGTGTGCATGATACGGCGGTGGTGTTGGCGCCGGTGTCGGCGCAGATCGTTGCCGGTCAGCTTTGCACGATCAATGCTGATGCGACGCCTGGTGTGCAGTTGTTGTGCAATGCGCCGACGTTGGGCTTGTCGGAGCCGCTGATTTATGACGTGGATTTCCCGAGTGTCACGTATAACGCTGGGACGCAAGCTCTTTCAGGGTTCGGGTTTGAGGCGCCGCAGGATTCGACGCCGGTGTGTCTGTCGGATCCTGGGTTGGCGCGGTTGGAGTATTTAGGCCCGATACCGGGAGGTAGATGAGGCATGGACGCTAAGAAAAAGGGTTTCGTGGCGAACACGAAGGCGCCGGCGGGTTCGTATGCGGTGACGAAAAAGGTTGGCGGCAAAACGATTAAAAGCTACCCAACCGACACAATCGCACGAGCCCGTAACGCATTGTCCCGTGTCGGTCAGCACGGCACCGCGGCGGACAAAGGCAAGGTTTACGCCAAAGTGAAATCGGAGTATCCGGCGCTGGCGAAACGTTCCACCGTCATCAAAACACCGAAGCCAAAAGGCAAGGGCCGCAAGTAAACTCATGCTCGACCAGGACGACATCCGGCAACTGTTCGGCGACATGTGGACGTTGGCGCAAACCGAACGGCTGTGGCTGGACCGCATCTACGGCTACGTCACCGGGGTGTTGGGGAAACCGGAAGTGCCTGACGGTTCACCAAACGAAATCGTTGATCTGGCAAGGCTTTCCATCAAAAACGTGTTGGGTTTGGTGCGGGACAGCTTCACCCAGAACTTGTCGGTGGTCGGCTATCACACGGCGCTGGCGCAGGAGAACGGGCCGGCGTGGGCGATCTGGCAGCGTAACCGGATGGACGCCCGCCAGGCCGAGGTCTACCGCCCGGCGATCACCTACGGCGCGTCGTATGTGATCGTCACCGAGGATCCCGACAACCCCGGCCAAAGTGTGTGGCGGTGCAAGTCGCCGCGGCAACTGCTGGCGGTCTACGAAGACCCGTCGATTGATCTGTGGCCGACGTACGCGATGGAAGTGTGGGTCGATCAGGGTGAGGCTAAAGCGAAGTGGGTCGGCCGGTTCTATGACGACGAGTACGTGTACCCGCTGCAACTGGGTGGGCTGGAGGTGTTGCCGATCGACCAGTACGCCACCCCGATCATGCGGACGGCCACGATCCAACAGTTCGGGGATCCGATCCGCCATGGGGCGGCGAACACGCCGATCGTGCGGTTCGTCAACGCGCGGGATGCCGATGACATGATCGTCGGGGAGATCGCGCCGCTGATCCGCGCGCAGCAGGCGATCAACTGCGTCAACTTCGACCGGATCCTGGTGTCGCGGTTTGGGGCGTTCCCGCAGAAGGTGATTACCGGCTGGTCGGCGTCGCCGAACGAAGTGTTGGAGGCCAGCGCGAAACGGGTGTGGGCGTTCAACGACGACACCGTGCAAACCCACTCGTTTCCGCCGGCGGCGTTGGATCAATACAACGGTGTCCTCGAGGAGATGACTGAGGCGTTGGCGTTGGCGGCGCAGATCAGCCCCAGTCAGATCACCGGGAAATTGGTCAACGTTTCCGCCGAAGCCCTGGCGGCCGCCGAGGCGAACCAGCAGCGCAAGCTAACCGCCAAGCGGGATGGGTTCGGGGAATCATGGGAGCAGGTTTTCCGGCTGGCGTCCGACATCGAAGGCGACCCGGTGAGTGCCGCGGATACCGCGAGCGAAGTTGTGTGGCGGGACACCGAGGCACGGGCGTTCGGCGCGATTGTGGACGGCATCACGAAGCTGGCGGCGGCGGGGATCCCGATTGAGGAGCTGATCGACATGTTGCCGGGCGTGTCTCAGCAGCAGGTCGCTTCGATCAAAGCGGCTATTCGGATGGGTCAGGTTAATGAGCTGATCGCGGCGCTGAACCAGCAGCCGGCGGCGGCGCCGGCCGGCCCACCCGAAAATGTTCCCGGCGCCGCCGCCCCAACCGGGCCGTCGCCGGCGAACATGCCCGCCACCACCGCGATGCGTAACGCCCAGGTGGTTGGCTAGTCATGCCCACGGCCGGGCAGGTCGCCAACTTCCAAGGTCTGCTGGGGCGGATAGCACGCCACGCCGGCGCCGCGGTCGCCGCCATGTTCGCTACCGGCGACGTCCACAACTATCCGAAGATCGTCGACCCCTACCTGGCGGCGTCGGCGCAAGTGTCGGCGGCCTGGTATCACAGCCTGGCCCCTGAAATCCCGTTCGCCGCCGAGCCCGGCCCGCTGCCACCACCAGAAGCCCTGCTCAACAACGTGGACTACGCGATGACGACCGCAGAGCCCGCGCACACCCTGCAAGGCTCCACCGACCGGCATGTGTTTGAAACCAGCGGCCTGACGGTCGCGCACAACGCCGACCGCGAAGGCGTGAAATATGCGCGCTACGCGTCGGCGAACGCGTGCGCGTTCTGCCGGATACTGGCTACTCGCAAAGCGGTGTACACGTCGGAGGCCGCCGCGACCCGCGTGGGAGGTGGTCGGGGCGGTCACCCCCGCGGGTCGCGCGCCATCGGATCGTCCTACCACGACAACTGCCATTGCATCGCCGTACCCGTGCGGCCGGGCGACGACTACCACCCACCCGACTACGTCGACCAATGGCAACAAGACTATGAAGCCGCCCGCCGCGACTCCGACGTCCACACCTTCGACGACATCGTCAACCACATGCGCCGCACCCAGTACGCCCGCGACACGTCACCGTTCAAAGGGCTAAGCCAAGAGCCAACGCCGTCCGGCTGGCTAAGCCAAGAGCCAACGCCGTCCGGCTGGCTAAGCTAAGAATCGCCGTCCGCGCGTTAAGCCAACGCTAAAACCCTTGCGGCTAAACAGGGTTTTCGCCCGACAGGGCGCTAAACACGGACCGCCCGACAGGGCGCTAAACAAGGAAACCACATGTCCGAACCAACCACGACCGAAACCGTCGAAACGACAGGCGAACCGTCGCCCGAGTTCGAGCCGATCACCTCGCAAGAGGATTTCGACAGACGAACGAAGGCCCGCGTCGCCCGCGCGACAGCGAAATTCGCCGACTACGACCAGCACAAAGCAGCCGCCGCCGAGCTCGCCGCCCTCAAAGCTGCGAACCTCACCGAAGGCGAACGGCAATCTGAACGGATCCGCGCACTGGAAACCGAACTGCAAAACGAACGCCACGCCAACCTACGGCGCGACGTCGCCTACACCAAAGGCGTCCCAGCAGAACGGATTTCGGGCAGCACCCGCGAGGAGTTGGAACAGTCAGCCGATGAACTGTTGGCGTTCGTCGCCGAACGGGCGCAACCCATCAAACCCACTAGACCGGCCGCCGGGCTGCGATCCGGCGCGTCAAACACCGATTCGCGGATGGACCCCAAAGAGCGGGCCGCCGCCGCGCTGCGCCAATGGCGCAGCGGATAAAATTTGAGAGGAATCACCAATGGCCGACATTTCGCGGGCCGAAGTCGCAACCCTGATCGAAGACGCATACTCACACGTCCTACTTGACGCCGCGGTATCGACGTCGGTTGTCCTGCAATCATTCCCGATCGTCAACATGGGAACGAAGATCACCCACCTACCCGTGCTGGCGACACTGCCCGCTGCTGGGTGGGTGACCGAGGTCATGGATACCACCGGCGTTAAACCGACCGCCGATGTCACCTGGGTCGATCGCACGCTGGTCGCCGAGGAAATCGCCGTCATCATCCCGGTACACGAGAACGTCCTCGAGGACGCCACCGTGGACATCCTCACCGAGATCACCACCCGCGGCGGGGAAGCCATCGGCGAAGTCCTCGACCTGGCCGTGCTGTTCGGGACGAATAAGCCCGCGTCGTGGGTGTCGGCGGATCTGCATTCGGCGGCGGTGTCGGCCAGTCAGACCACCCCGGCTAACACCCCGGCGATCGCGGCCAGCAGCAAAGACATCGTCGGCGCCGTGAACACCGCATCCCGGCAGTTGGCGTCGGCCGGGCTGGTGCCTGACACGCTGATCGCGCCGCTGACGTTCCGCTATGACGTGGAACAGATCCGCGACACGATGGGTCAGCCGATTTTCCGCAACGAACAATTCGCCGGCTACAACACGAATCTGGTGAAGAACGCGTCGTGGAACACCAACACCGTGCTGTTCGTCGCGGACAGCCGCCGGATCCGGATCGGTGTGCGCCAGGACATCCAAGTGAAAATCTTGGATCAGGCCACGCTCGGCACGGTGAACCTGGCCGAACGCGACATGGTGGCCGTGCGGATGAAGGCCCGCTACGCCTACGTGCTGGGGATTTCGGCGACCCGGCTGAACGCCACCGCCACCCCGGTTTCGGCTGTGGTGCCCTCAGGTAGCTGACCGTGGCGTTCGCCCGCGATGCAGATGTCGAAGCCGCCCTCGGGCGGCCCTTGGGCGGCCTCGACGTCTCATTCCTGCTGGAAACCGCGACGGATCTGATCCTCGGCTACCTCAACACCGACATATCTGGTGTGCCGGATCCGTTGCCGCCGCTGCTGACCCGAGTTTGTGCGGAGATGGTCGCCAACGTCATCAACCGGCCGCAGTCACCGCCGGATCCCACCGACGACGCCTACACCCTCGGGCCGTACGCCTACCATGTGGGACCGTCGTCGGTGGGTCCGTGGCTGAATTCGTCGCAGATGAACCGGCTGTCGATTTACCGCCAAATCGGTTGGGTGATCGAATGTGTGTCGGAAATCGTCGGCACCGATGTTGCACCGGACATTTCGGCGACGTTCGACCCCTACGCCGGCACCGATCTGCAATCCACCGGGAACGCGCAGGATGCCCCATGATTCTGCTGCGGATCGACGACGACGACGAACCGGCGATCTCGTTTGATGACGCCACCCGGCTATCCACCGACGAACACAACAACCTGGTGGTCTGGGGCGGCAGCGACGGCGAGGAGCTGCTCTACGTCTGCGCCGCCTCACGGTGGATCGACGCCACCGTCAGCACCGACACAGGAGGATAAACCGATGGCAGATAGCAGCGCGGTGCCCGGCAGCGTGCGGCTGGAATGGGTGTACACCGCGCTAGCGTCGGTGCGTAACAACGGGCCCGTGGTCGCGTTGTGTGAATCGCTCGGCGCGAAATATCTCGCCGCCGCCAACGCCACCCTCACCCGGCCGGGCTACATGATGGGATCCCACACCGGGCCCGGTGTCTACAACCGGCACATCGTCAACATCTACACCGCATCTGCTGAAGCCAAGGCGTCCAACGCCCGCAACCAAACCCTGGCGAAGCTACTCGGATGACGTGGGAAGTTCCGAAGCCGGCAGTCAAGACGGCGATCGCGGTGTTGCGCGCGACGCTGGATCCGGCGGTGGGCGTCGCCACAGTGAAGCCCCGCGTGTGGCCGCGACTGTTCGTGATGATAACCAGATCCGGCGGCGGCCTGACCTTCCCCAACACCGACACCGCGCGGCTCCTGGTGGAATGCTGGGCCGACAGTGACGCCGCCTGCGAAGCCCTGACCAACGAATGCCGCGCCGCCCTACGCAACACGCAGGGCGTGACTATCGACGGCGTATTCCTCCGCGGCTTCGACAACGAACAAGGCCCCGTGCAACTACCCGACCCCGACGTCCCCGACCACCGGCGCTGGCAGTTCCAAGGCGACCTCATGGTGTCGACGTCCTAACTGAATACCGCAACTCCAACTGAATATCGCAGCACAACTAGAGAGGTAACGAAAATGGCTGACTCGAAACTCATTTGGGCGGCAACCCGACCAGAAGACGGCGCAGTGGTCTTCCGCGCCCCACTAGGCACAGTGCTGCCCGTCATGGCAGACGCACCCTGGGACGCCCTGCCGCCCGCATGGGCCGACCACGGATGGGTCGGCGACGACGGCATCACCAACGGCGTCAAACGCGACACCACCGACCACCAGGCGTTCGGCGGCGACATCGTCAAAACCACGCAAAACAAATACACCGAAACCCTGAAACTGACATGCTTCGAAACCAGCCCGACGACACTGGAATCGGTCTACGGCCCCACGAACGTCAGCGTGGACACCAGCAGCGGGCACCGGCAAGTCACCGTCGACCACTCGAGTCTTCCGCTGACCCGCAACGCGTGGCTGGCCCGCTGCATCGAAGGCGCAAAAACCAAACTGATCCGCGTGGAAGAGGGCCAGGTCATCACCGTCGACGACATTGTGCACGTCAACAAAGATTTGATGAAATACACGTTGACGATCCAGTGCTACAAACCGGACGCGCAAACCGATGCGGTGAGTGAGCTGATCGATGAGCCCGACGTCACTGCCGGCACCTGAACGTCGCCGCCATGCTCGAGATACCGGCAGCCGATGACCCGCGCGTAACTGTCGCCATGACCGTCGCCCTCAAAGGCGGTAAAACGCTGACCCTGTCCATGCCCCGGTTCGACTTCATGGACGAACCAACACATCGGGACATGACCGCCGAACTGGAGAAGATCGACGCCGACGAAACCCTGACCCCCCGAGAACGCGCCAGGGCGACAACCCTGGTGATGCTGAAACCGTTTGTCGGGGCGCAGGATTACAAACGGTGCGAGTCCCTCGTCGTCGGGCAGCTCGCCATGATTCGTGACCATTGGTTCGCCCAGTCGAACATCACCCTGGGGGAATATCTGGCCTCCGCGCCATCCTCGACGGCGACTACGGAGGCGCCCTCGGATACGACCTCAACACCAGAGGATGGACCCGACGCGACCTCGGCCGCCGGCTGAGTTGGCCCGAGCTGGCCAACTTCATTCGCTGGCTACCACCCACCGCCGACAGCGCCTACTTCCGCGCCCAGCATCCGAAATCGTGGTGGTGGACACCACACACCGACATGCTGACGCTGATCCTGCAAGCCGTCCAGGGCGGCAACTGGCAGCGCGGCGGCGGCAAAGGCAAACCCCCCGAGGCGATTACGCGGCCGTCTGACACCCCCATCACGGTGACAACGGCCGAACAGTTAGCCGCCCGCCGGGCGGCGCAAAATGCCGAGTTGGCGCGGCGGCGAAAAGCTAAGCAGCAGAAAGGGAGCTAACCCACCATGGCCGGCGGCGTGAAATTAGCGACCGGGTATATCCAGATCACCGCGGAGACCAGTCAGGTTCCGCAGCAGATCAAGGACGCCCTCAACCAGGCAGGTCAGCAGGCGGCCAAGCCCGCTGGGCAGCAGATGGGCCGCGACATCGCCCAGGGCATCAACGACGGGATGCGATCCATCCCGTCGGGCGGCGGCTCGAATCAGTCGGTGATCTCGGATGTGATTCAGGGCAAGCCGGTCAGCGGCAATGTCCGCGCGCAGGGGACGAAGGTCGGCAAGGAGCTCGGCACCGGGATTCAGCAGGGTGTTGACCAAGCCTGGGGCACGGCTAAGGGCGGCCTCGGCAAGTCCATCCAGCAGAGCATTGACCCGAAGAAGACCGGCACCCAAATCGGCAAAGATATGGGCACCGCCATCCAGCAGAGCGTTAACGAAAGCTGGGGTAAGGGCGGCCCCGGCGGCGGCCTGGGCAGTCAAGCCGGGAAACAGATCGGCAAAGACATCGGCGCAGGCGTCAACGAGGGCCTCGACCAGTCGCTGAAAGATGACAGCCCGATCAAGATCATCAAAGACGCGGCCAAGGATTTCGGCAAAGAACTCACCGCGGATTTGAAAGCGGGCGATGTTGCAGCGGCGTTTGACCGGGTCGGTACTGTCGCGGAAAACGCGACCACCATGATCAACAACCTCGGGCACGCCGTCGGGATCAACCTCGATGGCGTCGAGCATTTCGGCGTCAACGTGGCACACACGCTGGACAACCTAGGCGGCAGTATCCAGCCCGTGGTCACCAGCCTTAAAAGCGCGGCGGACCATGTTCGGGCCGCGTTGTCCGGTGATGTGGCAACCCGCTTCGGCGCCGTGGCCACTGCGCTGCGGGATCTCGACCCAATTGCTCAGCGCCTAGGAGTGCATCTAGGGGGGGCCGCCGACACCATCCAACGGGTCGCCGACACCGCGCAACAAGTCCGCGACGCCAAAGACACGCTGTTGGCGGTTACCGGCGGCGCGACGGTGGCCAGCGCGCTGGCCAGGCTGGCTCCCGCCGCTGAAGTCGTGGCACCAACGATCGCCGGCAACTGGATCGCTAATCAGATCGCGCCGCATCTGCCCACCGTTTCCGGTCAGCCGATGCAGCAGCGTCCCTGGTGGTGGGCTATCCAGCAGGGTTTCCAATTCCCCGTTGAACAGTGGAACAACCTGATGACGTCCATTTTCGGGGCGCCAAGCGACGGATACGGCCCCGCGGTCCCCGCGCCGCCTGCTGGGCCAGCGAGCCGCGAACGAATGGCGCAAATGTTGCTAGGTGACGGGGAGGAACCACAGCCGGTTAAACCGATACCAGGCGAAGGGCCTGCTGCGGTCATTCAGCAGACCATTACCGCCCCGCCTCCCAAGGTGGTCGAAGTGGCCGCGCCAGCGGCTGGCGCCGCCCAAATCGGGCATGCCAGCGAACAAATCCAATCGGCGTCGATCTCGGTCGGGTCGGCCAGCATCAGCGGCGTGTCGGCGCCCTCGACGTCGCCTGCGCCCGCCGCGGCAGGCGGCCCCAGCCCCAGCAGTGCCAGCAAGCCGAAGTCGTGGATGGACATGCTGCCCCACAAGGAGGGCGGCCCGATCCTCGACGACGAACAAAACGCGCAACTACACAAGGGTGAGCTAGTGGTGCCCGCCGACGTCGTCAAAGACGCGGGCGGCCCCGAAGCCATCAAAGGCCAGCTCACCCAGGCCCTGGCACCACCCACCGGCGGCGGCGACCAAGCTAGCGACAAAAACATCACCGACATCATCGACGCCGCCCGCACCGCCGGGTTCATCCCGACCGGGGCAGGATCCAAATCCGTTGCCGGGACATCGTTCGTCGCCGGGCTGCTGAACCTGGGCAACGAGGCGGTCGGCGGGCTGATCGACACCGGCGCCGCCGCGGCGCAAACCGCCCTGTCGATGGCCGCCACCGCCGGCACGTTCGGCGCCGGTGGCCAAGCCGCCGGGGCGCTCGGCGGAATCGGGATCCAGCTCGCCGCCAGCGAAGGCAAACGCGCCGCCTCCTATGGCTTCCAAATGGCGTCCATCCTCGCCGACAGTGTGATTGATCAGGTGTTCGGGCCGTTCGGCGGGCCGCCCCGCTGGCTGGGCTACGACTACACCCAGTTCGTGCCGCACATCAACATCGGTGCCATCGGCACCACCACCGTCGAAAAAGCCATGCAAGCCGCTCAGGGTAAGCCCGGCGCGGCACCCGGCGGCCCGGTCACGCCAGAGCACATGGGCGGTGAGCAGCCGGTCGGGCCGCCGGTCCCCAAGTTCGGCACCCCCCCAGCGCAACAGTCCCTCGGCGGCGCCGGACCACAAGGCCAACCCGCGCCCGAAGGCGCAGCACCGCCACCGCCGCCGGACACCGGCGCACCACCACCCGGCCCGCCACCCGAATCAGTCGCCGCGCCAGGCGCGCTACCCGGCCCCGGCCCAGCCACCGGCTTCGACCTCCACAACCTCCTCGGCTTCGACGAAGGCGGCTGGCTCCCACCAGGCATCGGACCCGTCAACACCACCGGCCGCCCCGAACTCGTCCTATCCCCACAACAACTCGACGACATGCAAACCAGCACCCGCGGCAACCCCTGGCGCGGCGGAGATACCTACCACATCACCACCATTGACGCCGAAGGTGTCGGCCGCGAAATCGACAAACGCAAACGACTGGCAATGATGCAATACGCGGGACGCCCCTAAATGACCGACCCCGGTATCGTCGCCATCCGAATCGTCCGCGGCGGCACCACCTTCCACGTCCACGGCGACCAAGCCGGCGCCGAAGGTGTCTGGCTGGCCGCCGGGCAAGTCGACGGCATCTACGACGCCCCCGTCAAAACCACCTGGAAAACCGGCGCATTCCAAGAAGGATCATGGCAGAAGTACAACAAATGGCTGCACCGCGACATGTCGCTCGGCTTCCACATCCGCGACACCTTCACCGAATACGAACTCAACGAATCCCTGTTCCGCCAGATTTTCGACTACCAGCTCGACCCGTGGGAAGACCCCCCCACCCTGACCACCATGGAAGTCGAAACCACCCTGTCCGGCGTGCGGAAACTTGACCTGCTGCTATATGAGGCGCCGGTGTTTCAATCCGACCTAGACCCGCTGACGCAGCAATACGGCAACCTAATCCTGAAAGTCCGTGCGGGCCAACCGTTCTGGTATCAAGACGATCTGGTGACATCGTTCACCGACACCGCTGCTTCGTCGACGGGCTGGGTTTATGCGTCCAACCCGACCGACTGTATCGCGTATCAGAAGTGGATCCTCACGCGTGGGACGTGGACATTGCCCGACTATCAATGGGTCGGTGGCCGCGGGGTGCGGCAGCCCGGCGGCGCGGACGGCACCCGCTACGTGCAGAACATCATTGTCAGTGACACCAACGGCGGCGCGGTCGTCGACACCGATCGGCAAAACCTGATGTTCCGTGACGCCAACAACACCAACATCCTGGGCCAATTGGCTGGGCAGTTCTTTTTGTACACAATCCCGCCCTACACGCCGTCGACGACGCTGGAAGTGGTTTACAGTGCTGCGCCCGCCGGCGGCGCGATGGTGCAGTTGATTGTGCCGCAGCACTGGACGCGCCCGTGGGGCATGGAACTAGCCGGTGGCGGCTCGTGAGCGTCGACTACACGGCTCCGCTCGCCGATCAGTGCCAACAGATTTGGGACTTCACCCAGGAATGGCGGCGCGAGGAAATGGCGCTGCGTAAACAAATGCCGCTGGTTCGGTATTGGAACGCTGAAATGGCGCTGCAATTTTTGGGTGGGCAAGAGTATCGGGCGTCGTTCACCTGGATCAGCAACGACACCGGGCCCGGCCAGGTTGAGATGCCGTTTAACACCCCTCTCGCGCAATGGATCCACGACGAAGACGGCCGCATCAGCCGCGGCGAAGGCCGCAACATCGTCATCACCGTCGACTACTGCGGGGCCCGCTGGTCGGGGCTGCTGGACAAATTCGCCGTCGAACAAAGAGAGGATGGTGATGTCGCCCTAGTTGTGGATTTCATGCACGATTACGAAGCCCTGAAATGGTATTCGGTATGGAGTAACCCATTCCTGCCGGCCGCGTTCCAGTTCCCGCGGGCGTTCATCATCGCCGGCCCCGTCGACTGGGCCCTGAAAATGTGCCTGATGGTCAACGTCGCCCGCGAACACAACCCGATCATCACCTGGCCCGATGACCCCCTCGACTTCAACCAGTGGTCAACCGACCTGGATATGTCGACCTGGCACATGGTGGTCGCGCCCGGCAGCTTCGCCAACGCAATGGCATCCGGTGTCGTGTGGGCCATCCCGATCAGCCGATGGGCCACCTGGCACGACATGGCACACCAACCCCTCGAGGACGCCGAAATGTCAGTCACCTGCACCCGATGGCTCACCGGCGACCCCGAACCATGGTCGGGCGCCAACCTACGCCACGGCACCCTAGTCATTGACATCGTCGACAAATCCGGTGTCCTCATCGGAACCAGCCACGGCGGCACCATCTTCGACGGCCTCGAGCGCACCGTCGTCCAATTCGCCGAAGACTTCATCGACTCCACCGAAGTCGTCCTCACCGACACCAGCGTCCCGCCCGAATACTACGAAGGCCAAACGAAACTCACCAAAAAAGAACTCCCCTACGTCATCTACCACGAAGGCGACAACTCCCCGATCCAAACGTCGGCGTGGATCAACAGCCCCGCCAAAGGCGTTCAAGTCAACGTCGGCGGACACAGCATGACCGGAGTCAACGAAGCGATCAGTGCCACCATCCAGGCTGCGTTTGACCTACTCGGCGGCCTGATCCTGCTATCTTCGCTGGGCAGCATCGTCGACACCATGCTCAAACCGCTCTACGAGGACACCGTCCTCGCCTGGTGGTCAGCCAAAAACGGTTCCCGCGCACAAAATTCCGGCTGGCAACGCCTGTTCGAGTACTTCCAGCAAGGGGCCAACAAGGCGTACACCATCGCCGCCCTGATGGTGCTACGCGCCGGCATGTGGTCAACCAAGACGACAGTGAGCTGGAAGGTGCAATGCCCAGACGGGCTGCCGTTCATGATCGGCGACCGCGGCCTGGGTCACTATTTCCTCGACGACCGCATCGGCCTCGTCCTAGCCGGTGACCATCGCATCCACATCGACCGGGCCCGGAAACTCGAATTGGCTTGGGACAACGACCAAAACCTCGGCGCAGAGTGGGCCATCACCGTCGGCGACGACCGGATCCTGCAAGACCCAGCACAGCGCGCGTGGGGGAAAATAGAGGCACTTGTCGCAGGTCTAAGGGATCTCGGGGTATATTGATACACTATCCTGCGCGGGATTACGATTCGGTGCATGACAAACAAACCCGAGCGCTGGCGCTCCATCGCAGGTTTTGAGAACTATCAAGTAAGCGATAGCGGCAGAGTGCGCAGCAAGGACCACACTGTCAGGAGTCACAGCGACAACCGACAACGCCGATTCAGAGGCCGCATCATCGTGCCATACATCCGCAATGGGTATCCATCCGTGGCACTGTCGCAGGGCGGTGTCGTCACCAAACTTTATGTACATCGTCTGGTGTTGCTGGCGTTTTGGGGTCAACCGTTGCCAGGTGAAGAGGCCTGTCACAACAACGGTGATCGCACCGATAATCGCCTAGAAAACCTCCGCTGGGACCGACACGGTTCCAACATGGATGACGCGGTTGCTCACGGCACGCATTGGGCACCTAATGCCAACAAGACCCATTGCAACCGGGGTCACCCGTTTGATGAAGTCAACACGATCATCCGGCCGGAGGGCCGTGGTTGTCGTGAATGCCGGCGGCTGATGGAACGCGCTCGCTATCACCGCCGCAAAAATTCCACCTAACAGGAAGCCCGTATGCCGCTTGAGTTGCCGCCTAAGTTTCCGCACGGTTTCCCGGTGCGCGAAAACTGTGACCCCGCAGACGCGTATCAGGCGTTTTTGTGGATGCTGGTGGCGTGGCCTGTCCCGCTGAACAACCCGTTACGTATCCCGCTGCCGTTCTGGCAGTTGCTGTCGAAACGGTTGTGGGACTTGGGTGTGCGTCCGGCCGCTGAGCCGGTGTTGGTTTATCAGCGCGATCCCGGTTCGCATGCGCTGTTCGCCGCGGGCCGGTTTTTGCCTGAGTCCAACCAGCCGCGCCCGTTCCCGCATGTTTTCCCGCTACGGGAGAATTGTGATCCCGGGAATCCGTATCACGTGTTTTTGTGGATGTTGGCTGGGCCGCCGGGTGTCTATGGCGGTCCGCTGCTGCTGGGTGTCGATGATTTGCAGATGGTGTCGAAACAGTTGTGGGACTTGGGTGCGCGGCCGGTTGAGGAGCCGTTGTTGCGGTATGTGCGGCCGACTGGGCGGGAAAATGATTGGCTGACGACGCCGGGCCGCTGGCTGTCTGTCGATGATGTCGCGCCGGGCGGTGTAACGTGACTGGGCCGGCGGGCGGCGGCGGCGGCACCCAGCCCGATCAATATGCGCCGTTCGGTCAAGTGGGCGAAGGTTTTTCGGCGTATTCACAGAAGACCTGGGCTGAATGGTTGGCCGAGCTGAAATCACCGCTCAGCGCCGTTCTGGGGCCGCTGGCCGACCTATGCACACTGATCGACACGTTGCCCATCGTGAAATCGTTGATGACGTTGGGCGCGAGTTTCGATCAGGGCAACACCGCGAACATTCTGCACGGGCTGCAACAGTTCACCAACGAACTGACGCAACTGGTGTGCGTCGTGGTGTCCGGTGCAGACACCGACGCGCAAGCGATCCTCGACGCCGCCAACGCCATCAACAACGCGGCGCAGGCCAACCCGTTCTACACCACCATCCTTGGCATCGGCCAGGCCGTCGCGGGCGCATCAGGCAACTATGTTGTGGACTTGATCAACGGCATCAACTACTGGCTGGGTGACCTGATTCATTTCCTCGGCAGCCCCGGCGGCTTGGGCACCGGGATTATTACCGGTGTCATTCCGGCGGTCAGTATCGCTGGCCTGGATGCCACCAAGATCGTTTCCGGCCAGTTCCCGCAAAACATGATCATCGGGCTGGAAGCCGCCCTCGCTGGCGTCGGTGACGTGACGCAGGTTCAAACCGATTTGCAGACCGTCATCGACGGCATCTATCAGGCGATGTTCGGTGGCACGTCGACCGGCAATCTGCCATCGTCGGTGAAGACGGCGCTGCTGAATATTCCTGGTGTGAACGTGGTTTCGCCGTTGCTGGCGTCGGTGATCCCCGGCCTCGATGCCACCAAGATCATCAGCGGCGTGTTCAACCAGGCGCAGATCCCGGCCCTGACTGGGACGTGGGGCAAAACGATCGCCGCGTCGTTGGTGTCGGGGGCGCTGGTCAACGCCACCCTGGCGGCCGCCGCGCTGACGGCGGGCGCTATCCCGGCGGGTGTGACGATCGCGGGATCGGCTTTGACTAGCGCGATCAGCGCCGCGAACGTGCCCGCACTGCCTGCTGGGTGGGGGAAAACCGTGGACGGCGCCCTGATCGCCGGCAATGTACTGTCCACCGCGGTGATTCCGCCGATCACCCCGCCCATGACCACCGGGCTCGCGTTGATCGACGACGTCACCAACGCCATCCAGGCGACCAGCATTGTCGGCAACACCGTCGCTCAGATGCAGTACGCGCTGGCCAACATGCCGCACGTCAACGTGCAGCCGCTGGTGGGCACCGCGGCCACCGACCTGGGCGGCTCCCTGCAGGCGCACATCGACGCGGGTGTTCAGGCCATCACCGGCAGCACCGCCGGCGGTAACCCGCTGAGCCTGTTCCAAACCGCGTTCGGGCAGTTCACTGACCACGTGGGCGTGGTCACCGTCAATCAGCCTTACGTACCTCCAGCGTCGGTGACCGCCGTGTCCCACGCCAACAACTCCTACATTCAGCAGCAATCCATCAACTACGAAATCGCGCACGCCGTCGACCCCACCTGCAACGGCCCGTTCGACCTGGCGACGATCGCGCTCGCCGCGCTGAGCACCGTCACAGTCGCCCAAGGCACCGCGGTGCAGTGTTTCGACCACATACCGTTCGGCGGCATCAAACAATCCATCCGCTGGCTGGGCAACCCATCCAGCGGGGCCAGCTTCACCGACTTCCGGGTCAACATCTATCAACTCGACACCACCACCGGTATCGAAACCCTGGTGTATGCATCGGAGAACATCGCCGCCGCCGTTTCTGCGTCCGGTACTCCAGTGTGGAAGGCCTACAACATTCCGTCCGGCGCGGTGCAAACCCTGTCGCTGGGAACCAGCGTCACCCCGCCGACCGGGCCGGGATTCCCCTACACCTTCCCGTTCCCTCTGGTCGCGGCCCGCTCGTTCACTCTGACGTTCAGCGGGCAGACCACCACCGCGATCCCCTACCCGCCGACGACGGTATCCATCCAGAACGCGCTGGCCGCCCTGTCGAATATCGGTACCGGCAAGGTGCTGGTCGCCGACAACGGTGGCGGCGATTTCTTTATCACGTTCGCCGGGACGATGGCGGCCACCACCCAGCCCCTGATCACCGTCGATTCCACGTTGCTGCCCAACACCACCCCCACCGTCGCAGACTTCATCGTCGCCACTCAGGGCAGTATGTTCGCCGCCGAGATCGTCGTCGTGGGCACCGGCAACTACAACATCGTCGGTATCACCAACAACTTGCCGGTACACACCACCGCGATCCCGGCCCGGTTCGGCGCCACCCGCGCTGTGGGATCGCTTGGGTTCACCTACGCCGCCGCCACTCCGTGGATTGGGCTGGCATCAACGACCAGCATCAGCGCGCCAGATACCCCGCCGCTGTATGTGCCGCCAACATTCAACCCGGTCTTGCTGGGCTGGGGATCGTCCACCGTGGTCCAAAACCCCGCCGTCACCTACCCGTTGGCCAATTATTTCGACGTGATCATCTTCGGGGGCGGGGGCGGGGGCGCGGCGGGCAGCAACCTGTCTGGCAGTGTCGGCGGCTACGCCGCCCCACACGCCGTGTGGTCCGGAGTCCCCCGCGCCCTGATAGGGACGGCTGGGCTGACGATCAATGTCGGCGGCGGCGGCTACGGTGGCGGCTCGACAGGGGCGCCCGGCGGTAATGGGGGCGGCTCTAGTGTGGTGATCCCCGGCTGGACGACGTTGTCGGTGGGCGGCGGGGCGGGCAACTCCGGGGCCAGCAGTTCGTTTTATGGCGGACCCGGCCAGAATGAATCGTCGGCGACCTGGTCGGATGCCTACTACAACCCGCAGGGCCTCGCCGGCGGCGCCGGGGGGCAGTCACCGCAGGCCGCGGGGGCGCTACCTGGCGGTGGTGGTGCCGGGGGTAGCGCGACCTTGGTGGGCGCCAACATCTATGGCGGTGCTGGGGGCGGTGGCGCCGTCTACATCTACTGCTACCAGTAACTAGGAGAACCGATGGCAATCAACGCATTAGACGGCACCGGCCTGCCGGATCACCCGTTCACCCCCGACCCCGAACATGACCCCGACAGCCCCGACACGATCTGCTGGGCGGCCATTCATACCGGCAACGTGACCACCCAATGCGGGCATCCCCGCCGCGACCACGACCAGTCCGCACCTTTCACCCCCCCGGGAGGATCCGATGCCGTTTAGCCTGCCCGCCAACTTCAACCCCGGCGACTCCTACACCAACACCCACGCCAACAACGTCGCCTCCGCCATCAACACCTTGGTCAACGGCCCGGCCAAGGCTTTCGTCGCTACCCTAGAGAGCACCGCGGCAACGACATACACCGACCTAGCCACCACCACCGATCAGGTGACGGTGACCATCGGGCAAAGCGGGATCGCGCTGGTTTTCCTCACCGTCGCCAACGGCTACACCGGCGTCGTCAACGGCGACTATTATTGCAGCTTCGCCGCGTCGGGGGCCAACACCATCGCCGCCGGGCCGCCTTATGAGATATCTGGGCAAACCAGCACCGGATCCGCCGGCACCACCGTTACCCCCCTGTGCGGCGCCTTCCTGGTCACCGGATTAGCGCCCGGCGCAACAACTTTCAAAATGAAATACAAGGCGAGCGGCGGCGCCACAGCAACTTTCGCCCAACGCACTATCGTTGTCGTCCCATTCCCGTAAGGAGAACGTAGACGAAATGACCGCACCGCGCGCCACCACCCCAGCCACCCCCACCCCACCGCAATACACCACCGGATGGGTCAAGCAAGACAAAGTGACCACCCTGTCGGTCGCTGTCCGCACCAACATCGTCACCAACAACAACTACAAAGACTGGGGCGTCATGACCGTCGACCACGGCGGCTACTACGCCACCTGGGACGAAGTACAAACCTGGGCCGACATCACCACATCCGGCAGCTAAAACGAAAGGGAGCCAACCAATCATGACCGCCCGCGCAGCCCAACCTAAGGCGCACGCCAACGGCGCGGCCCTAACACCGGCCGTGCTCGAGGACCGCGTCACCGCGCTCGAAGACACCGTCCTCAAACTCGCCAACGCCGTCGCGCAACTCCTCACGCAGGCCGTGCAACCCCAGTTGCAGGCCGGGATCCTCGCCGGACTCACCGGCCAACACCAGCCGCCCGTCAAGGCCGAAACCTGATGCCGCACTACACACCCGACACCATCGCCGCAGGGATCATCACCGAAGGCGAACACCGCGGCATCACCGAAAAAGGCATTTGCATCGCCATTGCGACTGGACTGGTCGAAACCAATTTGGTGATGTATTGCAATCATGCCGATCCCGGTTCCTGCGACTATCCGCATGATGCTGTTGGTTCTGATTACAACTCGTCAGGCGTGTTTCAGCAACGCCCGGAATGGTGGGGGACGGTCTACGACCGGATGCACGTCGAACCCAGCGCGGGCATGTTCTACGCCGAGCTCGTCAAACACGACTACAACAGCGACGCCCACACGCCCGGCTGGTACGCGCAGCAAGTGCAGCAGAGTGCATTTCCCGATAGGTATGACGAACGCTACCCCGAGGCGTGCGACATCTACGCCCGCCTGACCGGGCAGGACGACACAGGAGGTTTACCGCTGGTGGGTGAAAAAGTATTGGAGTACGACAACAGCATCGTCGGACAGGACACCGGGTTTTCGTGCGGCCCGGCGTCGGCGCAGGTGTGTCTGAGCATTCGCGGCATCTTCGTCGACGAGGCCACCTTGGCCGCCGAGATGGGCACCGATGAGGGCGGCACTGACTACGTCGCGCTGATCGAACGCTCCCTGGATCCCCGGCTACCGGAGGCGCACTACACCAGCGTGGACGCCCCGCACGACCCGCCCACCCCGCAGGAGAAGGACCGGTTATGGGATGGGATCCTGCGCTCCATCAACGCCGGCTACGGCATCGTCATGAACTGGTGCGCCCCACCCTCCAACTACCCGGTCGGCATTAAGGGATCGGCCTCTCCGAATTACGGCGGCGGCACCATCTACCACTACGTGACCTGCGCCGGCTACGACGACAATCCCGCGCAGCGGGCGGTGTGGATCGCCGACTCCGGTTTCCAGCCGCCCGGCTACTGGATCTCCTTCGACCAGTGCGCCACCCTCATCCCGCCCAAGGCCCTGTGTTACGCCAACCTGCCTCACCCCACTGCGGAGGAACCGGTGCCCGACTACACCACCCTGTCCTACGAGCAGTTGTGCGGCCCCATCGACCCGAACACCGGGTACGGCACCGGCTGGCCGCAGCTCGGTCACAACGACGCCGGGCAGAACCTGTACGTCGTCGACGCGCTGTCCGACATCCTGCACCTGCTGGAGGGCGGCACCCTTACTGAACAGGTGTACACCAGCCCGGCATCGATCCCCGACTACACCACCCTGACCTATGAGCAGCTCGCCGGCACCCTCACCGACGACGGCTACGGGCACGGCTGGCCCCAATTGGGCGGCCGGTCGGTCACTGACGCGGTCGCGCACATCAAGAACGTGCTGTCCGGGCAGCCCGGGGAGCGGCCCCCTTTCCCGACGGTTCGCCGGGGGGGCGACCTGCGGTGCTGACCTTCGCCGGCACCTGGGCAGCCCCGGGCACCGGGTTCCCGTCCGACGTCGCCCACGGCTGCGCGGATGTCGCCGACGAGATCCCCGTGCAGGGACCGAACAGCTTCGGCCCCATCCCGCCGTACGGCGGGGAAGGGATGCGGGCACCGTCCTACCAGGAGTCGGTGGCGATCTCGGTGGACTGGGCGGTGCAATGGACGCTGGATCACCCCGACCGCCCAGTGGTCGCCGGCGGCTACAGCCAGGGCGGGGAAGCCGCCTCGCGCTACCGGATGGAATTCGAGCCCGGCGGCCGGCTCGAGCATCTGCGGCGCAACTTCGTGTGCGGCTACACCTTCGGCAACCCCTCCCGCTACAAGCAGCACACCTACTACGGCGGCCCGGCGACCCCGTTCGAGGGGATCGCCGAATTCCGGCTACCCCGGCGGGTGTGCGGCGACGACTGGTGTGAACTCATCGACCCCGGCGACCTGTACGGCACCTCGGCTAGGGGTTTGGCCGGGGAGATTGAACGCGACGTCTATGCCCTATGCAGCGAGCTGGAACTGCACAGCGGGCTGCGGGAATTCGCCGAAACCTTCGTGGCGAACCTGCTGGAGGTGGTCCGCAACCTCGACGGCGACGCCTACGACGACCTCGAGGCCGGGATCGCGCGCTACGACGTCAGCCTCGACCGCGCGGTGGCCATCGCGCCCGAACGGTTCACCCCGCTGATTCAGAAACTGGCCTCGGATGACCGGGTGTTGTCGGTGCGCGGGATCACCGCCGCGATCGCCGCCGCCATCGACGGGCTGATCTTCTTCTGTACCATCCCGCCCACCGCGGCACATTGTGAATACGGAACCAGAGAAGTATGGCCCGGCCAAACCTACGTCGGCCTCGGCATCCAACACGTCCGCGACTACATCGGCAGACTCCCATGACCATCCCCACCACCCCGCCGCCCGAGCCGTGGCAGACCAAATTCGCCGAATACTGGAAAGCCGCCATCGCCGCCGGCGGCGCCCTGCTGATCCTGCTGAACACCCTGGTCGGGCTGAATTTCTGGTCCGAGCGGGCGCTGGATTGGATCAACACCGCCGTCGCCGGGTTGACCGCGGCCGGGGTGTGGTTCAAAGCGAATCAGAAACGGGCCGAACAGGTCACCGGAATCGACATCGACGCCGACCACACCGAAGGCTGACAATGAAATTCGGGATGACCGCCGCGGCGGCGACCGCGCTGTGTCTGCTCTTCGCCCCGGCGCCCGACGCCGACGCCGACCCGATCATTCCTGTCCCTGGCCCGCCGACCCTTCCCGGCGGCGGCGCGCTCGGCGACGCGCTCGGTGCCATCGGCGGCGCCAGAGGCGGCGGGGGCGGTGCAGGAGCCGCCGGGGCCGGAATCGGCGGCAACGAAACCGGCCCAGGAGGCGGCGGGATCTTCACCCCCGACTTCGGGATCTCCAATCCCGGTGCGCCCGCGATTTTCTTGTGCAGCGGTGACGGGGCTGCCGGAGGGGCGGTCGGAGGCGGTGGCGGTTTCTGCGACTTCGATTTCGTCCCCGTCCGACTGTCGGCGACCACCGAGGGCATCGGTCATATTCATTGCGAGTGGGGCGGGTGGACGCCGCTGCTCACGGTGTGGCAGTGCTGGCGGGTGTGGCCGGGGCAACCGGACCACCCTAAACTCCCCGACCCGGACATCATTCCCGACGGCTGGGGTGTGCCGTGGGCGATCAACGGCCCGACCCCGAACGATCAATGGCCGCCGCCCGGCCTGGCGCCGGGCGCCAGTTTCGCGCCACCACCACCGGACACGCCACCACCACCCCCGCCGCCGCCGATGTTCCCACCCTGGGATCAACCAACAGACGGGCCACCGCCACCCGGCGCACCGCCGCTACCGTAACCGGGTTCTACACAGGCGTGTAGCGGTCGGGACTGTAGCCGCATCGCGTACATTCCCTGACCCACTCCAAAACACGGGATTGGTATCCGGGTTCCTCCGTCCACTCAAAAGGAATCCGACTGCCACACTTGGGGCATGGCACCGGCTTGATGGTCATGTGCACTCCACTCTTGAGGTCTTGGCGGTGTTAGTCCGTAGCAGTGCTAAACACCACGCTCATCTGCGATAACTCCCCCCTTACGTCTGGTTGTGTGCATGGCGGGCGTCGCTGTCGCATGTGCAGCACAACGGTATCGCCAAGTTCGGAAAAGTGCCGATGTCGCTGCTAGTCCATCCGCAGCCCGCGCAAGTGAACTGCCTTAGCCCGTGTTCGCTCATCGTTTCCTCCATCTCTGAGGTCTCGGTTGTGCTACTTCGTAGCAGGTGGGTCGGCGTCGGCTGGCTCACGGAACGATCCCCCACTGCCCATGCTGGCGCGGCCTCTCGGATTCATCGGTGTAATCGGCCAACAGTTCGCCAAGATCGACGCAGCCGACGGCCCCGCGCCGCATACGACGACACTCATCGCACAACAACCCACGATCGCTCGGCGCGGCACCAGGCATAAAACGCTGACACTGAAGGCAACGGTCATCCATCCCAGCCGTACCCCTCAGCAAGAAACCACGACGTCAGCCCGCACCAGCTGTGCGCGACCAGTCGATAGACGCAATACCACGCAACACCGCCGGCACGTCTACCGGGTTCCCCGCGAAATCTATCAGCACATCAGGCCGCTCCAACCGGGCGGCCAACCGCGCCGCGTAATCCTCGGCCTCAGCCATCAACGTAGACAACTTCATCCCGCGCCGCCGATCCGGTAGCTGGTCGCGTACTGCGGGCAGAAATGAAACTCCCCGCGCAGCACCACGGTCGTCGCCTGCTGGGTAGAAAAACGCGCCTCAGCGACACGGATCATCTGCGCTTCACTGGCACCCGCAGCGCGCTTCTCACACACGATCGCCGCCAGGTCATTGGCGTCGGCGAGCGTGCCACTCATGTTCACCGCTTCCATCTCGGCCACGTAGGCGGCCGTGTTGCGATCACCCATGCTGCCCTCGGCATTGGCGATACCCGCGCCGACAATCAGCCCGGCCGCGCCGAGCATGAGACAGCCGGCGCTGACAGCGCCGACGATCAGTTTGTGGTGTCCGTTCATTGTGTTTCCTTTTGTGGAGTTGAAGTGGTTGTGGTGATGACGACGTGCGCGACCGGCACGCCGTGCTCCCAAAGCTTGTCCACCAGGCCCGCGCGGATCGCGGGGATGGTGGCGGGCGCGATCTGCGCGCCCAGATGAATGGTGATCAGCACGCGCACGTCCCTAGTGGTGGATGTCGACGCCGGGCTGGTCACACGGTGCCAGCAGATCAGCCAGCGTCTGCGGATGGCAGGCGTTGTCCGGGTGCGGGCTGGTCAGCTCCTTGACGTAGGTGGACCAGAAGTTACCGCCGTCGTCGGGCTGTTTCGGCGGTGACGCCGAGTGCGCGGATCCGCATCCGGCCAGCAGCGCCGCCAGAGTGCATGCGGCGGCGATCTTGGTGGGGATGTTGAACATGTGTGCCATTCCTTCTGTTGTTGACCCTACAACAACCAACGACTACCGATGATACACAACTGTGTTGTACTGTCAACACCATGGATGGTGTGCAAGACCAACTCGAGCAAGCCGCCCGCCGGCTGGCCGCCGCCCGCACCGAACATGACGCCGCCACCCAACAGGCCCGCGCCGCCGCCCGCGCCGCGGCCGCCGCCGGCACCCCCGAAACCCGCATCGCCGCCACCCTGCGCGTCGACCGCGCCACCATCAGAAAATGGCTCGGAAAATAGCGCGCACGCGGCACCCCTCGGCCCCCTAGTCGGCGGCGGCGTTCATCGCCGCCCGTAAATTCATATCCGATACCGCGACGTAGCGCTGGGTGATCGCCGGCGAGGCGTGCCCGAGCAGCTCCTGCACCGCCCGCAGATCCCGCGACCGGGCGTAGGCGCGGGTGGCGAAGCGGTGCCGCAGCCCGTGCAGCGTCCAGCCGCCGGGCAGCGCGGCCGCGCACAGCTGACCCACCCAGCGCGGCGAGATGTGCCCGCCGCGCTCACTGGGGAACACCCACCCCTCGCGGCCGCGAATCATGCCCCCCAGCCCCGCCGGCAGGGGTATCAGCCGGTCTTTGTCGCCTTTGCCGTGCACCAGCAGTCAATACCCGTCGCCGTCGTGGGTCAGGTCGCCGGCATGAATACGCGCGATCTCGGCGCGGCGCAGCCCGGCCTCGGCGGCCAGCCGCAGCATCAGCACCACCCGCGCCGGGGCGTGCTCGAGCGCCGCCGCATACGCGGTGTCGGGCACCGGGCGCGGCACCCCCTGGCGGGCGCGGATCGCCGGCAGCTCAGCGGCCGGATCGACCGCCAGCCGCCCGGTGCGCTGCGCCCAGCCGAAGAACCCGCGCGCGGCACCCCGGTAACCGCGCCGGGTTTCGGTGGCCCAGCGCTGGGCGGCGAACCACCCCAGCAGGGTGGTGCGGGTGACCAGGTGTGGCGCCAGCCCGAGCCCGCGCGCCAGATGTGTGAGTTGGTCGGCGCGCAGCCGCCGAGTCGACGCCGGGCGCCCGGCGGCGGCCAGCTCGGCCAGGTAGTCCTCGATCAGGCTCGACCAGGACGATATTTGCTGGGGACCGTGGTCCCGGGGGTGGTAGGCAAACATCGGAAACTCTAAGCAGATACTTACGCCGCCGTCAAAACCGCTGGCCGGCGGCCCGCGACTGTGCACAAACCATCCGGTTTGTGCGGCGGACCCGCAGCACGGCCCGCCCGGCGGCGTTTGCCGACACCCACGGGGTGCGGTAGCTGGGGGGCGTCGTCGCCGTGCAGCAGCCACTCGTAGGACACCCCGGTGCGCAACGCCCACAACCGCAGCGTGCGCACATCCGGACGGATCCGGCCGTGCAGCCAACCCCCCACCGTGTTGCGATGCACATCCAGATAATCGGCCATCTCCTGAACCCCGATACCGGCGGTACGCAGGCTCTTGGCCATCCGGTCGGGCAGATCCCATTGCGGGACCAACCGGCCTCCAACATCCATACTCATGCAACGAGCGTTGCACACGTTGGGGGGTTATGCAACTACCGACACACCGGCACCCCGACACACCGCGGATGTCGTTGCAATGCACACCAAGACGTGCAATGGTAACTCTTCGTGCCCACCCATACCTTCGGCGATCTCATCGGCACCAAGGAAGCCTCCCGCATCCTCGACGTCGACAAAGCCACCATCACCCGCTGGGTCCAAACCGGCCACCTCACCGCCGCCCACAAACTCCCCGGCCCCAACGGCCTGTACCTGTTCCACCGCGCCGACATCGAAACCCTCGCCAAAGAAAGGGCCGCCTCATGACCGACACCTACGACATCCCCGACCCCAGCATGGAAGCGCTACAAGCACTAGCCGAGCTGCCGTTCATCGCCCTGGCCGCGCTACCACCGGACGAATCCATCCCAGCACTAAAGGCGATGATCGAAGCCCAACCCTGATGGCCGCCAGCCTGATCGTGGCCGCCGCCATCACCGCCGGCTACGGGCTGCCCGCCGCCGCGGTGTGGGGAATCCCCGCGCTGCTGCGGCGCCGCCGCGAACGCCGGCTCGCTGGGGAAGCCGAACTCGCCGCGATCGACGCCTGGCTCGAGCGTGTCCGGCGAACGATATGACCCGATTCCCTGACACACCGCTATGCCCGGTCTGCCACAACCCGGTCACCCCCACCATCCCCGTCATCACAAGCCACCGCGACAAAGCCGGCCACCACTGCCCCGGCTCCGGGATCCCCTACCGCTGCGCCCTCACCGACCACCTCACCCCACCCCAAGGCGGCGGCGCATGAAATACATTCCCCCCATCCAACGCAAAGAAGGCACCGCCTTCGGCCGCACCTACCACTACTACATCGACGGCGACAACAAACGCATCCCCGGCGTCACCACCATCATCGGCGACGGCATCCCCAAACCCAAACTCATCAACTGGGCCGGCCGCGCCACCGCCGAAGGCGCCATCGACCAATGGGACGAACTCACCGAACTCCCCCCAGCCAAACGCCTCAAAAAACTCGAAGGCATCCGCTACGAAGACCGCGACAAAGCCGCCGACAAAGGCACCCAAATCCACCTCTACGGCGAAGCCCTCGTCCAAGGCATCGAAGTACGCGGCATCCCCGACGAACTCCGCGGCCACGTCGACAACTACGTCCAATTCATCGACGCCTGGAAACTCGACCCCGTGCTAGTAGAGGCCGTCGTGGTGAATTACACCCGCGGCTACGCCGGAACCCTCGATCTAATCGCCGACCTCGACAGCCCCACCGGCGAACGCCAACGCCTACTGCTGGACATCAAAACCGGCGCCACCGGCGTCTTCAGCGAAACCGCGCTGCAACTCGCCGCCTACCGCAACGCCGAATACTACGTCGACGCCGACGGCGACGAACAACCCATGATCGCAGTCGACGGCTGCGCCGCCATCCACGTCACCGCCGACGACTGCCAACTCCTACCCGCCGCAGAAAACTTCAGGATCGACGAAACCCACCAGAGAACAACTTTCGAAATGTTCCGGGTCGCACAAATGGTGTACCAGTACGCGAAAGAAACAGAGAAAAGCGGGCTGATCCTGCCCGCACTGCGCTTGCCGACCGCCTCGACCGCCCGCGTCATCTGGGACGACGACCAATGATCGATCCATTGGGACCACCCCTACCGCCGTGCCGACACTGCTCACTAGCAGTCGAATACCGCGCCGACGCCCAATGGTGGCACGTCTCAACCAACAGCACACGATGCAGCCCGGTCAGCCGGCACACGTTCGCCGAACCCGACCCCCGCTACATCTCCGAAACCCTGCCTATACAAATAGGATTCGACTTCAACGGGACTACCGCATGACCTGCCCCGCCAGCTTCTATGACGCCCGCTGCGAAAACCCGCCCGGCCACAGCGGCCCACACCACGCCGACGCCGGCGCCGGCATCACCACCATCTGGAACAGCCCCGCCAACGACCCACCCACACCTCACTACCAAGACCCCGACACCACCCTGTATCACGGCGACTGCCTTAACATCCTGCCCACACTGGCAGACAACAGCATCGACGCCGTGATCACCGACCCGCCGTACGGCCTCGAATTCATGGGCAAGCAATGGGACCGAATCGGCGACATCGGCCAGGCGAGTCACGCAGGTTTCACTGATGGAACGGGCTTCAAAGGGTTTCGGTTACCGACCGGGTACAACGCGTCTGCCAACATCAAATGCCAGAACTGCGCCAAATGGCGATTCGACCACATCGGCCGCAGATGCGAATGCGGCGCCCCGTCCTGGCCGAACGTCAAAGCTCAGCAAGGCCGCGTAATGCAGGATTGGCATCAAGCCTGGGCCGCCGAATGCCTGCGCGTCCTCAAACCCGGCGGCCACCTCCTCGCCTTCGGCGGCACCCGCACCTGGCACCGACTCACCTGCGCCATCGAAGACGCAGGATTCGAGATACGGGATTCCATTGCGTGGCTTTACGGTTCGGGGTTTCCGAAGTCGTTGGATGTGTCGAAAGCGATCGACAAAGCGGCAGGCGCGGAACGGGAAATTGTCGGACGGCGCACCGATAGAGCTGCAACACCGAAGCAAGACATTCGGGGTGGCCGCTATATCGGCGGCGAGACCGGCGCAATTGACTGTTCAGCGATCACCGTCCCCGCGACCCCCGCCGCGAAACAATGGCAGGGCTGGGGCACCGCCCTCAAACCCGCCCACGAACCGATCATCGTCGCCCGCAAACCAATTCAAGGCACCGTCGCCAACAATGTGCTGGCGCATGGGACGGGCGGGCTGAACATCGACGCCTGCCGGGTAGCTACCACCGACAACCTCAATGGCGGTGCGTACAGCAAGGGTTCGAGGGGCGCCGATTTACCTGGCGCTAAGCGGTCATCCGCTGCCGCTGGAATGTTCACAGAGGGCGGAGGCAGGCTACCGGGTCAGTATGAGACGCCCGCTGGCCGGTGGCCGACGAACGTCGTCCTTGACCAAACCCAAGCCGCCGAACTCGACAAACAAAGCGGCACAACCACAAGCGGCCCACTCGACCGCTCCAAGATTACCGCGCCCAACAAAATCGACGGCACCCGCCCCGAAGCCCTGACGGGTACATACCCCGCCGACAGCGGCGGCGCGTCACGCTTCTACCCCACCTTCAAATACCACCCCAAAGCCCCCGCCACAGAACGCCCCAACCACGACGGCACCGCACACCCCACCGTCAAACCCGTCGACCTCATCCGCTGGCTCATCCAACTCGTAACCCCGCCCGGCGGAACAGTACTCGACCCGTTCGCCGGCACCGGCACCACCGCCGAAGCCGCCATCAAAGAACACAAACACGCCATCCTCATCGAACGCGAAGCCACCTACATGCCGCTGATCGTCGCCCGGCTGTCCCAACCCATGGAGATCGGATTCGACTTTGACCGATATTGAGCCGCTACCAGATTGGGCCGACAACACCCCGGCGATCCGCTCGCGGGTCGACCTCAAACGGTGGGCCGAAGAATTCCGCGACGTCTACCGCATCGCCGAAGCCCTCTGCAAAACCCCCTTCGTCCCCAAAGAAATGATCGGCCGCCAAGCCGACGTCGCCGCCGCCATCATGAAAGGCCAAGAACTGGGCCTGGATCCGTTCGACGCCCTCGGCTCCATCTACATCGTCCACGGCCGCGTCGGCTTCTACGCCGACTTCATGCGCCGCCGCATCGTGCAGGCCGGGCACACCCTCACCATCATCGAATCCACCGAAACCCGCTGCGTCATCGAAGGCGTCCGCAAAGACACCGGGCACAAACACCGCGCCCAGTTCACCGCCGACCAGGCCCGCCGCGCCGGCATCGACTTGGGCAAATACCCAGCCGACAAACTGATAGCCCGCGCCACCAGCCGGTTGTGCACCCAGGCCTTCCCCGACGTCCTGTCCGGCACGCTGATCGCCGAAGACCTCATCGACGGCGTCATCCCCGCCGACGACGGTGTCACCGACTACGCCACCGCCGCCGGCCCCGCCGGCCCACCAGTGCAACGCCGACGCGCCACCAAACCCCCCAAAGCCGCACGCACCCAACCCAAACCACCACCCACCCCCACCGCCGACGATGACAGTGAGCTTGCTGAACTCCTCGGCGACACCCCACCCCCCGACGTGGCGGGGCCGAGTCAAAGCGGCCCCATGGTCAAACCCCCGCAAAGGCAGCACCACGACCCGACATCATCGACGGCGAGTACTGACCTGCCCGACCCCGCCACCCCCGAACCCGACCCGCCCATCACCAAACCCCAACTCACCAAACTCCACACCACCCTCCGCGCAATCGGCATCAACGACCGCGACGACTACCACACCATCAGCGCAGCCATCCTCGGCTACGCCGTCCAAAGCACCAAAAACCTCACCAAAAACGAAGCCCACCAACTCATCGACACCCTCGACAACTGGCAGACAGACGAAACATACCCGATCGACGACCGGCTCCGAGAACTGTTAAACACAGCGGCTATCCGGGAGGCAGAAACCGAAAATGACTAACCCCACAGCCTTCCTCATCCCCGTCGCCGCCAACATCGACACCATCACCCCACTACAACTCGAACGCCACGCCGCACAACACGGCTTCATCATCACCAACATCCAGCCCTACACCCCCGCCCAACGAATCACCATCGCAGACCACCACTACTGGGGCGCCGACGACCCCTGCGGATTCAACTTCTGGCACGGCGACATCATCGCCGACGACCACGAGCTACCCGACATCAACACCGCACTAGCCGAAGCCGCACAAGACGAACAGGACGCCAGTGACATGCCCGACTGAACCAATGCCGTAACCCCGTAACAACACCTGAAACGAAACCAACCCAAAGACACGAAACCCGAAGGTGAAAAATGACCCGTTATTACAACTACAACGGAGAGCCCGAACCGTTCGCCTCAATCTCCGAAATCATCGTGTATGAACGCGACCGCCTATCGGGACATGACATGGAGGTACATCCTCTCGGCTGGTGGGGTCCGATAGATCTAGCTGTCGACCAACATATAGACCAGGCTGACCCACTCCTGAAACAGATAAAAGGCCGCATATACCGTACTGAAGCGCTAGCCAAATTTGAAAACATTTATCACCAGTCTCCGGTACTATCCGACAGAATAATCCTCACGTCAGAGCATCCATATGTGGGCATAAATGATGGTGACCGTTGTCTGGAACACGCCGATTTGAACCCCCGTATCGGCCTCCACGAAATCGCCGGCATCTATGACCGTAACTGCGGAGGTTGTGGCGCAATGGTCTGGCTCATGCGGCAATTTCAAATCTTCATGTGGCCGTGTTGCCCCGAAAACCAATGGCCTGAAGATTCCCAACTGGCCCCGCGATCGATGGTAATGCGCCTACACGCATATGCCAAAGTCAATTTACGCCTTGGTCTGTGCCACGATCCTGACCAAACAGAAATTACATTCGATGAAATCACACCCCAATCGGAATCGAAATGGCCGCCAAGTAGGCGCCTAGACGCGCCGCAATCGGCAGAAAATCCAGTGGAAGATGAACAGCCCGATGAACAAAAATTCAACGACAGTGATGGAGCGTAACCGTGGTGTGGTTCAGAGTCGACGACAATTTGGCACTTCACCCGAAAGTCATCGAAGCAGGTAACGCAGCGATGGGGTTATGGGTCCGCGCCGGCGCCTGGTCGGCCGCGAACATGACAGACGGCTACATCCCAGCTCGCGTAGCGCTGCATCTCGGATCACGCAATTTATGCGCTAGATTAGTAAAATCAGGACTTTTTGAGGAAGCTGTAGACGGTTTTCAGTTCCATCAATGGGATGAAAAAAACTTCACGAAAAATCAGCTACTCAGCAGTAACTCACAAGGCCGCGACACGCGATCTGACAAGCCGAAACGGCATCTATCCACAGTCGATTCATCCACAGAAACGCCTCGCGCGCCCGCGCGCGCGCCCGCGCGCGTCGCCCCCGCGCGCCTGCGCGCACCCAACCCATCCCTTAAAGATGGGTTGGTAACGAACGGTCACCAGGGCGGGCGCGGCCTTGACGCCGCGCCGCCGCCCTGCCCGCTAGGCTGCGAGCAACGCGACGGCTACCGCGAAAACGGCACAGTCTGCGACCACATCGACCGAACCCATACAGCCGCCAACGGATCGGCGAAATGCCACGAAGCCCTCGCCAAACTCAAGAAAGTCAATACAGTTGCCGAAGTTAGTTGGCGCCGCGAAGCATGAACCACATCGACAGACGATTCACCGCCGCCCGCGGCACCAAACAAGTCCACGAACAAATGGGATGGAAAACATGACAGACGAATACAACGAACCCGAATGCACATGCGGCCACGCCGCAAGTTCCCACGAACACGGCGCCAGCCTAACTCCAACCTTCGAATGCGATAAATGCGACTGCCCAGACTTTGAAGAGAACTTCACCAAACCACTATTCGACGTCAACGAGGCCACATGACCCGCTCCCGGCAATCCGCCAAAACCGCCGGCACCCGATTCGAACGCCAAATCGCCGACCACCTCGCCCAAATCCTCGAAGACGACAGAATAGACCGCCGCACAAAAACCGGCGCCAAAGACCGCGGCGATTTGTCCGGGCTGCGAATACACAATCAACGCCTCGTCGCCGAAATCAAAAACTGCTCACGGCGGCCCGCGCTATCCGAATGGGTCACCGAAGCCCACACCGAAGCCGGAAACGACGACGCCCTCGCCGGCATCGTTGTCCATAAACGTCACGGTGTCGGTGATCCCGGCCAGCAATTCGTGACTATGACCGTCAATGATTTTTGCGCGCTGATTACCGGGGAACGCGCTAACGGGGATTTCGCATGATGAAACTACGGCACGCCGCCCGCTGGCTCACCCGCACCCACGCCACCCCAGCGCTGTGCGTCGCGTGCATCGCCGCCAGCATCCACCACCCCGCCGGCCCGCTACGCCGCCGCACCCGAGCCCGCGTCCACGGCCGCCCGATCTGCGAACGCCACACCCGAACCGACACCCGCCGACTACTGGGACGCACACCATGAAACGCAACCGCAAACGCGCCCAAGCCCGCGCCCACAAAGGCCCGCTCCACCACGCCCACAACCAACTCTGCGACGCCATCCAAGCGTTGACCGCACCCCAACCGGCAACCTGCCAAGGCCGAATCGCCTGGACCCCAAGCCGATACAACAGCCTGCGCGACGCCACCACCAGCCGCGCCCACGGCAGCACCACCGGCTCGAGCCGATCCCGGCTGCCCTGCTGGATCGACGCACTGAAACTGATCATCAAAATCGACACCCGCATCGCCGCGATGACCGAAACCCGCGCACCCACCCCGGCGCTGCTGCGCGGGCTGGCCCGCGCCCAGTGGCGGCCGCAAGACACCGAACTCATCACCACGATCGCCGCCGAGCTCGAGGGTTTCGCCCAAGCCATCGACGATTTGTTCGCGCCCAAGCCGGTGTATCTGCCCGACCCGTGCCCGCACTGCGGGCAAACGCACACCCACAAGCTCACCGATGATGGCCAGAAGATCCGCACCCCGGCGTTGGCCGTGAGCGTGGATCGCGGGGCTTGGTGTCAGGCTTGTCATGATCGGTTCGATCCTTGGTTCCTGGCCCGGCTACTTGACCGCCGACACGAAGGGATCTCGGCATGACCATCCGCGACGCGTTCACCTGCCAAATCTGCCGGGGCCGCTACGGCACCACCCGCCCAATTGACGACGGTCCCAGCATTTGTGGCCCGTGCTACCACCGGACCCTCAACACCGTCGCCAGCATCATCGGCCACGCCGAACACATCACCAACGACGCCAACGCACTACTCCCCGAAATCACACACCTGTGATTCCCCAGTGCTATCGTGACCATCGGGTAAACGAACGCGCCCAAAATCAGGTCAACATGACCACCACCATCGCCATCGCCGCAACCATCCTGGCAACCCTATTCGTGCATGTCTGGTGGGAAATGACCCACGACACCCAACCCCGACAATGACCCCGGTACTCATCGGCACCTACCGCAAACGGCAGCACATCGAAACGTGCCTACAGTCCGCCGACGCCCACCTACGCGGCGTGAGCGAGATCATCTTCATCGACGATAGCGGCGACCCCGAACATTCCGCCTGGCTCGCCCAGTACGGCAAAGTCGTCGAAACCGGCGCCCGCGGCTACACCACCGCCATGAAACACCTCTGCGCCGCCGCCGAAGGCCGACAATGCTTCATCCTCGAGGAAGACTTCACCTTCCTGACCGACGTGCATATCGATCAGCTCGCCGACATCCTTTATCACCGGCCCTACCTCGCCCAAGTCGCGCTGCTACGCGGCCCGCACTTCCCGATCGAACACCAACACGGCGGCGTCATCGAAGCCCTCAAAGCCAAAGGCCACCAGTTCTGCGACGTTGCCGGTGTCATCGAACACACCGCCACGTTCACCGCCAACCCGTCACTGTGGCGCGCGCACGTGTTCGCGCTGGGCTGGCCGACCGCGCAATGGTCCGAGGAAGTCAAAGGCCGCCAACTGGTCGCCGCCGGGTACCGGTTCGGTTATCTACCCGGGATCCGCGTCGAACACCACGGAACACGCGATGGCCACGGGTATTAACGCGACAGTCGCCATCCCGTGGCGGCCCACACCCGACCGGCTGCCCGCCCACAAACGGATCCGCGGATTCTGGAAACACGCCGGCATCCCCGTCATCGAAGCCGACTCCCTGCCCGGCCAACCGTTCAACCTCTGCGAAGCCCGCAACAACGCCGTCCGCAAAATCCGCACCCCCATCATCATCGTCGCCGACGCCGACACCCTCCCCGACCTCGGCGCCCTGCACCAAGCCATCAACATGCTGCGGCCCGGCGAAGTCATCTGGCCCTACCACACCTACCGCCACATACCCCCCGACTGGGTCACCAAACCCGACCTGCTCGCCGCACCACCCGACCGCACCTACCACCACAGCGTCGGCGGGATCTTCCTCACCCACCGCGGCACCTACTGGGCGTTGGGCGGCATGGACGAACACTTCACCGGCTGGGGATTTGATGACAACGCCTTCCACGCCGCCGCCACCACCCTCGCCAAAGTGCGGCGCCTACCCGGCACCGTGTTCAGCTTCAACCACCCCGCCGACCGCGACACCACCGACACCAACCCCAACAAGGCACGGTTCTCGCTTTATCAGTTCGCCACCAACAAACCCGCCGTCATGACCCAACTCATCACCCACTAGGAAAACCCCCTCAGATGGCCGCTACCGCCCGCAAAGCCCCCGCCGGTACAACCACCCCAACCAAGCCGCGAACACCCACCCACACCGCCGTCATCGTCGCGCACCCCACCCGCAGACGCTGGGCCGACCAACTCAGCGACCAACTCGGCGCCCACATCACCATGGACCCCGGCCGCCTCGGCTGCACCCGCAACCACATCAACGCCTGGCACCACCACCACCAACACACCACCACCGAATGGGCCCTGGTGATCGAAGATGACGCCCTGCCGATACCCGATTTCACTGCTCAAACTGCTCTGGCGCTGGGCACCGCACCCACACCCATCGTGTCGCTCTACCTCGGCCGCCAACGCCCACCCCAACACCAGGCCTCCATCATGGCCGCTGTTAAGCACGCTACTGAGCATCACCACGCCTGGATCACCGCCAGCACCCTGTTCCACGCCGTCGCTGTCGCCATCCGAACTAGCCAAGTTCCAAACCTGGTTCGGTTCATCGACCACAATCCCTACTGCCACCTCGACATCGACGAAGCCATCACCGAATGGTGCCGACACCACAACCACCTAATCGGCTACACGCAACCGTCATTGGTCGACCACCGCGACACCGGCAGCATCGCCACCCACCGCGACGGCGCCACCCGCGAATCCGGACGCACCGCCTACAAAACCGGCACCCGCGACAACTGGGACACCCCCACCACCACCGCATGACCAGCCCACCAACCCTGACCACCGACCAAATCAACGAAGTCAAAGCCCGCGCCAACTACGACTGCCAACGCGTCTACGCCGGCTGCACCCACACCCCCGACCAAGTCGAACTCGTCTACTCTCAACACGACATGGAATACATCAAGCGTGACCCGGCGTGCCCCGATAACTGGTTTTCGGTGTGCAACAACTGCTTCAACATCGACGCAGGATCCTAGAAAGGGAATCCCACCATGACTGGTTGGACCGACGCCGCCCGCAAAGCATCCGCAGCCGCACGCGCAGCCCGCGCGAAAGGCAAGACACAGCACACGGCCAACGTCCAACAAGCCGCAGCCGCAGTACGCCAAAGCGGCTACCTATCCGAAGTCAAACGAGAACACGCAGAAAAAGCAGCCGCAAGAACATACCCCGCAGGCGTCAACCCCAACATGGGCTACGACGAATACATGAAAGCAACAGAAAAGGCGCGCGTAGCGAGGATGACGCCAGCCCAAAGAAAACTACACAAGCAACTCAAGCGAACGCGCGGCAAGTAGGAATGTCCCGCACCAAAGACCGCACCTACCTCCGCAACCGGCAAACCGCGTTCAACGCATCCGACACCTGTTGGATCTGCGGCCAATGGATCGACGACACACTTCCCTTCCCCGATCCCTGGTCGAAGTCGGCAGACCACCGAACCCCGGTCGCTCGCGGCGGCCACAACCACGGCCCGCTTGCCGTCGCGCACCTACGCTGCAACATGAGCCGAGGCGTCAAGCCGCCACCCACACGACACGGAAGGAACTGGTAGGCATGGCATGGAGCAAAGCAGCCCGCGACGCCGCCATCGCGGCACGCCGACGCAAAGCCAAAACCAAAGCAGCCTACGCCCAAGCCGCCAGACCATCACAACGCCTCGCACAACGCCAACCAACCACCGGCGGCGCATTCGGACGCGGCCCCATGACCGAACCGAAATACCCCAACAAATCAACAGGCCGCTAGGCAATGTCCCCGGACGCGCCAGCAAACCCTCCGCATAGGCCTCGGTGACCAATGTGTTTGAGGACGAGAGCCGCTGGACGACGATCAATTCACGGTTCGACCCAAGTCCATTCCCTGCGATGTTTGCCGAGATGATGGAGGAGTGGGTGGAGTCCTTTCCGCCCGACCATCCGGCACGGCTGTTGTACTACATGCTGCCTAAGCCTGGCTGATCCCCGCAGCAAATTGGGCGACCACGCCAGCAAACCCTCCGGATGGGCACCGTGGGGGAGGGCCCCGCAGCAAACCGGCCGGCCGCA
>Ga0310909_10000081_pt1 | contig 39054 bp, 41 predicted proteins | sample GREbulkMGT000H_FD_203449 | JGI IMG/M metagenome (GOLD analysis project Ga0310909, IMG submission 203449) | Lab enrichment of tropical soil microbial communities from Luquillo Experimental Forest, Puerto Rico - GRE.bulkMG.T000H | ecosystem: Environmental > Terrestrial > Soil > Tropical forest >... | reverse complement strand
CGACACGATGCTGATCGGCGCGAAACTCAACCGACTTTGCTCGACACCGCGGGGGCGATCGCGAGATCGCTGGTCGTTACCATCAATGTGTAGCCATCGCCGGGCGCGGCAGCGACCATCAGCGCGCCGCGCACGCCGCTTGCCCCGGTCACATTCTCCACGACGAAGTCCTGGCCGAGCGATTCCGTGAGCATCTGGGCAGCCAGTCGGGCAATGGGATCGGTCGGCCCGCCGGCCGGATAGGGCACGATGATGCGGACCGACCGGCTGGGATAGCCGGCGTCCTGGGCGAGGCTCGCGCCGGCAAACAGCGCAACCCCGACGAGGAGGGCAATGCAACCTTGCCGAATCAATCCAGCAGGCATCACTCGATCACCTCGTCGGCAATCGCCAGCAACCAGTCGGGAATGGTCAGCGCGTGCACAACGAGCGGCAGCGCTGCGGCTGAGCCGATGAGCGCGATCAATTCGCGGCGTCTCGGGAGATCAAACTGCATGCAGAGGCGTGCCGGTGCAGGGATAGGAGATTATCGAATTGCCGCTGGTGAAAAAGCAAGCAGCCGCGGATTTCGCTTCGCTCATCCGCGGCAGGAGCACTTTTCGATCGCCTCCTCGGCGGCTACCGAAAGTCAGCTGCCGCGAGCTGCGCGCCTTCGTGGACGGAATCGCGTTGCTGCGAAGGCGGAGAATCGTAGGGAGATCGGCTCAGCGATCGCGCCCGCCATCCAGCTCAAATAGCCGCCAATCGTGGTGGAGCAAGCCGACGATTACGTGAAAGGCTTTTCGATCAAACAGTCCTGACCGAAATGGGCGCGCTGTCGGGCCGGGAATTTGCGCTTCGTCGGTTCGGGCGCCGTTTCACGTCGGAGCACCGCCCGGGCATGCCCTTGTCGTGAAAAGGCAATGGTTCCAGTGGGTTACATTTTTTCTAAAACCGCAACACCAGCCCGCCTGACGCGTTGGTTATTGGGGACGACAGTAAATGGAGGACGAAATGAGGAAACTCCTGGTTGCCGCTGCAGCTGCTGGTGCGCTGTTCGCGGCGGTTCCGGCCTCCGCTCAGGTCTATTACAGCAACCCGGGCTGGGCCGGCGTACAGGTCGGTCCGTTCGGGTTCGGGGTCGGGCCGCGTTACGGCTGGCGTGACCATTACGCCTATGGCGGCGACTGCCGCACGGTGCGAGAGCGCATCGTGACGGAGAGCGGCCGGGTGATCTATCGAACCCACCGCACCTGTGACTAAGCCTTCCGACTGAGAGGCTAACGATGGCCCCGGCATCTGCCGGGGCCATTTCTTTGCGCGCGTCAACGAGCAGCCTATTGGATCAGCCTACGTGCTCGCAATGTCGAGCGCCGCGAGCGCCGCCTTCGCCACCGTCACGTCCTGCTCGATACTCGCGCCGCCGGCCGCGACCGCGCCGATCACCTCGCCCGCCAACGTGATCGGGAAGCCGCCCGGCACATTGGTGAAATCGCCCATGCGGACCGTCATGCTCAGCGCATTTTCCTCGGGCGCGTAACCGGTCGGCAAGCGCTGCGAGGCAGAGGTGATCGCCTTGCGCTGCGTCGTGATGATGGAGAAGTGCCGCGCACCGTCCATCATCAGGAACGCCACCAGCCGGCAACTCTGGTCCGCAACCGCGAGGCTGACCTTGCAGCCGAGCTCATTGGCTTTGGCTACGCCGCCCGCGAGCATTTTCAGGCTGGCCTCTTCGGTCAGCCGATGCGTTGAAACGAAGTCGGCCATGGTGCGAGCCCCCCGTCGTCGGCACGCGGCCCGTTCTGGTCGCCGAACCGATCACGGCCCCCGATTGCACGCTTGCTTGCAAACCAGTTGCTGCGTGGTGCAGTTGAGGTTGCACGGCGCCGTTCCCGCCGGATTGGGAGTGGCGACCGGTCCGACCACCACACAGGAATTCTGGCAGTTCATTGCCACCGTGTCGCAGGTGGTCAGACACGCCGTCGTGGCCGCAGTCTGCGGGAGCAATTGCGGTGCCGGCGCCGGGAGTGGCGTGACAACGTTTTGCGCCAGCTTTTCTGCTCCCCATGCAGCCGAATTGCCGAGCGCGATGAGCAGGGTGCTCAGTTGCAGGATGCGAAGCATGGAACGCCTCATTTATAGCCTCGGTTTTATCCGACCAAAGCGCGTGTGCTGGGGACGAACAAGTCCTCGGGCCGGACGCGATCGGCGATGATGCCTTGGGTGACGGCGTGGCTTATTAGCTCCTCGAGCACCATGCGGCTCGGCGCAATCCCGTAAGGCAGTGGATCGCCGGTGATTTCCATTACGCGCCGGTGCACCGTGTCCACCTCGCTCGGCTTGGCGATCCGCCCGGCCTTGAGCTCTTCAAGGTAGCGGCGTTTGGCTTCGACAAACGCCGCGAATACGTCAGCCGCAAGGCTCGGATGCGCGGCGATCAAATCGTCCCGGATTACCACGGTATGGTTGATGGGGTAATGACCGCGCTGGCGCAGCGCCGAGAGACCTGCTTCCAAGGCATTGGGAATAAGCGGTTTGACGTCAGGCGAGTCGGTCTCGATGCCGATGGCGGCGACGAGCTCGCCCGAAGCGAGCATGTCGCCCATCTTCTTGCCCGGTTCGATCGGAACGACATTGGCCGGCGCGCGGTACTCGGCGACGTGCTCGTCGCCGGACAGCACCCACGTGATCTGGCTCAGATCGACTCCATGTTCCTCCTGGAGGATGCTGCGCGCCCACACGCCGGTTGTGACGGTATAGCCGCGATTGACGCCCACCTTCTTGCCTTCGAGGTCTTTGGGCGTGCGGATACCCGCTTTGGTGTTGACGAGAATAGCGCCGTGATGGAAGGCGCGCACCAGGAACACGGGCACCGCGGTCATGGGTTTGCCGTGCGCCCTGGCGCAGATATAGGTCGTGATCGCCATCTCGCAGATGTCGAACTCGCTGCCGCGCACCATGCGGCGGAACGCGGCGATCAGAGGATCGACCTCGATGAAATCGAAGGCGAAGTCCTCGGGCTTGACGGTGCCGTCCTTGAGCGCCCGGTTGTTGCCTTGGGTGCGAGTGACCGTCTTGAGCTTGAGTTCAGGCATGACTCAGATGCCAGACGTCAGAGATCGGAGATCGGAAATCGCAGATTAGAGATCAAACGCAAATTCACCTGTTGTCCGTTCTCTGTGCTCTGTCATCTGACATCTCATCTCTGAATCACACCGTCGTCTGTGCCACGCCCGGCCGCGCAGTAAGCGCCTCTTTAGCGGCGTCCTTGAACGCCTGATCTGGCGACAGCACTACTGAAGCCGAGCGCACCCGATGATGCGCGGGATCGACGCCGGGCGGGGTGATGCCTTTCTCGACCAGCGCCTTGGCGGCGCGCATCAGGCGATGCCGCGCCATGATGATGCCGTTGTCGGTCGAGACCAGGTTCTCCTTGGCGCGATCGCAGATCGGTCCCATGCTTTCCTGCAGCGACGCGTCCTGGATGGCGAAGCCGGCTACGCCACTGAAAGTCTTGCCCGCCTTCTGTGCCGCGCGGTCGATCAGATAATCGTTGTCCTTGTTGGCGAGCGGCCGGTACGTGCCCAGCACGTATTTGCAATGCACGCCGGCGCCGTCGCGCATGGCATCGACCTCGCGCCGGGTGAGCGCGCGCACCGGGTGAAAGTCGTAGCTCCAAGCCCAGCAATTCTCGTCGTCGATCGGAATCCAGAAGTGCCCGTGGACCGGATGATCGCCGCGCGGCGGGATCATGGTAAAGCACGGCATGACCCACGGCGTGATGCGCCAGTAGTACTTGCCGTTCTCGGCGTTGCGCCGCGCGCCGATATAGAGGCCGCCGGGCTGCTCCACGACCTCGAAAACGGGCTGCATGTCGGCGAGGTTGTATTCATTGCCCTTGGCGCCCTTGAACAGCGGATCGGAGCCCAAGTCGCCGCGATGCAAGAACGACACGTGGCTGGAATCGATGCCGCCCTCCATGGCCTGCAACCAGTTGCACTCCTGTAGGCGCTTGGAGATGAAGGTTTGCTCGGCGGGAACGGTGGCGAATTCCCATTCCGGCAGCGGTGGCTGTTGCTCCGGCGGACCCATATAGGTCCACAGCACCGGCCCGCGCTTCACCAACGGATAGGATTTCAGCTTGATCTTCTGGCAGAAACCGCTCTCGCGCGGCTCCGAGGGAACATCGACGCACTGGCCCGTCACGTCGTACTTCCAGCCGTGATAGGAGCAGCGAATACCGGATTCCTCGTTGCGGCCGAACCACAGCGACACGCCGCGATGGGCGCAAAATTCGTCGATCAATCCGTATTTTCCGTCGCTGTCGCGAAACGCGAGCAGTCGTTCCGAAAGGATCTTCACCCGCACCGGTGGGCAATCATTCTCCGGCAACTCGTCAGTCAGCAGTGCCGGCAGCCAGTAGCTGCGAAACAGGCGGCCCATCGGCGTGCCCGGCCCGCTCTGCGTCAATACATCGTTCTGTTCTTTTCTGAGCATCGTAGCGGTCCGCGCACTGAAAAATTCCGTCTAACGTTTAGGGTAGGCATTCGCGCGCGCTTCGGCAAGTCGCGCAATGTCAACAGCACTCGTCACCCATGCCGTCGAGCGCAACCAGAGCGCGCCTCATCCAGCCGGGCGGAAGATCATCCGCGATCACCTGAGCGACCGGCTTGAACAGCTTGAGCTGATACCGCTGCCCGTCCTCCGACCAGAACGCGACGACCGTGTGCAGCGGCGGGCAGCCGGGCAGCGCACAGGAAATCTCGGAGACCAGGACCGTGGCTTGTGCCGGAAGGTTGAAGCGCGCCCGCTTCCACGCCTTCACGCGCTCGAGCGCGGCTTGATGTTCGAAGTCCCTGCTGAATGCGTTGAGCACGTCCGTTGACCCATAGCTCGGTTCGCCGCTTCGCGAGCATCCGCCTTGCAAGCACGGCACGCACCGGCTCTCGCGAAGCGCTCGACCCGGCCTACATTATATCGGTAGAGTGCCCGCCCTATCGCAACAACGAAGAGGTTCTCCGTGGTGGAAAAAGTGCTGGCGGCGGTTCGAACCGGCCCGAGCAAGACCGAGCTGCGCGAATTTCCCATGCCGGACATCCCAGAGGACGCCGCGCTGATGAAGATGGAGGTGGCCGGCATTTGCGGAACCGACGTCAAGCTCTACAAAAGCCCGCCGACCAAAAGCCCCGTGATCATGGGGCATGAGAATATCGGGACGATCGCGAAGGCCGGCCGCGAGTTCACCAGGCGCAAGGGCTTCAAGGAAGGCGACCTCGTTTTCGTGGAACACTACGTCGCCTGCGGCAAATGCGAGTGGTGCCATCTCGGCCAGTATCGCCACTGCGAGAACACTGACTGGCGCAACAATCCCGACGCGATCCGCTACGGCTACACCTCGGCGGAAAAGGCGCCGCATCTGTGGGGCGGCTTTGCCCAGTACGTCTATTTGCCGTGGAACGCGGTGGTGCACCATGTGCCGAAGGGCGTCACGCCGGAGCTGGCCGGGCTCGTGACTCCGATGGCGAACGGCGTTGAGTGGTCGCTGTTCGACGGCGGCGTCGGTTACGACTCGAAGGTACTCATTCAGGGCCCCGGCCAGCAAGGCCTGTCCCAGACCGTGATCTGCAAACAGGCCGGCGCCTCGCTCATCATCGTGACCGGCACATCCAAGGACCGCGCGCGCATGCAGGTCGCCAAGGAATTGGGCGCCGACTACGTGATCGACGTCGAAAAGGAGGATCCGCTCGCGCGCATTCTGGAGATCACCGGCGGTAAAGGTGTGGATGTGGCGCTCGATTGCACCGCCGGTGCCGGCACGATCCCAGTGCTGCTCGGGGTGGAGGCGCTCAAGCGCAAGGGCGGGACCATCGTGGTGCAGGGTGAAATGGCGGACTTCCCGAACTTCCCGATCGGCAAGGTCACGGTGAAATTCATCACCATCAAGAGCGCGCGCGGCCACAGCTTCAAAGCCTGCGAACTGGCGTTGGCGCAGCTCGCCTCACACCGTTTTCCGCTGGAAAAGGTCACCACGCATCGGTTCGGGCTCAAGGACGTGGACCTCGCGATTCGATCGGTCGGCGGCCAAGGCGTCCCGGACGTGATCCACGCCTCGCTGATGCCCTGGGAATAAGACGCGGTCCGACGCGCATGATGTCTCGCGACAAACCGAGAATCGCCGTCGCTGCGGGCGATCCGGCGGGCATCGGATCGGAGATCAGCATCAAGGCGGCGCTCGACGCGAGGGTGCGCGACGCCTGCGATCCGGTCATGGTGGGCGATGCGGGCGTCATCGAGCGCCACGCCCGAGCTTGCGGCATGAATATCGAGCTCCGCACGATCCGGCGCGTGGCGGATGCGGTCTGGGCACGCGCCGCGATCAACGTGCTCGACTGCGGCCAGCCGGACCTCGCTTCGCTCCCGTTCGGGACCACGAGCGCCGCAAGCGGGCGCGCATCGCTTGCTTTTGCCGCCGCTGCGATCAAATGCGCGCTCGCGGGCAGCGTCGATGCCGTGGTCGCTGCGCCACAGAACGAGACGTCCATCGCCCTCGCCGGCATTCCCTTCGACGGCTATCCGTCGTTCCTAGCGCGCGAGACCGGAACCGACCCGAACGACGTGTATTTAATGTTGTGCCTTGGCGGCATGAGGATCACGTATGCGACGCTGCACCAGAGCGTGCGGCAGGCAATCGCCATGCTCACACCCGATAAGGTGCTTGGCACGATCCGTGCCACCGATCGCGCGCTGCGAAAGCTCGGAATCGAGGCACCACGGATCGCGGTCGGCGGGCTCAACCCGCATGCCGGCGAGGGCGGCCTGTTCGGCAGCGAAGAGCGCGACATCATCAGGCCGGCAATCGAGGAGGCGATCGCGCAAGGCATGAACGTGGAGGGGCCGTTTGCGGCCGATACCATGTTTCACCTGCGCGGCTTCGACGCGTTCGTTGTCATGCTGCACGACCACGGGCACATCGCGGCCAAACTGCTCGCGCCGAATGCGACTGCCGCGCTGACCATCGGCACCCCGATCCTGTTCTCCTCGGTGGCGCATGGGAGCGGCCATCACATCGCCGGCAAAGGCCGCGCCGATCCGGCGGCCATGATCGCGGCGCTGCTGCTGTTAGCCAAGACTCCGCGGCAGATCGAATTGCAGGCGACACCGGCGTGACCTACGCAAATCAGGACTGAGCGCGATGTCGACCAGGATGGAATTGTGCAACACCTCGGACGTGGAGGTTGGCGCCGCGATCAAGGTCGAGCGCGGCGATCTCGCTCTGGCCGTATTCAACGTCGACGGGGAATTCTTCGTGACGGACGACGCCTGCACGCATGGCCCGGGCTCGCTCTCGGAAGGCTACATCGAGGGCGACGTGGTCGAGTGCAATTTTCACAACGGGCAGTTCAACATCAAAACCGGCGAGGTCGTGTCGCCCCCTTGCATGGTCCCGGTGAAGACGTATCGAACGGTGGTCGAGGACGGGAAAGTGTTTATCGAAGTATGACCTTGGTGCCGGATCCTGCCGCACGCGAGCTACGCTTCGCCGCATTGCCGTAGAGAAAACAGACAGATAGGCTCACGCGCTTTCGAGATTTTGCCGATGCTGTTCGTGATCCACGCCACAGACAAGAAGGACGGGATGCCGACGCGGGCAAAGTTCTACCGCGCGCACCGGATTCATCTCGACCAGGCCGAACGATACGACGTGGATGTTGTGACTGCGGGCACGCTCCTCGCCGACGACGGCGAGACCCCGATAGGCAGTGTTTTCGTGATCGATGCCAAGGACCGCGCGGCCGCGGACGCCTTCACGCGCAGCGATCCCTATCACGCGAACGCAGTGTGGGAGAAAGTGCAAATCCATCGCTACAATCGCAAGCGCGGCACGCCAATCCAGCCGCGGCGTTAAGAACTAAGTGACACGAGCAAGAGAGCAACATGCAGATTTGCTTGCATAGAGCTTTGCCGTTCCTCTTGGCGGCACTTCTGGGCGCAAACACGCCGGCAGCGGCGCAAACGCCGGAAGCGTTCTATCGCGGCAAGACCATCGACTTCGTGATCGGATATCCGCCGGGCGGCAGCAACGATACCTGGGGTCGCCTGGTCAGCCGTCATCTCGGCAAACATATTCCCGGCACACCTTACGTGGTGCCGAAGAATTTGCCCGGCGCCGGCAGCTTCGTCGCCGTCAACACCATTTTCAACGTTTCCCCCAAGGACGGGACCGTGATCGGCATCGGCGCGCCCACCATCGCGCTGGATGAGAAACTCGGCACGCAGGGTGTCCGCTTTCGCACCGCCGAGCTCAGCTGGATCAGCCGGGTCGATTCGCTCGTCAACATGGTGTTCATGTCGAAGACATCGCCGGTGAAGACGTTCGCTGACGCGCAGAAGATCGAATCCACGCTTTCGGCGACCGGCGCCGGATCGACTGTCTCGATCTATCCGACGGTGACCAACAACGTGTTCGGAACGAAGTTCAAGCTGGTCATGGGTTACAAAGGCTCGAACGAAGCCATGCTCGCGGTGGAGCGCGGCGAGGTGGAGGGCCACTCGACGTCGTGGACGGCGCTCAAGGTGGCGCATCCGAACTGGATTCGCGACAAGGACGTGTCGATCCTCGTACAATTCGCGCTGACGCGACATCCGGAGTTGCCCGACATTCCCACGGCGGTCGATCTCGCGCGCAACGACGAGGAACGGCAAGTGCTGCGCGCGATGCGTTTTTCACCACGCCCGGCGTTCCCGCGGACCGCCTGGCCGCGTTACGCCGCGCGTTCGATGCCACAATGAAGGACGAAGAATTTTTGGCGGACGTGGAGCGGACGGGCCTCGCCGTCCATCCGATCACCGGCGAAGAGCTGCAGAAACTCGTGGCGGAAGTCGGAAACCTGTCGCCCGGCCTGCTGGACAAGGTGCGCGCCGCCTATACCGCACCGCGCGGGCATTGATCCCGATAAGATTTCCGCTCGTCCCCGCGAAAGCGGGGACCCAGGCCTGGATTCCCGCTTGCGCGGGAATGAGCGGACGGACTAATGCGCGTCGCTCGTGGCAATCACCGGTGTCGCGAACCGCGTATCCGCCAAGCCAAGCTCGGCGAAAACCTCCGCATCGTGTTGGCCGAGCGTCGGCGGCGCGGTATCGATGCGCGGCCCGCCATGGGCAAAGGTAAAGGCCGCGAGCGGCACGCCGAAACTCCCGTCCAACGCCGCGGTGCCCTCGTGCCGGTGAATCACACCGCGCGTCGCAACCTGCGGATCGGCGAGCGCCTCTCCCATTGTGCGCACCCGTGCCGCCGGCACACGGCGCGCCTGCAGGAAATCCTCCCATTCCGCGGCGCTGCGGCTTAGCAGGATCTCCGACAGCACCGCCGCTTCTCGATCACGATCCGCCTCGCGCTCCTCGTTGCTGCGCTTGATCATGTCAGGGCGGCCGAGAACCGTCCACAACCGGCGTTGCTGGCGCAAATTGCTGGCGCCCAGCATCAACAGGCCGTCCTTGGTGGGGTAGGCGCTGTTCGTCGCATGCGGGTGGCGATTGCCGTGCGGCTTCGGATGCGCGCCGTTGCGCAGATAGCCGGTGAGGTGCGAGCTCATCAGGATCATCGCCACGTCCAGCATCGCCATGTCGATGCGCTGGCCGCGTCCGGTGCGCGCACGCTGGAACAAGGCGGACGCCAGCGCGAAGGCACCGGTCATGCCGGTGGCGTAATCGATGGCGGGCGAGCCGAATTTGATCGGATGAACGTCCTCAGTCCCGGTCATCGCCATGATGCCGGAGGTGGCCTGGATCACGTGATCGTAGGCGGTTTGCTCGCGGCGCGGTCCGCCCTGGCCGAACGCCGAGAACGAGGCATAGATCAGCCGCGGATTGATCGCGGAAAGCGCCTCGTAGCCGAGCCCGAGCGCCTCGAAAGCGCCGGGCCGGTAGTTTTCCACGAAGACATCAGCTGTGGCGACGAGCTTCTTGAGGATAGTGCGATCCGCCTCCCGCTTGAGATCGAGGGTGATCGAGCGCTTGTTCGATGCCTGGGTCAGAAACGAGGTGCCCATGTTGGCGCGGTTGAGGGCCTTGTCGGTGCCGTTGCTGCGGCTTTGGTCCGGCTCGTCGGGATGCTCGACCTTGATCACGTCCGCGCCCAGCACCGCCAACTGGTAGGTGGCGAACGGTCCGGCCAGAACATGGGTGACGTCGATTACCCGGATGCCTTCGAACGGTCGCGTCATCGCGGTCTCTCCAGCGGGGGCGGCCGGGTTGTCACTGCGGCCGGAAATTCATAGCCACGCCGTTGATGCAATAGCGCAGATGGGTAGGCGGCGGGCCATCTTTGAAAACATGGCCGAGATGGCTGCCGCAGCGGCTGCAATGCACTTCGGTGCGGGTCATCCCATAGCTGCTATCCACCGAGGTCTCGACCGCGCCGGGAACCGGATCGTTGAAGCTCGGCCATCCGGTTCCACTTTCGAATTTCGTGCGCGATACGAACAGCGGCTGACCGCAACCGGCGCATTCGAACGTGCCAGGGCGCTTCTCATAATTGAGTGCGCAACTGCCAGGCCGCTCGGTGCCGTGCCTGCGCATGATATCGTATTGCTCGGGCGTGAGCAGGCGCCGCCATTCCTCGTCGGTGCGGGTTACCGCGAACCGCTTTTCCTCCATGTTGGCCTCCGTCGCGATGCCCGCCGCGCTCAAACGGCGTTGCGCTCGAGCAGCTCTATCGACACGCCCTCCGGAGCGCGCAAAAAGGCCACGCGCACGCCCGGCCGCACCGTCGTCGGCTCGCGGGTAAATTCCGCGCCTTTGGCCTTGAGCTCGGCGACCACCGCATCATGCCGCTGACAGTCAGCCCGAAATGGTCGAGCCCTTGATATGGGGTGGTCGGCGGCGGGTTCACACCATCCCCGGCAGTCACCGGCGCGATGAAGATGTTAGCGCCGCCGAGCTTGAGATCGATGCGCGGCTTGCCCTGCTGGATCGTGCGGATCACCTCGGCACCGAACATGCGTTCGTAATATTGGGCGGTCGCCTCCGGGTTGGGGCTGCGCAAATGGATATGGTCGTAGGTGAACTTGGCCATGACATGGTCCTCCATTCTCGGCCGATAGCCCGGATTGAACGAAGCGAAGCCGGGAAGCCCCAAGGCTGCCCCCGCATTTCGCTTCGCTCAATGCAGGCTACGGCAGCAATACGTCACGTTCCGCTTTTCGCCGTCGGGCTCGCCACGGTCGCGATCCTCGTGGCGGTGTGCAGATGGCCGTCCCAGCGTTTGGCGAACGGTGCCGGAATGTCGAACTGGTCGAGCACGCGCGCCACGATATGATTGACGATGTCGTCCACCGTCTGCGGGTGGTTATAGAAGGCCGGCATGGGCGGCACGATCGAGACTCCCATGCGCGCCAGCTTGAGCATGTTCTCGAGGTGCACCTCCGACAGCGGCGTTTCCCGCACCAGCAGAACCAGACGCCGGCGTTCCTTGAGCACAACGTCGGCGGCACGGTGCACGAGGTGCTCGCCATAGCCGTTGGCGATGGCGCCCAGCGTGCGCACCGAGCAGGGCATCACCGCCATGCCCTCGGTTTTGAACGAGCCGGACGAGATCGATGCGCCCATATCGCCCGGGCTGTGAACGATGGTGGCGAGCCCCCGCACCTGCTCGACGGTGTAGCGGGTCTCATGCTCAAGCGTGCGTTGCGCCCACTTGCTGATGATGAGGTGGGACTCGATGTCGCTGCCCTTGAGCGCCTCGAGCATCCGCACGCCGAAAATGGCGCCGGTCGAGCCGGTGATGCCGATGATGAGGCGCCGCATTCAGGTTCTCCTCAACGTGCCATCAATGCGCATGAAAGCCGTTTCGTTGCAAGTAGGAGCAGCCGGAAGCGTTAAGGCGCGGTCCTGCAGCGATCAATCCTTGAACAGGTGGCCGAACTTCTCCTGGGCAATGCGGCGCTCCTCCGCGGTCGGCACGTTGACGCGGGGGAATTCGTCGCGCCAATGCCACGGCCGGCAGGCGTCGATGATCGCCCGGCTGTTGGTGTAATCGCCCACCGCCTTGCGCTCCGGGTCGATGCGCGGATCGAGCGGCGTCGACCAGGCGTTGCGGATGATGTCGATCGAGCTGGCCGGATCCGAGCGCGTGAGCAGGGCCCAGATCGTCTCCTGCAAATTCGAGACGTCGATGTCGTCGTCGACCACGATGACGTATCGTCCGCAGTAGGCGCCCACGTGGCACATGGCGGCGATGTGTCCGGCCTGCTTGGCATGGCCGGGATAGCGCTGCTGGATCGCGACTGCGAGCAGCAATCGCGCATTGCCGACCTCGTGCGCCCACGCTGCGGTTACACCCGGCACGCCGGCCTTCTCGATGCTCTCGCGCAGCAGCGCCGAACGCACCACCGCGCGGTAGCGACAAATCTCGTCCGGCGGACGCTGCGGCGCGCATCCCAGCAGGATCGGATCGTCACGATAGTAGATCGCCTCGACGTCGAGCACCGGCTCGGGTCGCAAGTCGCTCGCGTAATAGCCGGTCCATTCGCCGAACGGCCCCTCGACGCGCTCGTTGCCAGGTGCGACGAACCCTTCGATCACGATCTCTGCATTGGCGGGAATCGGCAAACCGGTGACGGGCGCCTTGATCACCTCCACCGGCTTTCCGCGCACGCCGCCCACGATCTCGTACTCGCTCACGCCGTACGGCACCTCGCTGCAGGCCATCAGAAAGGTCATGGGATCGCCGCCGCAGACGACAGCCACCGGCATCGGCTCATTGCGCGCCTGATACTTGTCGCGCATTTGGCGGCCATGCTTGCCGGGTGAGATGTAAAAACCTGCGGTCTTGGCGTCGTGGATCATCACCCGATAGGTGCCGCAATTGATCCAGCCCTCGTCCGGGTCGCGAGTAACATTGAAGCTGCCGGTGCCGATATAACGGCCGCCGTCCGGCTCGTGCCATTTCGGCGCGGGAAAGCGGGTCACGTCGACGTTGTCGCCCTTCATCACGTTCTCGAAGATCGGACCATCAGTGACGTATTTGGGCGGAACGCGCGTCATCGGTCCCATAAAATTGGTGCGAAAGCCTTCGCTCAATTCGATCTTGGACAGATCGGTCGGGAAGCCCAGGGTCATGTTCTTGCGCTTGCCGCCGAAAAAATTGATCAAGACGCGGCTGCCCTCGATCGTGCCGGGTATCTGGTCGAAGACGAAGCAAGGCGCGTCGTCATCATGCAGCGCCACGCCGGCGACCATTCCGATGTCCCGTTGCCAGTTGAGGCCGCTGACCTCCTTGACCTCGCCGAGCCGGCGCGCCTCGTCGAGCCACTGGCGCAAATCATCGTAAGGCAGCCGCGGCTCGATATTCGAGCGCCCGCCGTCAGCGCCGCGCGCGGGGGCACCGATCGGAGTGCTCATGGGGTCGGGCTGCTCGGTTTGCTGCGCCACAATGTCCTCGGCCGGTTTGCGCGTGCGAGAGCACGCTTCGCTACGAGACGTCACTTTATAGCAATCCGATCCCTACCACACCCGTGCGGATCCCGCGCGGGCCCGTTTCACTGCGATCGATGCGTCCGAATATGCTAAGCTGGTACCTTGCCGGGGAGCGCTTCGCGGGACGATAGCGGGTCATGGAAGCGTCGGAGGCAAACCCAAAGCTGCTCAGGGCTTGGATCGAGCGGGCCGCGCGGCGGGATCCCGACAAGCCAAGCATCGTATCAGTCGAAGACGGCCGCACACTCAGCTATGGTCAGCTGCACCAGCTCACCGGCCGCATTGCCGCCCATCTGCGTGAGCGTGGCATTGGCGCCAATGACCGGGTGGCGCTTCTCGCCGATAATTCCATCGAGCATCTCGCCTGTTATTTCGGCGTGATGGCATATGGAGCGACCATCTGCACCATTCACGTCGAGATGAACCGCAATCATCTCGAACGCATTCTTCCAGCGATCAATCCGCGCCTCGTGCTGTTCGAGGAGGGTCTTGATCTCGACGACGTCGTGACCGCGACGCGGCTACCCTCTCTGCCGCTCGGAAGCTCGGACAATCTCAGGCGTGGCGGTTTTTATGCCGCCGTCGATCGCTGTGAGGCGGACGGCATCAGCTTGCCGGCTACACCCGAACAAAGTGATGCGGTCATTTTCTTTACTTCGGGCACGAGCGACCGCCCCAAGGGCGCCGTGCTGACGTTCCGCGAGCTGCTTTGCAACGCGGTGGCGACCGCGAACAGGTTCGGCATCGGGGAGAACGATCGCATCTACGATTTTCGTTCCTACAATTGGTGCTCGGCTCAGGTGCTCAGCGCGCTGGCGCCGCTCTATCGCGGGGCGACGCTGATTCTGGGCCGAAAATTTTCCCGCAGCCGCTATTTCGAGCACATCAAGGAATATCGCGCGACGATCGCGGCGGGCAATCCGACCACCGTCAACATGCTGCTCAACGGTGATGAAAAAACATGCGCGGCCGACGTCCCGATGCTGCGTTTCGTCACGTCCAGCTCGGCGCCCCTCTTGCTGGAGGAATGGCAGCGCTTCGAGCAGCGCTTCGGCATCCGCCTCAGCCAGGGCTACGGCTGCAGCGAGATCGGCTGGATCGCGGGCAATCCTGGCGAAGACCGACGCCTGGGTACGGTCGGCAAGCCGATGCCATATCTCAAGCTTCGCATCATGAGCCGCGAGGGAGAACCGCTGCCCGCGGGAGAAACGGGATCGGTTGAAGTCGGCGGCTTCGAGGACAACAGCTACCGCTACTTGGCCGAGGATGGAACCATCCAGGTCAACAGCCGCGGACGGATGAAGACCGGCGACCTCGGCTTTCTCGATGCGGACGGCTTTCTCCAGCTGACCGGACGCGAGAAGGAATTGATCATCCGCGGCGGCGTCAACATCTCGCCGCTCGAGATCGACAGCTTGCTGATGCAGCGCCCCGAAGTGGCAGAAGTCGCGACCGTTGGTGTGCCGGACCGCATCTACGGCGAGGAGGTGGTGAGCTACGTCGTCCTGCGACCGGGCGCGAGCGTCGGCGCCGATGATATCCTGCATTACTGCCGGAGCGTGCTCCCGGCCTTCAAAGCGCCGAAACAGATTCTTCTGAGCAAACAGCTGCCGAGGAGCGAGCGCGGCAAGCTCGACCGCAAGGCGCTGGTGGAAAGGTGGAGAACCGAAAACGGGCGACAGACGACGGATAAGCAGGATCATCAGGAAAGAAATTCCTGAGGTCCTCTCGGTCGGCTTACTTCGTCGTCCATCCTCCGTCGTCCGGGCTTACCGGCCAGTTCGCGACAACGAGTGCACCCAACCCAGCATGCGCGAGCGGGCGTTCTCGATGTCCTTCTTGGTGAAAAAATCCTCGGGCTTGACCCGGTCGACCGGATAGACCGGCCGCAGAAAATCGCTCTCGTAGCCGAACGGTACCGTGGCATCGATGCCCATGCCGCCTTCGAATTGGGTGTTCGACGCGGTCCACTGCTTCGCGCCGGCGGTCATACGCTCGGCCGGCATGAAGGTCTGGCCTCGGCCGCCCGGAATCGGGTTCAAGATATCGGTCTGCGGATTGACGCGCGTGGTGAGACACCACATCACGTCGTCCATCGAGTAGGGATCGACGTCCTCGCTCACGGCGATCGCGAGCCGCATGCCCTGGGAGCAGGACAGCGCCGCAGCCAGGAAGTTGCGCTGCCAGCCCTCATCGATCTGGTGGCGCTTTTTCACCTGGATGATGCAGCCGCCCCAGTCGGTCATGCAGTACGGAATCACCACGTTCTGCACGATGCCGGGCTGCAGCCGTTCGCACAGCTCGTAGATCGCCGCCTCGCGCACCGTGGTGTCGATGTTGTGGTCGTCGAGGGTGTGCACGCCGAGCGCGAAGATGATCGGCTTGGTCTTGGGATCGCGCATCGTGATGCCGGTCACGTGGAAGGTCGGCGCCTTGTAGGCCTTGCCCATGTAGCCCGCCCATTCCGGATGGAAATGGAAGCGGCCCTGCACGCCGGCTTCCTCCGATTCCTTGGTCTCGAAGCGGCGATCGCGCGGATCGACATAACCTTCCAGCACCAGCTCCGAATCCGCGAGCGCCATGGCCTTGACCGTGCGCGCCTTGACCAGCCGGATCGGCGCGCCTTGCACCGCGCCGGCGATGCCGATCTCGTCGCAGCCCATCGGCAGCACCGCATAGTCGAAGCCAGCGCCGGCGAGCAGCGTGCAAGCGGGCGGCACGCCGAAGCACATGGTGATCGGCACCGGCTCCTTCGACTTGTAGTATTTGTTCACCACCTGCCACATGTGCGACCCGGGTGAGATCTGGAACGTGCCGACGTTGCCCCAACGGAAATTCATGCGGTTGTAGCCGAGGTCGGAGCCGCCATCGAATTCCTGGCCGGTGACGCAGCGGATCGCGGAACCGACGGTAAGCTCGGGCTCGTAGGTGGTGTGACGGATCGCCACGACGTGCTCGTTCACGTCGTTCGGCCGTTCGATCACGTGCTCCTGGCACGGCGCCGCGCTCTGCTCGATCTCCGCCACCTTGAGCGGATGGCGGAGCGCATAGGCGAGTTTCTTAACCCGCTCGGCGTCGTCCTTCCAGCCGAACATCTTGTTGATCACTTTGATGTCGCCGAACAGGTTGGTGACGACACGGTGATGCGGCTTGCCCTTCACGTTGTTGAACAAGACCGGGCAGCCGCCGTCCATGTGCTTCTGCAGGCCGGTAATTTCGAGGTCGGGATCGACCGGCTTTTCGGTCTCGATGAGGTCGCCCTGCCCGCGCAGCCAGTCCAGCGCGGCGCGCAGGTCGAAGGCATGCCCCTCGCTCGTCGCGGGCTTTTCCTTACGCAATGCCTCCTGCATGGCTCATGCCTCCTTTGTCTCGGCGGGTGCAGCGGTCCATTCGCTCGAAATCGGGCAAATCGCAGCGGGATCCGCCCCGGCAGCCGTTCCAAACGGCGCCTCGGTTCGTTCCATTTGGATAGAGCATTTTGCTGCACGCGCCAATGCGCGGCGCGGCGGCAGCGACATCAAGGCTTGCGCGCCTGCGCGTTCCAGTAGCGCTCCAAATTGGCGATCAGCGCCGGGCTGAAGTGGCAAAAGGCTTGTTCGCGCGCGTAGACGGCGAAGTACGAGCGGAACATGTCGAAGGGTTCCTGCGCCACTCGGATGGCGCGCCGGTTCCCGGCCGCGCTGACCACGCCGGAACTGGTCAGCCCGGCGACGACGCGCTCGAGTGCCGCGTCCATCGCACCGGGCTCGACGATCTCATCGCAAATCAGCCGGCCTTCCGGGCTGTCGCATTCGAGGCGACGCTCGTACTGGATTGCCTGACGCGTGATGCGATCGCCGACAAAGCGGGGCATGCGCATGTTCGCCGCTCCCGGAATGATGCCCTCCTTGCGCGCCGGCAATGTCATGAATGCGTTGCGTTCCGCCAGAATGTAATCCATCACCAGCAAGGCTTGGCAGTGCCCGCCGATAGCAAAGCATTCGATCGCGGCAATCCACGGCTTCTCAATGGTTCGGCCGCCGAATTCGTCAGGCGGCGCATCGTCGGCGCAAGCGAGCCCGCGATAGATCTTGTTCACGTAGCCCAGATCGCGCTGCAGATACCAAACGAACGGAATTCGGCCGTGATAGAGATGGGTGAGATTGATGCCGGCGCCGAACACGCGCCGTCCCCGGTATTTCGGATGTTCGACGGCGCCGCCCCGCATCACGCAGATCTCGCTCGAAGGGTCGAGCAGCGCCAGATCCACGCAAATTTCGGCGGCATCGAGCGTGGTCTGGTCCTCGGCATTTAGGAAGCGGGGATTGTTCTGGGTCACCACTGCGGCCTTGCCATGCCGGTGAACCGACGCGCCGGCGAGCTCCACGCGTCCATCGCGCGCGAACTGCGGCAGCAGCGCCTCGGCATCCTGGCGCTGCAACAGCATGGCCTGGCAGAGGTGACGTCCGCAGCGCTCATCGCCGAGCACCGCGGACAGGAACAAGCCTTGATCGATTTCCAGACCATCCTTGTCCCGTTGCAGCAGACCATCCTCGGCGGCGATCTCCTGGGCTGTCGGAACCAAGCCCGGGACGAACCCCGCGACACGTATGACCAAATCCTCGACGCGCACGAAGCGCGAGCGCGTCACCGTCACCGCGTCGTAGACGCTCTCACAATGCTCGCGCAGGAAGCGGACCCGTGCGCTGCGTGCCTGAGCCTGGATGGTCGAAGCCGCTTTCTGGTCCGCTTCGTTGCGCTTGGGCTTGACTGGGAGCCGCGCCATCAGGCGCGCCGTCTTTTGCCAATAGCTCGCAAACCGGGCGCGGTCGGTGGTTAAATCGGTGGGCTCGCCTGGCTCTGCATGGAGCCAATCCTGTACCTCGCTGGCTGGCAGCCCGGCGGCGGTGAGGCATTTCACGACGGATGCATCGGCCTCACGTACGGACGTCGCGGCGCTCCTGGCGCCGGCTTCGTCATGCGAAGGCTTTCGCTGCTGATGAGCGCTCATGGGTTGCACATTTCGCCGCAAGCGAATTGAATTCCGGCGGCACGTCCCGCCTTAGGCCATTTCCCGCTATAGCGTTTCGAGGAGCATCCTCATGAAGCCAAGTCTTCGCCCGGGCGTGTCCCGCGTCAACCGCATTCAGGTCAACCGCGAGCGCACGATTGGGTTCATGGGCGAGGAAGCGCGCACCTATGCAACGCCGTCCATGGTCCTGGACATCGAGCATACCTGCCGGGAGCTCATCATCGAACATGCCGATCCCGGCGAAGATTCCGTGGGCATGGAGGTCGCGGTCAAGCATCTCGCGCCGACGCTCATGGGTATGACCGTAGAAGTTGCCGTGCGGGTCGCCGCCGTGGAGGGGCGCAAGGTGTTCTTCGAGGCCACGGTGAAGGACGAGCTTGAGGATGTCGGCCGTGGCACCCACACGCGCTTCGTCGTGGAAAAGGCGAAGACATTCGAGCGCCTCAAAGCCAAGGCCGCGCGGTTCGCGGCGCGGTCGGGCTGAGCATCCATGCCGGAATCCGACCGGGAATCGTTCATGTTCCAACACGCGGCGGAGACCCTGTCGCGCGGCGAGCTCGCGGCGCTGCAGCTTCAGCGGCTGCAAGCGACGGTCGAACGCGCCTACAGCAAAGTGCCGCATGTCCGCCGCAAGCTCGATGCCGCCGGCGTCAGCCGCGAGCGGATAAAAACGCTCGCCGACATCGCCCGCCTTCCCTTCACCACCAAAGCCGATCTGCGCGACAATTTCCCGTTCGGCCTGTTCGCGGTGCCGCGCGAACAGGTGCTGCGGCTGCATGCCTCATCCGGCACCACGGGCAAGCCGACTGTGGTCGGCTACACCTGTACAGATCTCGATCGCTGGTCGGACCTGATGGCACGCTCGCTCGCCTGCATGGGAGCGCAGCCCGGCGATATCTTCCACAACGCATATGGATACGGGCTGTTCACCGGCGGCCTGGGTTTCCACTATGGCGCTGAGCGACTCGGCTTGACCACGGTTCCCGTCTCGGGCGGCGCCACTGAGCGGCAGGTGGCGCTGATCTGCGATTTCGGCGCGAAGATTTTGGGCGCCACGCCGTCCTACGCGCTCAACATCGCCGAGGTCGCGCACGGCATGGGTGTTGACTTGCGTTCGCTGCCGCTGCGCTACGGTTGCTTTGGCGCGGAGCCCTGGAGCGAGGCGATGCGCGGAGAGATCGAGGCAAAATTGGGCATCAAGGCCATGGATATCTACGGCCTCTCCGAGATCATCGGACCGGGCGTCGCCAGCGAGTGCCACGAGGCGCAGAGCGGGTTGCATGTGTGGGAGGACCATTTCTACGCCGAGATCATCGATCCTGAGACGCTGGAGATTCTACGCCCCGGCGACGTGGGCGAGCTCGTGCTCACCACGCTTACCAAGGAAGCGCTGCCAATGCTGCGCTATCGCACCCGCGACATCACGCGGTTGATCGACGAGCCGTGCCGCTGCGGGCGCACCCATCGCCGGATGATGCGCGTGACCGGGCGCAGCGACGACATGCTGATCATCCGCGGGGTCAACGTCTATCCATCGCAGATCGAGGCGTCGCTCGTGGGCTTTCCCGGCCTCGCGCCGCACTACCAGATCGTGCTCACCCGCGTGGGGCCGATGGATGCGATGACGGTGGAAGTGGAGCTCGACGGCAGCTTGCCGGCCGATGACGGATTTCGCGCCAAGACAGCGGGCGAAGTAAGAGCGCACATCAAGGCCATGGCCGGCGTGACCTGCGAGATCGCGCTCAAAGCGCCCGGCGAGATTCCGCGCTCGCAAGGCAAGGCGGTGCGCGTGAAGGATTTGCGGCGAGACGGGAAGCCGTGAAGGCGCGGCGCGAGGATCGGCTGATCCTGGTCGACGAGCGCAACCGTGCCATCGGCTCGGCGGCAAAAACGGCCGTGCATCGCGCCGGCTTGCTGCACCGCGCTTTTTCCATCTTCATCATCGATCCGCGCGGACGCATCGTTATCCAGCGGCGAAGTCCGCAAAAATATCATTCGGGCGGGCTATGGGCGAATTCCTGCTGCGGCCACCCGCAATTGGGCGAGCGAACGATCACAGCGGCACGCCGGCGCCTCAACGAGGAGCTCGGTATCACGAGCGCGCTTTCGTTCGGCTTCTTCGCGCGCTACCAGGCTGATCTCGACGATGGCATGCACGAGAACGAATTCGTCTATGTCTATTTCGGGCGACTCACGGCAAACCCGCGGCCCGATCCCGCTGAGGTTTCTGAAATCGCTCTGATGTCTTGCGAGGAGATCGCGCAGCGGATGAAGCGTACGCCGGACCGATTTACCTATTGGTTCAAGCATTATTTTCGCAGGCACCGTGGCGATATCGCTGGGTTGGTCCAGCAGACGCTTCGGACAACCTAATCGCGGGCGACCCTTGACAGCGCTCGTAGCGCTGGTCACGCTCTGTCACAAAGCGAACATTGCCGGGAGGGAGTCATGACCACGATCCGAATGATCTTGGCGAGCGCAGCTGCCTTCGCTCTAGCGATGTCGTTGACCAGCGCAACGGCACAGCAGAGCAAGCGAGGTCAACGGCCGCCGGCAGCCGCCGCGAGCGTCGCGCCGGGCAACGTCACCCAGGACATGCTCAGTCGCGCGGCCGCCGATGCCAACAATTTCCTGCACACCAACGGCGACTACACGCAGAAGCGCTATCACCCGGCGACGCAGATCAACGCGTCAAACGTGCGGCGCCTGCGGCCGGCCTGGATCTTCCAGACCGACGTCAAAGAATCGCTGGAGACCTCGCCGATCGTCGTCAATGGCGTGATGTATGTGACGACGTCGTTCAGCCAGGTGTATGCGCTCAACGCGCAGACCGGTGAGCAGCTCTGGTATTACAAGCAGCCGCTGGGACCGATCACGACCTATTGCTGCGGTCCGAACAATCGGGGCGTCGCGGTCTACGAGGACAAGGTCTATCTCGCCACGCTCGACTCCAAGCTGGTCGCGCTCGATGCCAAGACCGGCAGCAAGGTCTGGCAGACCGACATTGCCGATCCCGAGCTCGGCTACAGCGAGACCATGGCGCCGACCGTGGTCAAAGGCAAAGTCCTCATCGGGACGAATGGCGGCGAATACGGCATCCGCGGCTTCGTGCGCGCCTACGACGCCAAGGACGGCAAACTGCTCTGGAACTTCGACACGATCCCGGAGAATTCGGTCGGCGTGTGGGCCGAGAAGGATGCCACCGGCCGCGACATGAAGCGCAACATCCAGGCGGAGAAGGACCAGCTCGCCAAGACCGGCGATCCCTACAAAACGCTGGGCGGCGGCGTCTGGCAGAATCCGGCGGTCGATCTCGCGACCAACCGCATTTATTTCGTGGTCGGCAATCCCTCGCCTGATCTCGACGGATCGCTTCGCCCCGGCGACAATCTCTACACGGACTCGCTGGTGTCACTCGATCTCGATACCGGCAAATACGTCTGCCATTTCCAATACATCGCTCACGACGTGTGGGATCTCGATTCGGTCAGTCCGCCGGTCTTGGTCGACGTGCGCAACAACAGCGGACAGCTGGTGTCGGGCGTGATCCACGCCGGCAAGACCGGCCACGTCTACGTCCATGACCGCAAGGACTGCAGCCTGATCCGCTTCTCCGAGACGATGGTGCCGCAAGAGAACATGTGGACCCTGCCGACGCCGCAGGGCGCGCGCATGCTGCCCGGCGCCAACGGCGGCGTGGAGTGGTCGCCGATCGCGGTCAACCCACAGCTCGGAGTGAGCTACGCCATCAATCTGCACCAGCCGATGACCTATCAGGTGCAAAGCTCACCTTATCCGAACGGCAAGCTCTGGCTCGGCGGCGCGTTCAAGGTGATCCCGGGCGAGGAGCAGGCGGGCTACATCGTCGCGGTCGACTACAATACCGGCAAGATCCGATGGAAGGTGAAGACGCCGCAGCCGATGATCGGCGGCATCCTCGCCACCGCCGGCGGCGTGGTATTCACCGGTGAGGCCAACGGCCGTTTCCGCGCTTACGACGGGCGCAACGGCAACGTGCTGTGGACATTCAACGCTGGCGCCGGCGTCAACGCGCCGCCGTCCTCGTATATGGCGGGCGGCAAGCAGTACATCGTGGTCGGCGCCGGCGGAAACGTGCAGATCGACAGCAAGCGTGGCAACGCGATCATCGCGTTCACGTTGGAGTAGAAGCCGCCGCTTGCCGAACTCATGAATTATCCGCTCGTCCCCGCGCGAGCGGGGACCCAGGGACACACGGGCGGCTCTTCGATTCTGGATTCCCGCTTGCGCGGGAATGAGCGGAAGAGTTGCGCGTGGGCGCTGGCATTCACGTTTGCGGCAGCCTTGGTCCCTCCTTGCTGGGCGCAGTCGGTCGAGGAGAAGGCGCAGCTTTGCGCCGCCTGTCACGGGGAGAACGGCATTCCCCAGCAGAAGGGCACGCCGGTGATCTGGGGCCAATACCAGGGCTATCTCTATTTGGAGCTGCGCGATTACAAGAGCGGCGCGCGCAAGAACGACATCATGTCACCGCTCGCCCAGTCCCTGGAGCGCGACGACATGATGGCGCTGGCGCTCTATTTCTCACAGAAGCGCTGGCCCGACCTGCAACAGCAGTCGGCACCGCCGGAGGTGGCGGCGCGGGCGGTACAAGCAAACGTTTCGGTCGGATGCACCGGCTGCCATCAAGGCGCATACCAAGGCGAAGGAACCCAGCCGCGCCTGGCTGGCCAGACCGCCGAGTATCTCCATCAAACCATGATGGACTTCCGCAACCGCGTTCGCGGCAACAATCCCGGCATGACCGATCTGATGCTTGCGACTTCAGAGCAGGATATCGCGGCGCTGGCGGAATACATGGCAGGACTGCAGTATCTCGGAGGCCAATGATCCGCCGAGTGCCTGCCCTCATTTTGTCCTGAGCTTCTCGCGCACGTCCTCATTTGCAGCCAGATCGAATGCGTGTTTGCCGCTGTTGTCGGCGATTGAGCGATCGGCCCCGCGGCTCAATAAGAATTCCACGACCGCCGCGTCGCCGCGCTCGGCCGCGATCATGAGCGCGGAGCGGCCGCGGTTGTCGAGCGCGTCGATCGCCGCCCCTGCGCCAAGCAACAGCTCAACGACCTCGATCGCCGCGCGCGACCCGACGCCGTCTTCATGGCCGGCAGCCCACATCAGCGCTGTCAACTCATTGCCGTAGGCGCGGCGGGCATCCACGCCGGCGTCCAGCAGTCGCCGTACAATCTGCGCAAAGCCGCGTGCGGCCGCGTAGGTGATCCCGGCTTTTCCGGTGCCATCCACGACATCGGGATCGGCACCGCGCGCGATGAGTTGCTCGACGATGCGATCGTTGCCTTTGAACGCCGCCGCGGCGAGCGGCGTCACACCCGACCGGCCCGACAGATTCGGCTCGGCGCCTTTTGCCAAGAGCGGGGCGACGGTCGCCGGCCGTTCGTTCTCGCTCGCTGCGTAGAGCGCGGTCGCACCGGCGAGATTGCGGGCGTCGGTCGGCGCCCCGTTCGCAAGAAAAAACTCGACCAGCGCCGTGTGGCCGGCGCGCGCCGCGCGCGCAAGGACCATCGCGCCAAGGCGATCGCGTGCCTCGAGCGAAGCGCCTGCTTCGATTAGGCGCCGCGCCAGTGGCAGGCATCCGGCGTCAGCCACGGCAAACAAAGCAAGACTGAGTTGCATCGACGTGGCATCGGCCTTCATCAGATCGAAGCGGCGCTCGAGGTCGCGACAGCTTTGGGAATCTGCGGCACGAGCCGGCAGGATCAGCGTCAACGCGAATGCAGCGACGACTGCCACTCGAGCACGGCGATATGCTGGGACCATAACCATGCCATTCATGTGCTTTCCTCTGCCCGGGAAGGGCATAATTCGCGGCGCGGCCGCCGGCACATTGCTCGCCGAGCCCGCCGCATATAAGCTTTGCCCCCGCGCCTTTCTGGTCATCGCGAAAGCGCGCAGCAAGACCAAGAAGCGTGCCCTGGGGAGATCATATCATGCAACATATCGGCAACCGTCTGCGCATCGCGGTAATCGTCATTGCTTCGGGCACCGTGCTCGCCGGAGCGGGTCTTGCCGCCGAATACAAGATGACGGTCAACCGCGACCGGCTGCTCAACGCGCAAAACGAGCCGCAGAATTGGCTGATGATGAACGGCGACTATGGCTCGATGCGCTATTCCAAGCTCGCCCAGATCAACCGCGAGAACGTGAAGAATCTGCACATGGTGTGGGCGCTCGCGCTTGGCGGCATGCAGGATATCGGCCAGAACGGCCCGGAAAACGAAGTCAATCCGCTCATCGACAACGGCTTCATGTACACTACCGACGGCTGGGGCACGGTCTACAAGATCGACGCGCGCAACCCGAACAAAGGCGAGTTCGTTTGGATCAGCGATTCCGGAGTCCGCCATGAAGGCAATGTCTCGCGTACGCGCGGCATCGCACTGTGGGACGATCTCGTCATTGCCAACCTGCCCGACGGCCGTGTCATCGCGATCAATCGCGACTCAGGCGAGATCGTCTGGGACAAGCAGATCGCCAAGGCCGACGAGTTCGGCACCAAGGAACGATTTTTCAGCGCTCCGATAACGGCTGAAGGCAAGGTTCTGGTCGCCAATGGCGCGGGCGACGCCGGCACGCGCGGCTGGTTGGCCGCGCTCGATGCCAAGACCGGCAACGAGTTGTGGCGCTGGTACGCGGTGCCCAGGCCGGGCGAGCCGGGTAGCGAGACCTGGAAAGACAAGACCAATGCGTGGAAGACCGGCGGCGGCGGACTCTGGCAGACCGGATCCTACGACCCGGCGTCGAAACTCACGATCTGGGGCACGGGCAATCCGGTTCCGCAATATGACCCGCAATCGCGGCCCGGCGACAATCTCTACACCAATACGGCGGTCGCCCTCGACATCGAGACTGGCAAGCTCGTCTGGTACTACCAGTACACGCCCAACGAGTCCTGGGATTATGACGAGAACGGCATCCACCTGCTTTACGACTCGATCGTCAACGGCGAGCCGCGCAAAGTGGTCGGCCACTTCGCGCGCAACGGCTTCTTCTACACGCTCGATCGCACCAATGGCAGCTTCATCAAGGGCGGCCAATACGTGAATGATTTGAACTGGACCAAGGGCCTCGATCCGAAGACTGGAAAGCCGATCGAATACGATCCTAAGCTCGACGTGCAGACCTACGTCCCCGAGACGCGCGCGTTGCGTGGCGACGGCATGAAGCGGGCGTGCCCGACTTGGCATGGCGGCGTCGCCCACCAGCCGGTCGCCTATAATCCGGTCAAACGGATCGCCTATGGCGTCGGCATCGAAGGCTGCTTCACACAGAACGGCGCCGCCGCTGCATTCAAGTCGCCGGAGGGCGGCCTCGACCGGCAGAAATTCGAGAAGCGGACCTACACCAGCGACCTCTATTACGGCTCGGTCACCGCCTACGACACCGTCAATAACAAAGTGCTGGCCAAGGCGATCACCGACATCGAGATCCGCTCGGGCGCGCTGGTCACCGCCGGTGGCGTGGTGTTCACCGCGCTGCAGGACGGCTGGGTGGTCGCGTATCACGACGAGACGCTGGAGGAGCTCTGGCGCTTCAACGTGGGTACGCCGCTCAAGGGCGCGCCGGTGACCTACGCGATTGGCCCGAAGCAATATCTCGCCGTGCAATCGAGCGGCCGTCACCTGCATCCGGTGAAGTTCGATAAGCTGGAGAGCTCGAGCTATCTGTTCGTGTTTGCGCTGAATTGAGGGCGGAGCAGAAGCCTCTCGGCCGCTCATTCCCGCGCAAGCGGGAATCCATCTGCCGCGTCGGAGTCCGTGACCCTGGATCCCCGCTTTCGCGGGGATGAGCGGAGGGAGTTGCAGCTATCTCGCAAATTCCTTGCACACTTCGAGGTCCGCACCCCAGTAGTCGATGCATTTGGCGCGGTCCATCGCGCCCTTGCCGACCATTTTCGCCAGCATGAAATCGGCGATGGCTTCAATCTCGCGCCCAATCAACGTTGCGGGCGGATCAGGCATCTGCCGGCCCAACCCCTTCAGATCGGCCTGCTTGAGCCCGTAGCAGCGCCCGTCGCTGTAGGCGAACTTGTCGAACGCCGGCATGCCGGTGCCCGGCCGTCCGCATTTGATGGTCAGGATCAGCTTCTCGCGATCGAGCACGGATTCGCGCAGGTTGGCGCCATCCGGCATCTGGCTGTCGAGCTTGCGGCCGTCGCCGGCCCAGCCGTGACACGCCTGGCAGTTTCCCTTCTGCCGAAACAGGCTGAAGCCGGCAGCGATGTCCGCAGGATCGGCAGCTGACGCCGGCGCAAGCGCAACGAGCTGTGATGCAAGAGCTATGATCTTTACGCTCGTGCGGACGAGACGATTTCGCGACATGCCGGTCACATTCTGGGCTCGCAGGCCGCGTTGACGCTAGTGCCGCGAACCCGAAGTTCGCACGGTCGAGCGGCAAGGGTGTTTGCGAACTTCGGGTTCAAAAGCGGCACTAGAATCATAACGTTGCTAGTGTCCCTTTGATTCCGAAGTTCGTACCGAGACTGCCGCGAGCGCGTGCGAACTTCGGAATCGGGACACTAGCAGGTCATTTCGCCGCGCGGAAAGAACGGCTACGATGCGGCTCCACGCTGACATTGAACGTTTATGGCAATGTTACGCGCCGTCACGCTCCTGCTTGGCCTGATCTCCTGTACTGCCGCCGAAGAATTGCGCCGTGCGACGGTGTGGCACCTCAAGCTCGGGCAGCCGGTCAATGCACAGCCCTCATCCGACGAATTTCGCGGCTTCGCCTGCGGGTCCAACGGCGGCCCGCCGCGGCAGCCCTTAAGCGGCTGGGGCGAGTTCATGCGCTGCCCGGCCGAACCGAACGGACTGCACGAGGTCTATTTCGAATACGACGACGAATACGAATACATCGCCCGCGCCCGCGATCTCCCGGGCGAGGTGGCTCGCTGGGCCGGCACAACGGAAACCGGTTTTCCCGTCATCGTATCGGCTCTGTTCGACGATCGCGGCGTGCTGCGGATGATTCGCATCGTGTCTGACCCCCGCCCAGAACATCGCAACGACCTGATCGAGGCGAATGTCAAGAAACGCGCCGACGCCTACCTGCTCGGTGGCATCCTGGCAGGGCGCTATGGCATCGATGCAGCGCGCGACTGCACCACCCTGCCGGCTGCGGAAGGCGAAAGGGCCGTCGGCACGTTATTCGTCAAGCAGTCCTGCACGCTGACCGACCAGTCCCGCGGCATTGCGATCGCGCTGCGGGTCAATTATTTCCGCAAGCCCGGGCAGAGCGGCGTCAACCCGCAGCTGCCGACGCAATTGACCGAAGGGCAGTTCGAAAGCTCGGCGCGGCTGGAGATGCGGGACACATCGGTCAGCGGCCGCTGAGGAGAATCGAACGTGGTATGCGAGCAGCGGGACTTTTACGGCAACCGCTCTTGCTATATTGTTTGGACAGCACGCGCTGCAGCGCACACGGAGGAAGCCCGATGAAGAGGCTCATTCTGGAGACGACCTCGCCGTTCCAGGGATTGCCCGAGCTTGTTGCCTACGATGAGGGCCTGTTCGAGAAGGAGGGCCTCCTGATCGAGTGGGCGGACCGCGACGAGGCCGGCATCAAAACCACGGACACGTCGGTGACCGACCCCCAGCGCGCGGATCCGTTCGTCAGCCACGGCACCTTGCTCGAGCAAGGCAAGGCCGACATGTACAACGCCTGCGAGTGGGGCAACTATTGCCGCGCCGGCGCCACCGCGATCGGCAGTCGGCAGATCGGACGCCGCGCCATCGTGACCTACGGCGCCATTGCCGTTCCGCCGCATTCGCGGGTGTTCACGCCGCAACAGCTTGCCGATCGCACCGTCGGCGTGCCGTTCTTTGCCGGAACGCACTATCTCGCGCTGCATATGTTGGAAGGCTTCCTGCCGCGCGAGCGCATCAAGGTTTGCGACGCGCCGACCGGCTCGCGCAACCGGTTAAGCCTGATCATGAAAGGCGAGCTGGCGGCGACGACGCTGACCGAGCCTTACGTCTCGCTGGCGGAGAAACAGGGCTGCCGCATCATTTGCTCCGCCTTCTATCACGGAACCGAGGTCGCCTCCGACCGGGTCGATGCCGAGACTTACGCCGCGTTCAACCGCGCGGTGCGCGAAGCAGTGCGCCGCATCAACGCGAATAAACGCAGGTACCTGCGCTACTTCATCGATTATCACAAAGCCAAGGACCCGATGGTCGCGACGCTCAGCGTCGACGACTTGCGGGAAAGCCGCCTGGTGGTGGTCGATCCGGCACCGATTCCCGCCGAGGACCTGCAGCGCACCTACGATTGGGTCAAGAGCTGGGGCATGCTCGAAGAAACCGAATCCCCCCTTCAGCTCGTCAACATCAACGTGCAGGCTGGCGCCCACGCAGCGGCGCAGTAGCCGATTGCCATGCCGGAGCACCGTCCGGCTGGGCCCATGCGCCCGGCGTCGATGCGTCGTGTACTGGCGATCTGCGCCGCGCTTGGCCTCTCCGGTCCGGTTAACGCTGACGATTATCCGTCAAGGCCGACGGCTTGGTGTTTGCGCGGGAGCGGGCATTCCGCAGCCTGTGATCGACCTCCTCAACCGTCACATCGTCGAGATCGTCAACTCGTCGGAGTATCGCTCACTGGTCGATACGTCGGGTTCGCTGGCGGTTTCCTCGACGGCGCAGGAATTTCGCGAATTGATCGAAGAGACGGCAAACGACGCCGCCCCGATCTTTCGCGAATTCGGCGTGCAATTGGACTGAGCTTGGCGACTCCAATGCTGCTCCCGCGCCGCAAATTTCTGCATCTCGCAGGGGGCGCGGCGACGCTGCCGGCGCTGACGCGGATTGCCAAGGCGCAGGGCTATCCCACCCGCCCGCTGCGGTTCGTCATCGGCTATCCGCCGGGGGGCGCCATCGATTTCGTGGCGCGGCTCATCGGGCACTGGCTGTCGGCCCGGTTGGGACAGCCGGTGGTGGTCGAAAACAAGCCTGGCGCCAGCACGAACCTCGCGGTCCAGGCGGTGGTCGCGGCGCCGCCCGACGGATACACGCTGCTGCTCGCAGTCGCCACCAACGCGATCAACGCGACGCTTTATGAAACGCTGCCCTTTGACTTTCTGCGCGACATCGTCCCGGTCGCCGGACTGGTCGAGCTGCCGCTGGTGATGGAGGTCAATCCAGCGGTGCCTGCCAGGACCGTCGCCGAGTTCATCGCCTATGCCAAAGCCAATCCGGGCCGGATCAACATGGCCTCGTTCGGCGGCGGCACGATCGCGCATTTGGCAATCGAGCAGTTCAAGACGATGAGCGGCACCGACCTGGTACACGTGCCGTACCGCGGCGGAGCTGCGCTGGTCACCGATCTCATCGCCGGACAGGTGCAGGGCGCGGTCGATGCCTTGCCCAACTCGCTTCCCCACATCAGGAGCGGCGCGGTGCGCGCCTTGGCCCTGCTGACGAACAGGCGCACCCATGTGCTGCCCGACCTGCCCACCGTCGCGGAGACGATCCCCGGCTACGAAGTGAGAACCTGGTCCGGCATCGGCGTTCCGCGCGCGACGCCGCCCGAGGTCATCGCGACGCTCAATCGCGAGATCAACGCTGGACTGGCCGATGCCAGCGTGCAGGCGCGGCTCGTGGAAGTGGGCGGCACACCGATTGTCTTGAGTCCCGCGGCGTTCGGCAAGCTGATTGCCGATGATACCGAGAAGTGGGCCAAGGTCGTCAAACTTTCCGGCGCCAAGCCGGAGTGATGACGATCTATCAACCGTCATGGCCGGGCTTGTCACCGCAGGTCGGGTTTACCCGACCTGCAGCGCTTCACAGGCGCGACTCGGCAAGCCCGAGTTGCGGCGCCATCCACGTCTGCGCTTGCTGCAGTACTGAAAGGAAGGCATGGATGCCCGAGGCCGGGCATGACGAATGCATGAAAGTCACACCGGCAGGCGCTCGAATTCCTCGCCGAGCTTGATCGGATGCGCCATCGTTTCGTGCAACGCGTGCTTGTCGAGCTCGCCTTCCCAGCGGCTGATCACGATCGTTGCGACGCCATTGCCGATCAGGTTGGTCAGCGCGCGGCATTCGCTCATGAACTTGTCGATGCCGAGCAGGATGGCAAGCGACTGAATCGGAATGTCGGGGACGATGGCGAGCGTCGCAGCAAGCGTCACGAAGCCGGCGCCGGTGACGCCTGAGGCGCCCTTCGATGTGATCATCGCGATCACCAGGATGCCGAGCTCCTGGATGAACGTCAGCGGCGTGTTGGTCGCCTGCGCGAGGAACAGCGTCGCCAGCGTCATGTAGATGTTGGTGCCGTCAAGGTTGAAGCTGTAACCGGTCGGGACCACCAGGCCGACCACCGATTTCGATGCACCGAGATGCTCCATCTTCTGCATCATGTGCGGGAGCACCGTCTCCGAGGAGCTGGTGCCGAGCACGATCAGCAGCTCGTCCTTGATGTAGGCGATGAAGCGCAAGATCGAGAAGCCGGAGAGGTACGCGATCGTCCCGAGCACGAGCAGGACGAACAGAGCCGACGTGAAGTAGAAGGTCAGGATCAGCTCGCCGAGCTTGAGCAGCGCGCCGATGCCTTGCGCCCCGATCGTGAACGCCATCGCGCCGAAGGCGCCAATCGGCGCGGCCCGGACGACGATGCGGATGATGCTGAAGAACACGCGCGCGGCAAGATCGATGGCGTTGGACACGCGCTTGCCGGCCTCGCCCAGGAACGAAATCGCAAAGCCGGTGAGAATCGAGACCAGCAGGACCTGCAGCAGATCACCTTTGGCAAACGCGCCGACGAACGTATCGGGGATGATCGCCAACAGGTGATTGACGATCCCCTCCTCTTTCGCGCGCGTGACGTAGCTTGAGACCGCATTGGGATCCAGCGCGTTGGCATCGATATCGAAGCCTGCGCCCGGTTGCAACGTTCTCCCGACGATCAGTCCGAGCGCGAGCGCAAGCGTCGACACGGTTTCGAAATAGACCAGCGTCTTGATGCCGACCCGCCCGATCTTCTTCAGATCGCCCATCGAGGCGATGCCGTGCACAATGGTGCAGAAGATCACCGGCGCGATCATCATCTTGATCAGCGCGATGAAGCCGTCGCCGAGCGGCTTGAGCTTGACCCCGAGCTGCGGGTCGAAATAGCCGACCGCGACGCCGACCGCGATGGCGATCAGCACCTGGATATAGAGGACGGTGTACCAGGGGCGGCGCGGAGCCGCCGCGGACGCCGGAGTTGGTGCCTCCATGATCCCTCCATGGACGTTCCTCGCGATGCCGCTCGATTCACATGGTCGGACTGGCGTATTGGCCGCCGAGCGCGTTGAGCCCGTAAGCCGCCCCGGCAATATCGAAGTTGAACGAGAAGTGCTGGTTGATGGCGAGCACGTCGCGCAGATGGCGCTGCAGGAGGTCGCGCGTGTAGAGACCCTGCGCCCCGTAGCAGGACCACAGTGTCTCCACCACCTCGCGCGACTGGTTCACGGCGAACGCCGAGTGCGCACGAAAGCGCAGCTTGGTTTCGACATTCGGAGCCTGGTTGCGCTCGGCAATCGCCTGAAACGCAATTGCCGAGTCACGCAGGAGAGAGCGGGCAGAATCGATCAGGCAGCGCGCCCGTGCCACCTTGATTTGCACGGCCTGAAAATCGGCCGGCCGCGCGCCGGTGTATGTACCGGTCCGCTTGGCCATCGTGGCGAGGAAAAGCTCGTAGGCGCCCTCAGCCGCCCCGACCGCCGCGGGCGCGAGCGGATGACTCGAAGCGGCGACGATCGGGATGCGGTAGAGAGGGCCCGGGTTGAGCGCCGCGCCGGGATGCGCGCCGCCGCCGCGGCAGCGGGCGAGCGCCAGCGCCCGGTGCTCCGGCACAAACAGCTCGCGGACCGCGACATCCTTGCTGCCCGTCCCCGCCATGCCCATGGCGTACCAGGTGTCGATGACTTCGTAGTCGGATTTCGGCACCAGGCACAGCCGCCAATCGATCGGCGCCTTGCCGTCGTCCTCGTAAATCGTGACGGCCAGCATGTTCCAATCGGAATTGTCTACCGCCGAGGAGAACGGCCAGCGGCCGTTGACGATGAATCCGCCCTCCGCCTTGCGCCCGCGGCCGGCGGCGAGCGCGATCGAGGACGCAATCAGCGCATCCGGGTTTGCCTCCCAGACTTCGCGCTGCGCGCGCGGATCGTAACAGCCGAGAATCCAATGGTGGCAGCCGACGTTGCCGACGTTCCAGGCCGTGGACGGGCAGCCGCGCGCAAGCTCCCCCGGAATGTCGACGACCGCCACGAACGGAAGCTCCATGCCGCCGAAAATCTTCGGCTGGTGAAATCGGAACAGGCCGCTCTCGTGCAGAAGCTGCTCGCTCTCGCGCAGGAGCATGCGCGCATCCTCGGTCGTTTGCGCGCGCTCGCGCAGGATCGGGACGATCTCGCGCGCCCGGCGCATCGCCTCGTCGTAGCCCACGCCGGAGAAATCGCGGCGCGTCGGCTGCAGCAACGTGCCGATCTCGGCTGCCTGTCGGGATGGTCCGGCGACGGACGCGACCACGCTCATTCGATCACCTCATCGGCCATAGCATAGCACATCGCTTATCGGTGTATGGTTCGCGCTCGAAGACGGATGATCGATCACTCCTCCCGGATGCTGCCATCGGGCATGGTCGTGGCGCGGAACACCGCAGTGTCGAGCTTTGCTTCGTAAAGGTTGGCACGGCGCAGATTGGCTCCCGCCAATACGGCGCGCGACAGGTCGGCGCCGCGCAGATTGGCACCGAGCGCGTTGGCATCGCTGAGGTCGGCGCCGACCAGGCTGACATTGTTCAGCTCCGCTCCCATCAAGCGCGTATCGCGCAACCCGGCGCCGTCGAGTCGCGCGCCGCGCAGGAAGGCCAGATCGAGCGCGGCGCCGCTCAAATCGGCGCCGATCATCACGGCCTCGGGAAGCCGCGCCTTGCGCAGGTCGGCGTTGCGCAAGACGGCTTCGCTGAGATCGCTGCGCGTAAATCGCGCGGTGCCCATGAGCGCGCTACTGAGATCGGCACCGGAAAGTTTTGCGCCGTCGAGGTTGGCGGCATACAGCATGGCCTCGCGCAAGTTCGCTCCGGCGAGATCGGCACGGCTCAGGTTGGCCTTGGTGAGATTAGCGCCCGGGAGGTCGGCACCGGCCAGCCGCGCGGCCACGAGCTTGGCGTCGTGGAAGTTCGCCTCGCGCAGATTGGCGGCGGTCAGGTCCACGCCAGAGAGGTCCCGCCGCTTGAAGTTCATGCCGGCCAGATCGCAGCGCGGGCATTCGCGCGTGCGCCCGGCGAGGAAATCATCGCGTTGGTCGGCGGCCGCCGCACTCGGCATGAGAGCGGCGATCGCAGGCAACGCCACCGCAAGCGCGCAAGCTGACAGGGGGATCATTGCTCCTCACCCATGCGCCGCTCGTCAGCTCCCATAGGACACCGCTGCGACCCAGCGGTTCATTGTCGATTCGTGTCACGGCGATGTAAATTGGCTCCGCACCAGGATGGCTCCATGCCCGAGATCCCGCTGCTCACCGTCGAGGGTGATGCCTACGCCTGCGGACTCGCGCACGGCCGCCAGTTCGCGCGCGAAATTGCCGAGAACATCGAAACGTACCTGTCCCGCTTCGCTGCGGCAGGTCTCGCCCATGACCAGGCTTTCGTGGAGGCAGAGCGATGGCACCAGGCGATCGCCGCAGAGAGTCCCGCCTATGCCGAAGAAATGCGGGGCATAAGCCACGGCAGCGGGCACAGCGAAACAAGCATTGCGCTGCTCAATGCGCGCTACGAGCTGGCCTTCACCTTGTTCGGCCAGGAGGCGCGCCGGGGCGAATTGCTGGCGGTGGGGGCGGCGGGGCCGGACGGCTGCACCACGTTCGGCCTGCTGCCCCAGGCCACCGCCGACGGTCACTGCTGGCTCGGGCAGAACTGGGATTGGCTTGCTAGCGTGCATGGACGCACGTTCGTGCTACGCGTGCAGCGCAAGGGAAAACCGCGCCTCGTCTGTCTCACCGAGGCCGGCATCGCAGGCGGAAAAATGGGCGTGAACGAATGCGGCATCGGGCTGGTCGAGAACGGCCTGGCCTCGAGTCATGACGGCCGCAATCCTTACCGCAAGCCGTTCCACGTGCGCTGTCGCGAAGTGCTGGAGGCGAAAACATTTGCCGATGCGTCACGGCCGGTGACCGATACCCCGCGTACCTGTTCCGCCAATTTCGTGATCGGCGCGGCGGGCGGCGAGGTGGTCGACCTCGAAGCGAGCCCCGACCATGTGAGCCGCCTCTATCCCGAGGACGGCATCATCACCCATTCCAATCATTTTCTGACATCCGGCCACGGCGAGTCGCTATTGGAAAAGATTTCGCCGAACACGCTCTACCGTGCCGACCGCATGCGCGCGCTGCTCGAGCCGCAGCGTGGCGAGATTTCCTTCGCGCACATGCGCACGGCGGCCGCCGATCATTTCGGCGCACCCTATGCGATCTGCCGCCATCCCGATCCCGGCCAGCCGGCGATCATGCGCACGATGACGGTTGGCGCCGTACTGATCGATCTCGACGACCGCACCATGCAGATGGCAAATGGCCCGCCGTGTAGCGATGAGTATGTGGCGTTTCCGGTGTGACCCTAAGCGTCACCCGCGGGCTTGACCCGCGGGTCCATCTGCCTCGTAAGACATTTTCATAAAAGATGGATTGCCGGCTCAAGCCCGGCAATGACGAACGGAGCGATTAGGTCTCGTCGGCAAACATCTTCTCCTTTGCCTCCGCGGCGGCATCCTCCATCGTCATGAACACGGCGCCAGCAGCTTGCAGGTTTGTCAGCAATTGCTCGAATGCCAGCATCCGATAGCCCCGACCAATCACGTAAGGATGCATCGTGTAGGTGAGCACGCCCCAGTCGACCGTCTTTTGCATGTAGCGGAATTCGTCAAGCCAGTTGTCCATCACCGCGCGCGCGGATTGCAGGCCGGGCAGCACCGTGGTCGCGGTGCGCACGAATTCGAAATGCGGGTAGTCATCGAGCGACCAGCTGATCGGCATTTCGATCAGCGCGGTTTCCTCGCCGCGGCGGTACGGCTCGCCGAGCGCGACCCGATCGCCGCGGCGCGCACGGTAAGGCCAGTAATCCGCGCCCATGAGGCTCGAGTCGTAGACGAATCCATGGGCGAGCAGCAGATCGATGGTGTTTTCGCTGAGATCCCACGCGGGCGAGCGATAGCCGCGTGCCGGCTTTCCGGTAAGCCGCTCGATCGCCGCATTGGCGCGCTTAAGATCGGACTCCTCCTCGGCCCGGCTCTGCTGCGCCGGCGGCACGTGCGCCCAGCTGTGATGTGCCACCTCATGGCGATCCGCCACCACCACCTCGCACAAGCGCGGGTGGCTCTCGATGGCAAACCCCGGGATGAACCAGGTCGCGCGCAGACTGAGCGATTTGAGCAGCGCGAGCACGCGCCGCGCGCCGGTGAGGCCGAACTCACCGCGCGAGAGCGGGGTCGGCGTGGTCATGCCGCGGGCGATGAATCCTGACTGAGTATCGAAATCGAAGGTGAGACAGACGATGTGACGGGGCACCCTGCACTCCACAGCATGATTTGTGGTGATCGTAGGATGGGTTGAGCGCAAGCGAAACCCATCGCATTCTACGAGGCAATAGATAGATTTTCCGCCGCTTAACCATCCCACAAACAGAACTTGCGCGATGGCCACGCAAACAATCGGCATCATCGTCAACGGCGCGACCAGCCGCATCGGCTCGACCCAGCATCTCGCCAACGCGCTGGTGCCGATCATCGAAGAGGGCGGCCTTGCCATTGAGTCGGATCGGCTGCTGCCGCGCTTGGTGCTCGTCGGCCGCAACCGGGAACGTGTTGCTGCCGTGGCCCGAATGCACAACATCGCTGACTGGACCGGCGACCTCGATGCGGCGCTGTCGGATCCCGCCTATGCGGTCTTCTTCGACGCCGCCGCGACGGCACAGCGCGTCGCCGCCCTCGAGCGGGCGATCGAGGCCGGCAAGCACGTCTATTGCGAGAAGCCGGTAGCACCCAGCGCGGCGCAGGGACGCGCCCTGCTACAGAAGCTCGAGGCGCGCGGCTTAAAGCACGGCGTGGTTGAGGACAAGATTCACCTGCCGGGCCTACAGAAGCTTGCGGCGCTTGCGAAAGACGGCACGCTCGGGCGCATCGTTGGATTCCGGCTCGAATTCGGCTGGTGGGTTTTCGACGGCACGGAGCGGCCGTCCCAGCGGCCGAGCTGGAATTACCGCACGGGCGGCGGGCTTATCCTCGATATGTACCCGCATTGGCGTTATGTAATCGAGACAATCATCGGCCGTATCGTGCGCGTGTCCTCCGCGCAATGGATCGCAACTCCCGAGCGCGTCGACGAGGCGGGTGAGCGCTATGCTGTCGAGGTCGAGGATTCCGCGGCAACGCTCGTGGAAATCGAAGGCGGCGTATTCGGCACGATCCTGAGTTCATGGGCGACCCGCGTGCGCCGTGATGACCTGTTCACCCTGCAGCTCGACGGGACGCGCGGCTCCGCGCTCGCCGGACTGCATCGCTGTTACATGCAGTCGGCGGAAGCAACGCCATCGATTCCGCATTTCAACGTGATGCAGGACATCGGCGCCGATTATCGCGAGGGCTGGACGCAAGCGCTGGCACTCCCCGCTTATTGCAACCCATACCGTGTCGGCTGGGAGCGGTTCCTGCGTCACATGGCGATGCAAGCGCCGATGCCGTCCGATTTCCGCGCCGGCATTCGCGACGTCGCGTTTGCGGAGGCCTGCCAGCGCAGCATGGCGGAGCGGCGCTGGATCGATTTTCCGTAACCCAGATGGAGCGAAGCGAAATCCGGGATTGGTCTTCCCGGATTTCGCCTCGCTCTGCCAGGCTTCATCCGGGCTACGGACTAGGCTCACGCCGCCGCGGACTTGCCGATCGCGGCGTTGACCCGCGGCATGACCTGTTCCGCCATCAACTGCATGGAACGCTTGTTGAGCGCCGGCTCGACCCAATCCATGCCGGCGTACACGAGTTCCCCGAAATCGCCAGCTTCGTCGCGCAAGGCCAGAATCCGGTCGACCACCTTGTTGACGCTGCCGTGGATCACGCAGTGATCCATGACGTAGTCGTGAGTAATCTCGTCGTCCGGCTGGTCCTTGTGCGACTTGAACACGTAGAGCCGATTGCCGCGCTTCATCTTGGCGCGCATCTGCTCGTAATAGAAACGATAGGGACTCTTCTCGTCGTAACGGCCGTAACGCGCCGCCACCTTGTCGTCGTCGTGAACGCAGACCGCGCGCGCCACCCGCCAGTCCGCGACCTCGGCTTCGGCGCCCACCTCGGCCTTGCCCTTGCAGTAGTTCTGCCAGTGCGACTTAAGGTGTTTGGCGAGCAAAAAGTTCGCCGACAGCGGATGGAAATCGCGCTTGCCCATGTGCCCGACGCCGGGCGAGAACGGCGCCACGACGGTGCCGACGATCTCCGGCCGCGGCTTCTGATACGGCTTGCCGATGTAACCGATGCCGAGGTTGGGCGTCATGGTGCGCGCGATCGACACTTTGTAGCGGTTGCCGGGAAAGTCGATGTCGTAAGGCGGCTCGCGCTCCCAGATCGCGAGGATCACGTCGATTGCCTCGGCAAACAGCTTACCGCGATCCTCGTCGAGAATCCCGAGCGCCTCGGCGTCGGAGGTGAGCGCGCCGGGACTGACGCCAAGGATGAAGCGGCCCTCGGAGAGGTGATCGAACATCGCCGCCTGCGCCGCGACCAGCACGGGATGCAGGTGCGAGAGGTTTGTGGTGCCGGTGGCGAGCTTGATCTGCTTGGTCGCGTGAACGAGCGACGCCTGAAAGATCATGCTGTTGGTGATGTTCTCGCAGGCATCGGTGAGGTGCTCGCCGATGAAGGCGTCGTAGAAGCCGAGCTGGTCGGCGAGAATCACGGCCTCGCGATCCTCCTTCAAGGTCTCGACCCAGCTCCGTTCCATCGGATGGACCGGCATAGTGAAATAGCCTAGACGCATTGACCCTCTCCGCCTGCGCCGCCGGCCGTCGGCTACCGGCGCGCGGGCGCATGTGGCCCAAATTGCCCGCGCGGCACAAGCGCATTTTGCGCCGAGGTGGTCGGCTTGACGCGGCGTCGGTTAATAGGCTCGCTGGTTCGGGGAAACACGGGCTGCCGCCATCGAAGGACAAGCCGCCATGATTGAAGTCAAATGCATCAGCGAGGCCGATCCACTGGAATTCGAGGTGGTGGCCCGCGAGGGAAACGGGGAGAGCCGGCATCGCGTGGCGATGACGCGAGCAACGTGGCAGCGGCTCACGTCCGGCAAGCACGCGCCGGAGCGCTGCATCGAAGCGGCATTCCGCTTCCTGCTCGACCGCGAGCCGAAGGAATCGATCCTCACGCGCTTCGACGTGACGGTGATTGCGCGCTATTTCCCCGAATTCGAGCGCGAGCTGCCGCGCTACCTCGCGCAGGTCTGATGGTGGGCGCACCAGGACTCGAACCTGGGACCCGCTGATTAAGAGTTTCTTCCGGCGCCCTTTCGTAACCC
>Ga0310909_10000079_pt1 | contig 39238 bp, 53 predicted proteins | sample GREbulkMGT000H_FD_203449 | JGI IMG/M metagenome (GOLD analysis project Ga0310909, IMG submission 203449) | Lab enrichment of tropical soil microbial communities from Luquillo Experimental Forest, Puerto Rico - GRE.bulkMG.T000H | ecosystem: Environmental > Terrestrial > Soil > Tropical forest >... | reverse complement strand
CGTCGACAGCCGCCTGGGAAAGACCGTTCGATCCTTCGGTCACTACCCTGTAACCTTCCGCCTCTCGGCCCCATCGGTGGCCCCCTGCTCGTCAAGATAGCACGTCAAATCGGGTGTGATGTGGATTCGTACACCCATGGGTTCTCCAATTTCTGCCACCCGTTTACGCACGAGCAAAGTGGTCACCTGAGCGTCATCGCGCCACACCACGCCCGTCAGTGCATCCAGACATGCTCGGGTGAGCTTATCAATGTCGGGCTTCTTGGTAGCCGGAGGCGTGGGCTTGGTCTTGGCAGTATTACCGGGTCGGTAAAGCACGAATTCTAGACCAACAGCGAGTGGACCCTCGATTAACTCCATGGGTTCCACCTCTTGATAGGCCGCCAACGCAACACGTTCACGCCACGGGCCCAGCTCCTTGTTGTCTTCCCGCATCCCCCAGCGGGTCTTGACCTTCGACCCCTGAGATTGAGGTTTACCCGGGACGTAGAACGAGAGCATCAACGGGGCCCGTCCGGATGAAGCCAGCACGCGAACCGTACCGGGCAGGTAGTGACCGTAGGACTGTTGGGTGCACAACAATAGATCGGCGCACGATTGAGCGCGATAGCCTCACGCACCCGGTCGAACTTCGAGTAGATCTCGGAGAGCAGCGCGTCATTGCGGGCCACCGGGATCTCGCGCATTCTAAACGGATAGCCGCTCTCCACCATCAGGATGATGCCGGTTTCCAGCCCCTGGCTGTCCAGCTGGATGGACAGCTGCGCCTCCCACTTCGGCAACAGCTCGGTCTTGGCAAACTTGAAATGGGTGCGGCTCTTGATCTCCACCACGATCGGACCGCGTGTGAGATGGTCGACGATCGCGTCGATGCGGCCGCGCACGTGGTGCTCCTCGATGGTGAACATCTTCTCGACGTTCTCCGGCTTCACCAGACCGGTGCGCACCAGATGCCGCTGCAGTATCTCGTGCAGGCTGGTGCCCACCCCCGCCGCCATCTCGCGTTCCAGGCTGAACGGCTCGTCTACGGCGAATTTCTGGGTGTCTGGGTGGAAGAGGTAGTACAGCTGGCGTTCGCCCATCAGCGGGTGCGTGGAGGGGTGAAAATAGCCATCCCCGCGACCCTCCCACACCCCGCCGTGCAGATCGGCGCCGTCGCGTACGGCGGCCCGCATCTGGTTTTCCAGCATGGGCAGCACAATCTCCTGATTGGCCAGCCGTTTGAGGAGGTTGTCATAGATGGTCATGGAACTTCCTCCGTTCGCCGCGCCAGGTCGAGCAGTTCCGCGAAGTCGTTGAGCCTCAGCACAATGTAGTCATCAACTGCACTACCTGTGATAAAGCGAATTGGAATAACGAACCGCTGGCCCAGGTAGTCAGCGCGCTCACTCTCGGCCAGCAGAAACGCGTGGTTGAGACTGAACGAGCCTTTCTCGGTGCATTTGCAGTCGGCCAGCATCGGGAATGCGGTCTGTGCCGGGTGCCGGGTGTCGACGGCGTCCCCGCGTGCGTAGAACTGGTTGCCACTGCCCGGCGTGGAATCTAAGCGCAACAGCTGCTGCACGTAGCGCTCGAACGTCTTCCACAGAGGTGCCATCTCATTCCTCCCCAAACACCCCCTGGCGGAACAACTCAGCCACCGGCGCTTCGTCCAGATCGTTGGGATTCTGCACCGGGGCTACCTCGGACACCCGGTCGCGCAGCTGCTCGATGATCGCCACCCGCAGCTGCGCCTGCAGCTCGGGATGGGCTTTGATGTGCGCCGAGAACTGATCGGCGCCGCAGATCTTCCCGTCAGGTAAAGACGGGTGGTGATACCAGGCGCCCTTGCGGGTGACGATCGACGTCATGGCGCCCAGCCGGGCGATCTCCTCGGCCTGGTCGACACCGAAGCCCCACTTCTCGGTGCGCACCGACATAAACCACCACTGGCAGGTGCGGCCCTCGATGCCCCCGGCCTGGTTTTTGACGATTTTCGCCGCCACCGTACCGCCGACTTTGACGCGCTCGCCGTTGATGTCCTCGAAGACTTCGCCTTTGGCTTTCTTGAGATACACCCGCATCACCGCGTTGTGCTTAGGGGCGTGCCCGCCGGGCGTGATGATGCGATGAAAACCCGCAACGTCATCGCGAGTCTGGTTGACGGCGTAGGTGCAGCATTGGTACTTGGCGGTGAGATTGGCCATGATCGGAGCGAAGCGCGCCATTTGGCGGGCGTTGCCGGTCATCTCGTCTTTCTCGGTGTCCATCGACTTGCGGGTGATCGCGCTGGCGATGGAGTCGAACAGCACGAAACACACGAAGCCGCTTTTCACCGCCTCTTTGTAGATCTCACAGGCCTGCTCGATATCGTCGGGCTGGGAGTAGATGATGCGCTTGTCCAGGCGCTCCTCACCCACCAGGGTGGCCAGCCACTCGACGTCCAACTTGTGCTCGGTATCCAAAATCAGCGCGCCGCGCTTGGGCTGAGCGTCGAGGAAGTTGCTCATGCCCAGCAGCCCCAGCGTGGTCTTGCCGCATTGCTCGGCGCCGAACACCTCCACCATGCGGTCGGATGGCCAGCCGCCGCAGCCGGTGGCCAGATCCAGCGAGATGGAGCCGGTCGAATACTTGGGGTAGCGCGGCATCTGCGAGGCCATCATCACCGAGCGCGGGCCGAATTTTTCGGCCATCGCATCGTGGATCTTCTGCGCCTCCGGCTTGGCCGCCATCAGCCGAAATCTTCGTCGAGGACCCGTGGCGCATCGGGGTCCCCCACCCAGCTGATCTCCCCGGCCTGCCTCGCTTCGGCCAGAATCTTCATCGCGAACTCGTTGCACAACGCCACCGACGGCCGGAAGGTCGTCCGCTGCTGCACAAGATCCCCGAGCACCACGCCGAAATTCGCGACCTGGTCTTTAGTTGCCATACTCATCCCATATCTTGTCCAGTCGATACAAATTGCTAAGACACACGCCATTGTCTAGGCGCTCGCATTCACAGATCACCGGCTTGCCCATCTCGATGGAGTATTTGTACCGCTCCCACGGGCCCGGGAACACCACAATATCGTAGGTGTCGCCCTGCCATTCCACCCCGATGAACGCCATCTCGGAGCCCGGGTTGCGGCCTTTCTTCGTCTTAGTCTTGCGGATCTTGACGATCTGCCCGCCGATCACCAGCTCCTGGCCGGGCAGATATTTGCGGATCTGCGATGGGTTGCGGATCGCTTCGGCGTCGATGGCGCGCACATAGGCACCCATCGGATCGATGGTGACGAAGCTGCCGACCAGCTGCTGCTCGATCTGGTAGAGCACCTCGTCGTTAGCGAAGTCGGGGACCTCGATCTGAAACCGCTTGGGGTACTTGGCGATCTTGTCGGCCACCAGCGCGTCGCGCTCAGCCGGGCTAGCCTTGGCCCACTTGCCGGGCCCGATGTCCTTGCCCGCCCAGCGGTACTCGATCTCGCGCAGCATGGCGGTGCGGTCGCCGAACTCGTCCAGTGCCCCGATCTTCACCAGGTTGACCGCACAGGCTTTGTAGGCGCCTTTCCCGGCGCGCGCCAGATAGTCGTTGAACGAGCTATAGGGCTGCGCAGCCACCAGCGCCCGGGCGTTGACTTCACCCACGCCATGGATGGCGTCTAGCCCGTAGCGGATGGTCTGCCCTTCGATACGGAACGTCACCCGCGACTCGTTGATGTCGGGCGGCAGGATGGTCAGCCCTTTGCGCCGGGCGTCGCGCACGAAGTAGTTGCGCTTGGCCTCGTCCACCCGCATGAAGCCGACCAGCATCTCGGCCGGGTAATAATGCTTCATCCAGATCTCCCAGGCCGCGATCATGGCGTAGCCCAGCGCGTGGCTCTTGTTGAAGCAGTACCGGCCGGAGGCTTCGATGGAGCGCCAGATGTCAGCGGCCACCGGCGCCGGAATCCCCGAATGGGTGCGGCAGCCATCGATGAACTTCTCCTTCATGGCCAGCACTTTGGCCATGATCTTCTTACCGACCGCCTTCTGCAGATCCGAGGACTCCGACTGGCTGAACCCGGCCAGCTCCCGAGAGGCTTCCATCAGCTGCTCCTGGTAAACCAGGATGCCGAACGTGCTCTGGGTGATCGGCTCCATCATCGGGTGCTGGTAGACAACCGACTCAACGCCAGCTCGACGGCGTAGGTACGCGTGGTAGAGACCCGCATCGCGCACACCGGGGCGGTTGATGGAGATGAGGTCAGCGACTTCAACCATGCTGCGCGGCCGAAACTCGATCGCAGACTCAGTTCCACCGGGTGTGCCCAGCTGGAAGATGCCAACGGTCTGCCCTTCGTCGATCTGGGTCCAGATGACCGGATCCTCATAGTGGCGCTCGTCGAATGCCTCGTAGTCGATGTCGGCATCGTGGCGTTCCTTGGCCAGGTCGGCGGCGATCTGCAGCGCATCCAGGTGGCGCAGCGCCAGAAAATCGCCTTTTAGCCCGCCCAGCTCCTCGACGTCATACATGTCAAACTGCGTCGTCAGCGTGTTGTTCTTGACCCGGGTCGGCAGCGTCCCACCGGCCAGCGACTGATCGCTGATCAGCACGGCGGCGGCGTGCACCCCGGTCTGGCGGATCACTCCGAACATCTTGTCGAGATCCTCGAACAGCTTGGGGTGCCTGTCCATGTAGGGACCAATCTCCTTGCGGTGGTCTTCGATGACCTCCTCCCAGCTGCGGACGTCCTCCTCGGCCGACTCCTCCTCTTCGATCTCGGCGGCGGTGATGCGCTCGACGATCTTGCCGATGTCTTCCAGTTCCTTGTAGTCGATGCCCAGCATCCGACCGATGTCTTTGACGGTGCCTCGGGCCTGGTTGCGGCTCATCGTGCAGATGGAGCACACGTGGTCGTGTCCCCAGCGGTGCTTGACGTACTCCTTCATGCCCGCCCGCTTGGAGCGCGGGAAGTCGATGTCGATGTCGGGGAAGCCGGTGCGTTCGGGGATCAGGAAGCGCTCAAACAGCAGTCCGTATTTGATCGGGTCGATGCTGGTGATGCCCAGCAGCCAGGCCACTAGGGAGCCGCCCACCGAGCCCCGGCCGGGCCCGATCATCATCGGCTGGGGCCCGGTGCCCAGCACGTACTGCGCCCAGCTGCCGTCGCGGGCGGCGCGCACGTAGTCGGTGACGATCAGGAAGTACCCGGCGAACCGCTTGTCGCAGATGACCTGCAGCTCGGACTCCATCCGGCGCCAGTACAGGTCGCGGTCCAGCCCGCCGCGCTCCACCCGGTCGCGGAAGCCTTTCTCCACCAGGTCCAGGAACGTCTCCCAGTCATCGGCCTCGCTCTTGGTGAACAGCGGCATGCCCAGCATGGGCTTGATCACCACGTCGCACTGCTCGGCCATATGCGCGGAGTGCTTGATGGCCTCGGACACGATCTCCCGGCTGACGCCGTGCCGCTTCATCCAGAAGTGCAGCTCGCTCTCGCTCATCAGCCAGTCGGCCTTCTGCCCGCTGACCTCGGCCTGATCGGGATTGGAGTCGGCCCTAAAACCCCACACCAGCTCCTTGTAGCGCCAGTGCCCGGGATAGGCGTAATGGGAATCGTTGACCACCACCATCGGGATGCCCATTTCGGTGGCCAGGCGAACCTTGGCCTGGTTCAGCTGGGTCATCTCGGCGTTAAGCCGGTGCTGGTCGATGATCTCCCGGCGGCGCTGCGCGGCGGTGATCATCTCCTCGGTGTCGCCGGGCAGCCACGGGTTGCCGTTGGCGTCCAGCACCACCACCTCAGGCGGGATATCAGGCAGCTCCATGTACTGCCAGGTATGCAGTTCCACGTAGAAATTCTCGCGGAAGATCTCGTGCAACCCGCCCATGTACAACCGGGCCAGGTCCTCGTCACCGGCCACCACCGCCCGGTTCAGCCCGGTCAGCATGCAACCGTCGCTGGCGTAGAGGCCAGCCGCGTGCTGGCTCAGCAGCTCCGGATCGGCCAGCGGCTTGTTGTAGAAGTGCTTGGCGTCATATGCGGTGGACGACAGCGCCCACAGGTTGCGCAGCCCCTCCTGATTCTTGGCGATCAGGCACAAATGACTGGTGTTGCCGGTGGGATTCTTCTCCTCCCGCGCTTTGGCGATGTTGGAACACCAATAGCCTTCCATCCCGAAGATCGGCCGCACCCCCTCGGCGCGGCAGGCCTTCTGGAATGCCAGGTGCTGGTTGACCTCGCCGTGGTCGGTGAGCGCCACCGCGCTCTGGCGCAGCTCGCGGGCCCGCCGAGCGATCTGGCCGACTTTGGAGAAGCCGTCGAGAAATGAGCCCTCCGAATGGTTGTGAAAGCCAACCTGATCCTCTGGTTCGGGGGGCCCCGGGTTATCCCCATATCCCGGGGCCGCCGCCACCTGTTCCATGCGGGGATAGCAGGATTAGGTGGTCTGCTGCTGCTCGGTAGCATGCTGCTTGGCGTGGCCCTGCATGCGTGCCCGCAGCGACTCGAAGGACTGGTCCTCGGCCGGTGCCACCTGCGTCTCGGGAGCCGGGGCGGCAGCTGGCGTTGGCACCCCGGGCAGCGGGATCGCCGGAGGAGCCGACGGCGCCGGTTCCGGATTGTGCGTGGTGGCCCGGTCGAATTCGCCGATACCGTCCTGGGCCTCGGTCGTCGCACCGTTACCCCAGCCTCCCGGCGATGAGAGTGCGGGCGCCGGGATCGGCTGACCGGGCATCGGGATCTGCGGCGGACCGCTGCTGGCCTGCGTCTGCTGTTGCTGCTGCTCGCCCACCAGCCAGAATTTGATGCGGCGCTCGCTGCCATAGTCGTCGGCGAACTCCTTGGCGGTCTGTGGGCAGTACATGTAACGATCGTTGGCGTTGCCATCCCATGGGCGCCCGTAGCCGTAGTACTCGATGACCACCTTGGGATCACGCAGCGGGTCGCTGGGGGTGGGATCCACCGGCACGATGGTGTACTTGGTTTCCAGCTTCTCGCCGCGCCGGGTGATCCGGTAGTCGCGATCCATGATGGTGCGGTACATGCCGAAGAAGCCGACCATCTGGTCCCAGAAGTTGTTGTGCCCCTGCTTGAACACGATGAATTTGCGGGCCCACAGCCCATCGGGGCGCTGGTAGGTGTCGTCTTCCAGCTCGAAGGTGGGGCGGGTGTCGCTGCCCGGCGTGGGCTGCACCATCTTCTGGCGCCGGGCCACACCCACACCGATGGTCCGCTTGACGCATTTGCCGTCCCAGCCGCCAGGCTGGACGTAGCGATTGACCAGGTTCTGTTGGGGATCGGGTACCAGGAAATCCTGGTACTTCCCGTTGGCACAACGGACATTCACCGCGAAGTCGCTGGTGATGATGTCGTCGGTGAGGAAGCGAACGAATATCGATTCGCCGTCCGCGATCTTGAAGTAGTCCAGGCCGGGGGTGAAATCCCCGCGCGCGGCCGCTTCCTTCAGTGTTTGTTCCAGCGCGCCAAAACCAGTTTGCATTTCCGTTGTCCTTTTTCCGAGTTTCACCAAAAAAGCCGGGATCAGCTTTGCGTTTTCAATTTCCCGGTGCGATCGACGCTACCACGCAGGTAAACAGTGCGAAAGAGTTTCCGGACGTGGGTTTCCAGAATCTGGGGATGCGCACGATGTTGCCCATGTCCGACCACGTGGGCCTGCGGTCATTGGTCAGCTGCACTCTGATCGCTCGGGTGTAGCGGAACATCGGAGCCAGCGCCATAAGGTGGAAATACCACAGCTGGGCGACAAGCCGGTCGGTGTAGTGCTCGCCCTCGGAGAACCAATCCCAGTGGTCGTTGCCCGACGCGGTGTCGGCAGCGCGCATAGCCTGGGAGCGGTCCTGGGCAAAGACCCCACCGTCGCCTATCCGGCCGTCGGTGCGCCCCAGATCGTTGATGATCTCCTCGTCGGGCTGCTCGACGCGCTTGAAGAACGGGCTGAGGTCCTCGGCGTTCATCGACATCACGATCGGGTTGTCGGCCTCGATCTTCTTGCGGATCCGGCTGTCCACCCACTTCTCGCCCGAGCGCAGGTTGTCGTAACGCTCCCGGCGCTGGGGGTTGAGCAGCACCCTGGCGATCTCGCGCAGGTACATGAACTCCTCGGTGTCGGGCGCCCAGCCGGTGTCGGGGTGGGTGCGCCGGTACTTGGTGGCCAGCGCCTTGCGGATCTCGGCCTCGGTGGCATCGGGGCGCACGCCCAGCAGCCGGTAGTAACCGTTGGCATCCAAGCCGATCTTGCGGGGGATGCGCATCAGCGCCCGCGCGCAGCTGGGGTAACCCACGCCGGGACAGTGGTCGCGCGAGCTGAAGAATTCTTCCGCGCGCTGACTGGCCACCCAGACCGGGGTGGCGGGCAGGTTCTCTGGCTCGATGAAGTCGGGCCCGTAGACGTCCCACGGCGCCTCGGGCTCGGGACCAATACCGAGGGCCGCCTGGATGCTGTCGCGGCCGGGGTGACCCACCAGGGAGCGGTACAGGTCGTTGGCGCTGCTGGGGTGGCGCAGAAAGCGATCGCCGTCATCGGTCCCCAGAATCTCGTGGATGTGGGGGATCCGGCCCATCAAACCACCCTTTTACTGTGCGGAACGATCGGGTGAGCGGCCAGACTCTCCCGGCGGCGCTTTACCAGCCCCCTGTGGCGTTCTGCCAGCTCTTGATGCGCTTTGAGGTTCTCACCATGGGCCTCAGTCAAACGCTCGCGCAGGCGGCTCTGACCCGGCTGCAGGACCACCCGGCCGGTGTCGGGGTGATAGTGGACCTTGTAACCGTCAGACAGGGTGTGTTCCACGGGATCCATTTAGCGCATCCCCTTCCGCACCTTCTCGGCGTCGTATTGGGCCCGCTTCATGAATGCGGGTACGGCCGAGTCCAACATCGCCTGGACTTCCTCTCTCGTGGAACAGTCTCCCAGATCTCGGCCGGGTTCGGGGTCCACCACCAGTACCTTGCTCACCGACAGGCCATTGACCAGGGTGCGCTCCCCGGCGCGACCGGCCGGGTCGTCGTCGAACCACACCGTGACCGACGCGAAATCGTGCAGCAGTGCCAGCTGGCTGGGCGTCACCTTGGCGCCGAAAGTGGCCAGCACGTAGGGGATCCCCAGCGAATAGGCCTTGGCCACGCTCATCGGACTCTCTACCACCACCACGTGTGTCATCTTGTGCATGTCCATCAGGCTGCGGGTGCGGCAGTAGTCGTAGCCGTAAAGCGTCTCCGCTTTGGGGAAACCCAGGCTGGACTTGTACTTCGGGTCCTGCTCAGCCGACTCCGGCCACGGGCCTGGTGGGATGGCGCGTTTCTGGAAGCCGACCAGCTGGCCTTTGAAGAAATGCGGGAACACAATCCGGTTGTCGGCCTCATCCCATCCCAGATGCAACATCTCGACGGCTTCCTCGGTGATGCCGCGCGACGTCAGGTAGGGATGCGGCATCGTCCACTGGATCCAGGGATTGAGGATCGACTCCCCGTAGGACGGCGGGGCCACCGTGTAGGCGCCCGGCGCGGCCATGGTGCGCACCAGCTTGTCTTTGAACGTCTCGTCGTCGTCGGGGCCCGCGTGGATCAGGTCGGAGACGGCCAGCAGCGCCTCGGAGAAGCTCTCCTTGCCCTCCATCTTCATCACCAGGTGGAAGAGGTCCCCGCGCCACTGGGACGCGTAGCAGATGAACTTGCGCTTCTCCACGTTGACCGACGCGCTCGGGTTGGCATCGCGATTTCTGTGGTGCGGCTCGACGCGGTCGATCAGGCAGCTGTGCACCAGCTCGGTGGTACCGTCCTCGCCGGGCTGCTCGGTGACGTGCTCGGCGCCGTAGTGGACGAGGACCTCGCGGGCGTCCAGCGAGTGCAGGTAGCGGTAGTACAGCCGCTCGTCGGCCAACGCCTGCATGCCGGTGATCATTCGTCTAACACCCTGTCCATCGAAATCTCGGTGCGCCCGAACAGGTGCCAGTTCAACAGCCAGCTGGCGGTGCGCGATCGCCGGGCCCCTAGCAGCCGCATCTGCATCTGGTTGGCCTGCTCCATCTCGGCGTTACGCCACAGCCCCAGACACAGATCCGACGTCGCCTCCACCTCGGTGGCGTTAGCGAAGCTGTCCAGGCCCACCCCCTCATGGCGGCGCTGGCTCTCCCGGTTGAACTGGACGGCCAGCACGCACGGCACCCTGCCCGCCGACGCCCTACCGATCTCGGCTTTGAGCTGGCGCATGATCACACTGTGGTGCTCTTTGAGGTCGCGCACCCGCCGCGCGGGCTCCATAAAAGACAGCTGGTCGATGATCGGATAGGGCGCGTCGGCGTAGCGGGCCCGATTGACGATGGCCGCCACGGTGCGGTCGCCTTCCTCAGGGGCCTCGACCTTAAGCCCACCCAGATCGGCCAACTCCTCCTGGCACGCCGCCAGGTGGCGCATCTCGTCCATGTTCAGCTTGGACTTGGACAGCCGGTCATAGCTGATGCCGCTGAACATGGCGTCCAGCCGGTCTTCGATCTCCTCCTTGGGCATTTCCAGGCTGAAGAAAATCGGCACGAGGCCGGAGCGCCGGGCGGCGATCGCGACGTTGGCCAGCCACATCGTCTTGCCGGTCTTGGAGTAGGCGCCCACCACGCACAGCTCGCCAGGTAGTAGTCCGCCGACGTGGTCGTCGAGCGCGGGGATCCCCAGCGTCACACCCCGGCGCTGGCCTTCGGCGCGTTCTAGGTAGCGGGTGCGCCGCTCGACGATGTTGAGCGCCATATCAGATCGGCTATATCGGGGCGTGACATTCTCGGCCATGGAGTGGAATTCACTGCGCAGAAAGCGCACCGCCTCCTGTGGGTCAGCATGCGCGATCTTGGCGCCTTCCAGCATCTTTTCCTGGATCGCGGTGTTAGCGAAGTCGTTTTTGAGCTGCTCGGTAGCCCAGGTGGTGGACAAGTCCTCGTCGATAGGCAGCTCGATGCCGGGGAACTGCTTGGTCAGTACGGCCAACGTTGGCATCATCCGCTGCTGCTCGGTGTGCCAGTAGTCGACCATGAAGTCGAACATCGCCTTGCACACCAACTCGGTGAAGTGCACGCTGCGCAGCCCCAACTCCCACGCGGTGACCATCTCGCGATTGCTGGTCAAATTGGCCAGCAGGCGCCGTTCCAGCTCGCTCATACGATCGGTCGCCGCTTCTCTCCGACATCGACCTCGTCGTTTTCCAGCCTGAAATTGATGAGCCCGTAATCGGCGCCCTTCACCTCCACGTGGAAACAGGACCTCTTGAGCTGGCTTAACACCGCGCCACCGTAGCCCAGGTCGAGGTTGTCAGGCTCGATGTTGGTGGTCAGGATCGTCGGGCGGGCGTTCTGGGCACGATCGCGCAGAATGTGGTCAAAGGTGGTCTGCGGCAGGTTGTGGCTGGACCGTCCCTCCTTACCCAAGTCGTCGAGCAGCAGCACCTGGGTGTACATGAACCTGTCCTCGAACCACTGCTTCTTCGACTTGTCTCCCCAGGTGGCGGTGAACGCCTCGATCATCTTGGAGAAAGTGGTGGCGTAGCACCTCACGCCTTGGCGGACCAGATGCTTGAGGATCATGTTGGCCAGGAACGTCTTGCCGGTGCCGAGAGGCCCCCACAGAATGACCCCCATCCCCCGATCGACGTAAGCCTCCCAGTTCTGCAGGTAGTGGTCGACCGCCTTGTAAGCCTCTTCGTCACCGTGCCAGTCGGCCACGCTGGACCGCTGGAAAATTTTCCCGATCCCGGCGGCGGTGTAGTGCTTGGCCAGCTGCTTCTGACGCTGGCAGTCGCAGTTGCGATCTTTACCCTGCCAGCGGTAAGTGCCCTTGTTGGCGCAGGTGGGACAAGTGGTCTTCAGATCCGGCCAGACCTGGTAGACGCGCTCGGCCTCCTCGGTGGACAACGCCAGATCGATCGAATCCCCGCTCACAGCAGCTCTCCCATCTCGATGCACGCCGCCGCTATCGCGTCCACGGCCACCCGCACCTGCTGCACGGTGACGGTCAGCGGCGGGGACAGCCGCAGAGTGGGCTGGATAAGCAGCCCCGCGTGGCGGCAGCGGCGGCGGAAATCCTGTGCCTGGCTCGGGGCGTTGAGTTTGATGGTGCGGATCAGCCCGATGCCCGGGGTGGAATGCAGGATGTCGCTGAACTGCTCGCGCACCGTTTCCAGGTCGGTGCGCAGCGTGTCGGCCACGTTGCGGACCTGCGCCAGCAACGAATCGTTGATGCGCGGCACGATCGCATTGCCCACCGCGCAGGCGATCGGATTCGGGGTGGGCGCAACGTGCGCGATCAGCTGGCGGAAAGCATCCGACTCGAACAACGGACCTGGCGCCAACACCGCGTTGCACGGCAGGCCCCCGGTGCCCGCCGAACCGAGCAGGATGACGTCGGGGGTGACGTGGTACTGCTCGAACAGACCGAACGTGCCGGTGCGCCCAAAGCCGGTGTCCAGCTCGTCGGCAATGATCTTCAGCCGCTGCGCGCGGGCCCGGTGCACCTCATCCTGCACCTCGCCGCCTTCACGTGGCACCCCTTCGGGATCCAGCAGGCTCAGGAAGTAGCCGCCTTGCGACGGTGGGCAAATGCAGATCTGGGCGGCGGTCATGCGCGCCTCGTAGATCGACGGCGTGAACATCACCTTCAGCGGCTGGCCGTCCTTCTGCGGAAAGCGCTCGGAGAGCAGCGCGGCGTAGTCGGCCACCAGCCGGTCCTGGTAATCACCGTAATCACCGAACCAGGTGTGCTCCTGCAGCTGCACCAGCGCCATGTTGGCCACCTCGGGGTCACGGTGCCCGAACAACAGCTGAGAGCCGCCGTTGAAGTCCAGGTACTGCTCGCCGTACTCGTCCATGATGGTCGCGCCGATACCGCGTCCCATCGGGTGCAACAGGGACCCGGGATTCAGACCGGCCAGATAGGTCAGGCACTTCCGGCGGCCCTCCGCGAAATGTTGGTCAAGCAGGTCCTTGGCCGACTGATCCATTCTTCGACGATGCCTTCGCTTTAGTCTTACGTTTACGCCGCGTCTTCTTCGGTGGCTCCGGCGCCCACCGGCCGGTCTTGGCCAGTTGAACGCGCCTGACAACCTCCTGCAACTGGTCGATGGAACGCATGCCGCCCTTCTGGTACAGCGACACCGCCATGTTCTGGATGACTTCGAGGTTGAACCGCCGGATCCCTTTCTTGCCGTGGCGCTCGGGCTCGATCGGACGGGGCTCGGGATTCTCGGGATCCAGCGGGGGATGATCGGGATCGTCCAGCGCGTAGTAGAACCAGCCGCCGCCGCCGTCGTCGCGCGAGCGCATCGCCCAGTACATCCACTGCGGGCTCTTACCGAAAAACTGCGCGGCCTCCTCGGTGTTGTAGACGCGCTCGATCCCCGACAGGTCGACGTCGATCGTCTCGATCTGCCGGAACACCTCGGCCACCGCTTCGACGGGGATGGCCAGGCCCCGCCCGCTGGCTGATGCCGCGAACTGACGTGCGGCTGTGATAGCCCAGTCCTCCGAGCCAGCTTTTTCACGCTCCATTACCGCTCCCGGGGTCAGGTCATCTTCCTGTCGTTGAGGCGCGGTGCCTTGGGCTCGCCGAAGGTCATGCACTCTCCAATGGTGTTGTAGAGCACAGGATCTTGCTCGGCCCGGTCGAACAGCTTCTTGAGGCTGAAGGTGTATTCGACGTGTGCCGGTACCTCCTCAGCCTCGCAGATCTCCTGCCAGACCTCCTCGCCCACCCGCATGCGCAGACGGCCCTCGTCCAGGGTGGGGTCGGTGTACCCCGCGCCTTCGCGCGAGAACTTCCGGCCGAACTCGGGTACATCCAGGGTGGCGTTGTGATTCTGTGGATCCTTGACACCCTCGACGGCCAGCTGCGCATCCATGTGCGCGAACACCGCTACCTTGAGGACACCCTTGTTGTAGACGTCGAGAAGCTCGGTGGCTTCCTTGGCGCCCAGCCGGATGTCCATCAACGCCGCAGCCTGCTCAGCCGACAATGCTCCATCGTGCGTGGAGAGGTCCAAGGCGGTGATTTTGTTGACGAGCTGGCCCAGCCGCTCGCCCATGGCGATGAGGGCATCCATGCCACCCTCACCTTTTGCGTATTCGTCGAGCATCCGCTTGTACTCGGCCTTGCGTGCGGCCACCGTGGACGCCGACGATTCGTCCGCCAACGTCTCGGCGGAAGCCTTTTTGCGGAAGGTTTCCATCGCGATGGCGACGTCCCCACCGGCTGCCCGCAACAGCTCACCGATGGGGCTGAGAGCGATTTCGCTCTTTTCAACTGTCATGTGTGTCTCCTTTTCCTACAACTTTAGTCTAACGTAGGCCCAAGACATGCCCAAAGGACCGATCTATCTGCCGCCTTGGCGCTGTTTGACGATCTCGCGCTGGGCGATCTGCACCATCTCTTCGAGCACCGGCGCCAGCACGCCGGTCTGGATCATCTGGAACGCCAGCTTGATCTCCTCCTGGGTGGGGATGGGATCGACCCACACCCCGTTGCGCTCCCAGCCCTTCCAGCCGATGGACGCCTCGGTACCCGGCTTGAGCCATTGGTCGGTGGTGCCGTTGACCGTGAGGGTGGCATCCATACGCACAGTCAATTTGAAGGAGTCGATACGGGTGGGTGGCTCGGGGTCGCTCACAACCGGGCCTCTTCGTTGATCTGGACCTCGGCGGCGATCTGCTTCAGCTCGTAAGTCCACAGCCGGTCTTCAATCTCTTGGCGCCTGAAGTAGTCGGGGTCGTCGAACACCGGCCACCATTTGATCAGCAGCACCAGGTACACGGCCAGTGCGATCAGGATCGCGCTCACCGCCACGGTTTCAAGGACTTCCATTGTGTGTCTCCTCTGCTTGGCGCTGCAGCTCGTCGATCTTGAGCAGCGTCACGTCCTCCACCAGTCGGCGTTCGACCGGCGTAAGATCCTCCATCATCTCCTGGCCGTAGACCCAGTGTTCGGCCAGCACCGCCAGCATCTGAGCCAGCAGATACGCCGGAAACCGGCCCTGCCGGGCCTCGACGAACTGCACCGAGCGCCGCAATGCCTCGCCGGGGGTGAGCAGCCTGCCGTGCAGAACCAGCTGCCCCTCGGCGCCCTCCACCCAGTCCTCCAAGAACGTCAGGAAAGCCACGCTGATCTCGCCGCCGCCAGCCAGCGCCGCCCGGCGCCCCTGCCAGCTGTCGGTGTCACGCGTCTTCACGGCGGCAAGCCTCTAGGACGCGCTCGATGCCCGGGCGCGACGTCGGAATGGAGACGTGCGGGAAGTTTTTCTCCGGCATGTACGGCTTGGACGTCAGGTGATAGTGCTCGGCGTGCTCGCACTTGTACACCCGCTGCTCGCACCTCTGGCCCACCGCCCGCTGAATGCGTTTCAGCGCCTCTTTCGCATCGGCATGCGTCCGGTAGCCCAGCTTGCCGCCCGACGGCTCGCAGGGGCCTATGTCGAGGATTCTGGACATGCCGGAATGGCTGCGCCGGGACCGTTTGGAGCGCTGCTCCTTACCATGGCTGCTCACGGCTCGACAACTTTCAGCTCGGACCAGTTGTGCACCGCCAGGGCGCCGGGGCGGTCGTCGAACTCCACCATGGCGAAGTGCACATTGCGCTCGGACAGCCCCTGCGGACCGGCGTTGCAGCGCATCGTCAGCGGCAGCGGGTCGGCGGTCAGTCCCAGCTTCACCGCGATCTCATAGTCGCTCTCCTGCGAATAACGAGCCTTGGCCTCCCGGCTGGGTTTCCAGACCGTGCCCACATGGATGCCCACCGAGCAGCCCATCGACAGGCACTTGTATTCGACTCTCACTTTGTTTCCTTCCCGAGCAGGCTCGTGATCCGGCTGGCGCTCATATGAACTCCAACATCATCGGGTGGGTGGCTTTGGCGATGCGGTCGGCGCCATAGCGCACGTACACATAGGGATCGTTGACGTGGCTGATCACGCCGTACTCGGGCTGGTGGTCGGTGTCGTGGATCTGGAAGACCACCTGGGCACCGATGCGTTCCTCGGCTTCGTCGAGTCTCATGGCCATGGCCCCCATCATCACGCGAAGAGGAACGCCAAGACGACAAATAGGAACAAGCCCACCATGATGAAGGTGCCGAACACCGCGCATCCCAGCAGGTAGCCCCGAGTGAAGTTGGTGAAAATTTCCTCGGCCACACCTGGTTTGCGACGCGCCGGTGGCAGTGCTCGCGCCCGAGGCGCCGCGTAATAGTGCAGGTGCAGGATCTGGTCGTTCACGACGCCTCTCGCTTCACCGTCTGAGGCCCACCGCGCTCGTCGGTTACCTGCGTTTCGTGCATTGGTGTGTGTCTCCTGTCGTGTATATCTTCTAATTTACCTATAATACTGCTCTAATGCCAGGCCTACCCCGGCGCCGTATGCGTGATCGGAACCGGCCGCCATGGGACCTTGGTCCGATTTCCTGGTTGCATCAGCTTCATGATTTCGCCCAGCTCGTATTCGCGCATATCCAGCTGACGGCGCAGCTCGGCCAGCCGGGAAACCTTGGCATTGGTCTCGGTGGCCAACCTCAAACGGCGCTGGGCTGCCTCCCGGGCCCGCAGTGCCGCCTCGTAACGGCGCTGCAGCCGATTGGTGGCGTAGTCCACCTCGATCTGATAACGCTCGCTGATCGGATCGCTATGCAGCTCGTAAGCCTGCGGCGGAACGCGATGACGACTCTTATGCTTCTTGGCCACGATCCTTAAGCCCTTCGATCAGTTTGTCGCGGACATCCTCAGGGGTCTCGTCGTTGCGGGAATCTTTGAAGGCCAGGACGGGTTCGAGGTCCCCGGTCTTGCGGGCGGCCTCGATGCGGTCGAAGTAGGCCCGCATGGCAAAAACCCGGCGCATCAGCGAGTTCTTCATGCGCCCTTTCTCTAACCGCCGGGTGGCCTCCCGAGAGGTCTGCGGGGGCAGCGGCATGCCGCCACGCAAATGAGAGGCACCTGATCCAGCCAGACGCCACCTGGTGCCTTCGCATCGGGCGAAGAACTCCTGGATCTGCTCCCACTCCTTGAAGAACAACGTGGCGATCTCCCAGTGCATCGAGAGCCAGTATTCGTGGGACTCGGAATCCCGTTCCATCTGCAGCGGCGCCGGGGTGCCGAACTTATTGCGGTGCATGATCTCCCAGACCAGCACGGCATAACGCATCCGGTCGGCGTCATGTTGATAGGCCATCGACACCAGCTGATCGCGCAGGTGCTCCTTCTCCCGTTTGGATAGCCCAGTGGCGGCAGCCATCGCCTTGGAGTGGATCCCGGCCCGAACCTCGTTGATCTCCTTCTTCACCGCCGACAGCTGCTCGGTCAGCTCCTTGATCTTGGCGTGGGCCTGCTGCAGAGCCTCGGATTCGAGCACCTTGAGCCGGGAATCGGCACGCTGGGCGTATTTCCCCTTCGTCACTATCCGGCCCCCTGCTCCATCTCGATCAACTCGCCATCCTGGGGAGGACCCCTTTTATGTCCTCTAATTTACACACAATGTTGATCTAATGATAGTGAGACGGTTCTTTTTACCAGCTCAGCACCATGCCGCCCTCGTCCTCCTCGGGCCCGGCGGTGTCCACCAGGTCGTCGATCCAGGACACCGCCGCGCAGTCCAGCACCTCCTTGGCTCGGGTGACCGCCACGTAGCCGATCATTGCCTCGGCCTCCGAGATGGTCGGCGTCTCGCCGTCCTCGGTGACGCGCGGGGCGAAGAAGTCCCCGGCCACCTTGACCGTCTCCCACTGCCGACCCTTGCTCTTGTGCGCGGTGGAGACGATCACGTCGGCGTCGTCCTCGTTGCGGGAGAGTGCGTTGGTGGCTTCCAGGATCCGCTCGATGCCATGCTCCTCGATCAGCTTGATCAGCGGCAGCAGGTCGCGGCCCCCCTCCTCCTCGGTGGCGTAGCGCACCACCGAGTCCCAGTCGGGGAAGGCGTACAGCTCGGGGTGGTTGGTGGTCTTGCCTTCCCGCAAGTCCCCCGCCGCCCGAGCCAGCCTGCTCAATGCGTCACCGCCGCCCACCAAGGACACCCGACGGCCCGAGTCCAGCTCGCCCAGCACGTGGCCCATGGCGCCCGCATTCGTGCGGCACAGGATCGCCTTGGGCTTCTCCAAGGTGTCCACCACCGAGTCCATGTGCGGGTTGCCGATCAGTTCCAGCGGGGTGTGCAGCTGGTGCAGCCATTTGTTGGCCTCGTCCGCGATCGCCTGCCCGAACCGCCAGGACTGCGCCAGATAGAGCTGACGGGCGTTCTTCCAGCCGCCCAGCGCATCGACCGCCCCGCGCCAGGCATACATCTGCTGGCACGAGTCCCCCACGATGATCTGCTGGGCGTTCTGATCGCTGATCAGCTTGGCCAGCACCGGGTTGGCGTCCTGCGCCTCATCGAAGTAGATGGTGTAGTAGGGCAGCTCCGGCCGGGTCAACGCCCACATCTTCAGATAGTGATCGTGCTCGAACGGCATCCAGCCGCTGCGGTCGTTGACGTCGGCCCACCAGCGCTGGGCCAGTGGCAGCACGTTGGCCACCAGGACGGCGTGGTCGGCCCCGATGATCCCGTTCTGCGGTGGGACGTGGCGGGCGGTGATCTCGTCGTCGGCGCTGTAGCAGAACCGGCGCACCGTGTCCCCGGCGATACGCGCCAGGTGGCTGGACTTCACCATGACGTCGCGGCCTAATCGCAGGTTGCGCAGCCCCATCCGTTTGGCCACCTCCCAGCTCGGCTCGCGCTTGCCCGAGATCCGGTGCCGGAAGTCCTTGCCCACCGCCCCGTAGGCCAGCCCGTGGCTGGTCTTGCAGGTGACGTGCCCGGGGAACTTGCCCGAGGCATCCAGCTGGATCGGCTTGTTGTAGGCCACGTACAGGCTGCGTTTCGGCAGCTGCTCGGCCACCATCACCAGGGTGGACGTCTTGCCCGTCCCGGCGCCCGCCTGCACGACCAGGTTGTCCCCGCTCAGGGCCCCGTCGATGACCGCCTGCTGTTCGGCGGTCGGTGGGTATTCCATGTGTGTCTCCCTTCCTTACAATCTCATGAACGAGTTTACCCTACAGGTATATTCCCTATCACATCCACTCGGGGCGTATCCGACGCCACCGCTCCACTGTTCCCTGAGGCACCGACCGTTGATATCCCTGACGGTGCAACACAGACTTGGATATCCCGAACTCCACCACCACCTCGGCCAGCCTGATCAGTGGCTGGGGATGCAGATTCAGCTCGGGGCGCGGCGCCGGGGCGGGTTTGTCGCTAACGATGACTGGCTGCAGGGTGGGTGGCTCGGGCTTGGGTTGGCGACGACGCGCGGGACGCTGTCCTTTCGGCCTGGCCCGTCGGGGAGTCAGGTTGGCGCCGTAAAACCGCAGGAACGTCCTCGTCGCTCGGGTCAGCGTCCAACCCTCGTTCTCCTTGTGCAGCTTGTGCACGAGGTCGTGACAACGCTGACACAGCGGAACCAGATCGGAGTCCAACTCAGCTCCCATCCGCCGGTAGGTGTGGTGATGCAGGTGGATGTCGATGACGCTCCCGCACGCCTGGCACTGCCTCTTGTGATTGGCATAGAAGGCTGCCTTCCTGCGCTCCCAGCTGGTCGAATTGATGTACTGGGCGTATTCGTCTTTGCTGCGCCTTCTACGGGGCTCTGAGCGGGTTTGCTGGGGAATTGGAGTTCTCCTGGGTCTTAGGGCCTACTTCGGGCCTTGCCTCGGTGACCCCCCAGGCGACTGACCCCCATTTGCCATCTCCGGTACTGTCACACCACCTCTGGCCCCCTGTCTTGGAGTGACAGAGAGCTGATACGCATTGACCTGAGGCTTGCTCTGCAGCTGCGAGCTTCGGGTACCCGGCCCGGCCCGGGATTTCCTCGTAGGAGACTCAGTACCGGGAGCCGTGTCAGGTACTCCGGATACGGAACGGGAAGGGAGAGCGGGTTTTTCGGCGGGTCTCCCCGTAAGCGCCGGTAGGAGGGGCAGTGGCAGCTGCAACAATTACCATCCGGTAACCGGGAGCGCAACCCCGTCCAACATGTTGGGTGAACTGGTTGCACTACCCCCCAGATGTAGAGATACTCTCAGATACGCACAGAGATGCGTGGAGACAGTGGCAACTTCTCCGAAGGGCCCCGGCACATGGGAGCCGGGGCTCTTTTCTTTCCACAAGTCGTCCAATTTTCCTACAATGAGCTGGTGACACACGCGACGGTTGAGTCGACCATCGAACTTTTGGCCAGCGACCCCGAGGTCGACCTGGACACCGTCGTGTTGGTCAGCGAGTCCACCGCCTACTCGGGCTGCCTGCGTTTCGAACCGTTCGACGGGGACCGGCAGGGCTTCTTCCAGCGCTACGGCTTGGAGGAGAACTGGATCAGCCGGTTCCTGGTGCTCAACGAGCACCACAACCTGCGCCATTTCATCCGCCAGCTGCTCGACGACAGCTGGCTGCTGGTGTATGACCCGTCGGCGGATCCGATCCTAGCCGACTTCGAGCGCTGGGCGGCGCCGCTGGACGTGCAGGGCTTCACCTGCCCGCACCACGGGCAGCTGCGGCCCTATCAGACCTTCGGGATTCAGCGGGCGCTGGAACGGAACGAGGCTCAGAAGGCCTCTGAGCGCCTCACGGTGCCCGGGTGGTGTGCCGGTGCCGGGAAGAGCCTGTTCGCCTGCGCAGGGGCTCAGGAGCTGGCCAACAGGGGCCTTGTGGACGTGGTGCTAGCTTTCACCCTGATGCGCCACAAAGACAACCTGCGGGCGTTCTTCGCCGACACCACCGAGCTGAAAGCCGTTGTGGTGGACGGGACTAAAGACCGGCGCCGCAAGCTCTACGCCAGCGAGCACGACGTGTTCGTGGTCAACTACGACAAACCGCGCTTCGACTTCGAGGAACTGTCCGAGCTGACCGCCGGAAAGCGTGTGCTGTTCGTGCTCGACGAGGTGCAGAAGGTGCTTACCGCCGAGACCAAGACCCAGGCCCGCAAGGCGCTCGATCAGCTGATCAAGGGCTGCCGGGCCACCATCTGGCCGATGACTGCCTCCATTGTGGGCTCCAATCCGCTACGCTACCGCTCGCTGTTCGCCTTGAGTCAAGCTCGGGACAACCCGCTGGGCAGCCGGGCGGACTTCGAGGAGCGCTACCTGGAACGCGACAACTGGGGCAACCCGAAGAAGCGCACCTACCAGCGCACCACCCGCCACGGCGGGTCGTTCACCGTCACCGACTATGACTGGGACCTGGCCGCGCTGCACGAGGTGCGCCACCGGGTAGCCGACCGGGTGCAGAACGCACGCAAGACCGATCCCGGTGTGCGCGAGTACTTCCCGCCGCTGCAGGTGGAGTTCATCCCGATCCAGATGAGCCCCGAGGACCGCCAGCTGATCGACGAGATCGAGTACCTGGCCCGCATCGCCAAGCGGGAGGGGGAGGCGTTGACGTCCTACGCGCTGCTGCAGCGGTACGTGTGCAACACGCCCGAGGCGCTGGCCCACTCCACCTCCCCGCTGGCGCGGGTGCTGATGGAGGGTTACCCCAACCTGATCACCAGCAGCCACAGCGCCAAGATGGAGTATTTCCTCGACCAGGTGGAGTCGATCGCGGACGCTGGGGACAAGGTGATCGCGTTCACCAAGTGGACGAACCTCGGGCTGTTCATGTTGAGTCGCGAGCTGGACAAGCGCAGGGTCAAACACGTAGTGCACTACGGCACCGGCCAGACGCAGAAGGAGTCCCAGCGGGCCCAGGACCGCTTCAAGGCCGACGCCGAGATCACCCTGTTCCTGTCGTCGGATGCCGGGGCGTATGGCTTGAACATGCAGGAGGCCAAGTACTGCATTCAATACGAATGCCCGTACAGCTACGACGACTTCCAGCAGCGGATCAACCGAATCCACCGCACCGACTCCCAGCTGGCCGGGCTGACCGCGTACGTCTATGTGACCGAGAACTCGATCGAGGAACGCATCGCCGGGATCTGCGAATACCGGCGCCAGCTGGCCGAGGCCACGCTGGGCACCAGCGAGGTCGTCGCCATGCCAGACTTTGCTCAGCACAGTGAGGAGTCCAACGCCGACTACCTGCTCTTCGGTGAGGACCGCGACTTCTGGAAGCGAGTGACATGACGGAGTTCGTCTTCAGCCCCAACCAGGTCACCCACTCCGAGCCGTACTTCTTCCCGGCCAGCCTGGAAACGTTGGAGATGACCCCCAACCTGAAGCGGTGCTCGCTGACCAACGCCATGCGCTACGGCGGACCGCTGGTGCGGCTGATCCTGGAATCGGCGCCTTTGGAAGGCGACGGCGAGGACATCTACGTGGAGACGGTGGTCAACTACCTGCACGTGGGCCAGTGCCCCACCCAGCCGGGCTGGCATCTCGACGACATCCCCCGGCTCACCCCCGAAGAACCCACCCAGCTGCCCGGCATGACGCCCGACGCCATGGACTACCCGTCGCTGACCGAGATGGTCAAACAGACCCAGGCCGGGCGCCACGTGCGCCACCACACCATCGTGGTGGGCAACCCGTGCCCCACCGTGTTCGCCAACGAGCCGGTGACCCTGGACATCGAGCACCCCGACGACTGGGGTGTGATGCGCGACATCCACGCCAAGGCCAGCGCGGCAACCTTTGAGGCGGTGATGTTCCCCAACGGCATGTGGACGACCTGGGACTGGTGGAATCTGCACCGGCCGTGCCAGGCCAGTCAGTCGGGCTGGCGCCTTTTGCTGCGCGTCGGGGAGGGCGGGGACCGGCCGGTCGATCATGACTTCTTCAAGCCCATCCACCACGTGTACGTCCCGTCCGCCGCCATTTGATGGGAGGATCAGCCCATGGCTGAGATCTCGACCAGGGAGCTGTACCGCTACCGCAGTCATCGCACCCTGCAGGAGCTGCACGACTACAAGAAGCTGCGGGTGCGCATCAAGACCGAAGGGGTGCGCGTCCCGCTGGAACTGGAAACCGACGGCCAGTACGTCTTTCTGGCCGAAGGCCACAAGCGCCTGATGATCGCCGTTGAGCTGGGCATCAAGCGGCTGCCAGTGACCATCATCGAGCGGCCGTTCTCGACCCGTCGCCGGATGAAGTATTTGATCGGGCCCGAGCTGGCCGAGCTGCTGAAAGAAAAAGCCGCCGCGACCGTGGGGTTCGACGACAAGGACGACCTATAAGCCTTGCGGGCCTACAACAGGCGGCGGGGTGTAGTAGGGCATGCTCAGGATCTTGGGATTGGCGTTGAGCACCGCCGGGTGATGCTGGTGGGCCCGCCAGCCCAGATAACGGGCGGCGTAGCGGCCCAGGTGCAGATCCAGATGGCGCCAGGGATCGGGCATATCACGGGTCTCGAAGATCGCGCGCATCAGCCGCCAGACGTCAGGCATAGCGGTCATCATCGGGGCGCGGAAGCGGGCCAACCCCAGCGGGTTGGCACCACACCCGGCGAAGTCGACCCCCTGCTGGTAGCCGAAGAAACACCAGGGATGCGGGCAGAGCACGAGCGTCTCGATGGCGCCGGGCCAGGGCACAATGTCGTGCTCCATGGTGATGAAGTCCTCGCCCTTGCTCCACGCCGCCGTCATGAAGTCCAGATAACCCCATTTGCTGCCTGAGACGTCCACCAGCGTGACGGGGACAGGGCAGTAGAACGAGGACGCCAGGAAGACCTGGGTGGCCTCTGAGAGCCGCGTGAAGGGCACGTAGAGCCTCAGTGGGCCTCCCGGCGCCAGGCGTTGCGGTTGCCTTTGCGCGGGTGCTTGTCAGGGCGCCCGTTGGGAATCCGCGTAGAGCGCGGCCGGATCTCGACCCACCGGCGCACGCGTTCCTTGTGGGCCTGTTCGGCCGCTGTCAGGGTGGGCATTCCGACCACCTCCTTCCACTTCTAGTTTACCAAATGGGTAATCATCCGCCGATGTCGATGTCTTTGCGGTTAGCTTCCAGCTGTTCGACCGTCTCGGTGGGATTCCAGGTCAGCACCTTGCAGTCCTCGTTGCCGCAGAACGCCTGGTGCCCCCCGTCGAGCAACAGGACGGGCGGTTCGCCACAGTACGGGCAGTTGGGGGTGGGCGCGCTCATCGCTCGGCCCTTCGCGCCACCCACACACGCTCGGTGGACATGCCCAGCGCGTACTCGCGGTCACGGCCCTCATAGGTCACGTAGACCATCTTGAAGCGCTCATCCTCGCGGACACTGGCGACAATCCAACGAGGGTTTAGGCGCCCGTACTGACGCTCCAAGATGAAGTCGCCGACCTGCACTCGCCGGGCGCGCACGTGCTTGTGGTCATACGGAATGTAATCCGGCCGCTGCATCAGCGGCAGGTGGGCGTAGGGATCCTCAGACACTGAATACCTCCCGGCGCAGCTCCTTGATGAGATTGGCCCGAGTGGCGCTGCTGAGCCAAGATTCGGCACCGCCCTTCCAGGCGCGTATAGCGGCATAACGCGGTACCCCGGCGCGGTTGTAGACCACGCGGATCCTCCAATCGCCCTTCTGGTAGTAGTCGGTGTCGTGGTCCTCGGGCGGGTAGGACACGGTCCACCCCGCCCCTCGGGCCTCGATTTGGACCAGCTGGCGGCTGGTGTTTTGGACGCTCATGGCGCCACCTTCGACCAGCGCACCGCGTCAGCGTCGATGCTTGCCAGCGTGGCGTCATCCAGAGGCTCGGACTCGAACGCGTCAGGGTAGTTGCCCACGCCGTCCTCATAGGGCTCGAAGCCAGCGCGGCGCAGGCGACTCTCCACGATGCTGACAGCCTCGGCCTCGTCGGCGGCGCGAACCAGCTCGACCACGGCCACACGCACGTTGTACACCTCGACCTCAGACATCGGCCGCCTCCAACCGTTCGGCGTTGACCGGGATGTACTCCCAGGCTTCGGTCTCGTCGTTGTAGTGCGCCTCCACGACGGTGCCGACCTCGATGTCCTTGATCGCCTCGTGATCACCTTTCAGGGCGCCCCAGACGATCGGCCCGCCCCAGCCGGTTTCCTTGCCGACCTTGGCTGCCAACTCGAACATCTCGTTCCAACTGATCTCGCGCTCGACCACCTTGGCCGTGGACGTCGCTTTGAACGTCTCGGTGCCCGAGATCGAGCGGTTGCAGCCGCAAGTGGCCGAGTTGCAGCAGACGACGCCGAAGTTGGCTAACATCTCGCCCTCGGGCACGAAGCAGAACTCGCCGTACGGGACGGGCCCCGTACTCACCAGCACTTTCATGTGTGTCTCCTCATTTCTTCTCTCGTTTGATACGCAGCCAGGCGTCGGCGCCCCACAACACCAATGATCCGAGATGGCAGGGCTCGACGAACCGGACAGCGACGTCGCCATCGCTGTCGCGGACGGCCGATTTGACCACCCCGAAGCCGAGGATCTCGTCCCCCGGCCTGAGGTGGCGGGCTTCAATGCCCATCACGCGGGTGCCTCCCGCCGGTAACGGGATCGATCCGACCAGTCGACGTCGACCCCGAGCTTGTGCAGGAAATCGGCCAGCTCGGGACCGAGGTCCTGGATGTGATAGGCGTCCCCGCTGCCGTTGTAGACGACGTGGGCCTCCCCGAAGTACTTCCAGAGGAAGTCCTCGATCGCGCAGATGTCGACCTGGGGGTGATCAGGCATCAGAACCTCGCCTCTCGCACGTGGCCCTCGACCTGGATGCCCCGGTAGTAGTACACCGAGCCCAGACCCATGCCGTCCGAACTGGGAGGGCCCAGCTCGGCCATGGCCTCCTTGACCTCGGCCAGACCGACCTCGTCGTTCTCGCTCAGACCCAGCAGCTGGGGTGCCAGCACCTCGGCCAGGGCCATCTGGAAGTCGGCGGGGCCGACCCCTCTGTCTACCGAGTAGCTCAAGCAGCTGGCGCCGTACATGCCCCGGCCCGAATACTCGGGGCTAAGACGCTCGTCGAGGTCGATCAGCAGCATGCTGATCTTTTGGAACTGCGCCTCGCTTAGCAAGATCTTTGCCATGTGTGTGTCTCCTTCCTTCAATTACAGTTTACCTGATAGGTGAATTCCTGGTCAGGCGCTTCTTTCCCCTCGCTTGTAATCGACCTCACCGATGATGCGGCCGAGCCGGTATCCGGCTTCGCCCTCCGACCGGCCGACACCAATGACACCGGGGTGATCCCGATGCCGAGCCTCAAACTTGCCCTCGTAGCGGGTGGAGGGGATGACCTCGATGGGGTTACTCATCGCTGACCCCCTTGCGGGTGCGCATCTCCCGAAGGGCCCTAACCAGCGCGATGATCAGCTCCTCGGCCCCGAGAGACGTCAGCTCCATCGCAGCGTAAGGAGAGCCGATCTCACTGGGGGCCTCGTCGACCGAGAGGAAAATCGAGCCGTCCGAATAGCTCTGGACGACCGCTTTCTTGCCGCCAACAGCGACCTCGCTGGTGCGGGTAACGAGTGTGGACATTACTTCCCCTTTCTGCGGTAGGCGGCGTAGGCCCGGCGTTGAGCCCCGGCGCTGTTGAGGTGTGAGGCGGCTTCCCCGTGCCAGCCAACCGAGCGGGCGATCTTGGCGCGGGTCATGAAGTCATGCCAGCGCACGTAGCAGCCGACGGCGTGCCGGTCGGCGTCACTGAGGTGCGCCCACTCCGGCCGGGTGTAGGGGTACTGCGGGTAGCCGTGGGTGCGCGCCCACATGGTGATCTCGTCCTTGGTGGGGCAGCGGTAATAGGGCATGCCGTTGGCGTCGAGCGGTTCTAGGAAGCCGTGGTCGCGCTTACAGCCGTAGCCGTGGCGCTTGGCAGCTGTGCTCATTCCTCGTCCTCCTCGGGAAAGGCCACGTCCCACTCCTCGGCGGTCACCCCGGTCATCAGAAACTCGCGCTCATCGGCGCTCAGCTCGGGGAAGACCTGCTGGATGTGCTTGCCCTTACCGTCGAGGCTGAACCGCCAGCACTGAGCCAGCCGTTCTTCGGTGACCGTCGGCAGATCCATGGTGTGCTCGACACCAGTGAACTGCGACTTGCGTGTGACCTTCATGTGTGTGTCTCTTCCTGTTGTTGCGCTACGCCGCCTCGGCGTACTCCTTGGCCTCCCTAGCGCTGCCGAACGGACCGGCAACCGGGCTGCGCTGGGCCTGCTCGTCGAAGACCCAATAGAACCTCTTCGGCGACTGCTGCAGGTAGAACCGGCCGCAGACGCTGCGATAACCGCTGTACTTGTTCTTGGCTTCCCACAAGATCATGTGTGTCTCCCTTCCACTGGTTAGAACAGTTTACCCGTCAGGTAAATTCCCCTCGACGTCGGGTGCGCCGTCGATGGCCAGCAGGTAACGCCGGATGGCATCCCCGCGCACGTCGTTGACGTTCCACACCTCGGTGTGGCCGTCCGCGAACTCGATGCTCACGATCGCGGTCATGGTGTCTCCTTTGTTGGGGGGCGGGGGAGGACTGCGGCGGGACTTACCCTCACGATGGGCGCCCTCGCTTTGGCGCCTCGCTGCCTAACTCCCCCACCCCGGTCTTTACGGCACCGCTGGCGCCCGATCTGTGTCAGGCGCCCAGCAGCTCCTTCTCGTATTGCGCGCGCTGCGCCTCGACGAACCGCTCGAAGCGCTCGCGCTCATTGCCCTTGACGTGGGCCCGCTCGACGGCCTCCTCGACGTCGGTCACCCCGTAGGCCATCGCCTGCGCGGCGCGGGCCTCGAAGTCATCGACCTTGACGTGCCACAGGATCGTCTGTTGCTGACCCTGGTGCTCGCCGTGGTCCTTGACCTTCGCGCTCAGGATGACCGCCCGGTCACCGCGTTCCAGCCCGAACAGCGACTGGCTGGACCCCGAGATCTTGATGACCTGACCGGAGTCGCTCTCGGCGATGATGAACATCGACGGCGAGCGGTTCCAGCTGCCCTCGCTGTACTTGGCGAACCGGATGCTCACCGGGATGTTGGCCACTTTCTCACCGATCTCGCCCAGGAAACCCTGGACCAGAACGTCGCGTCGCGCCTGCTCGGCGTGTGCCTCGTCCCAGGCTTGAGCGAACTCAGCGGCCCGGTGAGCGGCCGCAGCGATCTCGGCCTGTGCGGCTTGCTCGGCACGCAGCGCCTCACCGTACTCGGCCCACAGCGCGTCGCGCTTGGCCCACTGGCGCTTGGTGTTGACGCTGATGCCGTCGGGGTCCATCCTGCGGCCCCAGCAGCGGTAGCAGACGCCGTGGTACTGGCTGTAGATGCCCGAACCACCGCAGCGGATGCACTCGATCGGCACGCGCTCCCAGCGGTCCATGCCGGGGTGCGGGTCGACGTACTGGTGCAGCTCGTAGGTCTTGCCGTTGTACTTCATCTTGACTGGCTTACTCATGTTGCACCTCCCTTCACCGATATGAACGATTTACCCCACAGGTATATTCCGATCATTCCTCATCGTCGCGCCAGTTACCCCCCAACCGCAGTAGCGTTCCCGCCGATGCTCTGAGGTTTTTTCCTACCGCCCATGGATCGCGGCCTCTTCCTTGTGATAAGCGACCCGAGCGTGGCGGTCGTAGTAGATGCGCAGATCGCACCCTTCCTCACCGCAGCCAGGGCAGTTGCCGTCCTCCTGCTGCTCGTACAGGTCCTCCCACATGGCGTCCTGGCGCCCGTAGCTGTCGGCGTAGTCCTGCGGGTCCATCGGCTCGAACTGCGCCTCGTAGTCCAACTGGTCCTCGAAGCGCGCGGCCGCGCCGTCCATGTACGGTTCACCGGCCTCGTTGTAGTAGCGACTCATTGCCCTTCTCCTTTCTTGAGCTGGCGTGCCAACTCGTGCTTCTCGATCCGGCGCTGTTCCCGCCGCGCGAATGCGCGAACGTTAGAGCACATCCGACGACCGCACTTGCACTCGGCCTTGGTGTTCTTGCTGTTGCGGTGGGCCCTGCCCATCATTCGAACCATCTAGCCTCCCTAACTGATGTCTTTGAGCCTCACGAAGAAGGCGACGTACTGCGGGTTGCGCAGCACCTGCTCGCCGGTGTCGACGTCGTAGAGGTACGGGTACTCGACTTCGCCGTCACGGCCGACGGTGCCGTCCCACCAGACGGTGCGGACCTCGGCGGTGGTCATGCCGATCTGGTAGGCCACACCGCGCCCGGTGCTCTTGCCGTTCACCTCGACCCCGTACAGCTGGCCGACCAGCGCGCCGCGATAGGGACTGCGGACATTGCTGTACGCGTGCGGGCGCCACACCAGCTCGGTGCGGAAGAGCGGGTCCTGATGGTTGGTGCGGACTGGAACGTGCGGTGCTGTCATGGTGTCTCCTCAGTGGTAGTTTACCTGATAGGTAAACACGATGGATGAAAAATTTGGCGCACAAAAAATCGGGTTTTGAGGACCTGGCCTCGTGGGCTCTTTCCATTATCTGGAACGAGTTTACCCGCTGGGTTATTCCGCCTACGCGAGCACCGCTACGGGGTGATCAGGACATTCGTCGGCCGCTGCCATCATCCGCCGGGACACCTCGAACAGGTCCCATTCGCACTGGCCATAAGGGTATTGCTGGGCCATCGCCTGGATCTCGGTGGCGAAGTCCCGCAGCTGCTGCGCCAGGCATTCGGCCACCAGACGACCCTACGTGGGGCGCCGCAGGCATGCCGCGCTCCCCGGCATCGGGCAGATGTCATTTCAGATAATTGGGGGTGAGCGTTGCGCTGTACATCCAGGCAGTGGGGCTCAAGATGGCGGCCTGGCACGACACCTCGTTGACTGGCGTGGTGTTGGAGACGATCGCCAGCCCGGTATAACGCAGGGCTGTGACATCGTGCAGGAAGTTGCCCTCGCCCCCCAATCGTGCGAAGTAGCGGATCTGGGCTACATCCGTCCAGGCATCGTTGAGGTAGAAGTCCCCACCCGCGTCACCGGATACCCGCACTTCCAGAGTGTAGATCTGGTCGGCCACGTCGGGGATCTCGAAGAACGGGGTCTGCAGCAGGTACCAGAAGCCCGCGATCGGATCGGGGTCGAAGGTGTACTGGTAGATGTAGACACCGTCCGAGAGCCGCCGCAGCCGCACGATGACCTGGTCCCCGTCGGCCACCGGCTTGAAGAACTGGCAGTTGAGCCGGGCCAGCCCGTTGGGCACGAAGCCGGTCACCTGGCGGATGTTAATCCCAGCCTCGCCATACCCGGCCGCCCGAGTGATGTGCAGCACCCGCTTGCCGTTGTAGTTCATGTTGGGGTCGACATTGATGGAGACCACGGCGCGCGGCTCGCCCCACACGATGGTGGGATCGGCCCACTTGGCGTTGTCGTCGCCCCAGGTGCCCGACGGGACGGTGGAGGGGTAGGTGCTGGTGTAGTAGGCCAGCTTGGTGGAGCTGATATTGGTGTCGAATGGATCCGCCTGCGCCCACATGTCGTCGGAGCGCACCGTGCCCGAGTCGGTGAACTCGAAGTCCACCTTGACGAAGGTGGAGCTGGTGATCAGGTCGGTAAAGACGGTGCCTTCCACCACGTCGGTGGAGTTGATCAGCACGGTGTCGAACCAGAACTGCCCGGCCCCCGTGGTGGCCCCCACCACCAGCCCGATCTTTAACTCGGCAGCGCCGTTAGGGATCTGGCCGTTGACAGTGACCAACTGGCCGTGACCGGAGCCCCACAGACTGGTGCCGGAGGCCGTAATGCTCGTGGTGTCCTGATTCAGGAAGTTGCCGTCGGCGTCGTAGTAGTTGGCCGCCAGCATCACCGGCGTGCCGGTGGTGACGTGCTGCCATTGCACCCACACGCTGAGCGAGAAGTTGGCGCCCGGCGTGACTGCTGGCCACGCGGTGACCAAAGCTGAGAGCAGCTCCTGCTCGGTGCCGGTGGCCGTGCAGGTGGCCGCGCCGTACTGGTACTTGCCCTGCCCCGGGTCGATCGACCAGCTGCCCTGCGCCTGGTCCCAGTTGTCCAGCGTGGTGTCGAACAGTGGGTTCTGGATCTGGTAGACGACGCCCGCCGTGGAGATCGGCCCGCTGGGCAGCTGCACGATGTTGTGGAACACCCACTGGTTGGGGTCATAGGGAGCGAACTTGAAAGCGGGCGGGTCCTGGGTGGCGATGTAAGTGGTACGAAACGCGCTGACCTCGCGAACCCCGGCAAAGTAGGCGATGGCCGCGTCGCGCACCGCCGTGCGGATGTCGTACTGGTGCACGCTGGTGGTCAAAAAGCGCAGCCGGTAGTCGGTGGCGGGCTTGCGGTTCAGCGCCGTGGTGAAAGCCTGGGTCAGGCCGGTCATCACGTTGGCGGCCAGCGCCAGAGTCTGCCCGGGCACCACCCAGTAATCGGTGCCCTGCAACGGCAGCGACGTCGCGGACGGAGTGAAGTTGATCAGGCTGTTAAAGGCCCCTGAGATCGTCGAGGTGACGCTGTTGATGAGGGGGTTGAGTACTTGGCTGCCGATGTTGTACAGCGTGTTGTTGAGGTTCTGAGAGGCCAACACGGCGGTGTTGACCAGCTCGCGCCGGTAGATCCACGGCGAAGCGATCTCATTGGTGTTGCCGTACGCCGACGAGCCCACGCTGTTGGGGAGCGCCTGGGCGGACGACACGGTGTAGCCCGGGCCCACCTGCACGGTGATCGGGCTGACCGTCGAGTTGAAGATCGAGTTGACGGCGGCGTTGATCGAGTTGGCGTTGAGCCAGTTCACACTGCCGATGCCACCTCCAAGAATCTGCCCGGCCACCGCGAGGATGCCCGCGCTGATCGGTGGCGCGGTCTGGGTCTGAGTCACCGAGATCGGGAAGACCTGATACATCACGCTGATGCCGGAGTCGTAGACCGGGTAGGGCTCCTCGGTCAGGTTGGTGAATTCCAGCTGCAGGTAGCTGACCAGCACCGGGTTGGGGAAGTAGTACTTGCCTTTCTGGGTGACGTAGTTGGCGAAGATCGGGGTCCAGATTTTGGACTCGTAGAAACTGGCGTGCCCGCCGCCGCACGGCATGTCCTGCAACGTCCAGTCCACCGCCAGGACAGCGTCATCGAGCGTGGTGGACGGCACCTTGCCGGTGTGCGGATCCGGCTGCACCGGATCGGGGTTGACGTAGACCGGAGGGTTGGCCTGGAAAGCCTGGTAGGCGTTGGTGTAGCTGTCCAGCTTAACCACCAGCGCACTCATGATGCCCTGGAAATCCTTGTAGCCCACCTCGCCATCGAAGCTGATCTGGGTGGGCAGGTTGGTAGCGGGCAGCGTGGTGGTGACCAGGCTGGTGCCGTCGGGCAGCACCACCGAGATGAAGACCTGCGGTATCGGGTCGCTGTAGATCCACCCAGCTACGATGCACAGCGGGATGCCCGGCGCCGGGGGCGGGTAGAGCGGGGCCGAGAAGAGGATCGGGTCGGCGCTCCCGTTGTTGAATTCGAGCACCACTTCCACCGCACCGCAGTCGAAGTAGAGGGTGGGCCAATACTGGTCGCCCCCGGCGTTGGGCGGGAAGACCCCGGCCGTGACGGTGGTCACGGTGATGGTGGGCTGCGGGATGCCGGTCAGCGAGTCGGTGTACTGCAGCAGCGGCACCGGCTGCTGGCCGTACGCACCGTAGAAGCTCGCCGTCCAGGGACCCCCGGCATCCCCGGCCACCATGATGTTGCCGATCCCCAGCAGGGGTTCCAGAGCCGCCTGGACGTCGTCTCCGGTGGAGGTGTCGTCCAGCGGCGCGGTGGTGTAGTTGATGCCGTCGAGGCTCAGAGCGAACGAGCCGCCGGTGGAGGTGCCGTTGATGGTGATCATCTGCACGGCGCTGATCCCCGGCGCGACACCGAACAAGGTGGGGTTGGTCGGCGGCGCATCGGTCACCGAGTCAAAGTTCGGCGTCCACACCACCCCGATCCACGCGGGCTGGCTGATCTGCGGGCCGATCGCCATCGGCACCACGTAGACACTGGTCTGATCGGGGTCGGAGATATCGATCAGCCCGGTCCCGGCCGTCCACTGGGTGTTCTCGTCGAAATCCGGCGGCAGGCTGATCGGGCTCAGCTTGCGGGTGCCCACCGTGTCGTCGGTGGAGTAGTAGACGTTGAGATTCTGGTTGGTGTAGACGGGGTCCAAATACAGCGAGTCGATCAGTTGCGGCGTGCCGTCGGGGTTGCGGAAGTCCAGGTAGAGGCTGACCACCGCCTGCGAATCGGGCTGCGGGGAGCATTTCCAGAAGGTGGTGGGCTTGTCGTCGATCGCATCAGGAGCATCCCAGTCCTGGATGTATTTGGCGATGACGTTGCCCAGCGCGTCCTGCTCGGGCTCCATCGCCTGGGTACCGTCGGACCGGGCGTAGATGTTACGCCGGATCAGCCCCTGGCGCAGCCCGATGTTGAACGGCTGATTGCCCAGCGTGGGATCGTAGTTGCGGCTGATCCGGAACTGCACCGCCTTGGCCACGATCGGGTAGGTGTAGACGTGGTACTTGTACCAGGCCACCTCCTGCGAGCTAGACAGCGTGATGGTCATCGGCTGGTAGTTCTCGTCGCGCATCTGGATCCAGTTGTTGTTGCGGTCCTTGTACCAAACGTTGAAGGTGCAGGCCACCCGCATGATCTCGATCGAGAACTCCCCGACGGACAGCGGCAGCTTGAAGTTGACGGTCAGAACCTCCTGGGTGGGGTCGCTGCTCGGCCGGGGCTGAGAGAACCACACCCGAGCCACCGGCAGATCGGCCAGTTGCGGGACGTTGGGGGAGTACTGCTGGTTGGAGATCAAATCGTTGAGCAGGTTCACCAGCGTCAGCGGCCAGTGATAGTTCAGGTACATCCCGTCCAGGGCGCTACCGGCCATCGTGATCCCCCGTCATGACGATGTGCTCGCTCCCGCCGGTGCCCCCGATGACGTCGTGAAGGTGCCCGCCACCCAGCCGGTGGAGGTGCTGATCAACGGGCGGCCACGGGTGAGCGAGCGGGACACCGTGGACTCCTGGGTCGGCGCGGTGTAGGCGATGGCCAGATCGGGGGTGAACACCTCCTTGGTGATCGCGGACTGCCCCATCGGCAACCGGAAGTGGAACTGATCGGCTTGCCCGCCCATGTCCTGCACCTGGGTGATCTTGGCCGCGATGTAAGCCTGCTCGGACGGCCAGGGGAACACGTACGGGGTGCCGTCGGGGTTGATCGCCGGTGCGGTCGTCGGGGTCTTGCCGAACTTGCCGCCCGGGAAATTGTCAGGGGAGTCGACGATGTCGTAGGTGTACCAGGGCCCGTAGTTGGACACCGAGGTGAAGGACTCGAAGTTCTGCGCGGGCCGGTAGGTGCGCATCGGATCAGGCGCGGGCACCATGTAGGGGATGGAGCGGCTGGCGAACGTGTTGAGATAATCCCGCGCGATCTGATAGGCGCTGCGGGGATCTCCGGTGATCTGAGTGGCCGTGTCGTAGGTGGCGTGCGGATCCTCAGTGGACGCATAGAACGTGGTGGCCAGGATGTCCGCCTCCACCTGGGCCACGTTAATCGGCGCGGTGGGGAACTGCACCGTGATCACGCTGGGATCGCCCGCGTAGGAGCTGACCGTCGCGTCGAACATGGTTGCCGCCCACAGGTCGTTGGTGGTGTCGCCGTGGGTGCACAGCAGGTCATCAGGGTTGGCGAACTCCCACCACAGTGGCTCGGTGCCGCTGAGCCGGTTGGCCGAGATGCCGTGCCCGCCGGGATCGGTGCCCTGAGGGAAGATGACGCCCGCCTCACGTCGGGGGGATCCGAACGACGCCGCCGCCAGCAGATCCACCCGGCGGTGCTGCATGGTGCCGGTGCGCAGCATGTCGTAGACCGTCGAAGTGACGATGGCCCCGATCCCCCGGCCGATCAACAGGAAGGGCCCGACGTTGCGGTTGATCATGATGATCAGGTTGGCGATGGCCGTGTCGATGCCCTCCTGCAGCGGCAACTCGGCCAGCATGGGCCACGGCACGCTGACGTAGCGGATCCGCGAGTCCAGCGCATCGGCGAACCACGACGTCGGGGGGTTGGCCAGGTAGTCGGTGACCTCGTAGCAGACGACCTGGGTGGTGACCGCAGGCGGGGCCAGCGCCGCCAGGTTGGGGATGGCCAGGCTGCTGATGTAGTCGGCGCCGATCTGGATGCAGTCCCGCGCGTCGCCGGGGACCGGGTGGAAGGCGGGGTTCTGGTACTGCGCGTGCGCATTGGCGGCCGGGATGAGGGCGGGGTCGGCCAGTCCGTAGAAGGCGTCCAGCAGATTCTGGATGATGATCTCGGCGTTGGCGATGACGTTGGTGAACTGCGGGGCGATGCTGGACAGGATTCCGGTAAAGGTGTTGTAGATCGCCCCCATCACGGTTTGGTCGTTGGCGCCGGGGATGGTGTCCTGGCTGGTGCAGATGAGATCACCGGGTGCGGCGAACTCCCACCACAACGGCTCACAGTCTTGCAACAACTCCCACGCCTGGATGCCGTGACCGCCCGGATCTGGGCACATGGGGAAGGTGACCTCGGGCTGACGCCGAGGATTGCCGAAGGCCAGCCCCGCTAGCAGGTCAGGGCGCCGGGATTGCAGTGAGCCGGTACGGATCTGGTCGTAGACGTTGGAGATCGCGGTGGCCCCCTGGTCGTAGCCCACCAGAATAAAGGGCCCGGGGATCGAGTTGATCGCGTTGGTCAGATTGGCGGTGGCCTGAGCCACGCTCTGGCTCATCGGGTAGAGGTCGGCCTGATAGGGCACCGGGATCCACTGGAAGTAGTCGGCGTTCAGGTTCTGCGAGTACCAGCTGTCGGTGGGCATGCCGATGGCCACGTTGCTGACCAGGTTGAAGGCTCCCGACAGCTCGAAGACGGTGACCTTCACCGGACCGTACGGATTGATGGTGCCGTAGGTCACCGAGTCGATCGGACTGCGGCTGCCCCCGCCCACCAGGTAGTAGTACGCGTACTCCTGGCTGATGTTGAACTGTGCGTACGGGGCCAGCGTGGGATCGCCGGAGTACATCCAGGTCTCGGTGGGCAGCAAGTCGATGGGCAGCAGATCCGGTGGCGGCAGCTGGCTCATGATCGGGGTGGGCGTGACGACTTTCTGCACCTCGAAATAGGTGGAGTCGGCGGCGGCGCCGGTCGCGGGCACCGGGATGTGCACTGCGAGCCCGTGCACGTTGACGGTGACGATGGTGTCGATGCTCATGAAGCGGGAGAGCATGTCGCGCACCAGGCGCATCTCCTCGGGACCCATGGAGTCCTTGTGCGGCTGGATCACCAGCTCGTTGCGGGCGCTGTTCGGGGAGCGCCCCATGTCGTAGGTGATGCCGAAATTGTCCATGTACCGCCACACCTCGTAGGTGTCGCAGTCCACCGACAGCGCGGCCTGCACGCACATGCGCACACCCTCGATGGTCGAACCCAGTCCACAAGCGGTGAAGAAGTCGCGGATGCGCGCCCGGTACCACGCATCCTTGACCCTGACTTCGTTCCACTGCGCGGCCGTCAGGGTGTCCCGCGAGGGGTTGTAGGGGTAGGACTCCTCGGGTGCGCGGACCAGGATGGACGTGTTGCCAAACACATAGTCGAGGTCGGTGCCGAAGATCGTCTCCATGGCCCCGGCCAGCCTGGCGACGAACACCTCGTTGACCAACCCGCCCGCCCCGCAGGTGCCACAGATGGCGTCGACCAGCTTGTACAGGTTGGTATCCGGCGTGCCGACGTACGCGGTGTCGTCGCAGTGCATCAAGAGCATCTCGGTGCTCTTCGGTGGCATCCACGGCCAGGGATTGTTAGTTGGAACCGGACTCACCTCCCCCCAGCATCTACGGGCTCGCTACCCGGGTGATGATGGCGCCCAGGTAGTAGGCCACCTGGTTGTCGTCCAGCTTAAAGTCGTCGTCGTACACCGCGATCGGGTCGGTGTCCTCGGAGTTGGCGAACACCTGTACCCCGTGGACGTCGGGATTGTCGGCCACGGTGGTGATCTTGACGTCGTCCACGCCCAGAATCTGGGTGACCACGGTGCACAGCATGGTGAATTTGATCTGGGACCCGAACGGGCAGGCGGCGACGAAGCTCTGCAGCCGAGTGGCCAGCGCCGCGTTGGTCACAGCGGGCGAATAGCTGCGGTTGTACTCGATGGAGAAACACGGTTGCAGGTAGACGTAGTTGGCCTGGTGCACCAGCACGTCGGTGCACAGCTGTTTGCTCGTCGTCATCACCGCGTCGAGGACCTCGGGCACCTGGTTGTACACGTACTCCAAGGTCAGCTCGGCGCCGGTGGCCGGGCCGGTGGGATCCCACTCGATGCCGGAAGCTTCCAGCCGCGAACCCTGCAGCTCGGTGACATCGGCCAACACATAGTAGTGGGTGCCCAAGGTGAAGATCTCGGCGCCCACCGTGAGAGTGGGCGGGAAGGTCACCAGCGGCACGTTGCCCAGCCGGGTGTAGCGGTTGGTGGCCGTCGGCACGCCTGGGGTGCCCACGCGGATGAAGTTGCCGGTGTAGAGCGGGTCGTCGACCAGGCTGGACAGCGTGACGCCACTGATCACCGTCTGTTCGGTGACGTTGTAGGGCGCGATGCCGTCGACAAAGATATCGACGGCGTTTGTCTTACCGTTGGCCGGATCATTGCGGCTGCACACCGGGGTGTACTGGAATTCGAGATCGACGATGTCACCCTGGTTGATCTGCCCGCTGTCCACCCGAGTGAACACCGGCGAGACGCCGGTGGACAGCATGTAGTCGTCGCCGTCGGTGTAGAACGTCTCGTCGTCCTGGCCCAGGTTGATGAAGCAGCTGGTCATGCCCTCCCAGACATACTTGACGTCCTGATCGACCGGCAGCGCCACCGTCGTCGAGGGAGCGGCGATCTGCGTGGTGTAGAGCACAGTCGGCCCGAAGACAATCACCCGGGTGACCGAGGTGTTCTGCTGGCACAGCGCGATGTAGAAATCAGCGGTCCCGGCCACGTTACGCAGGAAGGTGTCTTTGAAGCGCTGCCGCAGCGCGTCGTCGGTCTCGGGATCGGTGCCGTCGGTCATGGCCTGCAGGTTGGTCACCGCCGAAGACCCGATCGCGCTGGATAGGTTGGTGACCGCGCCCGGCGGCACGTTGCCCGAGACACCGACCGTGGTGCAGGTGACCGGGACGTCCACCGAGTAGTCCCCGGCCGGGAGCACCACCGACTGGTTAGCCGCGTAGTACAGCTGCACGGCAGCCCCGGCCAGCCCGGCGGTGGTGTAAAAGGTGGTGCCCTGCTGAATGGTGTAGTCCTGGGTGGAGGCCACTGTCAGGGTGACCCGCACCGTGCCTTGGGCGTAGGTGCCCTGCAGGCGGCCGTAACCAAAGATCCCGACGAACTGTTCCAGCTCCATCCCGGCCTTGGTGTCGACGTCCAGCAGCGAGCCCATCAGGTAGGTGTCGATAGAGGCGGCCGCGATCTGCTCGGCGCAGGCGTCGATGATCTTGCGCTCCGGCGTACCGATCGCACAGGACAGGGTCGGCATGGTCAGCGCCAGCTGGGCCAGAATCTGCTGGCTGATCTGGTCAGGTGTACCGGGAATTTTATTGCCTCCCTTGGTATTTCGTGACGGGGAGGTCGGTTTGAAACACTACAACCAGCGTCTTCCCCGTCTCTCGACGGAAGGTGTCGATCTTTTGTTGAGCCTCTTCGGACATAAAGCCCTTGACCTCGACCCAGATATCAAACTCAGGAAGATAGAAATCAGGTAAATACGTGCACCAACTCAGCTTGAACCGTCGAGGCTCGTAGACCCACGCGATTCCCACCTCATCAAGTTGCTGGGCAAACACTCCCTCAGAATTCAAGCACCGCATGCGAACACCGGCGTGATCACCAGGCTTGCCTCTGGTCGGACTCTTCGTTGGGTCGAAGACGCCGTTAAGCCACCGCTGGCGCATCATCGCAGAATGGCGCACCCTCGCCTCAGCTGAACGCTTAGATCCCAATGTTCGCTTGTTTCCCAGTTGGGCCTGGCGATTCTTCTCTCGCTGCTCAATAGACTGCGGAACCGCCTGAGGAACACCCTTCTTGGCGGCTGAGATCGCCGCACAGTGCTCGGGCGTCTTTACCTGACCCTTGTGACTTGCCGACATCCGAGCGCGCGTCTCCGGCGAGTGTCGCCGTCTCTTGGCTGCCTCGGACAACTTGGCCCGCGTTTCGGGGGTGTGCTTTCTGCCTGTGGCGGCCCGAGCGATATTGGCCAGATGCTCGGGTGTCTTCACTCGGCCTTGGTGTGCAACCGACATCTTGGCGCGCGTCTCGGCGCTGAACCTGAGGCCCAATGTGGTCACTACTCACCGCCCCTTAGACGCTGGTTGATGTGCTAGTGGTTGCCGTGGCCCCGCTGCCGGTGGTGACCGACACCGCCACGCTGACGGTGTCATACGTGATGCCGACGTCAACTGCGGTCAGTGCGTTGAGCAG
>Ga0310909_10000075_pt1 | contig 39774 bp, 44 predicted proteins | sample GREbulkMGT000H_FD_203449 | JGI IMG/M metagenome (GOLD analysis project Ga0310909, IMG submission 203449) | Lab enrichment of tropical soil microbial communities from Luquillo Experimental Forest, Puerto Rico - GRE.bulkMG.T000H | ecosystem: Environmental > Terrestrial > Soil > Tropical forest >... | reverse complement strand
TTGGCTGGACCGTCTATCGCGATGTGAAGAAGGACCGCGAGGCGGCCAGGGCTGATCGGCCGGCCGCCGAAGCGCGCCTTGCGGCGCTGTTGCGCGAAGAAGAACACTTCGCCGCCGGGAGGCTGCCGCCGGGCATGACCGCCGAACAGGAGTCATTGGTCCTCGCCGCTATCGCCGCCGAAATCGTCGCCGCCGACCCGCCCGCGTGATGCGCGACGGTGAGCAAATGCTAAGACGCAAACGGACGCTTCACATTATCGTCATGGCCGGGCTTGTCCCGGCCATCCACGTTTCCGTCTCGCCGCCGCCGTGCGTGTGGCTCCACTGCCGAGGTACCGGTTCTATTGACAAATTTGATATAATATGGTATTAGCAAAAAACTCTACACTCAGAATCTTACCTCCTGTTTTTCTCCTGTAAAAACAGGAGAAGCGGATGGGTCCGGCACCAATGACGATCGACGCCCTCGCCTGCGCCAAGGAGCTATTGCGATCTCAAAATTGCCATGACGGTGTGGCACACTCTCGATCATGAGGATCGAGAGTTTGAGGTCGGGGCGCGATCGGTGCTACAACTTGAAGTCGATTTTGCTGCAGATTCGCTGCAGATTGCAGCAAACGGTAATAAATGACTCAATTCATGATTGTAGTTCGCGGGCGGCGGCGGAAGCAGAGAAAGGCGGGGGAGCGGCCGGCGGCTCGCGCCTTTTGCTCGTAGCGGGTCGGCGGCCAGTCGGCGGGGCGCTCGCGCCAGTCGCCCGGCCGCCGCGCCAGCCATTCGAAAGCGCCGTGACCGGTGAGGCGTTCGAGGATCCAGCCGAGGTAATCGCCGTCGTCCGTCGCCGCCCGCAGCTCGGCGCCGTCGGTCATGATCTCCGCCAAAACATCGAGCGTCTCGCGCAAGACGAGGCGGCGCTTGTGGTGGCGCCGTTTCGGCCAGGGATCGGGAAACAGTATGAACACCCGATCGATCGAGGCCGGCGGCAGCGCCGCGATCAACAACCGCGCGTCGTCGGCAAAGATCCGGATGTTGTCGACGCGCCGCTGCTCGATTTGCGCGAGAAGCTTGACGATCCCGTTCTCGAAAACCTCGCAGCCGATAAAACCGACCTGCGGATGCCGTTCGGCCTGCTGCGCCAGATGCTCGCCGCCGCCGAAGCCGATCTCAAGCCATATCGATCGCCGCGCGGCGCCGAACAGAATGCCGGGATCGAGACAGCCGGACGCCGGAATTCTCACGGCAAGCTGGGGCAGCAATCCCGTAATGAGGGTCTTTTGTCCGGGGCGAAGCGCCCGTCCCCGGCGACGACCGAAGAGGAGTCGAGAGGGTTGCGGCTGCGGCGCGGGAGCCGTCAGAAACTGCGCCGGAGTTCGTCGGCCAGATCCAGTCTCTCCCAAGAGAAACCGCCATCGGGTTCGGCCTGCCGGCCGAAATGGCCGTACGCGGAAGTGCGCGTGTAAATCGGCTTGTTGAGGTCGAGATGGGTGCGAATGCCGCGCGGCGACAGATCCATCAGCTTCTGCAGCGCCGCTTCGAGTTTTCGGTCGTCAGTCGCGCCGGCGGTGTCGACATAGAACGACAGCGGCTTGGCGACACCGATCGCGTAAGCGACTTGGATCGTGCACCGTTCCGCAAGCCCGGCAGCTACGACGTTCTTCGCCAGATAACGCGCGGCATAAGCCCCGGAGCGATCGACCTTGGTCGGGTCCTTACCGGAGAATGCGCCGCCGCCGTGCGGCGCCGCGCCGCCATAGGTGTCGACGATGATTTTGCGGCCCGTGACGCCGGCATCGCCGTGCGGGCCACCGATCACGAAGCGGCCGGTCGGATTGACGAGAAAATTCTCCTCTTCGCACATCCAGCCCGGCGGCAGCGTTTCGAGGACGAAGGGCCGCACGATTTCGCGCACCTCCTCTGTCTCGATCCGATCGGAATGCTGGACCGAGACGACGACCTTGGTTGCCCGCACCGGCTTGCCGTTGGCGTATTGCAGCGTGACCTGACTCTTTGCGTCAGGGCCCAAGAGCGGCGTCCGTCCCGCGTGCCGCGCCTCGGCGAGCGCGCGCAGGATCGCGTGCGCGTAGAAGATCGGCGCCGGCATCAGCGCGGGCGTCTCGCTGCAAGCGTAGCCGAACATCATGCCCTGGTCGCCGGCACCCTCGTCCTTGTTGCCCGAGGCGTCGACACCCTGCGCGATGTCGGTCGACTGACCATGGATCAGACATTTGATTGCCGCCGTCCGCCAATGAAAATTTTCCTGTTCGTAGCCGATCTCGCGAATGGCGGCGCGCGCCACGTCGATCAGCCGTTCACCGGTAATCGATGCGGGGCCGCGCACTTCGCCGGCGAGCACGACGCAATTGGTCGTGACCAGGGTCTCCACGCCGCAGCGGGCCTGCGGTTCGACCGCGAGAAATGTGTCGACGATCGCGTCGGAAATGCGGTCGCAAATTTTGTCGGGGTGGCCCTCCGACACAGATTCGCTGGTAAATACGAAATCATGGTTAGCCAAAGGATACCCTTCCCGAAAGCGTCAAGAGGCTCTACGATAGCACGTCGGCGTTGATGCAATCTTGCGTTGTAAGCGTCAAGATCAATTTTCCGCGTCTCAATCGCTTTTTTTGATCCGCTACTTTCCCGAGAGCCGTTCGCCGCCTGCCGCCAGCGCTCTCGCCAGGTCGAAGAAGCGGCGGCGCAATGCGGTATCTTCGATTTTGTAGTAGGCGCTGACCAGTTCCACAGTCTCGCGCCGGCGCAGCGGATCGGAGTCGAAGGCTTCGGCCGGCGGCTCGGCAAATCCTGCAGGAATTGCCGGAGCGCGCACCGGGTCCATATCGTCAAAGAAGAATGATACCGGAACGTCCAGAACCCGGCTCAGATCATGCAATCGGCTGGCGCCGATGCGATTAGCGCCCCGCTCGTATTTCTGGACCTGCTGAAACGTCAACCCGATCGCCTCACCCAGCCTTTCCTGGCTTAGCCCGAGCATGTTCCGGCGGAGGCGGACACGCGAACCGACGTGGATATCAATCGGGTTCGGTTTGTCGCCCTTTCGGCGGCCCGGGCGTCGGGTCTGTTGTTGCATCGCCATCGGTCGATCGCCCTAAAGGAAGCACGAAACCGTTTTGATAAGGCACGCTAACGATCCCGGTCAATAACGAGTGTTAACGCGGCGCCTCTCGCACGGTCAGCGCAGTCGGAAAGCGACCGGCAGAGCACCGGCGAGAAGAAGCGCAAGGAACATCCAATCGCCCGCTCGGGCATAGAGGGTCGCGCTAGCCGCAGCCGGCAGCGGGAGATCGGCATAGCCGACGGTATCGAGGTCGATGCGGGCGACGACGCGCCCCACGGGATCGACCACCCCGCTGATGCCGTTGTTCGCGACCCTCACGAGAGGCAATCCTTCTTCGACGGCACGCGTCCGCGCGATCGCAAAATGCTGATAGGGGCCGTAGGTTCGGCCATACCACGCGTCGTTGGTGACATTCAGCATCCAGGCCGGCCGGTGATCCTCATCGACAACCGCACCCGGGAATATGACCTCGTAACAGATCAGCGGAGCGAATGGCGGAAGCCCTGGCAATTCGATCGTCCGGGGGCCGGGACCGGCGATGTAATCGAGATTTCCGGGTGTGATCTTTTGCAGAGGCAAGACGTCGCGGAACGGGATGTATTCGCCGAACGGGACAAGGTGCGCCTTGTCGTAGCGGGCGACAATTTCACCATCGCCGTCCACCGCTTCGAGGCTGTTCCAAACCTGCACGATCGGTTCTGGGGGCGGGTTTGCCCGCACTGCGCCGGTAATGACATAGCCCCGATTGAAGGCAATGGCGCCGATCTCGCGACGAAGGAGTGCATCGCGACCGAGGAGAAACGGGGTGGCCGCCTCCGGCCAGAGTACCGCTGCAATTTTTCGGGTTGTCGGGGCGCCGCTGAGATCAAGAAGGACCCGGAGGTTGCGCTGCGCCGCGGCCGGCTCCCATTTCATCGTCTGCGGGATCGACGGCTGCACGATCCGCAGCCAGACCGCGCTGCCGGTAGTCGGCGTAGCCTCGAGGCGGATCGCGCCCGCAAGGCTCGGCGCTACGACCAACAGTCCGGCGGCGATCGCCGGCGCCAGACGCCGCCCTGGGGAGATACGCAACAGCGACGGTGTCGCCAGGAGGCTGGGCAGCGAGGCGGCAAGGACGGTCAGGAAGCTCAGTCCATAAATGCCTATCCAAGCGACGCCTTGCAGCATCAGAGGCGCCCCCGGGAAGCCCCCGGACCAAGCGTAACCGATCAAATTCCACGGAAGGCCAGTAAACGCATGTCCGCGCAGCCACTCGGCTCCTGCCCAGGCGATGGCAAACGCGAACACTCGCGCCGTGGCTGGGAGTCGTAGGTGTCTGACGGCGAGGTGACTAGCCGCCAACGCCAAGGCAATGTAAAGCGCAAATGCTGCCGGAAGGCCGGCGGCAGCGACTGGCACCAGCCACCAGAAGTGGGCAATATCGACAAACAGCGCTGCGGCGATCCAATAAAGGCCGCTCAAAAAAAAGCCGAGGCCGAAGGCATAACCCAGGCGGAAGGACGCCCACGGGCCATTGCTGCCTGCATCCAGCCAGAGCAGGCCCGGGAACGCGATAAACAACAGCGGTGTCAAATCCACCGGTGGAAGCGTGGCTGTCGCGCAGCCTCCCAGCAAAAAAGCGAGCCCATAGCGCCGCCAGCCCGAAAAGTCAGCGAGGCGACCGGCAAAGCGACACAACGGGGTCTCGACCCGAGAGCCGGGCTTGACGCGGAGCAGCGATGACGGCTCAGGCACTCGCCGCGCTACCGCCGACGGTCGTAACCGGCAGGCCACGCACCCGCAAGCGCTTGATTCTTCGCGGATCGGCATCCAACACTTCGAATTCGATGCCCGACGGGTGCACGATCACTTCACCGCGTTTGGGCACACGCCCGGCAAGGCCGGAGACCAGCCCGCCCAACGTGTCGACCTCTTCCTGGTCCGCCCCCTGTCGCAAAGGGGCGCCCCGGTACGCCTCGAGCGTCTCGATCGGGGTGCGTGCATCTGCAATCAGGCTCCCATCAGCACGTTCGAAGAGGCTCGGCCGATCGGCTACATCGTGCTCATCCTCGATTTCACCGACGATCTCTTCAATGAGATCCTCGATCGTCACCAATCCGTCGATGCCGCCGAATTCGTCGACCACCATCGCGATGTGGGTTCGCGCCTGGCGCATCTGGACGAGGAGGTCAAGTATCGGTACCGACGGCGCGACGAACAGCACCTTGCGCACCAGGAGCCCCAGCTTTGTCTCGTGTCGCTCGGCCACCGGGCCGAGCACATCTTTGACGTGGATGAAACCGATGACGTCGTCGAGCGTCTCGCGATAAACGGGAACCCGCGAATGACCCTGCTCGACCATACATTTGACCACCGCGGGAAAAGGAGTTTCGACGTCGAGCGCGACGATGTCGACGCGTGGCACCATAACATCCGCGGCAGTCTGATCATGGATTTTCAGAACGTTGCCAATCAACAGCCGCTCTTGCCCGCTCAGCGATCCGCGATCGTCGGCGGCCGGCTCTTCAATCATTTCGTCGATTGTCTCGCGCAGGCTTTCGCCATTACGCGGCCGGCGGATCAGTCGAAGGAAATTTCGCAGTCGCGCAAAGGACCGCGCGTGCTCAGAATGGTCGCTGGTCCCTGGTGGCTCCGGGTCATTCATGGTGAGCGGGCATCGGTTCGAGTAAGCACGGGGGGTCGCGATAGGGATCGCGAATTCCGAACTCCGCCAATATCGACCTTTCCAACGACTCCATCGCCTCTGCCTCGCCCGGCGTCAGGTGATCGAAGCCGAGGAGGTGGAGAACGCCGTGCACGACGAGATGGCGCAAGTGATCGGTAATTGGCTTGTCCTGCTCGGATGCCTCGCGGCCGACGACCTCCAGGGCCAGCACAACGTCGCCGAGCAGAACCGGTGCGCCCGCTGGAACCCGCGTCCCCTGCTCCCAGGCCGGAAACGCCAGAACGTTTGTCGGAGCGTCGTCCCCGCGATGGTCGCGGTTCAGGCGCTGTTGCTCAACAGCGTCGGCCAGTACGATGCCAAGCTCCACCCGTCGCTGCCACGACAGCTTCAAGACCGCCGAGCCGCGCACCAGTGCCAGTTGCGCCGCGTCGCGGGCAAGCTCTTCGGCGCCGGGGCAAAGCTGGCTCCAGGCGCTGGTCGACACGACATCGATCGTCGGAGCTGAATTCATCACCGCTCGATAAGGCGCCCTTCGTTCTCGCGGCTCTCGTACGCGCGCACGATTCGCGCGACTAGCTCGTGCCGGACGACATCCTTATCCGTGAGCCGCACTGTGGCAATCCCCTCGACTGTTGCCAAAGTCTCAAGTGCTTCGGCCAGACCCGAGCGCGCGCCCGCCGGCAGATCGACTTGGGTAGGATCGCCGGTCACAACCATCCGCGAGGCTTCTCCCAGCCGGGTCAGAAACATCTTCATCTGCACAGGTGTTGTGTTCTGTGCCTCGTCGAGGACGACAAAGGCGTGGGACAGCGTACGGCCGCGCATAAAGGCGATCGGCGCCACCTCGATTTCCCCAGTCCCAAGACGTCTGGCGAGTTGATCCGCCGGCAGCATGTCATTTAGGGCATCGAAAATGGGGCGCAGAAACGGATCAACCTTGTCGCGCAAGTCGCCCGGCAGGAAGCCCAGCCGCTCGCCCGCCTCGACGGCGGGCCGCGATAGGATGATCCGTTCGACGCGCCCACTCATCAGGAGATCGACCGCGGCAGCAACCGCAAGGTATGTTTTGCCAGTTCCAGCGGGCCCCAGAGCGAAGACCAGCTCATTCTCTCGGAGCGCTCTAATGTATGCGGACTGACCGGGAGATCGCGCCATGATACGACGTTTCCGGGTGCGGAACGCGGACTCTTCTCGCCGTAGACTGAGACCTTCGTCGAGTTCGGCCTCCGCGAGCCGGATGGCACCCTCGACCGCCGGCAGATCGACCTCCAGTCCCCGTTTTAGGCGCTCGTATAGGTGTGAAAGCGCAAGATAGGCAGCCTCACTCGCGGATGCGGGGCCGGAGATCGTGAGGCGGTTACCGCGCGTGATCACCGAAACGCCAAGCTGTTGCTCGATCCGGTCGAGGTGCTGATCGCGTGCACCATAAAGGAGTGGCAGCAGCAAATTGTCGTCGAATTCCAGCTGCGCACGACCTTCAGCAAGCTCGCCGGGCGTAACTGACGCGATCATATTGCAAAGGCCTCGGCAATGGCGCCCGACAAGCTGCTGCTGCTTGCCGCCGTTATACGCACGGCAGCAATCTCTCCGATGTGGGAGCGGGGCGCGGCGATATGTACGCTCTGCAAATAGGGGCTCCGCCCGACGATCTGCCCCTCATTTCTCCCTGCCTTCGCGAAAAGCACAGGGAGAACCCGACCAATGCATGACAGGTTAAATTCCCTTTGTTGAGTCACAATTAAAGTCTGCAGCGCAGCAAGCCGTTCCGATTTCGCCTGTTCCGGAACCTGATTGGCGGCCGACGCCGCAGGTGTCCCCGGCCGCGGCGAGTATTTGAAGGAGAACGCCTGAGCAAATCGGATCTCGCCGACCAAATCAAGCGTGTCCCGGAAGTCTTCCTCTTTTTCACCGGGATGACCAACGATCAGATCAGTAGATAGAGCGAGATCGCTTCGGGCTGACCGCAAGCGCTCGACAGTCCGTCGATACTCGGAGGTAGTGTAACGCCGGTTCATGATCGCGAGGACCCGATCCGAACCGCTCTGAACCGGGAGATGAAGAAACGGCATCAATTGAGGCACCTCACGATGTGCCGCCACCAGATCATCATCGACGTCTCGTGGGTGCGAAGTCGTGTAGCGAATCCGCGCGAGCCCTGGTAATTCGGCGAGCCGACGTATCAACTCACCCAGCGTCCAAACTCTGCCGTCGGGGCCCTCCCCATGATAGGCATTCACGTTCTGCCCGAGCAGCGTAATCTCCCGCGCCCCGCCGCGAACGAGATGACGTGCTTCGGTCAGAACCTGCATCGCCGGACGCGAGTATTCTGCGCCGCGTGTGTACGGTACGACGCAGAAACTGCAAAACTTGTCACAGCCCTCTTGTATCGTCAGGAAAGCTGTTACGCCTTCTGGCGCAGCGGCCTCTGGTAGGAAGTCGAACTTCGGCTCCGCAGGAAAATTCGTCTCGACAATCCCGCCGCCGCCGGCTCGTAGCGCTTTGGCGACCAACTCGGGCAAGCGATGGTAATTTTGCGGACCTACTACGAGATCGACGCATCGAGCGCGATGCAAGATCTCTGCGCCTTCGGCCTGCGCAACGCATCCGGTAACGGCAACAATCATTCCGGCACCGCGCTCTGCTTTCGCCGTCTTGAGACGTCGCATCAGGCCAAGCTCTGAATACACCTTTTCCGATGCCTTTTCTCGGATATGACAAGTGTTGAGGATTACCAGATCCGCATCCTGAGGTCTCTCCGCCTTTGAAAAGCCGAGTGGCACCAGAAGATCTGCCATACGTACCGAATCGTAGACATTCATTTGGCAGCCATAGGTTTTGATATAGACACGCCTCGTCACGCCGTTTTCCGTGCTTGTAATCGTGGATCTTCTCATCGCGCCGCCGCTACGCGACCGCGGGCAACCCGCCAGGGAGGACATGGGGCGGCGGTTCCGGCATCGGCTGCGGCCGCCCAAACAGTGCTCCGGCAAGTCCGCCAGCGATGCGGGCGTAGCAATAGCTCGCAAGCGACTTTCGCGACCCACAGTCGGAAAGAAACGTTGGCGGGTGGAATTCTACCACCACTTCGACGGTCCCGAGGCCGATCATGCTCCAAATATGAGGCGCCAGATCGACGGCGCCATACCATGCGAAGAGCGGGCGATACAGGCGTCCAATGGGCATGCCGTCGAGTCGGGTGTACGCGATCGAGACCGGCTGAACGACAACGGGGGAAAGGCCCTTTCCCTGTTCAGCAGCAGCGAACAATGCGGTTTTGAAGGGGAGTACGCGATTGCCATCGCTGCTGGTCCCCTCCGGAAACAGGATCAGTGCATCGCCGACCGCCAGTCTCTTGCTTATCGCGTCGCGTTGCGTGACGGTGCTGCGTACTCGCCGATCCACAAAGACACTGCGTTGAAGTTTGGCGAGCCAACCGAAAAATGGCCAATCCGCAACTTCGGCCTTGGCGATAAAAGAGCCGGCTATTACCGAGCCGAGGACCGTAATATCGGCATATGAAACATGATTGGCCACGAAGAGCACCGGACGCCAGCTAGTGGGCGTTCCGACTACGCGGATCCTAAATCCAAGAATTCGACAACATCGAGCGTGGTAGAATACCGGCAGCGTCCTTGTCCATCGGCAACACAAAGCCAATCCTATCACCTGCGCCGGCATTATAACCACGGTCCACGCAAAATAGAGCGAGAGCCGGGCGAATCTCAGCGTCATCGAGCCCATGTCCTTAGGTGGTCCATGTCTCTTTCGCCTGCCTTCCGTAATGGCGCGAGTATTTTTGTGCGACAAGGTCGGTTTTGACCAAAATACAGACGTCGATGGTATTAAACTGCTCGTCGACAACAGCGCCGTCGCCGACAAAACCGCCAAGCCGCAGATATCCTTTTATCAAGGGCGGTAACGCCGCGACCGCCTGTGTCGCATCAATCGCGCAACGGTCGACGCGACACATCTCCACGTAGCGCTCAGCACGCGCCCGCGGTCGCAGGGCGAGGGGTGCCCGATGATGGTGATGCAAATAGGAGAGCGGCATGGCGAGAGCATCTGGATCGGTGCCGGGCAGGCTGGCGCAACCAAACATCAGGGCGATATTGTAGTGAAATACATAGGCCGCGATACCGCTCCATAGCAGCTGCATCGCCGCTCGTTGTCGGTACGCCGGGTCGACGCACGAGCGGCCCAACTCGAGGATCTCCCCAGGATGGACCACGAGGGGAGAAATGTCGAATTCGTTCGCCGAGTAAAAGCCGCCCAGATGAGCTGCCACGTCTCGCCGGATCAAGCGGTAGGTGCCAACGACGGTGTCCGCATCTACGCCGCGGCTGTGGTCGAGGACGAGTAGGTGATCGCAACCGTCATCAAAATGGTCGGCATCACGCCGTCGGCGGGCCAGTTCAGGGAGCGGCTGGGCGCCGAGCTTTTCGTAGAATATCTTGTAGCGCAGCGCTTGCGCCGCATCTATGTCGGCGCCCGACTCCGCCAGCCGCACTTGAAGCGGGCCGGATCGAATGTCGATGATTCGGTCCGCCATGCGGAAAGCGGGAACTTGAACCAATGGCAATGTTTTGTTCGGCAATTTTGCCTTCGGCTCAGCCGAACGTGGCCGGGTGCGGCGGATAAACCGCTGCGACCCCACTCCGGTGTGGGGGACGCGAGGCGCGGCCTCCATGGACTTTGCCATGGCCCGCGCGGAAGTCCGCTGCTCAGACGAACGCGAGCTGTTCATCCCTTCTCGGGACGAGGTGTGCCAATCCGCGGCACCGCGTACAGCTCAAGCCGATGCCCGACCAGTTCGTAGCCAAGTTCATCGGCAACCAGCTTCTGCAGGCGTTCGATCTCTTCATTACGGAACTCGACTACACGGCCTGACTGCAGGTCGATCAAATGATCGTGATGCGCACTCGGCATCTCTTCGTAACGGGCGCGGCCATCGCCGAAATCATGCCTGGCAAGGATATTAGCCTCCTCGAAGAGTCGGACCGTGCGATATACAGTTGCAATGCTGATACGAGCGTCAATCGCAGTTGCCCGGCGGTAGACCTGCTCGACGTTAGGATGATCGACCGATTCCGAGAGCACACGCGCGATGACCCGCCGCTGCTCGGTCATCTTTAGGCCCTTGTCGAGACAGAGCTGCTCCAACCGCGAGGTCATCGCCCCTCCGTGATGGCCAGCCTCATCTGTTCATAATATACACGAATGCGTCGAACCCGCCCACCGCTCGGAGAGCGCGTGTTCCGCCCTTAAGCGGCGACCAGTCACGATAAGACGCGTACGGAAAAGCGGCCTGAGTGGTCAGGCGCGAGGCCGCCGCGCTCGGGTGCCAAGCCCGATCTCTTTCGCCAGGCGACTGCGCTGGCGCGCGTAATTGGGAGCCACCATCGGATAATCGACACTTAGTCCCCAGCGCTCACGATAGGCCTCTGGGCTCATGTTGTAGGCGGTTTTCAAGTGCCGCTTCAGCATCTTGAGTTTCTTACCGTCCTCAAGGCAAATGACGTAATCTGGATGGACCGATTTTTTGATCGGAACGGCGGGTTGTGGGCGTTCCGCTGGTGCCGTCGGAACGTCCCCGATATTAGCCAGGGAATTGTACACTTGGTTGATCAGCTGCGGCAAATCTCCCACCGCCACCGTATTGTTCGAAACATGGGCCGCGACGATTTCCGTCGTCAACGCCAGCAAGTCGCTGTTTTGGTCCGGGTTGTTCATCTCGGTGATCCCGCCATTAGCCTCATCTCGGAATATAATTAACACTGGGCTACAAAGCAATCGGCTGAGTGATCGATCTCTTAAATCTCATCAGTTCCAAAGAACATCCATCCTCGAGCGCAAGAAGCCGACAGGAAAGCTGGAATCGCGCACTCAATTTGCCAGGGAGGGCATCACCAGCGGGACACGCAATATGAGCGCATCAATGAAACACCCGGCTCGATGGTAGTAATTCCGACGCCGCCCGACCTCGGTAAAGCCGCATGCGGCATACAGCGCGCGGGCGGCTGTGTTGTCGACCGCCACTTCGAGGACGACGCGTTCGATGCCTCGCCGCTGGGCCTCTAAGCATATCGACGTAACCAGAGCCGTAGCCGCTCCAGATCGCCGGTAACTTGGCAGAACACCCAGCGAAAGGATCTCGGCCTCTTCACCGAGAGCAAGAGCCAAAGCGAAGCCGACAGGGTGGTCTTGAATCCATCCCATCCTGCCGAAAAATCCCGGAATTCTCATGATCTGCCCGATCGAGCCAAGATCCCAGGAATCTTCGGGAAAGCAAACTCGGTGAAGCGTTGATACCGTCCCGGCGACCGCCCGCAGCACCGGCTCGACGACTAGGCTCATGCCGGTCCGAGACCCGGGTTTCGATGTTTGGGCGCTAGCGTAACATCGGGCGAACGAAGATAAAACGGTCGTGCGGCGATGTGCTGTTCGCGAGGGTGCAAGCGGCACAGAGCGGCCCTCAGGGTGCCGATCGCATCGGGCGGCGAATCATTGAGAACGGTGGCGGCGGCGCGGCTCGAAAGCGCGGCCGTCGCACGCTGCGCTGCATCTCCGGCAACTAGCAACGGCACTGCGCCGATCCATGTATTCACAACAGCGTCCAGCTCCGCAGGCATAATCGCCGCCGGCTCGCCGATCGGGTCGCCCCGAGGATCGAAAAGCTGGACGAATAGATCCTCGCGACGGCTTTCGAGAGCGACGAGCAGAAACCAGCCGCCCTTTGCACGGGTGACGGCGACGGCTTCAAAGCTGGTCACGCCGATCAGCCGCGCTTCTGTCGCGAGCGCTATGCCCCTCGCCGCTGCAAGCCCGATGCGAATACCGGTGAAACTCCCTGGCCCGATGGTCACGGCGACAAGATCAAGCGCTTCCGGCGGCAGTCCGGTCCGGCTCAGTGCGCGGTCCACCATCGGCAGCAACCTCTCGGCTTGCCCGCGCGTGCTCTCGAGGCGCTCGGTATAAGCTATTTCGCCGCCCACTGTAACCGCCACGGAGCAGGCCAAGCCCGCGGTATCAAGCGCCAAAACAACCTGGTGCAACCCTTCGGCCGTTACCCAGCAAGGTTCGCCGCCTGCGGCCCCGGAAGCGGGAGAGGAAGAATTCGCGATCGTTTGGCGTGGCTCCTCGATCGCGAAACCCGCTACACCGCCCGTACTTCGATCACCTCCGGGATGTAATACCTGAGCATATTTTCGATTCCGGCCTTCAACGTGGCAGTCGAGCTCGGGCAGCCGGAGCAGGAGCCCTGCATGTGCAGATAAACAATGCCGTCTTCGAAATCGTGAAAGATGATATCCCCGCCATCTTGCGCCACCGCGGGCCGCACGCGCGTTTCCAACAGCTCCTTGATTTGGGACACAAGCTCGTCTTCATCCCCGTCGCTCACCTCGGCCGCGGCCCCAGACACCTCATCGGTGAGCAATACCGGTCGGCCCGCGGTAAAATGCTCCATGATGATGGCAAGGATCGCCGGCTTCAGCCGGTACCAATCACCATCCTCCGCCTTTGTTACAGTGACGAAGTCCGCACCGAGGAACACCCCTTTGACCTCTGGCAGGCAAAGGAGCCGGTCCGCCAGCGGAGAGATGCGGGCCGTCTCGGGTGTCGTGAAGTTTGCGGTGCCCGAGGTCATGACCGGTTGTCCGGGGAGAAATTTCAGAGTCGCCGGGTTCGGCGTCTCTTCGGTCTGAATGAACATTGCGGGCTCCGATGGCGAAAGAAAAGCTCAGTCCTTAGCATGGGGCGGCGACGCGGTGATTCAACCCTCCGCTTCGACTTGAAAAGAGCCTCTCAGCTGACCGCATCGAGCTCCTCCACAGTGAGGCGGCCTGGAACGATGGTGATGGGAATGCGCAAACGGGCGGCCGGCTTCCCGGTCAAATAGGAGATTAGCGGCCCCGGTCCTTCGGGGCCAGTGCCGGCTGCCAGCACCAGGATCGAGATGCTCGGCTCCTCCTCGATCAACGCCAGTAGCTCGTCGCGACGCGAACCCTCCCGGATATAGACGATCGGGACCGAGCCGGCGACCGGTGAGATTTCCTCACAGAGTCGCTGCATAAGATGCTCGGCTTCTTCTCGCCGCTCTTCACGCGCCAAATCCTCGATCGCCCGCCAGGCCTGGAGCTCCGAGGGCTCGATCACGTAGAGCAGCGCGACGCGGCCACCGGTATGAGCAGCACGCCGTACCGCGTAATGCACCGCGATCCGTAGCTCCTCACTCTCGTCGACCACGACGAGGAAAACACGTGGATGCAGAATTTCCGGCATTCGGTCGCGATCCTGCTCCCGATATTTGTTCGATGATTAAGCGCCCCTGAGCGGCAAGCTCGCCAACCATCCTGCCACCATGGCGGTCAACACCGCAATCGCCCCGTAGAAGCCGGGCTGGCGAACCGAGAATTCGTACACCGCGGCATCCACTCCGACCTTCGAAACCACGAGTGGGGTGGTCTGGCCGCTGACAACGTCCTTATCCCGCACCAGGAGCACTTCGACGAGATAGGTCCCGGTAGGCACATTGGCGGGAAATGAGATCGTCGCGCGAAACAGCCTCTCTCCGAGAAAATCGACCTTGCCCAATCGGGTGACGAATAGTCCCGCCTGTCGCTGCTTTCGCTCGAGCGCGTCGCGAAACACGCCGACTGCCGCCGGTGGCGCAAACATGTCGGTTTCGAGCTTAAGGTTCTCGACACCGAGGCGGTAAAAGGCTGCCGTTGCGGGCGCAAGGATCTCGCCGATGGGTCGGCTCGCCGCAACCGTATAAAAGCTCGGTACGCGGACGAAGGTCATCTCTTTGGTGTTCACCCAGATCCCGGCGACCCGGCTCTTGCGGCGGACCGTGAATTCCCGGTCGGGGCCGCGAACCGCGACGACGACATCTCCCGGGCCATCCGTCGCGCCGAACAGCACAACCGAGGCGCCGGTGAAGCCGGTCGTGATCGCGATCAGATGGCTGGTAAGGTCCGCCACGAGCCCCTCGGCCCGCACCGGCGGCCCCCAGGCTGACAGCATCAAGAGCAAGAAAAGAGCCCGGCTCATCCCTTCTCCCGCGCGATTGAATAGAGGTCGTCCGGTCGTACCGTCATGTCGAATGCCAGCTTCGCCGCAACTGCGAGGACCATCAGCGCCAACAGGAAACGCAGCTGTTCGCCGCGAAGGTGAGTACCGAACCGGCTGCCGATCTGCGCGCCGATCACTCCGCCGGCCAGCAAAACGAGCGCGAGAACAGCATCGACGGTGTGGTTGGTAAAGGCCTGTAGCAACGTGACGTTTGCGGCGACAAAGATGATCTGCAGCAGCGAAGTCCCGGGCACGACGCCGGTCGGCATTCCCAGCATATAGATCATCGCCGGCACCATTATGAAACCACCGCCGATGCCTAGGATGGCGCTGAATATGCCGACGACAAAGCCGATGCCGATCGGCAGCAGGGCGCTAATGTAAAGCCTAGAGCGCCGAAAGCGGGCTTTGAGCGGTAAGCCGTGCATCCACGTATGCTGATGTAATCGGCGCCGCGCAGCGCCCGGCCGATGCATTCGCAGCAGCGCACGCACGCTCTCGATCATCATCAGGAAGCCCAACACACCGAGCAGAAGCACGTAACCGATCGAAATCGTCAGCTCGACCTGACCCAGTCGTTTGAGCAGCGTGAAAATCCAGACCCCGAGAAGCGAGCCGGCAAGGCCGCCGACGAGCAGAACGTAGCCCATCTTGAAATCGACATTGCCCCGGCGCCAATGGGCGAGCACGCCCGACACAGAGGCTCCCACCAGCTGGTTGGCGGAGGAGGCGACGGCAACAGTGGGCGGGACCCCGATGAAAATCAGAAGCGGCGTAAGGAGAAAGCCGCCGCCGACGCCAAATACTCCCGAGAGGAACCCGACTGCCGCGCCAAGGCCGAGCAGCAAGAAAACGTCGAGCGACACCTCGGCAATCGGCAGATAGATGTCCATGGTTCTCGAGGTGCCGGCTTTCCTTCGTCGTCGCGCGCTGTTTGGCAGCACCGCGCTTACACAGGCAAATTACAACCGGTACGATCGGCAGGGGAAGCGCCAACCTTTCGCAGAGGGGCGGCTTAATCAGGGCCGCAGAAGTCCGCAAATCGCCTGCGCTTCGCGCAGAATCGGGGTCGCGATCGCCCGGGCGCGTTCGGCGCCCCGGTGCAAGGTCCCGTCTAGGTAGCCGGGGTCGGCCATCAATCGGCGCATTTCGCCGCCGATCCTGCCCAGAATCTCGACCGCGAGCTCTGACAGAGCCGCTTTGAGCTGTGAAAAGTTGCGTCCGGCAAAGCGGGCGAGCGCCGCTTCGCGTGAGAGCTCCGAAAGCGCGGCGTAGATGCCGATCAGATTGTCGGCCTCGGGCCGGCGCTCGAGGTCGGCAATCGAAAAAGGCAGTGGCTCGGGGTCGGTTTTCGCCCTGCGGATCTTCAACGTGATCGTGTCGGCATCGTCGGTCATATTGATGCGTGAATAATCCGAGGTATCCGACTTAGACATCTTCTTCGTGCCGTCGCGCAGGCTCATCACCCGCGTCGTCGCTCCAAAGATCTGCGGCTCGGGCAGCGGAAAGAACTCCCGGTCATAACGCCGGTTGAATGCGCCGGCAATGTCGCGTGCCAGCTCCAAATGCTGTTTCTGGTCCTCGCCGACTGGGACGTGGGTAGCCTTGTAGACGAGAATGTCGGCGGCCATCAGCACCGGATAAGCATAAAGGCCGAGGCCGGCCATTTCGCGGTTACTTCCAGCCCTTTCCTTGAATTGGGTCATGCGGTTGAGCCAGCCGAGAGGCGTCAGACAGCCAAGCAGCCATGCGAGCTCGGTGTGGGCGGGTACCATGCTTTGGTTGAAAATTGTGCAGCGCTCGGGGTCGATCCCGGCGGCGATGTAGGCTGCCGTGACCTCGCGCGTGGAAACGCGCAGCTCAGCCGGGTCCTGGGGCTGGGTCAGCGCATGCAGATCGACGATGCAAAAGATGCACTCATACTCGCTCTGCAACGCAACCCAGTTGCGAATTGCCCCGAGGTAATTGCCTAAATGCAGATTACCGGTAGGCTGGATGCCGGAAAAAATGCGATTCATCTGACCTCTTTGGGCCGGTATGGGCGGCGCCTGTTAGCGCCGAGAGTAGTGCTGGTCAAGCCGGTTGCCGGCGCAGCCGCCCCCACATCTCGCGCCAGTCGGCGACACCGAGCGCAAGGGCGAATAGCGCAAAGCTCGCAAGCCCGCCGCCGACCAGCGCCGCCAGCGCGGCGATGCGAACGAGCGGCAAGGCCGCCAGCGCCGGCGTGAGCCAAATTCGCAGCAAAACGAGAACCGCTCCCATGCCGAGCGCAGCCGTCGCGATCCGCGGCAGGTTGCGCCGAGCGCGCGCGTCGAACCGGAAATGCCTGCGCCGGATCAACAGGACGAGCAGGCTGAGTGCGTTGACCCAGCCGGCAACCGTTGTCGCCAGCGCGATCCCGACATGCGCGAGAAACTGCATAAGCGCCAATGTCAGGCAAAGATTCGACGCCATCGCCACGACCGCCACTTTGACCGGCGTGGCGGTGTCCTGACGGGCGAAGAATGCGGGCGCCAGTACCTTGACAAGCACGAAGGCCGGAAGGCCTGCTGCATAGGCGGTCAGCGCCGCGGCGGTCGCCTGCGTGTCGGTCGCGTCGAAGGCGCCGCGCTGGAACAGCACCGCGAGTATCGGCGTCGCGAGCAAGGCTAGCGCGACCGCCGCCGGCAGGGTCAGCAGCAGGGCCAATTCGATCCCGCGGTTCTGCGTCGCAACGGCCTCAGGTAGATGGCCCGTCCTCACCTGGCGCGATAGCGGCGGGAGGATGGCGGTACCGACCGCGATCCCGACGACGCCCAGCGGCAACTGGTTGAGCCGGTCGGCGTAATAAAGGTACGAGACTGAACCGCTTGGCAGCAGCGAGGCGAGGGCGGTCGAAATCAGCAGGTTGAGCTGCGTCACCCCGGCGCCGATCGTGCCGGGAGCCATCACCGCCAAGGTCCGCCGCACGTCTCGGGTCAGCCGCGGAACAGGCAGGCGCAGCGCCAGCCCGGCACGTGCACAGGATGACATCAGCCACAGGAACTGCGCGAAGCCCGCCGCGGTCACGGCCCAAGCGAGCGCGTGGCCGTCGCGCCATCCAAACCGGTCCATCAGCAACAGCGCGGCAATCAGGAACAGGTTCAGCAGGATCGGGGTCGCGGCGGCGGCAGCGAATCGGTCGACGGAATTCAGCACGCCGCCCTGCAGCGCGACGAGCGCGATAAACAGGAGGTAGGGGAAGGTAATGCGGGCGAGTTCGACGGCGAGGCCGAATTTGGCCGGATCCTCGCCGAAGCCCGGCGCTATTACCCGCATGACAGCGGGCATAAAGATCTCGCCGAGCAGAACGAAACCGAGAAGCGCAGCCAACAGTACGGCTAGCGCCTCCTCGGCGAAGTTGCGCGCCGCCTCCTTACCGTGCTCCGCCATCGTCCCGGCGAACAATGGGACAAAGGCAGCGCTAAAGGCGCCCTCGGCGAAGAGGCTGCGGAACAGGTTCGGCAGGCGCTGGGCGACAAAGAACGCGTCCGCCACCGGCCCCGCACCGAGAATGGCTGCGGTCAGGATATCGCGGAGAAACCCGAACAGGCGGCTCACCAGCGTATAGGAGCCGACCGTCGCGACCGAACGGAGCAAAGCCATAAAGCGGGAGCGCCTGTTGCTTTTGCCCCCTCACCCTCCCGCTGACGCGGGTCCCCCCCTCTCCCCGCGCGCGGGGAGAGGGGCGGCGTGAGGGGCTGCTGCAGTATGCTCTAGCGCCACCGGTTGGCCGTGCGGCGTCCGCCGGTAGGCTTCAACCCATTCGTCCTTGCGTGCCTTCAAGGCATCCGAGGCCACGACGCGCTTCGCGGCGACGAGGCGCTCCAGGGCAGCGAGCCAATGATGATAGTAGCGAGAGCCGTCGTCGGATTCGCCACGCTCGCTCGACGCGGCAAGTTCGGCCCCCAGCGCCGCCGCCCATTCGCTCCACGTGAAGAGGCCGGCTTCCGACAGCCTGACGGCGAGCGCGAAAGCATGAGCTTGCCACGGCTCGGCGAAGACCGGGCCGCCTCTGTCGCGGGGCAGTGAAGGCAGTGCGTGGGGGTCGGGCATCGGCTCAGGCAGGATAGAGATAGCTCTCCCACAGGTCGATGTAGACCGAATCGCGCGGGGCGGCCTCCTCGCCCCACAGCTCGCGCGCAGAAAACCGCACGGAATAAAGGTGTTGCGGGTCCTCGCCGCGAAAATGCGCGTTGCTGTCGGGAAACACATGCGCGCCATGCACGCGGTCGACGATGCCGATGCGGCCGCGGGCATAACGCGGCAGGCGGGTGTGGCCGGTCGGATTGATCTTTTTTGTGCGCACGGGCTGGCCCACCGCAAAACGCGGCGGCGTGTTGACAGGACGGTCGAACGAGCCGCGCGCCGCAACTACCGCTGCGACCCGCTCGGTCGTCAGCGCCGGGGTAGCCTTGGCGCTGCCCGGGGCCGGCCGGCCGCTTTCCAGCTCGGCCTCGGTGGCAAGACCGCTCTCTTGCAGCAACATGATCAGCCCCGCGAGCCATTTTTCATAATAGCTCATGCGCAGGTAATCGGCAGGCGGGATGCGCTCGCGCGAGTGCCGCCCGGCATCGATGTTCCATTTCCCGACAAAACCCACGGCGCGGTTCAGCGCGTAAACCCGGGCCTCCCAGCGCTCGTGAAACACCGGCTCGTTCGGCTCGGGCGCGATCGGTCCCATGCCGTGCATGCCGCCCATATCGTGCACGCCGTTCATGCGGGGCCTCCCGGCGGCTTCACCTTGGCCGTGCCGATCATCGCGTCGCGGGTCACCAACGCGGCGAGCTCTTCCTCGCTCATGCCTTCGGTTCCGGCGGGACGCTCCGGGAGCACGAGGTAGCGCATCTCGGCGGTCGAATCCCAGATGCGGATTTCGACGTCCTCGCCGATTTCGAGCCCGAACTCACGCAACACGCCGCGCGGATCGATGACCGCGCGAGATCGGTAAGGCGAGGATTTGTACCACACCGGCGGGAGACCGAGGACCGGCCAAGGGTAGCACGAGCACAGGGTGCATACGACGAGGTTGTGGCGGTCGGGTGTGTTCTCCACAACCACCATGTGCGCCCCTTGGCCACCCTCATAACCGAGCTCGGCGATCGCCACGGTCGGATCGGCGAGCAGCCGCTTCTTGTATTCGGGGTCGACCCAGGCGCGAGCGACTACCCGCGCCCCATTGCGCGGCCCGATCTTGTGCTCGTAAGTGTCGATCAGCGCGTCGAGGGCAGCCGGATCGACCAGTCCTTTCTCGACCAGCAGCGACTCGAGCGCCATCACCCGCAAGGCCGGATCCGAGGGCAACTCCTGGTGAGGATGATGATCCGCGCGATCTTCCATCGGTGTCCTCCATTGCCGGCGAGCCTCTGCGCCAACGCTTGTCTTTTAGCGGGCAATCGGTAACCGTTCCAGTGTCAGGCAATGGGAGGCAACGCATGGCCAGGACAAAGATGGGGGTCGTCGGATGCGGCGGCCGGATGGGGAGGATGCTGGTCGCGGAAATCGTCGCGACCGAAGGCTGCACTGTCGCCGGCGGCAGCGAGGCGCCGGGCAGCGGCTACGTCAACCAGGACATCGGCGAACTGGCCGGGATCGGGCGGATCGGCATTCCGATCGGCGAGACGGTCGAAAAACTGATGCGCGACAGCGATGTCGTCCTCGAATTCACGTCGCCGGCGGCCACTGCCGAGCATGCCGCACTCGCCGCCTCGCTCGGCACCGCAATGGTGGTCGGCACCACCGGCCTCTCCGCCGAGCAGGGCGACCGAGTGCGCCAGGCAGCGCGCGAGATCCCGATCGTCTGGGCGCCGAATATGAGCCTCGGCGTCAATATCATGCTGAGCGTCGTCGAGGAGATCGCCAAGCGCCTCGGCCCCGACTTTGATGTCGAGATCATGGAGATGCATCACCGCGGCAAGGTCGATGCGCCATCGGGCACCGCGCTCGCACTTGGCCGCGCGGCGGCGGCAGGCCGGAGTGTCGTCTTCGAAGAGGTCGAGCAGCGGGGGCGCGACGGCATCACCGGCCCGCGGCGCACCGGCGACATCGGCTTTGCGGCGTTGCGCGGCGGCGACGCAACGGGCGACCATCACGTCATCTTCGCCGGCGCCGGCGAGCGGCTCGAGATCGTGCACCGCGCGACAACCCGCGCAATCTACGCCAAAGGCGCGGTCCGGGCCGCACGCTGGGTGGTCGGCCGTTCGCCGGGCGTCTATGGGCTCAAGGAAGTGCTGGACCTGTGACTGCAATCAGAAATTGCGTTGAAATTGGTGCTTTGTGCAATCTGCAGCGAATCAGCAGCAAAATCGCCTAACGGTTGTAGTGCCAGCCTGAGCCGGTGGCCGCATTGCCGGCTGCGGTGGGCGTCTTCAACCGCTCTTCGAGCTCTTGCAGGCGCCGGTCGAAGTCGCTCGTTTCGATCGCGCGCACAAATGTGTCGACGACGCCGGCGATCCTCCCCGCTTCGCCTGGAGTGATCTCTCCATCAGCGAGCGCCGAGGTAACTGCCTTCATCGCGGCGGCGATATCGGCGGCGCTTTCGATCAGCGGTAGCGCGAAATTGACCGGGCGCTCGCGGCAACGCGGCAGAATGCGTTCGACACACAGCCGCAATGCCATCGGGTCGCCGGCAAGCGCCGCCTCGACGGCCTTGCGGGTCAATCCCTCGGCCTCGCCGGTGAGCAGCGCCATTGCGGCGAGCGTCGCCTTGTTGCGCGAACCTGGTCGCCGTCCGGCGCGATTGCCGGACCGACCCCTTTTCGAACCCCTGCCCGCGCGGGCAGCCGTGTGGGCATTTTTGAAAGTTCATCAACCACTTCTGTCTTCCGATTCTGTGGCCGGCGCGTTTTCCGCGGCGCAATCCGCAAGAGTATGCAATATGAATTTGTCATTTCTATGATGACATAATAATGTAAATAGCAATAAAGGCCGAGCCGGTGCCGGTTGATGATGCGAACCGGTCTGTGAAATTAACGCGCGCCACGGACTGGGAAGGTTCGGCGTCGGATCCGCGCCGCGGTGGTGCTCGCCTCAGGCCGAGTTCCATCATATCCTCAGGCCGCGGATCTCCCTGGGGGACTGGCCTGGCGAGATGAGTGAGGAGCGGGTCGAGCGACGGTTGGCGGCCATTCTGGCGGTCGATGTCGCTGGCTATTCGCGGCTGATGGGTGAGGACGAATAGGGCACCCTCGCGGCCCTGCGTGCAGTTCGCCGTGAACTCGGCGATCCCAAAATCGCCGAGCATCGGGGTCGCATCGTCAAGACCACCGGCGACGGCCTCCTCGCCGAGTTCGCCAGCGTCGTCGACGCGGTGCGTTGCGCGGTCGAGGTGCAGCGGGAGATGATCGCCCGCAACGCCGCGGCACCGGCAGGGCGCATCGAATTTCGCATGGGCATCAATGTCGGCGACATCATCATCGAGGATGGCGATATCTTCGGCGACGGCGTCAACATCGCCGCCCGGCTGGAAGCGTTGGCCGAGCCGGGCGGGATCTGCCTCAGTGCTGCGGCGCACGAGCAGGTGCGTGACCGCCTCGACATCGCCTTTGACGACCTCGGCGAGCAGCAGGTCAAGAACATCACCCGACCCGTGCGGGTCTACCGCATCCCGATCACCCTCACCCTTCCCACGCCTTCGGCGCGGGCCCCTTCCCTCTCCCGCATTGCGGGAGAGGGTGCCGAGCACCAGCGGCGCGAGGCGGGTGAGGGCAAGCAGGCGCTCGCGCTTCCCGACAAGCCGTCGCTCGCGGTCTTGCCCTTTCAGAACCTGACCGGCGACGTTGAGCAGGAGTATTTCGTCGACGGCATGGTCGAGGAGATCACGACGGCAATCGCGCGGCTGCCGTGGCTGTTTGTCATCGCCCGCAACTCCGCCTTCACCTACAAAGGCAAGCCAGTCGATGTGAAGCAGGTCGCCCAGCAGCTCGGCGTGCGCTACGTGCTGGAAGGCAGCGTGCGCAAAGCCGGCAACCGGGTGCGCGTCACCGGCCAGCTGATCGACACGACGACCGGCGCTCACATCTGGGCCGACCGCTTCGACGGCGCGCTCGACGACATTTTCGAGTTACAAGATCAAGTCGCGTCCAGCGTCGCCGGCGCGATCGAACCAAAGCTGCGCCAGTCCGAGATCGAGCGCGCCAGCCGCAAGCCGACCACGAACCTCACTGCGTACGACCACTATCTGCGCGCATTGGCGCAAGCCTACCGCTATACCGGTCTAGCCGAGGCAGTCGTCCTTGCCCGACAGGCGCTGGCGATCGATCCGTCCTACGCGCCGGCAGCGGCTTTGATCGGCTTCTGCCGGGGGCTGCAGCGGCTTCGAGGCTCGGGCGCACTGTCCGCTGACGACGTCGCCGAAGCCTGCCGCCTTGCCCGACAGGCGCTCGAAGCCGGGCGCAATGACGCTGAAACGATTCACCAGGCTGCGTGGACGCTGTATTTCCTGGCCGGCGAGGCAGAGACGGCGGCGGCGGCTCTCGACCGCGCCCTGGCCCTCAATCCGAACGCGGCGCACGCCTGGCTGTGCAGAGGGCATATCCACGCGTATCGCAACGAGCCCGAAGCGGCGATCGAAGCCATCGAACGGGCGCACCGTTTGAGTCCGTTCGAGTATACCTTTGTCCGCGCCGTTATCATCGCTGTCGCTCATCTCGCCGCGCGGCGCTTCGAACAGGCGATCGAATGGGCCGACCGCGCCTTGCACAACCAGCCCCGCGCGGTCCCAGCGATGCGGGTCAAAGTCGCCGCCAATGCTCATCTCGGCCGGCTCGACGAGGCACGCATCGAACTCAGTCGAGTGCTTGCGATCGACCCCAAGCTGACCATCGCCGCCCTTCGCGAGTACGCGAACTCTTCATCACCGGCCTGCGCCTGGCAGGCCTACCGGAATGAGAGGAGATCGGGTCGAGCGCCGGCTGGCGGCGATATTGGCTGCCGATATCGCGGGCTATTCGCGGCTGATGGGTGGGGACGAAGAGGGCACCCTCGCGGCCCTGCGTGCAGTTCGCCGTGAACTCGGCGACCCCAAAATCGCCGAGCATCGCGGTCGCATCGTCAAGACTACCGGCGACGGCCTCCTTGCCGAGTTCGCCAGCGTCGTCGATGCGGTGCGCTGTGCGGTCGAGGTGCAGCGGGAGATGACCGCCCGCAACGCCGCAACACCGGCAGAGCGGCGCATCGAATTTCGCATGGGCATCAATGTCGGTGACATCATCATCGAGGATGGCGACATCTTCGGAGACGGCGTCAACATTGCCGCCCGCCTCGAAGCGCTGGCCGAGCCGGGCGGGATTTGCCTCAGTGCCGCGACTCACGAGCAGGTGCGCGACCGCCTCGACCTCGCCTTTGACGATCTCGGCGAGCAGCAGGTCAAGAACATCACAAGACCCGTGCATGCGTTTGCGGTGTGTCTGGGACCGCGGGCCTCCGGCCCGCGTGCGGGCGAGACGCCCGCGTTCCAGCCCACGCCTCTGCCGCTGCCCGACAAGCCGTCGCTCGCGGTCTTACCGTTCCAGAACATGACCGGCGATGCCGAGCAGGAATATTTTGTCGACGGCATGGTCGAGGAGATCACGACGGCAGTCGCGCGGCTGCCGTGGCTCTTTGTCATCGCCCGCAACTCCGCCTTCACCTACAAGGGCAAAGCGGTCGGCGTGAAGCAGGTGGCGCATGAGCTCGGTGTGCGCTACGTGCTCGAAGGCAGTGTGCGCAAAGCCGGCAACCGGGTGCGCATCACCGGGCAATTGATCGACACGACAACCGGCGCGCACATCTGGGCCGACCGCTTCGACGGCGCGCTCGACGACATTTTCGAATTGCAGGATCAGGTCGCGTCCAGCGTCGCCGGCGCGATCGAACCAAAGCTGCGCGAATCCGAGATCGAACGCGCCGGCCGTAAGCCGACCGAGAAGCTTACCGCTTACGATCTCTATCTGCGCGCATTGGCGCAATCCTATCGCTATACCGAAGCGGGCGTTGCCGAGGCAATCGTCCTCGCCCGGCAGGCGCTCGCGATCGATCCGTCCTACACGCCGGCGGCGGCTTTGGTCGGCCGGTGCCGGATAATGCAGCGGGTTCAGGGGTGGGGAGCGCTATCGGCTGACGACGTCGCCGAAGCCTGCCGCCTGGCCCGACAGGTGCTCGAAGCCGAGCGCGATGACGCCGAAACGATTTCGCGGGCTGCCGGGATGCTGTTTCAGCTGGCCGGCGAGGCGGCGATGGCGGCGGCGGCCCTCGACCGCGCCCTGGCGCTCAACCCAAACGCGGCCCACGCCTGGCTGGCCAGAGGGAATATCCACGCGGCGCGCAACCAGCCGGAGGCGGCGATCGAAGCCATCGAACGGGCGCGCCGTTTGAGCCCGTTCGATCCCCGTATCTTTCTTTCCGCCGTTTTTATTGCGATCGCTCATCTCGCCGCGCGGCGCTTCGAACAGGCGATCGACTGGGCCGACCGCGCCCTGCACGACCAGCCCCGCCTGGTCTCAGCGATGCGGGTCAAAGCCGTCGCCAATGCTCATCTCGGCCATCTCGACGAGTCACGCGCCGAACTTGGTCGACTGCTTGCCATCGACCCCAAGCTGACCATCGCCGGCTTTCGCGAGCACCTTCACTTTGCAGCACCGGAAGTTGTCGAACTCTTTGTCACCGGCCTGCGCCTGGCTGGCCTGCCGGAGAAATGACCCGGGGTACTCCCGTGATCGAGCGCGCGATCGGATCGCGGACCAAGCTGATCGCGATTACGCTCCCAGGTTCATCAATTAGGCTGGCGACAGCGGTTTCGAGCCGTCGCAAATGTGTGGTCTTTCACTCACCTGGGCGGAGGGGTAACGGCCGTCGTGGCGACCGGCGCCTCCACCGGCTTGTCCACCGGTAGAAACGGGATCGGCGCGCCCGCGTAGATCGCCGCCGGCAATTTGCCGTCCCAACGCTCGGCCTTGCGCAGGTCGATCAGGGTCGGGTTGCTCTTCAGCGCATCGGCCTGCGCACGGATTGCCGCCGCCTGGGCTTCGCCCTGGAGTGCGATGGCTTTGGCCTCCGCCTGGGCCTGCAGCAGCCGGGCGTCGGCGGCGCCCTTGGCCTGCTCGCGCACCGCATTGGCGTCACCTTCCGCCTTGATCCTGGCGGTCTCCGCCTGCTTCTGCGCCTGCTGGCGCTGGTACTCGACCGATTCGATATTGGCCTTTTGCACCGCGGCGTTGTTGACCGCTTGCCGGAAGGCGTCGGTGTACTGCATGTCGGTCAATTGGAAATCGGTGATCTCGACCCCCAATACCTTGACGTCGTGATCCAAGGTCGCCTTGATCGCATCGCGCAATTCGCCGCGCTTCTCGGCGACCGACTGGACATTGACCTGGCCCATCGCCGCTTTTAGCCGGTCGACGGTCATCGCCGCGAGCCGGCTTTCGTAGTCGCGGTTATTGGTGAAGATGTAGGCGACGCGGTCCGCCGGCACGCGGTAGAACACGGTATAGACGACGTCGACTTCCTGATTGTCGATCGTGTAGGTGTTGACCGCCTTCTCGGGATACATCGCGCGGATGTCGGTGCGGTAGGTTTGTGTGCCGTCGATCAGCGGTACTTTGAAATGCAGTCCCGGTCCGGCGACATAACGAAATTCGCCAAACCGGTTGACTACCGTCAGCTCGTTTTGCCCGACCGTAAAAAAGCTCGAAAAAACCACGATCGCGAGCAGCAGCGCCGCGCTGATCATCCCGGCCAACTTCACATCACTCCGCATAAAAGTCTCCGCGATTGTTTTCCACACCCACGCTTCTACTTACTTTTGACTGATATCGCCATATCGATGAGGGTGCGCCGCTGTCGTAACCGGCACGCTCGCCTCCGCCCCGGTCAGGGGTCGGAAGTAAATCACCGATTGATGAACATCTCCCTCATTCTGGACGCGGGACGGCGCATTCATCACGCAAAAGCATCCACACTGGCGTCAGAACGGGAGTACAGGAAGCTCGTCATGAACATCCGACCCAAGCGGATCGAGCAGAGTACGCTCGACATGCCGTTGCTCAGAGATCAGACGCGCCTGGGGTGGTGGAGGTCATGCCGGGCTATTCCGACCGCATCCGACAACGCCCATCGCGACCTCGATGCGCGGTCGCCAGGGCCTATGGTTGGCCCGCCGATATCAGCGAAGAGGACGCGGTGGCGCGGCTTCTCGTCCTAAACCGCAAGCGCGCTGCCACATTGCGGTCAGCTCTAAGGCCGCGGTCATCAAAAAATGCGCCCTAACCAGTCCCTACAACGCGCTCCGGCCTGGCTCGCAGCGCAGCGGTGAGGCGCCGGCCGCGCAGATGAGGACGAGTAGCAAGCCGCGAGACTTAGGCATGAATAGATAGGAAGGGCTGGAAGAATGCCGTGCGCCCTTCGAGGCCTCGCTCGCGAGGCACCTCAGGATGACGCATTTTCCCCAATGCCATCAACAATATACCGTCATGCTGAGGAGCGACCCGGCATAGCCGGGGCTCGTCTCGAAGCACGCAGCGCATCCGTTGCGGCGTATTCTTGCCCAGCCTAGGCACTGCGCCCCGCAGGCACATCTGGCGCTTGAGCGGCAGGTGAATGGGCTTTGCGCCGACGCGTCAACTTATGCGGCGTCGTCGCCAATGAGGCGCACGCCTTCGGTGCGGGCGGCCGCCGACAACGCCGCATCCAGTGTTGCCAGCGGCAGCGCGGCTCTCAATGCCAGCTCGAGATAGACGGCGTCATAGACTGTCAGTCGGTGGCGGCGCGCCAGGGTCAGCACGCCGCTCTCGTCCGGCGCGGTGTCGATCGTAATCGCCAGCCGTGAGACGTCACGCAGGAAACGCGCGGTCTGCTGCTCCGTAATCCGGCCGCGTCGTTCCCCAAGCACCAGCACATTGCGCAACTCGTACCACCATAGCCCCGGCGCCATCATCGCTTCAGCACCGGCGAGCGCGAATACCCGCTCGGCGATTTGGTGCTCTTCTGCGAAAGCCCAGGCGACGGCGACCGAAGCGTCGATCACCAGCGGCATCAATATTTATGATCTTCGTGCCGCCAGGCGAGCAGCTCCTCGAGACTGACTTCCCCGGTATGCTTGCGCAGCTCCCTGATGTGTGCGAGCGCCTCGTCGATCTCCTGCCGCCGACGATCCGCCTCGGGGATGATCCGCGCGATGGCGCGACCATGGCGAGTGATGACGATGGTCTCGCCCCGCTCAACCTCGTCCAGAAGCTGCGACAGGCGGGCCTTTGCATCGGAGGCTTGTATCTCGCGCACGCAGAGAACTCCGGGTGTGACCATTCCAACTAATTAAATGAACCGGTCAGAACTGTCGAATCGAAAATTCGACTCAATGGACGGCGCGAGGCGTGGCTCAACCCGCCCGATCTCGATCGTGGCCCGGGTGATCCCTTGACAAGCACCTCGTGCCCCGTATTTAACCTGTCAGTTATTTAACCGATCAGTTATCCAGCTTGGACATCGACCGGCTCAGCACCACGTTTGCGGCCCTTGCCGATCCGACCCGGCGCGCGATTCTGGCTCGCCTCGCTTCGGGCGAGGCTTCGGTTTCCGAGCTGGCCGAGCCGTTTGCGATGAGCCTGCCGGCGGTCTCGAAGCATCTGAAGGTGCTGGAGTGCGCCGGCCTGATCACCCGCGGTCGCGCCGCCCAGTGGCGCCCCTGCCGGCTCGCGGCGGCTCCATTGAAGGATGCCGCCGACTGGCTGGAAGAGTACCGACGCTTCTGGGAAGAGAGCTTGGACCGCCTGGAGGAATATCTGCGCGAGCTGCAAGAGAAGGAGAAGACCGATGCAAGAGAAGGAGAAGACCGATGGCCGAAATAGCTAGCATCGCCACCGAAGCGACGGAACGAGAGCTCGTCGTCACGCGCATCCTGGACGCGCCGCGGGCGCTGGTGTTCAAAGCCTGGACGGAGCCGGACCGGGCGGCGCGCTGGTGGGGCCCGCGAGGGTTCGTCACGGTTTATTGCAAGATGGACGTCCGTCCGGGCGGCACCTTTCGTGTCTGCATGCGCTCTCCCGAGGGCACTGAATACTGGAAGCAGGGCGTATACCGGGAGGTCGTCGAACCGGAGCGCCTGGTTTTCACCTTTGCCTGGGAGGATGCGGAGGGGAAGCCCGGTCACGAAACGGTGGTGATGGTCACCTTCGCCGAGCACGGCGCCAAGACGAGGCTGACGCTGCACCAGGGCGTGTTCGAGACGGTTGCCGCCCGCGACTCCCATAAGGACGGCTGGACCAGCACCGTCGAGCGCCTTGCCGATTATCTCGCGAGCCTTTGATCCGCGCTCAGGAGAGTGCGCGCAGATCGGCGCGCAGGCGATCGGGGGTGGACCCGGCGACGAGCCGGTCGATTGCCGCATGGGTTCGTCTCCAGACCGGACCGGCGGCGACGAGCAAGGCCCGGCCGGCGGGGGTCAAAGTAAGGCGGCGCGTGCGCTTGTCGCTATCGTCGACCGTCACCTTGACCAGCCCGCGGCGCTCGAGCGGCTTCAGATTGGCGGTCAAGGTCGTGCGGTCCATCGCGAGCAACGCCGACACGCTGCCGATGCTCGGCGGGTCGGGGCGGTTGAGCGACATCAGCAGTGAAAATTGGCCGTTGGTGAGGTCAAGAGGCCGCAGCGCCGCGTCAAACCGCCGCGCCACTGCCCGCGCCGCCCGCCGCAGGTGCAGACACAGGCAGGAGTCGCGAACCTCCAGGGTGATTTGGTACGGGAGATCTTCGGGCTTTGACATGGATCAATCATGTTGATATCAACGTAATTGGTCAAGAACCACGAGGGGACAGTTCATGGGAAAATCGTCGCTAGCAAGCTCGCCGAAGATCACGCCGCATCTATGGTTCGACAAGGAGGCCAAACAAGCCGCGGCCTTTTATTGCTCGGTGTTCCCTGGTTCCAAAATCACGCACGCATCGACGGTCCGCGGTGTGCCGACGCCCAGCGGCGAGTGCGACATTGTTTCCTTTGATCTGAGCGGGCAGCCTTTTATGGCCATCAGCGCGGGGCCAAGGTTCAAGTTCAATGAAGCCATTTCCTTTGTGATTCCTTGCGAAACGCAAGAGGAGGCCGACTATTATTGGGAGAAGCTTTCCGCCGATCCGAGCGCCGAGCAGTGCGGCTGGCTCAAGGATCGGTTCGGTTTATCGTGGCAGGTGTGGCCACGAGCCATCGGCGAGATGATGGAGACGGGTACGCCGGAGCAAGTCGCGCGCGTCACCAAGGCGATGCTCCCGATGAAAAAACTCGACATCGCGGCCCTGGAGAAAGCCTTCAAGGGCTGACCTCCGCCGCGGGGCCGCGACGGGCCGCCGATGAACCTTTCGATCCCGCCAACCTCGAAAAGGAACAACGATGCAACTCCAGCCCTATTTGTTTTTTGACGGCCGCTGCGAAGAGGCGATCGACTTCTACCGCAGCAAGCTCGGCGCCGAAGTCGATATGCTGATGCGCTTCAAAGACAGCCCCGAGCCGCAGCAGCACACGCCCGGTACCGAGAACAAGATCATGCACGCCAATCTCCGAATCGGTGATACGACGGTGCTGGCCTCCGACGGCCGATGCCTCGGGCAGCCGAATTTTCAAGGCTTTGCATTATCGCTGACCCCGGCCGACGATGCTGAGGCGAAGCGGCTGTTTTCGGTTCTGAGCGAAGGCGGTGAGGTGCAGATGCCGTTGGGCAAGACCTTCTTTGCGTCGAGCTTCGGCATGCTCGCCGATCGCTTCGGCGTGTCGTGGATGGTCTACGTCCCGCTGCAATGACTGCGGTAGCGGGCGGGAGCACGCAGCAATGCCGAAGGTTTCGTTCACCTCTGCACTGCAACGGTTTCTGCCCGCGCCCACCGGGCAGGTCGAGGGCTCGACGGTCGCCGATGCTCTCGCCGCGGTCTTCGCGACGCGGCCGGTGCTGCGCGGCTACGTACTCGACGATCAAGGCGCGGTGCGCCGGCATGTTGCCGTCTATGTCAACGGCAACCCGGTGCGCGATCGCGAAAGATTGGCTGATCCGGTCGCGCCCTGCGACGAAATCTACGTCTTTCAGGCGCTTTCCGGCGGTTAATCAAAGGAGATAAAGAATGACAGACCGGCTTCATGTCGCGACCCGCAAGGGCCTGTTCGAACTCGCGCGCAGCAATGGCGCGTGGGAGATCGTCAATGTGCGCTTTCTCGGCGATCCGGTCTCCGCGGTGCTGGCCGAGGCCGACGGCTCACTTTATGCGGCACTCGATCTCGGCCATTTCGGCGCCAAGCTGTGGCACCGCGACCGCGCCGGCGAGTGGCGCGAGGTTGCGGTGCCGACATTCCCGCCAAAACCGGAGGACGCCGGCGACGATCCGCATCCGTGGACGCTCGGCAAGATCTGGGTGCTCGAGCCGGGCGGCGTGCCGGGGCGGCTGTGGGCGGGCACGATGCCCGGCGGGTTGTTCCGCTCCGATGATGCTGGCGAATCGTGGTCGCTGAACGAGGCGCTGTGGCGCATGCCAGAACGCCGGTACTGGGCGGGCGTCGCCGGCGGTGAGCAGCCGGGCATCAACTCGGTGCTGATCGATCCGCGCAATCCCTCGGACGTTCGGGTCGGCGTGTCGACGGCGGGGGTGTGGGCAAGCACCGATGCCGGCGCATCGTGGCGGAACATCAACCGCGGCATGTACGCCGAATACATGCCGCCCGAGCAGCGCGACAATCCGATCGCGCAGGACGTCCATCGGCTGGCGCGTTGCGCCGTACATCCGGAGGTGGTCTGGTGCCAGCACCATAACGGTGTCTTCCGCTCGCAAGACGCCGGGGCCAACTGGCACGAAATCACCGCGATCCGCCCGTCGAAATTCGGTTTCGCTGTCGCCGCCCACCCGCGCGATCCGGAGACCGCGTGGTTTGTTCCGGCCGTCAAGGACGAGCGGCGCATCCCGGTCGACGGCAAGGTCGTCGTCGCCCGCACCCGCGACAGCGGTCGCAGCTTCGTGGTGCTGAAGAACGGGCTGCCGCAGCACCACGCTTACGACCTGGTGTGGCGTCATGCGCTCGCGGTCGACGAGACCGGCGAGCGGCTCGCTTTCGGGTCGACCAGCGGCGGCTTGTGGGTCTCCGAGGATGGCGGCGATTCCTGGACGATGCCCGAGGCGCGGCTGCCGCCAATCGCCGCGGTGCGTTTCGCGCCCTAGTGACGGAGCACGTCATGGGTATTGGAGGGTTTTCGACTGCACGGCTCCGCAGCATGCAGGATGTGATGGCCGGCTATGTCGAGTGCGGCGACGTGCCCGGCATCGTCAGTGCCGTCAGCCGGCGCGGCGAGGCGCACGTCGATGCAATCGGCATGAAGGCGCTGGGCGGCCGCGGCCCGATCGGGCGCGATACGATCTTTCGCATCGCGTCAATGACGAAGCCCGTCACCGCCGCGGCGGCAATGATCCTCGTCGAAGAATGCAAGCTGCGCCTCGACGAGCGGGTCGAACGGCTACTGCCGGAACTCGCCGACCGCAAGGTCTTGGCACGGCTCGATGCCGCACTCGACGACACCGTGCCGGCAAACCGGCCGATCACCGTGCGCGATCTGCTCACCTTCAGCATGGGTTTCGGCATCGTCATGGCGCCGCCGGGTACGTATCCGATCCAGACTGCGATGAGCGAGGCTCTTCTCGGCCAGGGGTGGACGCGGCCGCAGACGCCGCCGGCCCCCGATGAGTGGATCCGGCGGCTAGGTTCGTTGCCGCTTATGCATCAGCCGGGCGAGAAGTGGATGTACCATACCGGCTCGGATGTGCTCGGGGTGCTGATCGCGCGTGCTTCAGCTCAGCCGTTCGAGACCTTTTTACACGAGCGCATCTTCGAGCCGCTCGGCATGAAGGACACCGCCTTCAGTGTGCCGCGGACGAAGCTCGATCGCCTTGCGACCAGCTACTGGACCGATCCCGATACTGGCAAGCTCGAGATCTATGACCCGGTCGAGGGCGGCGAATGGAGTCGCCCGCCCGCCTTCCCGTCCGGTGGCGGCGGCCTCGTCTCGACGATCGACGACTACCTCGCCTTTGGCCAGATGATGTTGAACAAGGGCAAGAATGGCAGTACGCGCATCCTGTCGCGTGCCTCGATCGAGGCAATGACGGCGGATCATCTGACCCCGGAGCAGAAGGCGGTATCGGGCCTCGGGCCGAATTTTTTCGACAACCACGGCTGGGGCTTTGGCGTGTCGATCGTCACGCGGCGCATGGATTTGGCGGGTTCGATCGGGACATTTGGCTGGTCTGGCGGCTTGGGCACGACCTGGTGGACGGACCCCCGAGAAGAATTGGTCGGTGTCCTCTTGACCCAGCGAGCGTGGACCTCGCCAGTACCGCCGGATGTGTGCCGCGACTTCTGTACGCTTGCCTACCAGGCGATCGATGACTGAGGGGAGCTGACGGTCAGAGCGACAGCCGCGCGGGATCGAAAGGCGAGAGGTCGACATGGCGTGCCGCCCCGTCGGTGATTAGTTCGGTCATTGCCTCACCGGTTGCCGGTGCGTTGAGAATGCCCCAGACACTGTGGCCGGTAGCGACATAGGCAGCTTCGACCCCGGCCACCGGGCCGATCAGCGGCAACCCGTCGCGAGTGACCGGGCGATAGCAGGCCTGCCGCGCCAGCACCCTTGCGGCGCCTAGCGTCGGCGAGAGATTGCCGCACATTCTGTGCAGCCGCTCGATCGCACCCGGGTCCGGGGTTACCGCGGCAGGATCAATCGGCAGCGGGCTCCCGCTGGAGATTGCGCAGACATAGACGGTGCCGTCGGCGCGGGCAAACAGTTCGGGTGTTTGCATCTCGCCGCTTGCCTCCCGATACTCGAGAAACAGCGCCTCCGCTGATATCGCCGTTCCGGTCTCGAAGACGAGGCTGTGACCTTTCAGTCCATAGACGGCGGGCAGAGGCAGCCAGCGGGCAGCAAGGATCGACCATGGTCCCATCGCGATGACGACGGCGTCGCCCTCGACGGTTTCGCCATTAACGTCCACACCTGCGACCCGACCGTTCCGGTGTACTACGCCGGTGATTTGGCCGAAGCGCAGCTCGGCGCCCCGCGCCTGCGCTGTGCGCATCATCGCACCGGTAAACTTTGCGGGATGGACCTGGGCGGTCGTTTCGGTCGAGCCCAACCTTTGACTGATGGTGACGCCTGCTGACAGCCAGTCGATGACATTGGCAGCGCCGCGACGGCGGAAACCCGCAGAGCCGCCATAGGTGGTGAGGCGGCGATAATCCCACTCGCCGCCAATCTCCTCCGCCAACCTTGTGTGTAATGCAAAGCTGCGCCGCGCGAGGGCTTCGAGCGGGGTGCTGTCGCACCAGTCGAGCGCCAAAAACCCTCCGGCCTTGCCGGATGCTGCGCAAGCGAGCCCCGTCCGCTCGATGACGGTCGCGGCGATCCCGCGGCAGCTCAGGAAGTAGGCGATCGAGGCGCCGATTACGCCGCCCCCGCAAATCAGTACGCGCATTGACTCGGCCGGTGTTTTGGACAAGGAAGCGATCCGGATCATGAACCCGCCCCTGCTTGTCGTCGATGGCGACTCGTTCGCGCACCGCTCATACCATGCGCTGCCGAAATCGATCCGGCGGCGCGGCAACAAGGGTGGCGGCGCGATTGTCGGCTTCGCCAATTTCCTGCTGCGGCTCTACCTCGACGAGCGGCCGCGCGCGGTGCTTGTCGGCTGGGACACTCTCGACGCGCCGACATATCGCCACCGCGCGCTCGAGACCTATCAGGCGGGAAGGGTCTTCGACGCGGAGCTGATCGATCAGCTCGAAGTGCTGCCGCGGTTCGTCGCGGCATGCGGTTTTGCCAATGCGAAAGCGCCAGGCTACGAAGCCGACGATTTTCTCGCCGCTGCGGTCGCGCAAGAGGAACGGCGCGGTGGGACGGTACTCGTGGCGAGCGGCGACCGCGACGCTTTTCAGCTCGGCTCGGATAAGACGACGATCCTCCACCCGGTGCGCGCCGGCGAGATGGCGCGGATCGGCCCCGCCGAGGTGCGCGAGCGCTATGGCGTCGAACCCGCACAGGTACCCGATTTCATCGCGCTGCGCGGCGACCCGTCGGACAAGATTCCCGGCGCTCCGGGTGTCGGCCCCAAAAGCGCCGCAAGCCTGTTGCGCCGATACGGTTCGCTCGAAGCTGCGCTCGAGGACGGAAAATTCGCCGCCCAGGCCGAACAGCTACGGCTTTACCGGTCGATCGCGACAATGGACACTTCGGCCCCCCTCCCTGCCCTGCCCGACCATACCCCGGCCTGGGGTGCGGCGGCGGCGCTGGCCCGCGAATGGGAGCTCAACCGTCTGGCCGACCGCCTCGCCGAGCTTCAGAACTCGCCGCTCCGATAGGCCTCATCGAGACGCTTGGCATCCTCGGGCGATAGCTCCTCCCAGGCTTCGCCGCGGCGGCGCAAGGCACCGGTAAAGTTCGGCGGCCGCTTTTCATTGAAGGCCTGGCGGCCCTCCTCGCCGTCGGCCGTCGTCTGGATCAACAGCGAGTTGATCAGGTTCTGAACATGCCACGCCTGGTCGGTCGGCAGGTCGCCGAAGCGGATCGCGAATTCCTTCATCATGCGCACCGCGACCGGCGGCAAGGTCACGATGTGGCGGGCAATCTGCTCTGCGCGCTCCATCAATCGCGTATGGGGGACGACCTCGTTGATGAGTCCAATGCGCAAGGCCTCCTCAGCATCAACGGGCTCATCGGTGAGCAGCATCTTCATCGCGTCGACATAGCGGAGCTGGCGGAGCAGCAGACTGGCGCCCGGACCGTGGCCGAGCCATCCCTGCGACAACAGCGCGAATTTGAACCGGGCGTGCTCGCGGCTGGCGATGCGGATATCGGTCGAGGACAGCAGGATGTAGAGCCCTGCCCCCGCCGCCCAGCCGTTCACCGCCGCGATGACCGGTTTCCATACCCGCGGGTAATGGTCGCCCATCCGCCCGTCGACGCCGGTCTTCTGCCCGTGCACCGTGCCGGCGAGCGGCCAGAATATGCGTTGCGTGCGCAGATATTCTCGATCCTCCGCGGTCAGGTCGGGGCGCGGCGCCAGGTTGTGGCCGCCGCAGAAATGCCGGTCACCCGCACCGGTGAGGATCGCGCAGCGAATATCGTGATCCTCCCAAAGGTCGATCCAGGCCGCCGAGATCGCGTCTGATGTCGGCTTGTCGAGGATGTTCGCCTTCTCCGGATTGTTCAGCCTGATGTAGGCGATCCCGTCGCGCTTCTCGTAGTCGATCGGCAAAGGCGTCTCCCTAATGCTTCAACGGTTGAGCAGCCAGAGGATGAAGGATAGCACCACGCTGACGATCAGGCATGTCACGATCGGAAAGTAAAAGCTGAAGTTTCCACGCTGCACTACAATGTCGCCGGGCAATCGCTCGGGCCCCAATCGGTTGAGCCACGGCCACAACAGACCGACGGCAACGAGCACAATCCCGATTGCGATCAGCCACTGTCTCATCGCTCTGCCGCCAACTCGACGCTCCCGATGATATAGTCGCGGGCGATAGAGGAGGATCACCCGTGAGCACGCCAAAGCGCTTCGTCGTCACCGAGGTGAGCCATTGGCACTCGGCCTATGACGCCTCGTATCTCCACATTCTACGTGATCTGGGATGTGACATCGTCGGGGTCTCCGACCGCTCGGAGAGGATTGCCGCGGAGCGCGCCCGGCGTTTCGGCAGCACGCCGTTCACCGATTACCGGCGGATGATTGAAGCAACGAGGCCGGAATTCGCGATTGCCCTGGGCCGACATTGCGAGATGCCGGATATTTTCCGTTTTCTCGTCGAGGCCGGCGTGCCGTTCGTCATGGAAAAGCCGTGGGGCATCGACGCCGATACCGTTGCGAGCCTCGCCCGCCTCGCGGCCGAGAAGAGCGCCTGGGTGTCGGTGCCGTTCATGCAGCGTTATTCGTTCTGGGCAGTGACCGCAAAGCGGATGATCGGGGCGGGCGAGTTCGGCAGGATCTCGCATATTTTCTTCCGCGGCATCCGGCCGACGATACAGCGCTACATCGAATGGGACTCGCCGTGGATGGCCGACAAGTCGCAAGCCGGCGGCGGCGCGTTATTGAACCTCGGACCGCACGGCTTCGACATGGCCCGGTTCGTCACCGGCGAGGAGCCGGAGGTGGTTTCCGCCGTTGTCAGTCGCCGGGTGCAGGAGGCCGAGGTCGAGGATTACGCGCTTGCTACTCTGCGTACTCCGAGCGGCATCCTCTTTCACAACGAAGTCGGCTACACGATGCCGACCTGGCCGGCGAACCAGACCGACGGCGAACAGAAGATCGCTGGTGAGCGCCTTTTATTGCGCCAGGTACCGGGCGGCCTGCAACTGCTCGGATCGGGTCGGGACGATTTCATCCCGCAGCCCGAAGGATGGCAGGCCGGCTACCCGCGTGCAATCAGAGAGGCGCTGGAAGCTTGCGGTCGGGGCGATCCGCCGCCGATCCCGGCGAGCGAGTGCGCGCATGCGGTCCGGCTGATCTTCGACAGCTACCACGCCGCCGGGTAGTGTCCAAATTAGGACACTACCTACCATTGCCCGAGCCGGTCAGAATCGTGATCTTGGCCGGAAAATGCCGGAATTTGGCGAAAGTCGGTTCAATGTGGAAGCTGGTCCGCATCGGTGCGCCGGCCGATTTCAACACGGCCATGCAGTGAGCAGCCGGATTTCTTTGCGGCCCGCAATAACATAGAGGAACCAAACCATGTCAAAGAATGACTCTTACGAACTTCGCCCTTCAGTACCAATAATCAGGGTCTTCAGGGCCCATGCGAGGCAGGGATGCAAAAGAGCTTTAGCTGACAAATTGGCCACATCATCTGTTCAAGTAGTACAAGGTCAACTAGGTTTTCTCGGTTATCTAGTTGCCGGTCCGGCGAACGAAAGTCAGCACGAATTCATTTTCGCCTCGATCTGGACAGACGCCGACACACTAAAGGCGCGTTTTGGACAGGAATGGCGCAACTCACTGTTGCCCCCCGGATATGCAGAGCTGATCGAAGAGTGTTCCGTTGAGCACTACCACTTGACGGAGCAATCACTAGTACCCGGAATCACAAGTCGCTGAGACGTCGCCCCTTGACACGGCGCTGGTGGACCTCCGACGTGGTCCACACGAACGGCTCGGCGACTTGTGATTGCGGTACTAACGAATATGAATTCAATCCGGTGGCATCAGCTGAACACGGCCTCGGCGGAACGGACATAATGCTTCGGCACGCCACCGCGATTCGACCCCGGTCACTGAGGCGCGAACGGCAGGTTGGTATTGCCGTGAGCAACGGCCTTACCGCCGACCGATGCCAAACTGATCCCCGACCCGGCTTATCTTTCCGTCCGCAAAGTCGATTTCGAGCATATCTTCCGACGGACCGATCACGCCGACGGAAGAATGCGTGTGAGCGTCAAAGATTTCGGTCCCGTCATCGCTGTTCTTAACCGGCGCGACGTACCCGTAATCCCCTCTCATATCGAAGGTCAGCCAGTGTGAGCCGCGGCCGCTTCTCAACGTCAATTTCTGTTTTAGCGCGGGGGCCATCGGATTTGACATACCCCAGACATAGACATGGGGATCACTCCCGATGCTATTCTCCCAGACCTCCCTTTGATCGGGCGACCAGCCGATCCCGTGTATCAGTTCGATATCGCCGGGCGGGTCTTCCGGGATGCGGGCGGTGACAATGTGCCCGGTGCTGATATCGGCGACCTGCATTCCCAGAGGCTTGTCACATTATTCACGACATAGCTGCTGGTGCTGTCGACCGCATAAGGTCCGAGGATTCCTGAATAAGGCCCGATCCGTGATACCGAGTAGCTGTTCGGGTCGATCAAATAAAGGTAGTGGCCGCTGCCGTCCTCAGCCTTGGTTTCCTGGAAAATCGGCCCGGATAACGGGTATTGCGTGTCATGCGATTTAGTGGAGAACTCGACCCGCCGAACGGTGTCACCGGTAGCGGCGTCCATCACGTTGATGTAATCGGCCGAACCACCTTCCCATGTCGGGACATAGAGCAATTTTCCGTCCGGCTTCATCGCCAGCCGATCGACACCCGGATTGACCACGCGGTTCCACAGGACCGCATCGTTGTAAATGTCGAGGCAATAGATCATTCCGGTGCTCGAAGCATCCATGTAAGCGACGTAGAGTTTCCCGGTGGCGGCACTGGCAGCGACCCCTCTGACATCGGCCACTCCGGGAACGGTCTCAATGGTTCTGATCAGCCGATGCCCCGCGTCGATGTCGTACACCGAAATGGATCCGCGATCCCGCGGGGCCTCGTTGACCGCATAAAGGGTGCGTTGAGCGTGAGGCGGCATCGGCTCAGCCGCAGCCCCGCCGGCTTCCATCGTGGTGATCAGAAACAGAGCAGAGAAAACGACCAGAAATCTTACCGGCTTCAAAGCCATGACCTGCCGCCTTTTGATCTCAAACCGCATCGGTAATTTTGCCACATTCATATCGTATTTGCACGCCTCGCAACGATGCCAAGCTGGGCACCGCCACCGAGGAAAAGTTAACACCTGTAGATTTCCTGTAAAAACAGGAGCAGCTCTGGGCCCCAACGGTAGTGACTCATTTTGAACCCGACCGGACCCAGAAAGGCAGACTGTCAATGCGCCGCACACTTACCGGTTACGGGATCGCCGTCGTAATCGTTCTCGCTGCACTGAACGGCATTACATGGTTAGTAGGAAACCCGCGGCTACATGACCTAAATGTGTTCTCTGCTGGGTTCGTCCTGGGGATGCTCGGGATGTATATTGCTGCTTGTCTTTACGGATATCGGCAGGTCAACTGATCAGGTTTTCTGAATGAGTCACTATCCCACGACGCGTCAAGGTCAATGGACCAAGACGATCGAATGGACCTTGCCATCAGCCGCTGTGCCGGCTTAGCTCGGGCTGATCCGATGCGTGCGAGCGCGGCCGCCAACCATGTC